>ENA-ORMR01001744-ORMR01001744.1-human-gut-metagenome-genome-assembly--contig:-NODE-1744-length-15607-cov-2.977752_pt1 | contig 15607 bp, 14 predicted proteins | sample MGYA00242107_ERZ509003 | MGnify/ENA primary metagenome ERZ509003 (study PRJEB26280, sample SAMEA2338699) | human gut metagenome | biome: human gut; feature: human-associated habitat; material: faeces... | reverse complement strand
TTTCGGGGCCTATCCTGCCGTATCTCTCAAGGATGCCAGAGAGCGCCGCGATGAAGCCCGACGCCTTCTGGCGAAGGGTATCGATCCATCCGCACACAAGCGACAGCAGCAGGAAGCCCGAAGAATTGCCGAACGGGACAGTTTTCAGAACATTGCCCGCGAATGGCACGCCACACGCATGGCAGCATTCTCTGCAAAGCATCAGGGAACGGTCATGTACCGTCTTCGCAACTACATTTTCCCGTTTATCGGCACGACGCCCATCACCCGGCTGGAAGTGCAGGATATCATGGCCGTGCTCAGGCCGCTGGAGATGAAACGCTGTTACGAAACATCCCGGCGCGTCCTGCAAATCATCAATCAGGTTTTTCGCTATGCCGTCATCACCGGGCGGGCGCGGCACAACATCGCCGCCGATCTTCGTGGAGCCCTGCGCCCTCGCCGGGTAACGCATCGTGCCGCTGTGCTGACGCCGGAAAAGGTCGGTCAGCTGCTCCGGGACATAGATGCCTATGACGGCTATTTCCCTCTGGTCTGCGCCTTGAAGCTGGCCCCTCTGGTCTTTACCCGCCCCACGGAATTACGGGCCGCGCAGTGGGGCGAGTTTGATCTTGAGGCTGCGGAATGGCGCATTCCGGCCGAGCGCATGAAAATGCGACGTCCGCATATTGTGCCGCTGTCTGCACAATCTGTGGCCATTCTGCGAGAATTGCAGCCCTGGACCGGCACGGGCAAGTATCTGTTTCCTTCTGTGCGCACGGAAGCGCGTCCCCTGTCTGACGCCACCATGCTTAATGCCCTGCGCCGCATGGGTTATCAAAAAGATGAAATGAGCGTCCACGGCTTTCGCTCCATCGCATCAACGCTGCTCAACGAACTGGGCTATAACCGTGACTGGATTGAACGCCAGCTTGCACATGGCGAACGGAATGAGGTCCGCGCGGCATACAATTATGCGGAGTACCTGCCGGAGCGCCGAAGGATGATGCAGGAGTGGGCCGACTATCTGGACAGACTCCGCACAGGCAAATCCGAGCAGGCGTAACAGCCGCTAAAAAGAGCATGTTCTGATAAAAATATCTGGGGGGACAGCGTCCAAACACGCACAGAGCGTTTTTTTCCAGAAATCTGGCAAAATAATCAATTGATAACATGCTATAATTACACAGCTTTTACGAAGAGTCTCAAATAAATGCCATTCGTAAAAGCTGTGTTTTTTTGTAACCTTTTGGCCGCTGACATCCCCCTCTATGCTTACCCATAATCATTTTATATTTTAGAATGTTATGAAATTCCGACTCTGTTTTTTAAAGAAAATGCATGACATTTTTGTACACCCAAAATGCTCTTGAAGGTAGCTGTAAGTACCTGGGTTACAAAACGTCTGCTCTGCACATGTCATTTCTTTTATGCTATATACTCCGTAATCCTCTTCTTTATACGGAGTTGTTACTATGACGACAAATATTCCCTCTACTGGCTTTCTTCGTCTCCCTCAGGTCCTGGCCCTTGTCCCCATCAGTAAAAGTGCCTGGTGGCAGGGCTGCCGTACCGGACGCTATCCCAAGCCAGTAAAGCTCGGCCCTCGTACCACTGTCTGGCGGGCGGAAGACATCAAAGCGTTCATAGAAAACGCGGGACGGGAGCAGGAAGACCATGAGTAGCCTTCTGGAGACCTTCCGGGAAATTCTCGCGCAGCATGACCTCCTGCCGGAAGACATTCTTGCGGACGGGAATCTGTATCGCTGTCCGACACGGAACAAACCGCACAAGCGCAACGGCGCATATATTGCTCATCAGGACAGGCCCGCGACTCTCTGGTGGTGCAACTGGGAGACAGGCGATCAGGGGACGTTCCACGCGGAAGGCGAACGGGCACTTTCTCCTGTTGAGCTGTCGGCATGGCACAGGCGGCAGCAGGCCATGCGGAAACAGCGTGACGAAGAATGCGCCAGGCGTCATGCAGAGGCGGCGCAGCAGGCACACAAGCGTTTACAGGCATCCTTTCCCTGTTCAGAGAGGTACGCGTACCTGAGCTGCAAAGGTATTCCCGCGCTTGCGGATATGCGTCAGGACAGAAATGGGATGCTTCTCATTCCGGTCAGGGACAGTTCCGGCAGGGTGCAGAGTCTGCAATATATCGCACCGGACGGCACAAAGCGCTTTCTTACGGGCGGCAAGGTTCAGGGCGGGCAATTCGTTATTCCCGACAATGCTGAAAAACCGCTGGCACTTTGTGAGGGCTACGCCACCGGGGCCAGCATTCACCTTGCCTGTGCATGGACGGTCTATGTGACGTTTTCGGCCGGAAATCTGCCTGTTGTGGCGGATGCCGTGCGAAAACAGTTCCCGGACGCGCAGATTCTGATCTGCGGCGACAATGACGAAACGGGCCGCGACAAGGGGCAGGAGGCCGCGCAGGCTGCACAGGCTCATCTTGTTGTGCCGCACTTTACCACAGGCAGCGGCAAGGACTTCAACGATCTGCATTTGACAGAGGGACTGCAAAGCATACGCCGCCAGCTGGAAAGCGCTCTGCCGGACAATCCTCCGTCGCTGGTATCGCTGGATATGGGCGAGTTTCTTTCCATGTCCATACCTGAACGGGGGTATCTTTTATCCCCCATTCTTCCGGTTCAAGGGATAGGCATTCTGTATGCTCCGCGCGGCATCGGCAAGACGTTTGCCGCCTTGAGCGTCGCCGTTGCCGTGGCTTCCGGCGGCGCGGTGTTCAACTGGCGCGCGCCCATGCCCAAACGGACGCTGTATGTGGACGGAGAAATGCCCGCCACAGCCATGCAGCATCGTCTTGCCGCGCTTGTCAGTGGCATGTCCGTCCCGCCGCATACACTGAAAAATATGGCGCTTATCACGCCGGACCTGCAGCCCTGTCCTATGCCGGATCTCTCCACCGCGCATGGGCAGGTCATGCTGGAACCATTCCTGAAAGGCATGGATATGGTCGTGCTGGATAATATTGCCACCTTGTGCCGTACCGGCAAGGAAAACGAAGCCCAGTCATGGCAGACCATGCAGGCATGGCTGCTGGAGCTGCGTCGCCGGGGCATGGCTGTCCTGCTTATCCATCATGCCGGGAAATCCGGCGATCAGCGCGGCACCAGCGCCAGAGAAGATATCATGGATACGGTCATCAGTCTGCGCAGGCCCAGAGAGTACAGCATGGCCGAAGGCGCACGCTTTGAAGTCCATCTGACCAAGGCACGGGGCATTGTGGGCGATGATGCCCGCCCCTTTGAGGCCAATTTGATCACCGAAGGCAACGTGCTGCACTGGCGCATCAGAGAGTTTGAGGACGTGGAACTGGCCGAACTGAAACGCCTGCTGGCCGAGGGCTACAGCATCCGCGACTGCGCCGAGGAAATGGGAAAGTCCAAGGCTGCTGTCCAGCGTCTGAAAAAGAAGCTGGAAGAGAAAAATTGACCTGCCTGCGTGCAGGTGTACCGCTGTACCAGTCTCTAAGGGGCGGTACAGCGGTACACCTCCCGAACAAGCGTCCAGATATGTCCAGTATTGTCCGCCGATGTCTTCTCCGGCTGTACCGCGACAACGGCAAAAGTGTACCGCTTTGCAGACGTCGGGAACCCGTGCGGATCAGAGATACAAGGAAGTCCGACCATGTCTTATCTCGTCCTTCATATGGACAAGTTCAAGAAAGAGGCCGTCAGAGGCATTCAGAGTCACAATCGCCGGGAACGCGGGAGCCATTCCAACCCGGATATCGACTATCAGCGCAGCTGCGACAATTACGAATTGCACGACAAGGCCGCGACTAATTACGCGCAGGCCATTCAGCGGCGCATTGACGATTTGCAGCTGAGCAAGGCTGTCAGAAAGGATGCCGTGCATATGTGCGGGCTTATCGTCGCCTCTGATAGCGCTTTTTTCAAAAGTCTTTCTCCAGAAGAAACCCGACGCTTCTTTGAGGAAAGCAAGGCCTTTCTCACGGATTTTGTGGGAGCGGAAAATGTCATTTCCGCGATGGTGCACATGGATGAAAAAACGCCGCACATGCACTTTCTTCATGTGCCCGTGACACGGGAAGGACGCCTGAATGCCAACAAGATTTATACGCGGCAAAGTCTGAAAAAATTGCAAAGCGAGCTCCCGCTCCATTTGCAACGCTGCGGCTTTGCCATTCAGCGCGGCGTGGAACAGAAGCCCGGCGCGGCCAGAAAGCATCTGGATACCCGCGAATACAAACAGCAGCAGGAAGAAAACAATCGCCTTGCCCAGGAAGGACTGCTGCTTGTCCGGGATGCGCTCCGCACCATCGGCAGACTGGGACAGCGGGAGGCGGAATTGAAACAGCGCGTTGCTGACTATGAGCGACAGGCCGAGGAGGCGGAAAGTCTGCTGCGGGAGGAAGAACCTCTCCCGGAAGCATCTCTTTTCAATTACAGGCGCGTGCTGGAAATGTCGGCACAGACCATCAGCCGATTGCGCACGGCCTTGTCCGCAAAGCATCTCATCGCACGCCAGAAAAATGAGCTGCAACGTGAAGCGGCCTTTCTGAAAAAGCAGCTGGCACAGCTTGAAGCTCTCTGCAAGGCCCGCGAGCAGGAAAAGGCGGACATGGAAAGCTGACAGGCTCGCATGGGGCAGGAGCTGGAAACCTACCGGGAATTTGTCCGGGAGCCGGAAATCCGGCAACGCCTGACGGCCTTCCTTCGGGAACAGCAGACAGCGGAACAACAGCGGCAGGCGGAGGAAAGGCAACGCGCAGCGATTGCCGAGCGGGACAGACAGGGCATCTTGAGGATGCGGTAAGGTGTCTGCCGGGAAATCTTCGCCCCGGCCGAAGATATAGCCCACTATGCTTCACTGACGTGAAGCCAGTGGGCAAGCGTCCCGCTTGACCGGGAAAGGCAAAAGACACAGGAGTGATATTTATATGCTAACTCATAAAAATGAGGGAAATATGGAAGACCACAACAAACAATCTTCATTTCATGAACAAATATTGTTTGAGAGACATAAAACTATATTTTCAATGTATATAGCCTCTGCTCAAGCCACTATTGAATTTTCAAAAATGGCTTTAAGAGGAAGTTTTACATTGAACAGCATATTTTTAATCCCTACAATTCTTGCAAAAAAATTCATTTTTTCTACACCATATTGGCATATACTTTTTTGTGGGCGCTTTCTTATCTGTTATTGCTAGTGCTATGGCATATTTGATCCAAAACTTTGAATTGAAAAAGTTAGAAGAAAGAATTTTTTCTCCAACAATAATTCAAAATCCAGTTCCAGTTATTAAGGGGGTAGGAAGAAGAGTGTATTTTCATATTATTGAGTGGATACTTGTTGCACTGTCTTTTATATCATGTGCTACCGGTATATATAAAATATACAGCATGGCTACATCTGAGTTAATTCGTGTGTAGTTATTTAATTTCTTGCTCGAAAGCCGCCCTCCGGCTACTCTCTCCACAACAGAAAAAGCCTTTTTGAATCTGCGTCGGGAACGCGGATAGAAGTGGTACCAGCGGATAACGACCATGAGCAGCACAGCTTTCATCTCGGAAAATCAGGATTCCGGTTCGCTTTCCGGGCATCTGTGGGAGGCCGCAAATATTCTGCGCGGGCCTGTGGATGCGGCGGATTTTAAAACCTATATTTTTCCTCTTTTGTTTTTTAAGCGTCTTTCCGATGTCTATGATGAGGAGTTCGCCGCCGCGCTGGAGGAGTCCGACGGGGATCAGGAATATGCCGCCTTTCCTGAAAATCACCGTTTTCAGGTCCCGGAAGGCTGTCATTGGCAAGATGTCCGTGCCAAAAGCGCCAATATTGGTCTTGCTCTCCAGACGGCCATGCGCAGCATTGAACAGGCCAACCCGGATACGCTGCACAGCATTTTCGGCGATGCCCAGTGGACCAATAAGGAGCGTCTTTCCGACGCGCTGCTCAAGAATCTTCTTGAGCATTTTTCCTCGCTCTGTCTGGACAACGCCCATTGTAAGGCTGATATTCTTGGGCAGGCCTATGAATATCTGATCAAAAAATTTGCCGACCTGACCAACAAAAAAGCCGGGGAATTTTATACGCCGCGCGCTGTTGTTTCTCTAATGGTGCGCATTCTTGCGCCGCAGGCCGGAGAAACCATCTATGATCCGGCCTGCGGTACCGGCGGTATGCTGACCACCATGAAACGGAAACTGACCGACCCGGAAGAGGGCCTTGGGGTCCGCCCGGAAAATGTTAAGCTGTACGGACAAGATGTAAGCCCTGCACTATGTCAAGGCGCGCGGCGGCGACGGCAAGCTCATGCTGGGCAAGCTGTACGGGCAGGAGAAAAACCTTACCACCTCCGCCATTGCCCGAATGAATCTTTTTCTGCATGGCGCGGAAGACTTTCATATAGAGCGGGGCGACACTCTGCGCCGTCCGGCTTTTCATTCCGGCGATGCGCTTGCCGTTTTTGACTGTGTCATTGCCAATCCGCCTTTTTCGCTTGAAAAATGGGGAGAGGAAGTCTGGAGTTCTGATCCGTATGGGCGCAACTTCGCGGGCGTGCCGCCTTCCAGGTCCGGCGACTTTGCCTGGGTGCAGCATATGATCATGTCCATGTCCGATAGAGCGGGCCGCATGGCTGTTGTGCTGCCGCACGGGGTTCTGTTTCGCATGTCGCGGGAAGGGAAAATCCGGCGGAAATTGCTGGAAATGGATATGCTGGAGGCCGTTATCGGCCTTGGGCAGAATATTTTCTACGGCACCGGTCTCGCGCCCTGTATTCTGGTCTTTCGGAAACATAAAGCCGAAGCGCGCCGACAGCACATCCTGTTTATGGATGCCTCCGGAGAATTCAAATCCGGCCGGGCGCAGAACGAGCTTTTGCCGGAACATGTGGACAGGATTCACGCCCTGTATGAAGGCTGGCAGGATGAAGCGGGATTGTGCCGTGTTGTCTCCCTTGACGAGGTACGCGAAAATGACTTCAACCTGAACATTCCTCGCTATATCGAGCCTGTCATCGAGGAGGACACGGTATCGCTCGAACAGGCTGTTGCCGATCTTCGCAGCTCCTTGCAGGCAGCCTGGGCCGCCGAGGATCGCCTGAGGGAACTGCTCCGCCGGGAAGGACTGCTGGAGCCGGAGCAACCATAACAGAATCCACGACAGACACGCATGACAACAGCTACGCATATTTCACAATCCGATCTGGAATCCTACCTTTGGGGAGCGGCAACCCTGCTGCGCGGCTATATCGACGCCGGAGACTACAAGCAGTATATTTTCCCGCTGCTGTTCTATAAGCGCCTTTGTGATGTGTCTGATGAGGAACTTGCCGCCGCGCTGGAGGAATCCGACGGGGATCAGGAATATGCCGCCCTGCCTGAACAGCACCGTTTTCAGATTCCGAATCAGGCGCACTGGCGCGAAACCCGCACCTGCGTCAAACATGTGGGAAAGGCCATTCAGGATGCCTTGCGGGCTATTGAACAGGCCAATCCCGATACCTTGTACGGCGTTTTCGGCGATGCTCAGTGGACCAATAAGGAACGCCTGCCCGATCAGATGCTGCGAGAACTGATCGAACATTTCAGCTCGCAGACACTTTCCCTTGCCCGTTGCCCGGAAGATGAGCTGGGCGTAGGTTATGAATTTCTGATCAAGAAGTTTGCGGACGATTCCGGGCATACGGCAGCGGAGTTTTATACCAACCGCACCGTGGTGCATCTGATGACCGAAATGCTGGAGCCCCAGCCGGGGGAATCCATCTATGATCCCACCTGCGGTTCGGCGGGGATGCTGCTTTCCGCTGTTGCGCATCTCCGGCGACAGCGGCGGGAATGGCGTAATCTTCGCCTGTTCGGGCAGGAGCGTAACCTGCTGACATCCGCTATAGGCCGGATGAATCTTTTTCTGCATGGGATTGAAGATTTCCGTATTGTGCGCGGGGATACGCTGGCCCATCCCGCCTTTGTGGAAGGGGATACGCTGATGCGTTTTGATGTTGTGCTGGCCAATCCTCCCTATTCCATCAAACAGTGGAACCGTGATGCCTGGGCGGCAGACCCCTGGGGGCGCAACATCTACGGCACACCGCCGCAGGGGCGCGCCGATTACGCTTTCTGGCAGCACATCATCGCCAGCATGAAGCCGCACACCGGACGTTGCGCTATTCTTTTTCCGCATGGCGTGCTGTTTCGCAACGAAGAAGCAGCCATGCGTGCCGGTCTTATCGATCATGATGTTGTGGAATGTGTGCTGGGGCTGGGGCCGAACCTCTTCTACAATTCGCCGATGGAAGCCTGCGTGGTCATTTGCCGGACCGACAAGCCCGAAGCGCGTAAAAACAAAATCCTGTTTATCAATGCCGTCAATGAGGTAAGCCGCGAGCGGGCGCAAAGTTTTCTTACCGATGCCCATATACAGCGCATTGTTGCGGCCTACCGGGCCTTTGCTGATGAAGAAGGTTTTGCGCGGCTGGTTTCTGTGGATGAAATCCGCAACAACGGCAATAACCTCAGCATTCCCCTGTATATTCGCGGCAGTCAGGACGCGACCCGGCCGGAGCGGGAAGCCGTCAGCCTGCAACAGGCCATTGCCGACTGGCAGCAAAGTTCCTTGGCCTTGCGGGACTCCATGAACGAGCTGCTGGGGATGCTGGAAGCCCCGCAGAGTGAGATAGCTGCCCAAAAGCATGTCGGAGATGCGTAACGATGAGTGCCTGTCCTCCTTTTCCAGCCGGCTGTGTGGAGGCCCTTGCCAGACTTCTTGGCGAAGTCGGTTCGGGGTCTGATTTAAGTCGCTATTTTGCCGCCCATGCTCTTGTTGATGATTCCAATGAATCTACAAAATGGCGCAGGATCAATGCCGTCTTTTTGAAGAGCCAAAAGACGACAAAGAGTGCAAATCAGTTTCTGGCGTTTATCAAATCCTACCTTTCTCCAGAAAGATTTGTGGGGAAAAGGGAACTCTTTGAAGAACATCGCAGCAGCTTAAATAGTATACTCCTTTTTCAGGGGCTTGAATACGGCAAGGATGGTGAATTCCGTTTTGTCAAACAGGCAAGAACGCTGGACGAAGCAGAAGCCAGAGCTCAGGGGATACGCACTCTGCTGCTGGAGCGCGGAACGCACGCCGAAGTGTATAAATACTGTAAGGCGGAACTGATGCAGGAAAATTATTTCCATGCCGTTTTTGAAGCCTGCAAGGGACTTTTTCAAAGAATTCGGGAAATGTCCGGCATGGAAGGCGATGGAGCCGCGCTGATAGACAAGGTTTTTTCCGTTGAAAATCCTCGCCTTGCCTTTAATACACTGCAAACAGAAACAGAGAAATCAGAGCATAAGGGGCTGGCGCAACTTTTTAAGGGATGCCATGCAGCCATTCGTAATCCTCTCGCGCATGGTCCCAAAATCTTGTGGCAGGGAGAAGCCGATGCTGTGGACTATCTTACCTTCATCTCCATGCTGCACAGAAAACTGGATCAGGCTGTTATTGTTCCCCATTTTGCACAGACAGTGAAAAAATAGTCATGCATACTTTGAAGCCCGGCTGGAAGATGGTCAAGTTTGGCGATGTTGTCACCAATGCTAATCTTGTAGAAAGGAGTCCAGAAAAAAATGGCATCACGCGCATTGTCGGCCTTGAGCATATCGACCCCGAAAATCTGCATATCCATCGTTGGAATAATATTTCGGAAGGAACATCATTTACGCGTAAATTTGTGCCAGGACAAACGCTTTTTGGTAAGCGGCGCGCTTACCAGCGAAAAGTCGCCTATGCTGAATTTACCGGGATATGTTCAGGAGATATTCTGACATTTGAGCCGAAAGATCGAAATATCCTTTTGCCGGAGCTCCTGCCTTTTATCTGTCAAAGCGACGCTTTTTTTTCCCATGCACTGGATACCTCCGCAGGTTCTCTTTCTCCTCGTACCAGCTGGACGGCTCTAAAAAATTTTAGCTTTCCCCTGCCGCCGCTTGATGAGCAAAAGCGGCTTGCCGAACTGCTGTGGGCGGCGGATGACGCGGTGAATAAATTTTCTTTCTGTAAAGAACAGCTATCAAAATTTATAGCTATCTATATTGAAAATGTTAAAAATAAATATCCTAATATCCCATGGAAAATAAAAAAATTAGGTGATATCGCTAAAGTTGAACGAGGTAAATTTTCGCATAGACCACGAAATTTGCCACAATTTTATGGAGGACCGTATCCATTTGCACAAACTGGAGATATCCGCAAGTCTAATGGAGAAATTACAAAATTTGAATATACATTAACTGACGAAGGAGTTAAATATAGTAAAAGTTTCCCCGCAGGAACAATATTAATAACGATTGCTGCTGTTATCGGTGCTACAGCGATAACAACTAGAGAAACATGGGCCACGGATAGTGTTGTTGGCATTATCCCTCAAAAAAATATTGACACATATTTTTTAGAGTATGTTTTAAGAACAAAAAAAAATTATCTTGAAAATATTGCAGCAACACAAACTGCTCAAAAAAATATTAATTTACAAATTTTGCGACCTTTAGAAATTATAATTCCTCCTATGGAGATACAAAAGATAATTGTTAAAGAAATAAATAATTTCAAAAATAAAATCCTAGACTTTGACAGCCATATTTACAGGTATCACACATTGATAAACTCACTTAGCAATAGTTTTGAGAAAGAATATGTTTAACGAAGAAAACACTGTCGAACGTCTGGTACTGGATACGCTTTCCGGCGCTGGCTGGCGCTTCATGGCTGCGGACGACGTGCCCCGGCAGCATGACAATGTGCTTGTGGAGAGCATGGTGCGCGAGGCATTGATCCGCCTGAATCCGGAAATACGGCAACAGCCGGAGCGCGCCGACGAAGTACTGTACAGCTTGCGGGCTTTGCTCTTCTCCGTGCAGGGAGAAGGGCTGGTGCGGGCCAATGAGCTGTTTGCCGCATGGCTGCGCGGTGAAAAATCCATGCCCTTTGGCGAAAACGGCGAGCATACGCCCGTGCGCCTGCTGGATTTCGACAACCTTGCCAACAATGAATACGTCATCACCAGTCAATGGGTCTATCCCGTCAGGGAAGGCGGCCGCCGCTTCGATATCGTGTTACTGATCAACGGTATTCCGCTGGTCATCGGCGAGGCCAAGTCGCCGGTGCGCCCGGCAGTAAGCTGGCTGGACGGCGCAAGCGACATTCACAACGGCTATGAACAAAGCGTCCCGCAGATGTTCGTGCCCAACGTCTTTTCCTTCGCCACGGAAGGCAAGTGCTATCGTTACGGTTCCGTGCGTATGCCCGTCGGCATGTGGGGGCCGTGGCATGAAGGGGACGACAGGAGCGAAGGCAGCCTTGCCCATGTGCAACGCGCTGTGCGCGCCATGCTTCGCCCGCGGGTGATTCTGGATATTCTGCAAAATTTCACCCTGTTTGCTACCGACAAGAAGCACCGCCGCATCAAGATTATTTGCCGTTACCAGCAATATGAAGCCGTCAACCTGATTGTGGCGCGCGTGATTGCCGGTAAGCCCAGAAAGGGGCTTATCTGGCACTTTCAGGGATCGGGTAAGTCGCTGCTCATGGTCTTTGCGGCACAAAAGCTGCGGATGCACGAGGCTCTCGGCAATCCTACCGTGATGATTGTGGTGGATCGCATCGATCTGGATACGCAGATCACAGCGACCTTCAGCGCCGCCGATATCCCCAACATGATCGGCGCGGCCACCCGGCAGGAATTGCAGGACCTGCTGGCGGCCGATACCCGTAAAATCATCATTACCACCATCCACAAATTCGGCGAGGCCGAAGGCTGTCTGAACGAACGCGGCAATATCATCGTCATGGTGGACGAGGCCCACCGGACGCAGGAAGGCAATCTGGGCCGCAAGATGCGCGCCGCCCTGCCCAATGCCTTTCTTTTCGGCCTGACAGGAACGCCCATCAACAAGCGGGATCGCAATACCTTCTGGGCCTTCGGTGCGGAGGAAGACGCACAGGGCTACATGAGCCGCTATTCCTTTCAGGATTCCATCCGGGACAAGGCGACGCTTCCCCTGCATTTTGAAACCGTGGATGTCCGGCTGCATATAGACAAGGATGCCATTGACGAGGCCTATGCCCAGCTTACCGATCAAATCAGTGAACAGGATCGGGATGATCTGGCCAGACGGGCCGCTAAAATGGCCCTGCTGATCAAGGCTCCGGCGCGGGTGGAGGCCATCTGCAAGCATATCGTCAAACATTTTCAGGAAAAGGTGGAGCCCAACGGCTTCAAGGCGCAGGTCGTGACCTTTGATCGGGAATGCTGCGTGCTTTACAAAAAGGTCATGGATACGCTGATCAGCCCTGACGCCAGCGCCATTGTCATGCACACGCAGGGCGGCAAGGCCGACGCCTTCGCAGCCTGGAAGCTCGACAAGGACGCGGAAGAAAAACTTCTCGACCGCTTCCGGGACCCCAAAGACCCGCTCAAATTCCTGATTGTGACCTCCAAGCTTCTGACGGGCTTTGACGCGCCCATCCTGCAAGCCATGTACCTCGACAAGCCCATGAAGGATCACAACCTGTTGCAGGCCATCTGCCGCACCAATCGCGTCTATCCCGGCAAGACGCACGGGCTGATTGTCGATTATCTGGGCATATTCGATGACGTGGCGTCGGCGCTTGATTTCGACGAGAAAAATGTACATAACGTTATCACAAATCTGGAAGAACTCAAAAAGCAGTTACCGGCTGTCATGACGCAATGTCTCGCCTTCTTTCCTGGCGTTGACCGCAGTGTCAGCGGTTACGAAGGGCTGCTTGCGGCGCAGGACTGTCTGCCGAACAATGAGCGCCGGGATGCCTTTGCGGCGTCGTATTCCGTACTTTCCAGCCTCTGGGAGGCCCTTTCGCCGGACCCCGGCCTTGCGCCGTACACCAGAGATTATCAGTGGCTGACGCAGGTGTATGAATCGGTAAAACCGCCGAGCGGCAACGGGAAACTACTCTGGCACGCCCTGGGAGCCAAGACGGTTGAGCTGATTCACCAGAATGTGCAGCTTGATACAGTGCGCGATGATCTGGAAACGCTTGTCATGGATGCGGAAGTGCTGGAAGGCCTGCTTGCCAGCAAGGAACCGGACAAAAAATCCAGAGAAATCGAACTGCAACTTGTTGCCCGGCTGCGCAAACACAAGGGAGACCCCAAATTCATCGCCCTGGGCGAACGCCTTGAAAAACTCAAGGAACGCCATGAGCAGGGCCTGCTGCACAGTCTGGAATTCCTCAAGGCGCTGCTGACGCTGGCCAAAGACCTTGTGCAGGCAGAAAAGCAGGTTGAGCCGGAAGATGAGCAAAGCCGGGCCAAAGCCGCCCTGACAGAACTCTTTGCTGAAGTCAAAAACGGCAATACGCCGATCATGGTAGAACGCATGGTGGCCGATATTGACGAGATCGTGCGTCTGGTACGCTTCCCCAACTGGCAAAACACCAAAGCCGGAGAACGCGAAATCCAGAAGGCTCTGCGCAAGATCATCTACGTTAAATATAAGGTCAAGGATCAGGAACTCTTCGATAAGGCTTTCGGATATATCCGGCAGTATTACTAATAGGGACTATATTTATCAGAAGGCCATATTCTGAAGAGCGTTGCATTTACGTATCAACAATATTATTATCCGCTTTGGAAAATCTATGACTTTCACATACTATCTTCCCGATGCCAATAATGCTCCTGAGCCGCATGAGACTGAAAAAAATGCCATCATCATTATTGGTGCTAATGGTTCCGGAAAAAGCCATCTCGGCGCCTGGATGGAAATGCACGATAAGGAAGATCGCATACATCGCATCGGAGGGCAACGCAATCTTAGTTTTAATGCTAAAATACATCTTAAAAGCTACTCAGAAGCGACAGATATCATTATATATGGGCTCCCTGATGTTAAGGAAAAACGCTTTAAATGGGATCATAAAAAATATACAACGAAGCTTATTGATGATTTTGAGAGCGTTCTAGCCGCACTTATTGCCCTGAATAGTAAGGAAGAGAGTGCTTTTTTTAAGTCCTGCAAGGCTGCGGACCAGGAAGGAAGCGATCATCCCGACACACCTGAAACCGTACTTGATAAGTTTACGCGCGTCTGGGATGCCATTTTCCCTCAGAGACGACTGCTGTTGGATGATGCTAAATTTTATGCGGTATTTCAAAAGGAAGAAGCGGAAGAAAGATATTCCGCAACAGAAATGAGCGATGGTGAACGCTCTGTCCTGTACCTTGCTGCGCAAGTTCTGAGTATTCCTAAAAATAAGATTTTCATCATTGATGAGCCGGAACTCCACCTTCACGGCTCCATTATGAATAAGCTCTGGCAGGAGCTTGAAAAAGAACGCCCTGACTGTCTGTTTATCTACATCACCCATGATATGAACTTTGCAGCTATGCATGGTGATGTGCATAAAATATGGATCAAATCCTACGACGGACATAGCTGGCAATATGAAAAATTGCCTGATACGGATTTGCCTGAAGAATTGCGCTTAAGTATCCTGGGCGGGCGAAAGCCAGTCATCTTTGTGGAGGGAGAAAAACAGAGTTTTGATACTCAGCTCTATTCCATCTTGTATCCTCAATATCACGTTATCGCCTGTGGAAGTTGCACGCAAGTTATTGCACTGACAAAAGCTTTCAACAAGGAAACATCCCTGCATGATCTCGCTGTCTATGGTATTATCGACAGAGATTTTCGTACTGATAGAGAAATCGCGCAGTACAAAAAAGACAATATCTTTACCTTAGATGTTGCCGAAGTCGAAAATCTTTTTCTTATAGAGAATGTTATCAGGTATATCGCAAAGTATTTGCATAAAAATCCCGACGAAATATTTTCTAGCATAGAAAAAAATGTGCGTGAAAGACTTGCAAAACAAATCAATAACCAGATTTGTAAAAGTATTGCCGCTGATATAAAATACCAGCTCGGCACAGCGGCAATTTCACATAAAAGTGAAGAAGAAGTTCAGCAAGACCTTGAAAGGCTAGTAACCAACCTTTCCTATGCAGATATCAAGCAAGCGCATGAAGAAAAATTTACCTCTGCGCTCAATAAAAGTTATGCAATGGTCATCAAGGTATTTAATGAAAAAGGTCTTGCAAAATCAATGGGACACCACTTTGGGCTTAATGACAAAGCCTACTGCGAGCTTGTTATCAATGCATTGAAAAACAATAAAAATTCTGAGCTGGCAAATGCTTTTTTAGAATATTTGCCGCCAGAAATTGATAGAGACATCTAGCCGATATAACGTAGGTATTTCCTCCTCTCTTGTGCTGCCCGGCCTGCGTTCGCAATAGGCATCCAGAGCCTTGTTCCCGCAGGTAAAGCCGTCACGCGACATTCTCGCAGGCAGCAGACGAAAAAGCAGATTCATCGGCTTTCCACCCGCTGTGCGTACTCGGATGACAGCTTTTCAAGGAAGTCCGACGGGGTTTCCGTTTCTTCCGACAGCAACGCGGCGGCAAGGGTACGCTGATCTTCGAGCGTAAGGCGCACAAGCGACTGCTCCGCAATGACCTGCTCCGCCTTTTCCAGCGCCGCCGCAATCAGAAAATCGGTGCGGGTGCGCCCCTGCATGGCGGCGGCACGGTCTATGGTCT
>ENA-ORMR01001734-ORMR01001734.1-human-gut-metagenome-genome-assembly--contig:-NODE-1734-length-15671-cov-8.657082_pt1 | contig 15671 bp, 14 predicted proteins | sample MGYA00242107_ERZ509003 | MGnify/ENA primary metagenome ERZ509003 (study PRJEB26280, sample SAMEA2338699) | human gut metagenome | biome: human gut; feature: human-associated habitat; material: faeces... | reverse complement strand
AAAGTTGTTTCCACTACGAAAACAACTTTCTTTATTTTATCTTCAATTAAGGGGTGGATTTTATTATCTAAATACCCCCCCCCATGGTAACTTTTGGCTAACACGAACTCTGTTCATATACTACACCTCACGAGTCTTCTACTATATTTAATATATCATATTTTCACCTTAATGCAAAGAAAAAGTAATATCTACATATTACTTTAATGGTTCTATCACTACGACACTGCGGTGTTGGAAATTTAATTTTCTCATATATTGATAGAATTCTTGTTGATTTAAAGCACGAATTTCAGATAATGGATCTTCTTTTACTTTTCCATAATCTAAATAATCATATATAATTTGTTGATTCATATCATATAAATCATCACTTTGGAAGATATAATCACTAATCATGACACGTTTCATACGTTTTAGTTCATCTTCTGATAAAGTTAAATGATCTAATTTGTTATAGAAATGTTGTAACAATTCTTCATAACGTGGTGTATCAACCATACAGTTGATAAAGAAGAAGTCTTCTACTCTCTCTTTTGAATAATTAATACCACGAGTTAAAATTCCTGATTGAATCATTTCTTCTTTGAAATCAGATGTAGCTCCAAAATTAACCCAAAAAGCAAAATTTAAATAATAAGATAACTTTTGTTTTTCTTCTTCAGAAAATTGGCTAATATCAATTTTAATACCAATACAAATTTTAGGGATAGAAACTGGCATCTGTATTTTTTCAAATTCTTTATATACTGTAACAGGTTCTTTGTATTTTTTAATACGTAATGCAGAATCTGTTGTCTCAAATGTTTTATTCTCTTGATTATTTCTAACTAATTCTATTATCTCTTCTGGATTTACATTTCCAGTTACTACTAGGAACATATTTTCTGGATGATAAAAAGTATGATAACAATCCATGATTTCATCTCTGGTTGTATTTTGTACATCTTCTACACGTCCACCAATTGGATAACGGAATGGCAAAACATGAAAGGTGTTCAAACAAATACGATCATATAATACAGAATCAGGGCGGTCTTGATACATTTTTAATTCTTCAGTAATAATTCCCTTTTCTTTTGCTACTGTTTCTTCTGTAATCGTAGGATCTTGTACATAATCTAATAAAAAGTTTAATCCCTCTTCAAAAAATTTTGTTCCAGAAAAAACATAAGATGTTTTCTTTTTTGAAGTTAAAGCATTACAATCACAAGAATGTTCATTATAGAACTTCATAGGGTTTTCACGATTTGTTTGAGAAAACATTTGATGTTCTAAGAAATGTGCGATTCCGGCATGTACTTTACGATATTTTGTTTTTCCTTTCGGTACAAATTCTACTACAGTAGAGTTAAATGATGTTGATAAAGTTGCAAACTTTCCATTTACTTTATCAAAAGGAATCACAAAAACATGTAATCCGTTTTTTAAAGTTTCTTGATAACAAGTTAAATCAAGACCTTTTAATATTACTTTATTCATGATTTTGATCTCCTTCCAATAAATATATTGTATCTAAATGGATTTTACGAGCAAGCTTCACTACCATATCTTTTGTTACTTGTTGAATTTTTTCTTTCTTTTCATCAATGAGATCCATGTGACGACGAATATGAGAACTATATATTTGAATTAAACTATTTGGTGAATCGTATATTTCATCTAAAGAATAATAGTATAATTGAATATAATTTTGAATGTCTTGTTCATCAAATTTCCCTTTTTCCATTTCTTTCCATGTCTTTTTAATATTCTCTACTGTTTTCTTAAAGTTTTTCGCATCTATTCCAGCATGAATTAACATGATATGTTCAAAACCATAAATGTTAGAATGAATGGTATAACAGAGTGAATGTTTTTCACGTATGACACGGAATAATTTAGAATTAGATGAACCACCTAAAATCTGTGTATAAATAGGTGCGACATAATCTCTTTCAAATGGTGTTAATGGATCTATTTTAAAACCAATAACTAAGTTACTTTGTTCAGCATATTTTTTCTCTATAATCGTACGAGAACGTTTTCTAATATTGGTTGCTGGTAATGATTCAAAAGAAAATGGTTTTTTCGTTGTTTTTATTTTTAAATTTTCTAAGAAGTAATCTTTGATATAATCAGGATCAACATCACCACAAACATAAATATCAATTGTATCTTTTTGTAATACTTCTAAATAATATTGATATATTTCTTCATTTGTAATATGTTCTAAATCTTCAAGATCACCTAGTGAAGAATATGCCAGTGGTGTATCAGGACACATAATTTCTGAAATTCTTCTTTCAGCAACATAGCGATTATTTTCTTGAGCCTGTAAAATTCTCTTTTTCACACGTTTCTTAACAAGATGAAATTGTTCTTCATCAAACTTTCCATCTGTTACATTTGGTTCCATAATCATAGATATGAAAAAGTCTAATGTTTCTTTTAACATACCAGGCTCTGTATATTTTTCATTTAAAAAATCGGTTTGAAAACGCAGAATTGCTTCATTGATATTTTTCATACTAATACAACGAAATCCAGCTGCATAAAGTTCCTGTCTTTTCATACTCATAAATCGTTCTTTCGGATAAGCTTTTGTAGTACTAGCTAATAAAGAACATAAAATATTTCTTTTAGTAATTTCTTCTTTTTGTATGGTTCGATAAAAATTAACTTGTACACTTACTGTTTTAAAACGATTGGTCTGAATGACGTGAATTTTAAATGGCAATAAATCATAATCATAGTATTTCACAACATCTCACCTCTTTTTTATTGTACGTATTTTTTTAATTTTCTTACATTTTTATTTTAATTTTAAAGTTGTATCGAGTGCTAATTCGATCATTTTTTTAAATCCAGTTTCTCTTTCTTGCGCAGTTGTTTCTTCTCCAGTGACAAAATGGTCTGATATTGTCAAAATACATGTTGCTTGCTTGTTTAGCATTTTTGCTGTATGGAATAATGCAAATGTTTCCATTTCACAAGCAAGACAATGATGTTCATTAATTTTATCATTTGATTGTTCTTGACGATAAAATACATCTGTACTATAAGTTGTTCCAACTGTTATTTTTTGGTTCTTTTCTTGTGCTGTTTCGACAATCATCTGATTTAAATATTCTGATGATGGTACTACATCATAAGTACTATTATTTTGTACTCTAGCAAAACTTGAATCACTATAACTATTTTCTACTAATAATAGATCATAGACAGGAAGATTGATATCATAACTACCAGCACTTCCTACACGAATGATATTTTCTACATCATAAAATTTATATAATTCATAGGAATAAATACCAATACTAGGCATTCCCATTCCAGAAGCCATGACAGTCATTTCTTTTCCTTTATAAGTTCCTGTATAAGCATACATTCCACGAACTTGATTTACTAATTTTGCATCTTGCAAATATGTTTCTGCAATAAACTTTGCCCTCATTGGATCTCCAGGCATAAGTACTGTTTTTGCAATTTCTCCTTTTTGTGCACCATTATGTGGCGTCATATTATCACCTCTATTGTTATTATACCATTGATTGGTAATAGTTTTTTACTTTTTCACAAAACTCTGAAAATACTTCTTCGTTTTTAAAATATTTCTTTTCAAACAACATAACCAACTGATGTTTTTTTGGAAGAATTACCAATGTTTCTTTTTTACTTTTTATTTTTTTAACATCGTTCCAAAGCAAACAGTATTTATCCTCTCCACTTTGCATACAAATATGTGTATGATTGACATGAATATGAACTGTTTCTGGTGTCTGTTCCATTTGTTTTTGATTCCAACGATAAAATATAAAACGATAAATAAGTGTAAAGACAAGTAAGATCAATGCACAGATTATACTTCCACAAAGATAATAAATCATTCCCAGTAAAAGTGCATTATGAAATAAAATCAATTCTATGATTAAAAAGAAAACTAAAAAGAAAAAGAAGGAATGAATCATCGATTGTTTTAACATATAATCATAGACTTTTTTGATACTATCTTTTCCCATATGATAAACAAATTCCATATTCTTTCCTCCTATTTTAATAATGGTTTTAAAAATTGACCAGTATAACTTTCTTTTACTAAAGCAACTTCTTCTGGTGTTCCTGTAGCTACAATTGTTCCTCCTTGGTCTCCTCCTTCAGGTCCAAGATCGATAATATAATCGGCCACTTTAATTACATCTAAGTTATGTTCAATTACAAGTACTGTATCACCATTATCAACAATACGATTTAAAATCACTAATAATTTTTTAATATCATCTGTATGTAATCCAGTCGTTGGTTCATCTAATATAAATAAACTTTTTCCAGTAGGCTTTTTTTGTAATTCTTTCGCAAGTTTAATACGTGCTGCTTCTCCTCCTGATAAAGTAGGAGCACTTTGTCCAAGTTTGATATAGCCTAATCCAACATCGATTAACATTTGTAATTTTGTTTTTACTTTTGGAATATTTTCAAAGAATTCCAATGCCTCTTCTACTCTCATCTCTAACACATCATAAATACTTTTTCCTTTGTATTTAATCTCTAATGTCTCACGGTTATAACGTGTCCCACCACATACTTCACATGGAACGTAAACATCTGGTAAGAAATGCATTTCAATTTTCTTTACTCCATCTCCCCAACAAGCTTCACAACGCCCACCTTTGACATTAAATGAAAATCTTCCTTTATCATAACCACGCATTTTTGCTTCTTTCGTTTCAGCAAATACTTCACGTATATCATCAAATACACCTGTATAAGTAGCTGGATTAGAACGTGGTGTTCGGCCAATTGGAGCTTGTGAAATATCGATTACTTTATCAATATTTTCTAATCCTTTCACTGATTTATACTTTCCAGGTTTCTCTTTTGATTTATAAACAGAATTCATAACAATTTTATATAGAATTTCATTCACTAAAGTACTCTTTCCACTTCCTGATACTCCAGTTACACAAATAAATTTTCCAAGAGGAAATTTCACATTAATATTTTTTAAGTTATTTTCTTTTGCACCTTTGATTTCTAAATACTTCTTATTTCCTTTACGTCTTGTTTCAGGAACTGGAATACATAACTCTCCCGTTAGATATTTTCCTGTTAAACTATTTGGATTTTTCATAACTTCTTCAGGTGTTCCTTGAGCAACTACTTCTCCTCCATGTGAACCTGCTTTTGGTCCAATATCCACTAAATAATCGGCAGCTAACATCGTATCTGTATCGTGTTCTACAACAATTAAGGTATTCCCTAAATCACGCATTTCTAAAAGAGATTGAATTAATCTTTGATTATCTCTTTGATGAAGTCCAATACTAGGTTCATCTAATACATATAATACTCCTGTCAACTGTGATCCAATTTGTGTTGCCAAACGAATTCTCTGTGCTTCTCCTCCACTTAGTGTTCCAGCACTACGTGCGAGTGACAAATACTCTAATCCGACATTGATTAAAAAGCTAAGTCTAGATGAGATTTCTTTTAAAATTAAGCGAGAGATTTCTTCTTGTTCTTTCGTCAATTTTAAATTTTGTAAAAATGTATTTAAGTCACGAATACTAAGTTCTGTTAATTCATAAATGTTTTTACCACCTACTAAGACAGATAAAACTGCTTCATTTAAACGTGCTCCATGACATTTTGGACAAGGTAATTCCGTCATATATTGTTCAATCCAATCACGAATCCATCCAGACTTAGTTTCCATATAACGTCTTTCTAAGTTTGTAATAATTCCTTCATAATAATCTGTAACACGTCTTGTATTACCACTCTTTGAAGTATAGTGAAATTCTATCTTTTCCTTAGTACCATAAAGAATAATATCCAATTCTTTTTTACTTAATTCTTTCACTGCTACATCCATATCAATTCCATAATATCTACATGTCGTCTCTAAATTCGTATAATAAATATTTGACTTATCACTGACATTTAATGTCGCAATAGCTCCTTGATTTAAAGATAAATCACGATTTGGAATAATTAAATCAACATCTAGTTTATACTTAATCCCAAGTCCCTTACATTCATCACAAGCACCATATGGCGCATTAAATGAAAACATACGAGGTTCTAACTCTGGTAAAGAAAAATCACAATCTGGACAAGCATACTTTTCACTCATGACAATTTCTTCGCCACCAACGACATCAATCACTACTTTACCATGTGCTAATTTGGTAGCAGTTTCAATTGATTCATATAGACGACTACGAATATCTTCTTTCATAATTAAACGATCAACTATAACATCCACATTATGTTTCTTATTCTTTTCTAAATCACTTACATCTTCAATTGTATATTCCTCACCATCAATACGAAGACGCGTATAACCATCTTTTTGTAACTTTTCAAGCAAATCTTTTTGGGTTCCCTTTTCTCCATGAACAATTGGTGCTAATACACGAATCTTCGTTCTATCTTCCAATTTTAAGATTTGATTTGTCATCTCTTCAATACTTTGACTACTAATTGGACGATGATGTACTGGACAGTATGGAACTCCAATACGAGCATATAAAAGTCTTAAATAATCATAAATTTCCGTCACCGTTCCAACCGTACTACGAGGATTCTTATTAGTTGTTTTTTGATCAATGCTAATCGATGGGCTTAATCCTTCAATACTATCGACATCTGGTTTTTCACTACCCCCTAAAAACTGTCTCGCATAAGCACTTAAACTTTCCACATAACGTCTTTGTCCTTCGGCATAAATCGTATCAAATGCAAGACTACTCTTACCACTTCCAGACACTCCAGTCATAACAATTAATTTATCTTTTGGTAATTCTATATTAATATTTTTTAAATTATTCTCTCTAGCCCCTTTTACAATAATTTTATCCATAACTTCACCTTCTCATTTGTCTCTTGTTATTATACCATTTTCTTCTCTCTTTTAAACATTTTCTGCGTCATCTATAGTATAGCAAACAAATGTTTGCAAAGCAAGAAAAAAATGAGTTTTCCTCATTTTAAAATTTTCTTTTCTTAACAATCTGAAAATCATCTAAATATAATTGTTCCCAGTTCAATTGTAATTCTGAAACACCTACATATAACAATTTCCATACTTCTGATTGAATCGTTGTAATATAAGATTTTAATTCTTTTAAGTGCTCTACATTTTGAATCACTGGAACACTTAATCGAATCGCATCACTCAATTCTAATTTTCCAAATTCATCAAAATGAAGATCTAAATAAAGTGCTAAATCACGATACTCTTCCACTGGCTTCTTTTTAAACATTTGAATACATGATAACAACATAAATAATTCTCTCTTATCCTTTTCACATACAGTATGTAGATATTCTAATAAATCAATTTTACTTTTACATTGTTCATAATAAACTGTATTTTGAAAACTACGCCTTGTAAGAGGAATATCTTCTTTTGTCCAATCATCTAATGATTCTATTTTTTTCAAAGGAATCAATCCTTGAGAAAATTCTGGGGTAATCATTTCAATATTACGATCTAATTCTTTTTCACAATCTTTCTTACGTACTGAAACTTCTACCCCTTTCGCAAATTCTTTAATCTCTTCTATATTCATTTTTAATTCTTCTTGAATCATTTGTTCTACATGACTCATAGGTACATAATATTTTTTACTCATAATAGCCTCCAAACGTCAATGTCACTATTATAACACAAATTATAAATAATGTTCTCCATCTGATAAAAAAAGTAAAATTACTGAAAGAAAAAATCAATCATTTCTGATTGATTCATATCGTAAAGTTCGAAACACACGAACTCATTTCTAAAATGGTGCTCGTGGCCGGACTCGAACCGGCATGGTATTGCTACCAATGGATTTTGAGTCCATCGCGTCTACCAATTTCACCACACGAGCAAATAACAAATATATTATAACAAAGTTTATTTTATATTTCAATTCAAAAATCAAAATAGTAAAAGAATTTAATATTTTATAAAATACTATAATTATCTATTAAAAAAAGAACTTATTAACAAGTCCTTTTAATCTATAAATTCATAGTTTTCTAAGAAAGATATTATTTCATTTTCCGAAACGTCACCTTCTCTAGTATCTACAATACCATTTTTAACTATTATAAGCGTAGGTGTACCATTTAACTTAAAACCTTCTGTTTTAAAAATTGATACTAATTCGTCAAATTCATCTGAATTTAAATTACTAATATCCATTTCATATGAAACTAAGTTATTCTCTTCTAACACTTTAGAAAACTTTTTCTTAAAGCTATCACAATGTGAACACCCTTGTTGACTTAAATATACCATATTATAACTATTTTCATTCATAACATTTTTAAATTCATCTAAATCAACTTTCTTTATCACTTCTTTATATTGAGTTGCCAAGTCAAAATTATTAAGAAATTCATCAACACTCGTCATATCTTGATATCCTACTAATTCGTCGATAATTTCACCGTTACCTACTATTAACAATAAAGGAACTCCAAATCCATCTTGAAAATAATCTTCATATTCTGTTAATTCTTCCATATCCACCATATTAGTATTAAGACGATTAATTTCCATCCCTCTAAGATACGCAACATCTTCCATAACATCATTCATCATATTACAATATTCACATGAATCATCACTTCGTGTAATATAGATTAAAGTTTGAGCATTTTGTTCTTTTAGTTTCATATAATCATGTACAGTTATATTATTGAAAAAGACTGGAGGTAAAGTTTCGTTGCCAGAATTGTCCGATTCTTCAGAATTCTCAAAATTGATCCTTTCACAAAAAGTATTTTGTAATGTTTTAAATTCTGAATAAGGCATTTCTTCACCATCATATATATATTTTTCTAATTCTACTTTTTCATCATGAATATTAAAAGACATTAAAATATCGGCATCCTCATCACCACCACTTATCCCTTTGACAGTGACAGTAATATTTCCTTGCATATCTATCTTACTTTGCCAATCTTGATTAATTATAACATTATTTATAAGTTCTTCTATCGTACCATTGTTACAAGCATCTAGTTCATAATCATATACTTGATCTATGTATTTACTAGTATCTGTTAATAAAAATAAAGGATTGATTCTTAATATAATCATTACAACAAAAACAATTGCTGATATAATCCATACTATAAAATAACTAGGATTTTGATTTAACACTCTAAATCTTTTATATAAATATTTTGGAATTACAATGTTATAAGCTTTATTTTTACCTAAATCCGTTTCATCTAAACCTAATTTCTTTAGTCTTTTATAATCTAATTCTATAAATAAAATACTAAATACACACATTATTAATATTAAAATTATCATACCAAGATAATAAGATTTAGTTAAACACCAAACTAATAAATATATTAGAATTGATATAATTGGTAAAATGGAAACTAACCATATTAATTTATTAGATACTTTTTTATTATCTATTTTTGATATATCCTTTTTATCTTTCAAAGGACAACCACAATGAATACAAGCATCTAAAGTATCGCTTACTTCTTTTCCGCATTCCTTACATTTTATTAATGCCATAATTACTTGCCTCCTTATGAATACATTACTGCCCCTACGATAGAATTGATTAATGTAAGAATGAAGAAAATAACACTCAAGGTTAATCCTGTAATTGCCATTCCTTTTTTGTTAGAACTTAACCCCAAGGAACTAAAAATAATTCCAACGATAGTAGTAGGATAGCCAATTAAAGGTAATAACCAAGCAATAATAGAACAAAGCCCTAATATCATCCCTACTAAAGCATAATTATTTCTTTTTTGATAATTATCATTTTCATTCACAAGATGAAACCCACAGTAGTTACAAACTTTATCATCTTTACGAACATCTTTTCCACATTCAGGACAAACTCTTGATTTCAATTCATAACCACAATGAATACAAACTGCAGCTTGATTGCTTACTTCTTTTCCACATTCCTTACATTTTATTAGTGCCATTATTATCACTCCTTTTCAAAGTATCTGTGTATCCATTCGTATTAGTACATCTAACTTTATCTTTATTCATTTCACATTCGTATTTCTTTATATTATTAGAATAAAGATTAAATTTGATTTTTTTACCTGTCGCTATAATATCTTCTGGTGTGTATGTATCATCATCGGTAAACTCAACATCTACTGGTTTTCTATAATCACTGGAAAATCCAAATTTAACTTTATTATCATTTACGACCATTTCTGCTGTTACATAATACCCCTCTTGGTAGAAATAAACATATTTATATTCATTTCTATATTCTTCTGGTATTGAAGACAATTGTTTACTATCATTACAGCCAGTTAACATAACTGTAACTGTTAATAAACATAATATTTTCTTGAACATTACACTACACCTCACACTATACCTCTCTATAATAATAGATTAACATATGAAAAGATTTTTTACAACCGACAACCGATATTTATTATACAAGTTTGGTTTAATTTTATAAAAAACTAATTTCGTAAAATCACTTCCCTTTTTCATAACAAAAAGAAGTCTCATTCTTGAGACTCCTTTTCTAATTTGGCTTGTTTTATAATTTCTAAATTGTTTTTTAATCTTTCATCCTTAGGATTCATAGATACTGCTATCATCGCATTTTGATAAGATCGATCATAATCTTGCACATAATAATAACCGATTGCTAATAAATCATATGGTGTTTCATTATAACTAAATGGTTCATTAATATATGATTTTGGATGATCTATGATTTGTAATGCTTGTGTGACATAATCAATCACAGATTGATACTCCTTTAATTCATAACATAATAAAGCCATTTCTATATAAGGATCTCTTAAATATGGAGCTTCTTCAATTGCTTTTTTTAACCACATTTTCGCTTCATCATATCTTTTTAAATGAATATAACTACGAGCAATAAATCTCATAGAGGCACATCTTTCATCTTTCCAAGTAGCTCTTTTTAAATGTAAATGACGAATTAACGTATCAATACATTCATTCCATTTTTCGTAATACATGTATTCTCTACCCAAATAATGCATATTACGATCATCTTCAGGATCTTCTTTTACAGATAATTCTAATAATGGTAAATAACTACTTCTAGATTTATCACGGTCAGGATAATGATTTAAAGTAATCTCATCTGTTACAGCTTTCTTTTCTTCTCCTAATTGATAAGAAAGTATTTCATGAACTGGATGTGTCCATATATACCCTTTTCTAGTATGAATCTTTTCGATATAAAAATTAACTAATGGTTTGTTATTTTCATCTAAACTCCAATTATAGTTATATTGTAATCTTGTAATCGAATCATTCCATATCTTTTCAAGTTGTTCTCGCCAACCTGGCTCGAACACTTCATCTAAATCTGTGCAAACACAAATATCAATGTCTTCTGGTAATAAATCTAATGAAGCATTTCTAGCAACATCAAAACGCCATGGTTTTATTTCTTTTGTAACAACGTGAACACCACGATTTGTTAATTTTTCTACTGTATGATCTTCAGAACCAGTATCTAATACATAGATAGCATCAGCTTCTTGCATAGAATCAACCCATCGGTCCACAAATTTTTCTTCATTTTTACAAATTGCATAAACAGCTATTTTATATTTATTCATAAATGATCACCATTATGGTCCTGTTGGTCCGGTTGGTCCCGTTGGTCCTGTTGGTCCTGTTGGTCCGGTTGCGCCTGATGCTCCCGTTGGTCCCGTTGCTCCAGTTGCTCCTGCTGGTCCGGTTGGACCTGTTACTCCAGTTGCTCCGGTTGGGCCAGTTACTCCTGATGCTCCAGTTGGTCCCGTTGCTCCTGCTAGGCCTGTTGGACCTGTTACTCCAGTTGCTCCGGTTGGTCCCGTTACTCCTGATGCTCCAGTTGGGCCGGTTGCTCCTGCTGGGCCGGTTGCTCCTGCTGGTCCCGTTGGTCCAGTGATTCCAGTAGCTCCTGTTGGACCTGTTACACCTGATGCTCCAGTTGGTCCTGTTGCTCCTGCTGGGCCCGTTGGTCCCGTTACTCCAGTTGCTCCAGTTGGACCTGTCGCTCCTGATACACCAGTAGGTCCGGTTGCTCCTGCTGGGCCCGTTGGGCCGGTTACTCCAGCTGCTCCAGTAGCACCAGTTGGTCCTGAAGCACCTGTTGGTCCTTGTGGAATTGTTAAATTCAATACATAGTTTGGAGCTACTCCAGTAATACTAGCTGATGCAGTACTACCTGGTAATCCTGTTGTAACTGTTCCAATTGTTAGGTTTGCAATACCACCAGTTGCCCCAGTGGCTCCGGTTGGACCGGTTGCTCCTGTAGCTCCAGTGGCACCTGTTGGTCCCGTTGGCCCAGCAACAACGCCAGTTCCTTCCCATGCATTTGATTCTGCACTCCATACATATAATTGATCTCCTACTACATATGATTCACCTGGCACCCCTGTTGGATGAGCCGCAAGAAGTTCCGGAAATGTATTAAAAAATCCTTGTGCTGCAATTCCTTGTCCGGCTGCTCCAGTTGGCCCAGTTGGCCCAGTTGGTCCAGTTGGACCCGTTGGTCCAGTGATTCCAGTAGGTCCTGTTGGCCCGGTTGGGCCTGTTGTTCCACCTGATGGTCCGGTTGGGCCTGTCGGTCCTGTTGGTCCAACAAATATCGTACCTGGTCTACAATTTTGTTGATCACATTCTATTTTTTGCATAGCACTTTCGTATATATCCATATTCACACTCCTTTCATTATAATATATGAAAGAAGTAAGAAAGAATTAGTATAAATATCTAATTTTGACAAGAAAAAACAGAAGATAAACTTCAGTTTTTGGATATTGTAAACATTTTATGATTTTTTGCTTCTTTTTAATTTTGTTTTTATTCTGAAAACAATATTATTTTGTAATAATTTTTTTAATCTTTTATTTTCTATTAACAGATTTTGAATATATCGCTCTTGTTCATTCGAATGTTCTTCTAACCAATTTTTACCATCTTCTAACATTTTAATATACTTATCCTTTTCTAAACAATAATTACAATCTGCTGATAAAAATGAAACTAAGTCACTAACATCTACAAGATAAAATACTTTCCATTCTACAGGAATTTCATCTAAACTAAACTGTTCTCTAAATCTATTTTGAATATCAGTAAAAATAGCTAGAAAGTCATAAGGATGGTCATATGCGACTTCTTTCATACTTGCTAAAAATAATTTTGGAAAAGTTTTTCTATCATAAACAAAACCGAAATCTTCCGGTTGAAATCCTTCTACTAAAATAGACATCATAGTCATGACACATTTCCTACACACACTACAATTATCTCCAGTGTGAGAACGATAACATACTCTTAAATAAATTTTCTTATGATGTTTTTTAGAATAATGACACAAACGAGCTACTTTATCTTGCCGACTAAATTCAAATCCGTCATGTTTTATTTTCGTATTAGCAAATTGGATCTGATTATCAATACTAGGATCCGAAGCTAAAGCATATCCTTTTTCCATTTTATTAGAATAAGTAGAAGCGAAGTAAATGCAATCTATTTTCTGATAAGAATATGGTGCAGCAAGAGTTAACATTCCAATACTATGTTGAAAATTATACCACCAACCGTCATACCCTTGTTTCACTGTCCAACGAGATAATAAATCTTCATTTAAAAAAGTACGTAAATTAGAACGAAATATAGTAAGTGGTAATCCATGTTTCTTAGAAACTTTTTGATTTTCTTTTTCCACCTGGTGAAAGGCTTTTTCATTATTTAATGGAATATCTGCCCCCCAAATACAAGCTAATTCCAAATCCTCATTTTCATGAGTAATTAACGAAGAGTAAGCATCTACTCCTCCACTAAAATAAAGCATAGAATGAGTATCTTTTATTTTCTTTTTATTTTTGATGATCGATTGAGCACAAACAATATTCTCTTTATAAAAATGCAAATCAGGATACATATCTTGATAACCTTGTAAAATATTTGGAATTGCTTCATAAAAAGTCTCATCCACTTCTTCCACTTCGATTACAGCTTGAAATAATGCTGCTGCAATCAAGGAATTTCCAATCAACGGAATAATAGCAATACTATTTGGAACATATTCAATATTCTTGTTATACTCCACAAAAAATGGGTTGTTTTCTGTAAAATATTTTTCCCAATCACCGCTTATTTCATAATCATATGAAATAACATGATCTTGTTTTATAATTTGTTTTACTTTCATCAAATTTTTACGCTGTGACTTTTTCAATTTAGCTTGTTTCATAATCAAATTTTCCTTTCACAATTAGTAATTTACAATTCATGATATTTAGAATCAAACAAATCAGTTTCCACTTCAATTGTTTCAATTTCTCCAGTATCAATGATTGGAAGTGCTGACTTATCTTTTAAACCAAAGAAATCTAAAAATTCTTTCGTCGTTCCATATAACATTGGACGACCTGGCAAATCAGATTTACCTCGTTCTTCAATTAAATTTTTTAGTAATAATTTTCTTACTAAATAAGCACTACCTACTCCTCTAATTTCATCTATTTCAACTCTAGTAATAGGTTCATTATATGCGATAATTGCTAATGTTTCTAAAGCTGCTTGACTTAAATTAGGACTATCTTGAACAGTAACTAATTTCTCATAATATGGCTTGTGTTCTTTCTTCGTCGTCAATTTAAAATGTTCTCCATATTTTTCTAAAGTAATACCTCTTTCTTCTTTTTGGTATTCTTGTTTTAATTCATGTAAATAAGTTTGGACTTGTTTTACATCTATTTCTAAAATATTGGAAAGTTCTTCAATGGTAATACCATCACTTCCAGATACAAATAACAATCCTTCCATGACTGCTTTAAGATTCATGAGTTTCCTCCTTTACTGCTAATACAATCTCATCAAAATTATGATTTTGTTCAATCGCTAAAACTTGTTTCTTTGCAAGATCTAGAATCGATAAAAAGGTCACTACTACATAGTCACGAGACCATTCACAAAATAATTCTTGAAATGCGACTTTCTTTTTTCTTCTTAAAATTTCTTTAATTTCAAAACTGCGTTTTGAAACAGAATACTCTTTTTTGGTAACTGTTGTATGTAATGGTTTTTCTAGTTCTTTTCTTTTTAATAGTTCTTGAAATGCTTGTAGTAATTTATCAAGTGTAATGTCTTCAGATAACGTTGTATCGGTTAATTGATACATTGATAAATTCGTAGGTTCTTTTGTATAAACAAGATTACGATTCTCCTCTAATTCTCGTAAACTAGATACAACTTGTTTATATTGTTCATATTCTTTTAAGCGACGAATTAAACGATCTTTTGGATCTTCTTCAAATTCATCAGTTGTATCTTTCTTCGTACGTGGTAATAAATGATTAGACTTCATCTCAATCAATTCTGCTGCCATATTTAAATATTCACTGGCGATATCTAAATTCATTTCTTCTTGTTTTTGAATATAAGCTAAATACTGTTCTGTAATTTTAGATACTTCGATATCTTCTATTTCTATATCACTCTGTTTAATCAGATGTAATAATAAATCTAATGGGCCTTCAAATTGATCTATTGTAATTGTATAATCCATCTTTACCACTCCTATCTTATATTATAACATATCTTATAAGAAAGAAAAAAGATACTTATGTATCTAATTTTTTAAATCTTCAAATGCAAAAGTAAATTGATATTAAAAATATAATTGTACAATTTAGTATGT
>ENA-ORMR01001731-ORMR01001731.1-human-gut-metagenome-genome-assembly--contig:-NODE-1731-length-15685-cov-4.295713_pt1 | contig 15685 bp, 15 predicted proteins | sample MGYA00242107_ERZ509003 | MGnify/ENA primary metagenome ERZ509003 (study PRJEB26280, sample SAMEA2338699) | human gut metagenome | biome: human gut; feature: human-associated habitat; material: faeces... | reverse complement strand
GGCGAAAGTTCTTCGCCGCCGCGCGGATATTTCAGCTTTATCGAGCTGCCGCTGCTGTTTATCAGCGCCTGATAGATCTCGCTCTGCTCCTGGGTGAGCTTAGGGGCTGTGAGGAGGTTCTCTATCGTCGCCTGACAGCCGGTCAGCGCCGCTATGGAAAGAATGGCAGCCGCTTTCAGGAACGCCGCCGCTTTTTTTATTTTGAACACGTTTCCCTCTCAGGTGTTGTATCAGTATTCGTCGTCAAGGTGGTCGGACTCAGCCTGCTGAATAGATTCAGAAGGCTCGGAAATTCCGCTCTCCTCAGCCGGGAGAATGTTCCCGGGAGTCTCGGCGAAGCTCTCGCTTTCGGTAGTTTCAGGCTGCTGTGCGGGCTTGTCGGAGGGCTTCATGTAAAGCGCGACGAGCGCTGCCACGGCGAAAATGCCAACGGAGATCTCAGAAGCCGGAGCCCAGCTCATGTAGTACGCCTCGTAGCCGTAATTGAGCTGGAACAGCATCTCCGCAGCGGAATTTGAAGTAACGATGTGCGAAGCCACGTCGGCGGGACCCATCAGCGAAGCCGCGATAATGGCGATCGCGTTTCCGAGGATCATCGACACGGAGACCGCTCCGGTGACGGTGAGAACCTCGCGGGTGCGCTTGCCCTCGTTGCCGGAAAGGAGCTTCGCCATCTGCATGAAGAGTACCGCCGCAACGATGTCGGTCATGCAGTTTATGAGGTACTCGGGGCGGGTTGTGACTGCCATTCTTTCAAGGAACACTCCGATACCGCGCAGAGTATAGTAAACCGCTCCGCCGGTCATAGCGAAGCCGAGACCGGGCTTGAACTCCTTCTTGTAGAGTATCACGAACGAGGTTATCAGCATTATTGCTCCGAACACGAAGTTCACCACCATCATGAACGGAGAAGGCGAAATGTTGCTGCCCTCCGGGATAACCGCCTCGCTGTAGCCCTCGTAGAGCGCTCCCATAGCGGGGAGGAGCAGTCCGAAGCCTATTACAGCGGCCTTGTTGTCGGTGACGCGCTCCACCGGGGTCTGGTAGTACGCGGAGCCGTTCCTGCGGTCGAAGAATGCTGCGGCCGCGGCTCCGGCGAGGGTGAGGATAACCGCGCCCCAGAAGCACGCGTTCATGAAGAAGCCGTTGTCGTATTTCAGGAAGCCGGAGGTCATATCGGTTCCGACGCATATCTGAGCCATTCTGGCTGCAAATGCAAGTATCCACCCGGGAATGATCACCCACAGTCCCAGTCTGCTGTTGTTTTTCATATCTAAGATACTCCTTGTCAAATACAAAACTAGTAAGATATATCCTCAAAAACAGTAAAGTCGTTCGCAGACATATCTCATATTATTTTAGCACATATTCATATATAATTCAAGCCCTTTTTTGTACCAGCAAGAGTTTTCACAAGAATTACATTTTACGCGGCTTAGCTTTGTAAATTATGCGATTTCGAACGCTGTGTTTTTGTCGCTGTCTGCCATTGACACGAAGTTAAATTAATGCTATAATATACCTTAAAAGGAGGGATTCCCATGAAAATACGCTCTGCAATTATGATTTCCGGCGCTCTTGCGCTTATGCTGGTTTCCGGCTGTCAGTCGTCGCCGGAACCTGAGTCTGCGCCCGCGCCGGCGGCCGGACAGTCCGGCACGGTGGAAGCCAGCGAGCCGGAATACTCCGCCGACCTAGAGCTGACCGTGACTTTCCCGGACAAGACCGTGTACACCAGCACCGACAACGGAGTTACATGGACAGCCGGAGAAAAAACCGTCAGCTATAACGATATGGCGGCTTTCCTTACCGTGATATACCCGGAGCCTATAAGCGTCACCGGAGAAATTCCCGTTGCAATGACGATACACAACAACAACCACAATACTGACATGCTGATAGGCGGCTCAGAGATAGAAGTGCTGCGCCGCGGAGACTCCGGCGAATGGACGCCTGCCGAGTACGCCGACAAGACGATAGAATACGCGTTTACGGCTCAGGCTGACCTGATATTCCTTTCAAGGGATTATTACGAGGATCTCTCGATATACGAACCGGTCGGCGGCAGGTACCGCCTGACTAAGAGCTTCACAATAGGCGGCGACGAAGCGTACGGCCTTCTGAATCCGAGCGATCCCGGCGGGAAATACATAATGAGCGCGGAATTCAATGCGCTGCCGTAACTTTACAGGAACTGAAGCGGTCGGTTCCTGAAAGACCGCCGCGACTTACATTTGGCTGTTAAAATCCATTTTGCCCCGGGGATTCCCCGGGGCAAAACCAGTTTATTCAGCAGTCAGAAAAGGCTTACACGTTCTTTGACCAGACTGTATTTCCATCAATATCGACTATCGAAACAACGGACGAATCACCGGAAAGCGATATTACTAAGCTGGAATATACCGAAGGATCATACGCCCCGGTTTCTTCCTTTATGGATTTGTCCTTGTCGATACAAAGCAGCCTGCCGTCTGAGCAAAGGAAATACACATTTTCCCCATCTGATATCCCATCAATTATATATGAATCAAGCGATGAGGTCACTAAAGCCGACGTATTCTCTGCCGTATTCAGCTCGTATATCTCGAAGCATTTGGGGCTTACAGCCTGATTGACGCCATAATTTACGAAACACAGCGCTTCTTTATCCGAAAGCGCGAAGTACCTCGCACCTCCCCATGCAATCATTTGAAGCCCGTCGTACCTGCCATACTGTTCATAATTGCTGATAAGCAGATCATATTCCTGCTTGTCAGAATAATTATCGCTCCCAGACAGCGCCTGAACCATATCGTCAGTATAGTTATCCTCCGGAAGAAGGCTGCTCAGATGATCCGGCGCTTTTGAAAACTGTTCCGCATAGCTCTGATTTTCCCCAAGCTCCGACCCCTTGTTCCACTGTCTGGAAGAGCAGCCACAGGAGAGTGCCAATACAGCCAGCATGAAAATTACGAGTACATTTTTACGCATGGATTATATAGCTCCCTTCCACGCAAGACTTAATTTCTGAAGCCGCTACATTGTAATGCCGTCCCTGATATGCCTTAAGATAGGTGCAATCTGCAACCCAAAAAGTATCCGTTATCTTATCATAACCATCAATAACAATATAGTGAAGAGTAGATCTGCTAATGCCACTTCCATTGTAATATGATAAAGTTCCATACGGAGCAGCTCTAAGAATAACAGGACGATCTGCTGCTAAACTTGATTTTATATAATTGGTTAATTTTGTAGTTGTCATAGTGCTTCCAACAAACGTATAGGCATATTTATTTGAAGCGCTAGATTTCAGTTGCGAATTCAAATAATCCACAATTGCGTATACAAATGCAGTTGTTTCTCCACTTGGAATCACTTTCTTACTGATAGCTGTTTGCGAAGGCTCTTTATAGGTTGAAATAAGGCTATAACTATCATGTGAATATATGCCAGTTAGAACCATTAAAGTACTCGCAACTCCACACCATGTGTCTTTTTCTTGAACGATCTTTGTATTTACTGAACAAGAATACAAGTTTCCGCTACTAGAAACGCCTCTTGATAACCCTTGATTTTGTTCCTTAATGAGTCGATCATCAATCTCCAGTCTTGTAATAATATTATCTAGGGCCGCTTCCTTATCATGCTGAAACTGATAAAGAAATTCAGATGAATCTAAGTATTCCTCAATTATTTTTTGCTTGTCTGCATCATTCAAACTAATATGAGAGAGGTGATTATAGATCCATCTGTAAACTTCATTAGGGTCAGAAACTTCAAACTGTGTAGAAAAACCAGATTCTGCAGCCGACAGTACCGAATTTCCCATAGTAAGGGCAACAATCGTAACCATAACAGCTATTTTCTTTAGTGCTTTTTTCATAATAACCCATCCTTTCATTAGACAAAATTCCAAATTAAGCAACAATAAACTGGATTCTTTTAGTTAAGAATTCATTTATTGTATTTACATTATAACACAAATCTTTATAGATGTCAATAATTATTATTTAATTTTTTAAAAATTTATTTATTTCTCCTTTATTCCTAATAACACAAAAGGGAACGCACTCCACGCTCCCTCTGTTTTGTTACTTAAAGCTATTTTTAGACCATTCCGCGAAAACGTTCGGCAATTCTGGAATTACGGGTGTTTACCCGACATACCGGCTCTGCCCAGCGAAACAGACGCCGAAATTACTTTCTTACAACCTTGTGGTAAACCTTCTTGCCCTTGCGGATTATTACCTCGCCGTCGATCGTAATCTCAGCGTTCGGATCCTCAACGATAATGTCGTTGACTGCAACGCCCTTACCCGCGATCAGGGTTCTTGCCTCGCGCTTGGAATTAACAAGCTTGGCAGCCACCATCAGGTCGAGAATGCCGATCTTGCCCTCGGGGAGCTCAAGCTCGGTAGTGGGCATGTTCTCGGTGTTGCCCTTGCCGCCGAACAGAGCCTTTGCGGCGTCGAGCGCCTTGTTCGCTTCCTCCTCGCCGTGAACCAGCTTTGTAAGCTCGTACGCGAGTATCTCCTTAGCCTTGTTGAGCTGGCTTCCCTCCCAGCCGGACATAGCCTCGATCTCCTCAATGGGGAGGAAGGTCAGCATGCGAATGCACTTCATTACGTCCGCGTCGGCTACGTTTCTCCAGTACTGGAAGAACTCGAACGGAGAGGTCTTTTCAGGGTCGAGCCATACTGCGCCCTTCTCGGTCTTGCCCATCTTCTTGCCCTCGGAGTTGAGGAGCAGCGTGATAGTCATAGCGTGAGCGTCCTTGCCGAGCTTCTTGCGGATAAGCTCGGTGCCGCCCAGCATATTTGCCCACTGGTCATCGCCGCCGAACTGCATGTTGCAGCCGTACTTCTGGTACAGCATGTAGAAATCGTAGCTCTGCATGATCATGTAGTTGAACTCGAGGAAGGTCAGACCGCGCTCCCAGCGCTGCTTGTAGCACTCGAAGGACAGCATCTTGTTTACGCTGAAGCATGCGCCTACCTCGCGCAGAACATCGATGTAGTTAAGGTTCATCAGCCAGTCGGCGTTGTTGACCATGATAGCCTTGCCGTCTGAGAAGTCGATGAAGCGGCTCATCTGCTTCTTGAAGCAGTCGATGTTATGCTGAATGGTCTCCGGAGTGAGCATTTTTCTCATGTCGGACTTGCCGGAGGGGTCGCCGATCATACCGGTTCCGCCGCCGAGGAGCGCGATGGGCTTGTTGCCTGCCATCTGGAGGCGCTTCATCAGGCACAGAGCCATGAAGTGTCCTACGTGCAGGGAGTCAGCGGTGGGGTCGAAGCCGATGTAGAAGGTCGCCTTGCCTTCGTTTATCATCTTCTTGATCTCTTCCTCGTTGGTTACCTGCGCGATGAGTCCGCGTGCTACTAATTCGTCGTAAAGTGTCATTGTTTTTCTCCTTGATATGTTAATTTTTCAACTTTGAACTGTGTATTATCCGGGAAAACTCCCATAAGCGATGGAAACCTTGATTTCCATTGATACCACCCCTTTCACCGCGCCTGAATCAGCGCTCATCGTTCATTCTTAGCGAATCTCTCATCAGGTCCCTGCCGATCGTTCCATGGCTGAGAAGCTCCCGGGCTTCCTCCAGCCCGAACCACCCCGCCGTTTCCACCTCGCCGGAAAGCCGGAACTCTCCGTGCTTCACCGTGCAGAGATACCCAAGCATGAGATTATCGTGCTTCGAATAGTAATAGCTGCTGATATACCGCATGTTCAGGACTTCCAGCCCGGTTTCCTCTCGTATTTCCCGGAGAGCGGTCTGCTCGGCGGTCTCGTGCTCCTTGATGAACCCCGCAACGCAGACGTAATTCCTGGTTGCGTAGGTCTGGCGTATCAAAGCGTACTTCCCCGCGCCGTCGGTCAGCAGACATATCACGCATGGGTAGGAAAAACTGAACCACGGTCTGCCGCAGTTTTCGCAGAATGATGTCTCGCCCTCGTCGCCGATAGTCTTTGTTATTAGTTTCTCTCCGCACTCAGGGCAGAATTTGAACTGCATATGATCACCTCCCGGGTATTATTTCCGATAACGTCTGTACAATACAAAAGCCCCCCATGAGCAGAACTCACAGAGGGCGAATTATCGCGGTACCACCTCAGTTTGCGGGATATCTCCCGCCTCTGACAGCTATAACGGGCTTACCCGTGCGGAACTACTTGCGTACGCTTTCGCACCGCCGCTCAGGGAGGTAATTCGCCGCACGGAAATCCTGCCGCTTCGCACCAGACAGCGGCTCTCTGAAAGGATATTCCGGGACTACTGGATTCCCGTCAACGCTTTTAATATTTATTCGGAATTTATTATCTCAGCTGGTCTGCTATCTCAAGAACCAGTTTTTCGCTCTTTTCCCAGCCAAGGCAGGGGTCGGTGATCGACTTGCCGTAAACGCCGTCGCCAACCTTCTGAGCGCCGTCCTCGATGTAACTCTCGATCATCAGACCCTTCACCATGCTGCGTATCTCGGAGGAGTGGCGCATGGAATGGAGGATCTCATTTGCAATTCTGATCTGCTCGAGGTACTTCTTGCCGCTGTTGGAGTGATTTGTGTCAACAATGCACGCCATGTTCCTGAGGTTCTTCTCCTGATACATATCATAGAGAAGCTTTAAGTCCTCATAGTGGTAGTTCGGGATAGTCTGGTCGTGCTTGTTCTGCGCGCCGCGGAGGATAGCGTGGGCAAGCGGATTGCCGTCAGTGTTGACCTCCCAGCCGCGGTAGATGAACGTGTGGCTGCTCTGAGCCGCACGGATAGAATTCAGCATGATAGAAATCGTGCCGCTGGTGGGGTTCTTCATACCGCAGGGGCACTCCATGCCGCTGGCGGTAAGACGGTGTTCCTGATCCTCAACAGAACGCGCGCCTACTGCGACATAGCTGAGTATATCGGAAAGGTAGCGGTAGTTCTCGGGATACAGCATTTCATCAGCGCACACAAGACCGGTCTCCTCAATGGCGCGTGTGTGCAGCTTGCGCACGTGGATAAGACCCTCAAGCATGTCCTCGCCCTTGGTGGGGTCTGGCTGGTGGATCATTCCCTTGTAGCCCTCGCCGGTGGTTCTGGGCTTGTTGGTGTAGATTCTCGGGATAATAATGATCTTGTCCTTGACCTGCTCCTGAAGTCTGGAAAGGCGGCAGGTGTAGTCCATTACTGAATCCTCGTTATCCGCGGAGCATGGCCCGATGATAAGCAGGAACTTGTCAGACTTCCCGGTGAAAACGTCCGCGATCATCGCGTCGCGCTCGGTCTTTATAGCCTTGATCTTATCATTGAGCGGGTAAAGCTCCTTTATCTCCTTCGGTACGGGGAGCTTCCTGCGGAAATTCATTGACATTTTATGTATTTCTCCTTTTTTGCAGTATATCCATGTGACATTATATCACCATCTCGTCCAATTGTCAAGCGCCTTTTCGTACTTCACAGTACAAAAATGCCCCTGATTTTACAGGGGCATTGATTTACTTATCTACGGAAGTTTCCTTTTCCTTAAGCAGATCGCGTATTTCAGTAAGCAGAACGATCTGGGGATCCGGCTTAGGCTCGGGCTTGGGCTCTTCTTCCTTCTTGCGGTGGAGCTTTGAGATAGCCTTCACAAGAATGAAAACAGCCAGCGCGATAAGAAGGAAACTTATAACCGACTGAATGAACGAGCCGTAGTTCAGCGAGATCTCAGCGACCGCAGGAGTAACCACCGCGCCGGTTTCATCGAGGACTTCCTCAACCGCGGGCTGAAGTACGAGCTTGAGCTGCGAGAAATCCATCTTGCCGATAAGAAGTCCCAGCAGCGGCATCAGCAGGTCGCCGACCAGCGAATTGACGATGGCGGGGAACGCAGAACCGATGATAAGACCTACCGCCATATCAAGCACGTTTCCTCTTGAGATAAACGCCTTGAACTCCTTTGCCAGCTTGAACCTGTCCTTCTTTTCAGCTTTCTTTTCTTCTGCCATGACACTATCCCTCTTGAATTAAGTAATATTTCAGGCTGAAAGCCTGTTGTGCATTATATTCTCTGACTGAGCGGTATGTAGTTCTTGTTGAGGTTTATCGCCTTGTAAGCCGGACGGATTATGCGCTTTCCGTTGATCATTTCTTCCATTCTGTGGGCGCACCAGCCGGAGATTCTCGCGCACGCGAACAGACCGGTGTACATCTCTACCGGTATCTTCAGCATCTTGTATACCAGACCAGAATACATGTCCACGTTTGCGCATATATTCTTGATATCACCGCGCTCGTCCGCGAATACTCCCGGAGTAAGTCTCTCGATGCTGTCCAGCAGCAGGAATTCCTTCTCAAACTCGGTGCCCTTAGCCAGCTTCATCGCGTTGGCCTTGAGTATCTTCGCTCTCGGGTCGGACAGCGTGTAAACCGCATGACCCATGCCGTAGATAAGCCCGGAATGATCTCCGGCTTCCTTGCGGAGCAGCTTGTGAAGGTAGTCGCTGACCTCCTGGTCGTTATCCCAGTTCTTGATACCCGCCTTTGCGAAGTCGAGCATTTCCATAACCTTGATATTAGCGCCGCCGTGACGCGGACCCTTCAGCGAACCGATAGCCGCCGCGTATGCGGAGTAGGCGTCGGTGCCGGAGGATGATACGGTACGGCAGGTGAACGTCGAGTTGTTTCCGCCGCCGTGCTCAGCGTGGAGCATAAGGCAGAGGTCGAGCAGGTGAGCTTCCTCGGTAGTGTAGGAACGGTCGTCGCGCAGGGTGGAAAGAATGCTCTCTGCAAGGCTCTCGTCCTTGTTTATCTGGTGCATTACCATTGAATCGTTGTGGTAGAACCGGCGCATTGCCTGGTAGGAAGTTACCATGATCGCAGGAAGTCTGGAGATGATCGAAATAGCCTTGAGCATTTCGCTCTCAACAGACTTGTCCTCCGGCGCGGAATCATAGCTGTACAGCGCAAGCACTGCCTGAGCCATCTTATTCATGATATTCGGGGACGGATTTCTGATGATAACGTCCTCGCTGAAGTACATGGGAAGGTCGCGGTACTCAGCGATAAGGCGCGAGAACGTAGTGAGCTGGCGCTCGTCAGGGAGCATACCGAACAGGAGGAGATACGCGACCTCCTCGTAGCCGTAGCGCCCGGACGACAGCACGTCGTTCACGATATCGCGAATGTTGTATCCGCGGTAGATGAGCTCGCCCTCGATGGGCTGCTTGTCGCACTCGCTTATAACGTAGCCATGTACGCAGCATACGTTTGTGATGCCCGCAACAACGCCGGAACCGTCGGAATTACGCAGACCGCGCTTTACTCCGAACTTTCCGGGCAGGCTGGGATCGATAGCCGTAGTGCTTAAAAAATCGTCGCACATCTGCTTGAAGGTAGCAGAGTTCTTGAGCTGTTCCATTCTTTTCATTGGTTAGAAGATCCGCCTCCGTGCCATATTTTTATACTGGTCTTAATCGCCGTTCCGTCAGGCGGAATTTTTAAATTAAGAAATATATAAGTATATTGTAGCATATTTCGCCGTGATTGTCAAGCGTTATTCGCATTTTCTGAATATTTTTTATTTTCAGGTTGCAAAATTCTCGTTTGTGGTTTATTTGTGATGGAGGATCGCTGCAATGAAGTTCCCGAAACCCGTACTTGCTTCCCTGATGGGATTTTTAATAATGCTCACCGGCTGCCATCGTGAGGCTCCATCGCCTGCGCCGGAGAACGTAACTCTGCTCATCGAAGACGAAAACCGCATACTCACACTAGGATTTTCCGAGTACCTCGCCGGCTGCATATTCGCCGCTGCTGACCCGTCATTTCAGGAGGAGACCCTGCTTGCGGCGGGAATCGCGCTTTCAAGCCAGGCGCAGTACTGCATGCAGAACTGCGAAGCTGATTTCGGCGCAGACCTCGCCGACCGCGGCGACATCTACCCGGACTGGCTTTCACCTGACGAGCTGGAGGAACGCTACGCCGACCAGTATCCTGAGTGGCTGGAGCGCGTTTCCAGAGTTGCGGAGCGCGCGGCTAAGGAGTGCCTCTATTATAACGATGGACCGGCGTACACACCTTGCTGCCGGGTATCCTCCGGCGTGACCGACGACGGAGGTTTCACCTACCTTCCGGCGCTGAAGCTCAGCCGCGACCCGGATTCACCGGAATACTCCGCCAGCTCAGAATACACCTGCACCGCCGTGCGGAAAATGCTGGCTCCGGTCACCGGAAGCGTAGTGCTCCCCGCAGACAAGGCGGAGTGGTTCTCCGAGCCGCAGTACACAAAAAACGGAACGCTGCGCTGTATCAGGTTCGGCGGCGTGGAACTTACCGGAGAACAGCTCCGGGAAGCGCTCGGTCTGCGCAGCGCGGCTGTTGCAATTACGCAGGAGCACGACTCGTTCATATTCCGCACCCGCGGAAGCGGCGGCGGTGTTGGCATGAGCGTCTACACAGCGGATCTCATGGCGCGTTCCGGTTTGTCAGCTCAGGAAATACTGCAGCAGTTCTACCCCGGCACGGAACTAATAGATTAATATAGGTAATCTGTTTTCTGTTTCTATATCACTTTTATCTTCTTTTTCAAAGAGGTTTTTAGAAGTTACCTATAGTTTATCTGCGATTCAAAAAGTACACGTACCCTGGCTTTAACCAGAAATGAAAAAATGTTAAATTTTACAGAGATTTAACATACCCTGTCTTTTGGATTTAACATTCTCCTGATATAATATGCTTGTGACAAGGAAAGATCACAGCATAAGCGTAAATGATTACGCAGTATATTAAAGGAGAACAACACTATGACTACAAGAAAGATCACATTAAGCGCAGCCGCTCTGCTTATGGCAGCAGCATTTGCAGGCTGCTCCGGAAATACCACCAGCGCTTCCTCCAACAGCAGCTCCGCTGCTGACAGTTCCGCAGCAGATTCCACCGCTTCTGACAGCACCGCTTCCAAGCTTGACACCGACATCACAGTAGTATCCCGCGAGGACGGCTCCGGTACAAGAGGCGCGTTCGTTGAGCTGATGGGCATTGAACAGAAGAACGAAGCAGGCGAGAAGGAAGATATGACCCGCGGCGACGCTGAGATCTCCAACTCCACCAACGGCGTTATGATGAGCGTAGCAGGCAATGTTGACGCGATCGGATACATCTCCCTCGGCTCCCTCAACGACACCGTAAAGGCTCTCGACGTAAACGGCGTTGAGTGCTCCGTAGCCGACATCAAGTCCGGTGATTACGTTGTAGCAAGACCGTTCAACGTATGCTATCAGCAGGCAAAGCTCGACGGAAACGCCGCAGCTAAGGATCTCATCGCCTTCATTGAGTCCGACGACGGTCAGAAGATCATCGCTGACAACGGCTATATCGCCATCGACTCCACCGGCGCATATGCTCCCTCCGGAGTTACCGGCGCAATCTCCCTGAACGGCTCCACTTCCGTAGGCCCGATCATGGAGAAGCTCTGCGAGGCATACAAGGCTCTTAACCCTGATGTTTCCATTGACATTCAGCAGACCGGTTCCGGAGCAGGTATCACATCCGCGACCGAGGGCACATGCGATATCGGTATGTCCTCCCGTGAACTCAAGCAGGAAGAGCTTGACGCAGGTCTGACTGAAATGAAGATCGCCGACGACGGTATCGCGGTTATCGTAAACCTTGAGAACCCCATCGAGAACATCACCTCCGACGAGGTAATGAAGATCTACACCGGCGAGATCAACAACTGGAGCGAGCTCGGCTGATTCAAATAATCTCACCTTTATAGGTTTCTCCCCGATGTCGCTTGAAATCCCGGCGTCCATGCTGTGATTCGGGCGACAACTATGCGGCGTACTGCCGCACTTAGTTTATAGGTTTCTCCCTTCCCTTACGCGCTGCGCTGCGGCATTCCAGCTAACGTGCAGCGCACTTTTATGAGTATTAGAATGTAAAGTAACATTCTGGAAATTTTACAAAGAGGTATTATTATGCAGAAGGTCAAAGAAGGCATAATGCACGCGCTGTTCCTGATATGCGCATGTGTTTCGATACTGGCAGTGGTGCTGATATGCGTGTACCTGTTCGCTTCAGGCGTTCCGGCGATCGGTGAGATCGGCGTTACCGACTTCCTGTTCGGCACAAAGTGGAAGCCCTCCAGCGGATACTACGGGATATTCCCGATGATAATCGGCTCTATCCTCGTTACAGGAATCGCGGTCGTTATCGGAGTTCCCATCGGAATACTCTGCGCCGTGTTCATGTCGCACTACTGCCCGAAGAAGCTCTACCGCTTCGTGAAGCCCGCGATAAACCTCCTCGCCGGGATCCCGTCCATCGTATACGGATTCTTCGGTCTGGTGGTTATCGTTCCCATCATGAAGGAGCTGTTCGGCGGCTCGGGTAAATCACTGCTGACCGCAGGCATACTCCTCGGCATAATGATACTACCGACGGTGATCAAGACCACCGAATCCTCCCTGAACGCAGTTCCGAAGAGCTACTACGAGGGCGCGCTCGCGCTCGGTGCAACGCATGAGCGCAGCGTGTTCTTTGCCTCGCTGCCGGCGGCGAAGTCCGGTATACTTGCAGCGATAATCCTCGGCGTGGGGCGCGCTATCGGCGAAACGATGGCGGTAATTCTCGTAGCGGGCAACCAGACGGTCATTCCGAAGAGCATCACCTCCGGCATACGCACCTTGACCTCCAACATCGTAATGGAAATGGGCTACGCCGGCGGACTTCACCGCGAAGCGCTCATCGCCACCGGAGTAGTGCTGTTCGTGTTCATACTTATAATCAACCTCTGCTTCTCTGCACTTAAAAGGAGGAAAGACTGATGACTGACGCTCCTACAGCAGCTATGACAAACGAAAAGAAAACCACCGCGCCCGAGAACTACATCAACCACGTGACATTCGGCGCGCGCCTGAAGCAGTACGCCAGAAGCCCGCTTTCGCTGATCCTCATGATCCTTGTAATGCTGGCGGCACTATTCTCGGTCGGAATGCTCATCTTCATTATCGCGTATATTCTTATAAACGGCGTTCCGCACCTCACCGCGGAGCAGTTCGACTGGAACTATACCACGGAAAACGTCAGCATGATGCCGGCGATGATAAACACCCTAATCATGACCGCGCTGACTCTTGTGATTGCCGTTCCGATAGGCGTTTTCGCGGCGGTGTACCTCGTTGAGTACGCAAAGCGCGGCAACAAGCTCGTCAAGGTTATCCGTGTGACTACCGAAACGCTTTCCGGCATTCCGTCCATCGTGTTCGGTCTGTTCGGATACCTGATGTTCAATATCTCCTTCGGCTGGGGATTCTCCATGATGGCGGGCGTTATCACCCTCGCAATGATGATCCTTCCGCTGATTATCCGAACCACTGAGGAGGCGCTCCTCGCCGTTCCGGACAGCTACCGCGAAGGAAGCTTCGGGCTCGGCGCGGGCAAGATGCGCACAGTGTTCCGCGTTATCCTTCCCACGGCGGTGCCCGGTATCATGTCCGGCGTTATCCTCTCTATAGGACGTATTGTCGGCGAATCCGCAGCGCTCATCTTTACCTCCGGTTCCGGACACAGCATTCCCGGCTCGCTTGTCGGCTCGGGAAGCTCCGCTGCGACCCTTACCGTTCACATGTACATTCTCTCCAACGAAGGCCTGCATGTCAACGAAGCGTTTGCTTCCGCAGTAGTCCTGCTTGCGCTCACATTCTTAATAAACCTCGTTTCCGACCTTATCGAGCGCCGGATAGCGAAAAAGAAAGGATAAACCCATATGAAATTCGATATCAGGAACGCCGAGCTTTACTACGGCGACTTCAAGGCGCTCAAGGGTATCAGCCTTGAGATACCGGAAAACAAGATAACTGCGTTCATAGGGCCGTCCGGCTGCGGAAAATCCACGCTGCTGAAATCCCTCAACCGCATGAACGACCTCGTTGAGGGCTGCCGCATAACCGGCGAATTCCTGCTCGACGGCGAGGACATCTACGGCAAGATGGACGTAAACCTCCTGCGCAAGCGCGTGGGAATGGTGTTCCAGAAGCCGAATCCATTCCCGATGAGCGTCTACGACAACATCGCGTTCGGTCCCCGCACCCACGGGATTCACTCCAAGGTAAAGCTCGACGACATCGTTGAGAAGTCTCTGCGCGACGCGGCAATCTGGGACGAACTCAAGGACAGGCTGAAAAAATCCGCGCTGGGTCTTTCCGGCGGTCAGCAGCAGAGACTCTGCATTGCCAGAGCGCTGGCGGTAGAGCCTGAGGTGCTGCTTATGGACGAACCGACCTCCGCGCTGGATCCTATTTCAACTTCTAAGATAGAAGACCTTGCAATCGAGCTGAAAAAGGAGTATACTATAGTTATGGTAACTCACAATATGCAGCAGGCGGCGAGAATTTCCGACAAGACGGCGTTCTTCCTGCTGGGCGAGGTCGTGGAATACGCAGACACTGACAAGCTGTTCTCGACTCCGCAGGATCAGCGCACCGAGGACTACATAACCGGACGATTCGGCTGATCCAGGGAGGCATAATATGAGAAACCGTTTTGACGAGCAGCTCGAGCAGCTCAACGTAGGACTTATCAAGATGGGCGCGCTGTGTGAAGAGAGCATAGCCTGCGCCGTAAAGGCACTGTTTGACGAAAAGACCTCCGAGATGATAACGAAGGTCAACGACAACGAGGAAGAGACCGACCACATGGAGCACGACATCGAGGCGCTGTGCATGAAGCTTCTGCTTCAGCAGCAGCCGGTGGCCGGCGATCTGCGGCAGATCTCCGCTGCCCTGAAGATGATCACGGACATGGAGCGTATCGGCGACCAGGCCGACGATATTGCCGAGATCCTGCTCTGCCGCGCCGGCCGGCCTCTCAGCGCCGGCGACACCCTGCGGGATATGGCCCGGGCTACCATTCGCATGGTCAGCGAGAGCGTGGACGCCTATGTCAAGCACGACACAGCGCTTGCCGACCAGGTCATCGCCGAGGACGACACCGTGGACGACTATTTCGCGCGCGTGAAGAAGGACCTCATCAAGCGCATCGCGCAGGACCCTGATGATGGTGAATTCGCACTCGACCTGCTGATGATCGCTAAGTATTTTGAGCGCATCGGCGACCATGCGACGAACATCGCCGAATGGGTCATTTTCTCTGTGACAGGAGAGCATAAGGAGGGGTAAAGTATGATCTGGTGCGTGGAAGACGATGCCAGTATCCGCGATATCGAGGTATATGCCCTGCAATCGACCGGCTTTGAGGCCAAGGGCTTTGAAGACGGTACCTCGTTCTGGGAGGCGCTGCGCACGGGAAGACCCGAGCTTGTCGTGCTCGATGTGATGCTCCCCGGCATCGACGGGATGGAGCTGCTGCGCCGCATGCGCGCGGACGCGGCGCTTTCCGATATCCCTGTCGTCATGGCGACGGCCAAGGGCGCGGAATACGACAAGATCCGCGGTCTCGACCTCGGTGCGGACTACTATCTGACAAAGCCGTTCGGCGTGATGGAGCTCGTCTCCTGCGTCAAAGCGGTGCTGCGCCGCTGCGGCACGAAGACGGCAGCCCAGCTGCGCTGCGGCGGGCTGGTGCTCGACGAAGAGAGCCACACCGTCACGGCGGATGGAGAGAGCGTCGCGCTGACATACAAGGAATTCGAACTGCTGCGCCTGTTCCTCTCGCATCCCGGCACGGCGTTTTCGCGCGACCAGCTCATGGCGGACGTGTGGGGCACGGACTACTGCGGC
>ENA-ORMR01001727-ORMR01001727.1-human-gut-metagenome-genome-assembly--contig:-NODE-1727-length-15706-cov-5.596703_pt1 | contig 15706 bp, 9 predicted proteins | sample MGYA00242107_ERZ509003 | MGnify/ENA primary metagenome ERZ509003 (study PRJEB26280, sample SAMEA2338699) | human gut metagenome | biome: human gut; feature: human-associated habitat; material: faeces... | reverse complement strand
ATTTATACGAGTTCGACTGCGGCAAAGAATCCGGCTGGATGTACAAGGTAAACGGCCGGTTCCCCAATTACGGCTGCTCGGCCTATGCGGTGGAAAACGGGGACGACATCGTCTGGTGCTACACCTGCAAAGGCTACGGCAAGGACGTGGGAAGCACATGGATGGCAGCTGAGGATGGTGCGGAATGACGGAGGACGAACATGGGCTTTGAAAGCTGTCATCCGGCGGTGAATTTCCTTTTCTTCGCCGCCGCACTGTACGGGGCGGTGCGCTTCGACCATCCGGTGTTTCTGGCGATCGCCTATGTCAGTGCCTTTGCCTACAGCGTCAGGCGCTGCGGAAAACGGGCGGTAGCTGTTAACCTGTTTTTTATACCGCTGATTCTGGTGTTTGGGCTGTACTATAGCTCCTATCACCACTTCGGCGTTACGGTGCTGCGGCAGAATTTCATCGGCAACAATCTGACGGTGGAAAGCTTCGTCTACGGGCTGGTGATCGGCTTGCGGTTTGCAACATTGTGCATGTGGCTGGAAGCCATATTCCGCGTGGTGACTTCGGACAAAGTTGTATACCTCTTTGGCAGGGTCAGCCCGAGGCTGTCGCTTTTCCTCACGATCCTGCTGCGGTTCATTCCCAGAGTTGGCCGGGAGGCGAGGAAAATCAACCTCGCCCAAAAGGGCATTGGCCGGGGCAGCAATCAAGGAAATGTCTTCCAGCGGTTCATCAACTGCCTGCGGATATTTTCCATGCTGATAACCTGGATGATCTCGGCTTTAGCGCTGGAATCCGATTCCATGCGCTCCCGTGGCAGTCTGCTCCGGGGAAGGACGGCTTTCTCCATCTACCGCTTCGATAACCGGGACAGGGCGTTTGTGATTACCCTGTTCACCTGCATCACCCTGACGGTCATGGGCGTGATTCTGGGAGCCAGCAAGATGTGGTACAACCCCAGAATTATCTGGCGGCCATTAAACGGAATTGGCATGACAGCGGCCATTGGTTATCTGGCGCTCTGCCTGCTGCCCCTTGGGCTGGAGCTTTGGACGGAGTATCGGTTCAATAAAGCAAGGAGAATTGCATGAACAGAGAAAAGCTTTTCACTATTGTGCTGAACTGGGTGCAATTGCAATTTTGACAATACTCTCACTATGACCATCGCGAATTAAAAGACTCGTAGCATCCGGATATTTTGAGAGCCTGAGTAGCTACGAGCCTTTGCACTTTATGTGATTGAATTGCTGCGTGCCAGACGATACGTGCGGCGGTACAAGAGGTCAGCTAGAAAACTCGCTACATACTCGAATGCTCCAGCGATCTGCGAATGTGCAACCATTCCACTTGCAGCCATTCTTCATTTTTGACGATAACTCGCTTTTGCTCGGGTGCTTTAATTAAAAAACAATCTATTTTCTAACACGAATCTTGCTTTATAGTCTGGCAATCTGTATAATTATAATAAAGACAAGGTACCTTATGAAGGATTATAACAATATTGTATCATTATGGGTTAGGGGGTTCACAATGGAAAAAGAAAACAAGGCAGACTTGTGTTCTGTGCTGGTAAAATTAGGATTAGCTGTTATGTCAGTTGCCTATCCACAGACTGGTTCGCAGGCAAGTCTTGCTAGTGCTGGTGTCGATGTTGTGCTGTCTGTGGTTAAATCGGTTGGCCTATTAAAAGGGGAAAAAGATGACAGTATCGATGGTCAGTTGAAAGAGTGCATAGCGAATGTGCTTGCTCGTATACAAGGCGGTAGACTATCCGATACCCACAGGAAACTGATGGAAAATTACGTGATTCCTCGATATGAGTCCTGGCGGGGGAGTTGCGTTAAGGGAGTTCCAGCGGATGACATCGAGGACCTATTCCTTGAATGGACTAACACTGGAGAGGCGAACCGTGAAATGTATCTGACGGAGTTAGATATCCGTAGTATTGATGATTTATTCATGGTGTTATTTAAAGAAGAACTTCTCAAACACCAAGGGCTTGCTGACTGGTATGAAATGCAGCAGATTGAATCTCTGGATCAGAGATTCAATGAGGTGTGCAATTTGTTTTGGGGGAGAATGGGAACACTTGAAGATCGGATATCCAAATTGGAAAAACCAATAAATCCGAAGATCGAGGAGATATTAAGGAGTAATCCCAGAGAACTGCTATGGGAAGCATCAAAGTCCGTCTATGAGATTTCAAAACAAGAAGGGCAGCGCTTTGCCTATGATATTATTGACCGCCTACTACCGAATGGATATATACCTAAGCTGACTGTGCCGATAGAAGGAAAAACAGAAGGCGGCCAGTCTGCGCCATTAGCAGAGCTATGCAAAGCCATAAATGACCATGTAGCGATAATAGGCAATGGGGGAACGGGAAAGACTACTTTCTTGCACTACTTAATTGAGCAATCATTTGCACAAAGTCCCGAGAAATTCTCCGATTTGCCTGTTTACATTTTTATTGAACTTAACCGGTGTCCTACAGATATCGTGCATTGGCACAACGATCCTTCACGGAAAACAAAATTTATTACGAGATACATTGGTGCACTTCTTGAAAATCATGCTTCTCTCGATACGGTTGATGATAGGATTTTGGAATACGTGGAAAAAGAACTTCAGAAGAGGCCTGACGGTGGAAAGCCACAATATGTATTGTTGCTGGATGGATTCAATGAGGTGAAAATTGATGAGGGATATAGTATCCGCAGTTTGCTTAGCAATGAGATATCCACAATAAAAAAATATGACAATGTCAGGATTATCACAACTAGTCGTGAGACTCAGGCAGCATACTATGCAGCGGGCTTTACCAATATTCGTGTAACCGGACTTGATGATTCGGTTATTATTGAGCATCTTCGCGGGTGTGGGAAACAAGAATATTTCATTGCAGAGGTGATGAATAATAAACATTTGGTGGAGTGCTTAAGAACCCCTCTGTATTTGTGTATGTTCGCATCTAGTGGAGAGAATACACTTCTTCCTGAAACGCAGGGAGAAATCCTTTATTTCTTCTTTCACCGTAACTCTTCTTTTTATAATATCCGAAAAAGAGCTGTAGAAACTCGAACAAACCCTTTAAATGAATTGCAGACGCAGCTGGTATTGGATTTTATTCTTCCATATATTGGAGCTTGCTTTGAAAGTGAGGATATTTTCTCTGTCAACGCTGGCAACTTCGGGCACATGATATTGAAATCAGTAGAAGCGGTTCGAGAACTTTTCTTAGATGCTGGGAGCAACCCTTTTGTGGATTTTCATTATTCCAAGAATTGCTTGCAATCCACACTGGATTCTTTAGTTGAAGGAGATATTGTCAAGACCACTGATGTTATTAAGTGTGTATTTGATTACCTTGGAATTATCTATCAGTATCAGATCAATGAAGGCAGTTACGTTGAACGAGTAAGATACGCTTTCTGTCATCACAGTTTCAGGGATTATTTCTCTGCAATATGGACTGTGCAGTTACTCAGAATGCTTCCGCAAGTGAATCCAAGCAAATTTATAATAAAATCTGAAGAATCGGATGCATCTTACGGTAAAACACTGAATACCAGCTTCTGGTCTTTGGAAAAGGTCGCACTGATTAGTGAAATCCTCATGGAGCATCGAAACAAGCCCTACTTAGAGAAACAGATTGGCAATTGGTATACACCCAAACCGGATAATGATGAGCAGGCTGTTTTGGCAGAGGCTTTAGATGCGTGCCGCAAGCTTTGCGAGAAGACAGACATTCATTATTTGCAGGAGAATTTGCTGTCGTCCATACTCTATGGAAGAAAGGAACTAACATATGTAGATTTGCATGGCCTGGATCTGTCTCATAGCAATTTCTTTAATGTGATTTGCAGCAGAAAGAGCTGCTTTGGTAAAGTAGGCACGAATTTTAGTGGGGCAGTACTGCACGAAGATTGCTTCCATCCTCAGAATCATCAGGACAATATCATCGAGTATATCTATTATGAAAAAAGTGCCTTACTCTAGATGATTCCGGACTGATTAAATGCTGGGATATTGTTTCCGGTAAATTTGAATATGAAATCTATTCAGGGGATCCGGTTGGTAACAGGGATAACTCAACCAGAGGATATATGAAAATTTCTCGAAACAAAAGATGGTTGGGGGTGAAAGTGCAGGAATCATTAAGTAGTGGAATGTCGATTAAACTAAATATATTTGATTTGGATTATCCACAGAAACCTCCCATTTGCATTATTCCTGAAGGGATACACAGCGTTCTGTCTTTTTTTGCTTTTTCCGATGATAGTAAATCTATTGCCCTAATTTGTGATGCAAACCAAGCATTTTGTTATGAGCTGTCCGGAAATTTGCTCTATAAGAAGGTTTTTCACGGTATCTATAGGAATAATGAAGTGTATTTTTCGACAGCGGGGGCACTTGCTTTTATCTTCTCCTATGAATTTGACCCATGTGCGGACTTGGATTTTGACGATGAGGAGTATGACGGAGGTGCAGACGAGGACTGCGATGACATAGCAGCTAATCTTGGGGTTCCATGTTCAATTTGGAAATGGAATATGGAAACAGGTGAACTTGCAGTACTTTATTGTTTTCTCGGTGCAGCTCATATGCATCCGACTGCTACATATCTGACCGGAAAAGGCGCTTTTTTGATACATGATGGTGACAATAATCAAATTAAATACTTGAATTGCAACACTTTAATGGAAAAAGCGGTTTTTGTGCCAATTACAAGAGAGAACCAAGATCCGCCTGCAGCATTTCATCATTATGCGGAGATGCCAGCGATGTGTATGATTATGTATTCAGATTGTTGCTACTTAGTAAACATTGAATCAGAGATCAACGGGAATAACGGTGTTCTGAAGTGTTTTACTATTAAAGGCATAGAAAAAAAGCTGAAAGAAAAGGGCGTGGATACGCAGCTTCATTTTTCAACAAATGTAGCGCCGTCTAGCACACAGTTTCTTGCGTTCGATAACAATGCAAAAACTTATGAGTGGGATTCAGAAAATGACACAATACGTGCTAAGTACAATGAAGCCTATTATGACACGGCCTATTTGTATGTAAGCTCTGACAGATCCAATGCTTTCCTCGTACACGCCTATAATGGTATTTCACAGTTTTCAAGTGAGCCGCTTAAACTGGAATATCAGTATTGCTATCAGGAGCACGACTATACTGTCAACGTTACTGCTTCTGATGAAACGAACAACCGGATAGCACTTGCGTTTGCTGACCTTGGACATGAAAAAGTTATCGTAATGAATCTGGAGACCTATGAAGAGAAAACTATTTTTTCTACAATCATGCCTTCAGAAACAGTAGTTGACTTGTCTTTTAGCCACAATGGGGATTACGTCCTTATTACAACGCAGTATAAGTGCGTAGAATTCAACCTGATTACAGGTGAAGAAATGATTGTAGCTCGGTCAGCTGGGCAGGAACGCTTTTTGTACGGTAACTACTCGGGAAAATGGATTGAAGTAACAGTTACTGAAGGATCAGAGGAAGGACTGCCAACCCGGTGTGAGTTCTATTCCAAGGTAGCGAAATATGCAGGTTTCGAGTTCAGCAAGGAATGGTACTACATTGTTCCATATTTACCGGAAGAGCTGTATACATATTATGTGCACGGAAATGGCGATATCGGTAAAGAGGGACCCCATGACGAAAATGGGATTCAGAGGTACAGACTCACGCGCGGTTTCTTTTTGGAAGACAGGCCTGAATTTGCACGGATATTGAACCCTGAATGTTATCAGGTGGACGGTGACTCCGTTACACCATTATGTTTTCACTTTGGCAAACTTGAGATGATATGTGTACGACACAAGAAGGCATTGGCTTCACAAAAAGGAATGGAGAATCTCATAACCTATATGTATCTGGATGAAAAAATGGGAGAGGCAATTCTGGCTCGTGATAGTGCTGACCTTGCATGGGTATCTAATTTGAGTAGTGCGACTTACGAAATACTATGGGGAGTGTTTGATCGTCATATTGGGAACGACAAGGGGTATTATAGTTGGAACTATGTTGCACCGTGGCAAAACAATAAGATGATTGGATGCTTTGAAACATTCCATGTCACGCTGATAGACCGGGATATAGGAGAGCTATCGGTTCCGGTTGAATATGAGCCTGGACTGGCATTGGCTGGCTGCGATTTCTCAAATATCAGAGCTAATGATAGTGTTAAAGAACTGATAAAAAATACCGGCGGTGTGATATAATTGACATAATGAGCTGATGTAGACTCAAAATTATGAACAAATAGCAGTATATTCCTGTTTGAAAATGTGCTAGCACTTAATAACTACCCATATGCAAAATAGCCAAACCCGAAATCATAGGCTTGCATGTTGGTCGAGATAGTTATGCACATTCCTTTCTAAAAATATTCTAGCTAGAACAAAACGGACTAAGGGGCAGTCTCGTTGGGAGGCTGCCTCGAAAAATACAAGACATGGTTCTTACGTGAACCGGGTCTTGGCTTATGCGTGCATGGTGAGGGTGCATTCTCAAGGGCAAAAGTTCTGAGTTGGACTGGTGACGAGAATGGGAAGGTAGGCTGAAGTTCACTTTCTTTGTTTTACTGTTCAAGCGAGTGCCTTGAAAACCTTGGATAATAATTTCTGGGGTGTCCCGTTAGCAAATCCAAAAAGATGCCATCAAATCCAAAATTATGGTATATACAAGTTAAGGACCTCTTTGATACAATATGAATGTGCAAAACGCACAAAAAATTGAAGGAGGATTTACAAAATGCATACCAGATTTACAAGGGCCCTTGTTGCAGTCATCTGCTGCATTGTACTTGTTGCAAGCTGTGCACGACTTGAAGTGTTTGCAACAAGTACATCAAACACAAAATACAGCAACTTGGACAGTTCCAAATGGAACTTGGTTTGGTCAGATGAGTTTCCTGGGGATTCCGTCGACACAAACAAATGGAGTTTTACAATTGGTGGCGGTGGATTTGGAAACAACGAGCAGCAGTACTACACAGATTCAACGGAAAATGCGTATATCGAAAATGGCTGCCTTGTCCTGAATGCGATCCAGGAATCCAACGGAGAGGAAAATTACACATCTGCAAAGCTGTCCTCTACCTCAAGTTGGACATATGGACGGTATGAATTCCGCGCAAAGCTGCCCGGTGGCACGGGCCTGTGGCCGGCAATCTGGATGCTGCCGAAAGATATCAATGTCTATGGCGGCGAGTGGCCAATTTGTGGAGAAATTGACATCATGGAGTATATGGGCAGCGATCGGGATACTGTCCTCGGAACTTTGCATTATGGAAATCCTTGGGTTTACAATACCGGATACTATGACATAAACGGATCGTTTGAGGACGATTTCCATGATTTCGTTCTGGAGTGGCTTCCGGGTGAATTCCGCTGGTATGTAGATGGAAATCTTTACCAGATTCAACAGGACTGGTACAGTGCTGATTCGAGTGGAACGTATAGTTATCCTGCACCATTTGATCAGGAATTCTATTTAATGCTGAACTTAGCCGTTGGCGGGTTCTTCCCGGGAGATCCGAATCCGGCAGATTGGACATCAACCAAATTCTACATTGACTATGTTCGGGTGTACGAGTATGGTGGCGATTTGACGCCTGATTCTGGAAGCTCTTCTACGCAAACGCCCAATGTGAATCTGCTTCAAAACTCCGACTTTACGACGGACTATGCAGGCTGGACGACATGGAGTGAAAATGGTGCTGTCTTTTCTGTCGCTGATTCTACTTTGAAGGCAGATATTTACACGACCCTTCCAAACACATGGTCTACCCAATTCTATCAAAATGTTGATGTTTACAGCTCTACGACCTACCGCGTTTCTTTCCGTGCAAAGAGTTCTGTGAGTAGACCGATTACAATTGGTGTAGAGGGAGTCAACAACGCGGCTCTGTTTAATAGCACTTTTACCGCAACACCAGAATGGCAGATGTACACTTATGATTTTTCACCGTCTGTTTCCTGCAGCGGTGCAAAATTGCTCTTTTTCCTGGGCAATGTAGATGGAAGTCAGAACGTGGAGCATACGGTATATTTTGATGATATAACACTCATTCCGCTTCCTGATGATATTGTAACGAATGGCAATTTTGCGAACGATCTTACAAGCTGGTCTACTTGGACAGAAAACGGGAGTACATATTCCGTTGACGCTGGAGAACAGTGCTTTGTTGCCAATATCCCAACTACGCTTCCCAATCCCTGGTCGGCGCAGCTTTATCAGGTGATTGATGTGCCGGCTGCTGGAAGTTATCGCGTAACGTTTAAGGCAAAAGCGTCTATGAATAGAGAAATCCGGTTGGCTCTGGAAAAAGATGGCCAATCGCCCTTGATGGACGAAACTATGTCTGTGAGTGCTGATTGGACGAATTATTCCTATGATTTCACCGTGAGTTCTGCTGCTTCGGGCGTAAAGCTTGTTTTCATGCTGGGCAATGTTGGCACAACAGAAAACATGGCCCATACGATATCCATTGACGACATTTCCTTGTATAAAGTTTCCTGAAAATTACCGGAGGGGATCAAGAATCCTCTCCGGTTTTTGTTCACTGATAGACCCGAATATAGTCTATTTCAAAGATGGCGGGAAATTGCGGGGTTATATTCTGCGCCGACTCCAGATCGAAAGACCCACCAATGGCGAGATTTACCAGAAGGTAAAATGGCTGGTCAAATGGGGCCGGGTATTTTATCCTCTGGTCTATTGAGTCCCACTGGTTTACTTTGGCGTAAGGGACGCCATCTATCAGCCAGGAAATGGAATCTGGTTCCCAGATCAGCTCGTAGATATGAAATTGATCGATCCCTTGCCCGTCCGGTAACTGAGCCTGGTTTTCTGTGTGGGTGTTCTGCGGACAGACACCTCCAAAGTGGATCGTGCCGAAAACGCTTTGGGGCAGCCGCCCTTTTGCTTCAAAGATATCGATCTCTCCGGAGGCTGCCCAGGGGCCGTAGACGCTATCCTCCGGCAGCATCCAGACTGCTGGCCAAATCCCATTTCCAACAGAACATCTGGCACGGAACGCGACTCGCCCGTACTGAAAGGAGAATTTCCCATGGGTATCGATTCGGGCTGAGGTATATGGACAGCGGATCCCAAACTGTTCGGGTGCCTCCTCTTGGCGGGCGATGATTTTTAAGGTGCCGTCGCTGACCTCCAGATTATTCGGCGTGTAGTATTGCTGCTCCTGGTTTCCCCAGCCTGGCACAACAGGCTGCCCATCCGAAGACAACTGCCAGTTACCCACCCGACGATTCCAATTATGTTCATTCAGCGAACATCCGGGAAAGGTTTCTTCCCAAATGAGTGTTTCGTACATATGCCGCAGACCTCCTGATATTGCATATGGCATTAGTGTAAATAATACAAATGACAATGTCAACCAAATCCAAAAAATTGGGATATAATCCAAAATTGATGCGTTGTTTCTGACTGGCAGCTCTGCTATCATGTAGACAGAAGGAGGGGGAGCAACGTGAATCAGCAAAAAGCAGAGAAGAAGATGTCAAACTCCAGTCGATTCCAGCGAGGGATAAGAAGCCTCTGGAAACAGCGGGAACTGCAGGCGATGGTATGGCCCGGATTGATTTGGATGGCAATTTTCAGCTATGTTCCGTTGGTGTTCCTGTATATTGCTTTTACGGACTACCGTATCAGCACACCATTGTTTGAGAACAATTTCGTCGGACTGAAGCACTTTGCGGCGTTTTTATCGGATGACCGCTTTTGGCGCAGTGTGTACAACACGCTGGGAATGAGCGCGTTACGGATCACGCTGGGATTTTGTATTCCGATTTTCTTTGCGCTTATGCTCAATGAGATCAAGAATGCCAAGTTTAAGAGATTGGTTCAAACGCTGTCTTATATGCCGCATTTCATCTCCTGGGCAATTTTCGGCGGTATCCTGCTTACCTGGCTGTCCCAGTCCGGAATTATCAATCAGCTTATGATGGCTTTGGGTCTGCAGGACAAACCGATCCTGTATAACGGCGACCCAAAGAAGTTCTGGTGGATCGCGTTCCTCTCCGATACATTGAAAGAAATGGGATGGAGCGCCATTATTTATCTGGCTGCGATCTCGGGTATTGACCCGGGGCTGTACGAAGCGGCTGAATTGGACGGGGCCGGGCGCTGGAGCAAAATGTGGAATATCACCATTCAGTGTATCCGTCCGACCATTGCGCTGCTGTTCATTCTTGCCGTAAGCGGCTGCCTGACCAGCAATTTTGACCAGATCTTCTTCCTGAGCAATTCTGCCAACATGGCACGCAGCGAGACCATCGATTTGTATATTTACAATATGGGCATTGTGTCCGGTCGGTTCTCTTTTTCGACGGCCGTGCTGTTTTTCCGCAGTATCATTGCCTATGGACTTCTCCGCCTGTGCAATTTCACCTCTGTGAAATTGACAGGAGAGAGTATCATTTAGGAGGGACAAAAAATGCGCAAGAAACTGCATTCTGTTACGGCATTCGATGTTATCCTGGCGATTATCATGGTGCTTATTTGCTTTGCCTGCGTGTACCCGATGTGGTATATTCTGGCGAATTCACTGGCAGCGCCGGAAATTGCGAACCGGGGGCCGGTTGCGTGGTGGCCAAAGGCTTTGAGCCTGGATGCCTATAAGGTTGTCTTTCAGAATGAATACATCCTCAGCGGTTTCAAAATCACAATTCTTCGAACTGTTGTTGCCACATTTACGCACGTCTTTTTCACCTCCATGGTCGCCTACGGAATGTCCCGGAAGGACCTGATCGGGAAAAAGTTCTACTTGAAGATTGCAATGATCACCATGTTTTTTAACGGCGGGCTGATCCCCAACTTTATTCTGATGATCAAGCTCAAGCTGTACAACACTTTCTGGGTGTATATCCTCCCCGGAATGTTTACCTTCTACAACATGGTCATTTTCATGAGCTTCTTCCGTTCTATTCCGGAATCGCTGATGGAGAGTGCCCGGTTGGATGGCGCATCGGAATTCACGGTTTATTGGAAAATTGTCATGCCAAATGCCAAGCCGGTCATTGCAACGATTGGACTGTTTACGGCGGTCTACCACTGGAACGATTATTACCAGGGCGTTGTTTATATTCGGGATAAGACGTTGGAACCGTTGCAGACGATCCTCTACAAGCTTTTGGCGGAAACCAGTATGACGGCGCAGCAGCAGCAGGCAATGCTTGCGCTGGGCGGGACAACGACATCGGCTACCGTAAAGTACGCCGCAATGTTCGTGGGAGCATTGCCGATCCTGTGCCTGTACCCGTTTATCCAGAAGTACCTGGTAAAAGGCGTTATGCTTGGCGCAATCAAAGGGTAACCAAAGCGGCTGGAGCTGCTTAAAATATGAAACAAGGAGTGCGAACAATGAAAAAACTAGTCAGTGTCCTATTGGCGGCAATTATGATCTTCTCACTTGCTGCCTGCGCAAAGGGAGGCGGAACGGAAACCACATCCGCAGCGCCTGCTCAGACAGAGGCCGCAAAGACCGAGAATACGGAAGCGGCAGAAACGACGGCAAGCGCAGATGCCCCCGCTTGGGAAAAGGATACCAGCCCCATCGATATGGAGTGGTTTGTAGGCGCGTCCTGGTATGGCTATACCTGGGGCGACAGCCTGTCCACAAAGCATATCACGGAGAAAACGGGCGTGAACATCAATATTGTTACGCCTACCGGAGATGTGTCTGAGGAGCTGAACCTGATGATGATCAGTGGAACGCTGCCGGATCTGATTTCTCTGGGTTCCTGGGAAACCTGCTACAATACGCTCTATGAGCAGGGTTATACTTACGCGCTGAATGAATTGGCTGACCAGTACGATCCTTACTTCTGGAAGGTCGTGGATGGCAGCGTTGTCGCATGGCATACCAAGTCCGATGGCAACCTCTACTGTGTTCCCAATGATGCCTACGGTGCCGAACAGATGGCCGAAACCGGTATGACGGCGGCTGTTCAGACTTTCCTGGTGCGCAAGGATCTGTATGAAGATATGGGCAGCCCGGATATGTCCACGCCGGAGGGCTTCCTGAATACGCTTCGGACGCTGAAGAATGAGTACGCAACCTATAAGGGTGTGGATATTACCCCCTTCTATGCACAGGGCGGTAGCGGCTACGGTCTGACCAGCTACTTGCAGAACTTCCTGGCTGTTCCCTATGAGGAAGACGGCAAGATCTATGACCGGATCTCTAACCCGGACTACATCGAGTGGCTGAAAACCTTCCGGCAGGCTTATCAGGAAGGCCTGATCGGGATTGATTACCTGGTTGACTCTGACGATCAGGTTACGGAAAAGAGCAACAACGGCGCTTACTTCTGCATGTTGCGTGAGTGGAGCGGAATGCAGGAAGCGAATGCAATCCTGGCCTCCAGCGAAAATCCGGACAGCTACTATATTGCAATCGATGGCCCCGCAAATTCTAACGGCGATGCTCCTCTGATTTTCCCGGGCTCTCTGGATGGCTGGATGAGCACCTTCATCAGCAAGGACTGCAAGGACCCCGCCAGAGCAATCGCTTTCCTGACCTATATGCTCAGTGAGGAGGGTCAGAAGGATATTTTCCTGGGCGTTGAGGGTGAAACCTACGAAGTTGTAGACGGCAAGCCCCAGCTGACGGATGAAATGATCGAGCTGATGAACAGTGACCCCAATACCTTTGCTACGCAGTATGGCCTGGTAGATACCTACTGGATGCTCCGCAATAGCGTCATTGTGGACCAGTGGCGTCCGGCAAGTCCCTACTACATCACGGCAATGAGCGATTGGGCAGACAAGAACGCATTTGTGAACGGCGGTATTTATAACAATCTGGAGCCGACTGGTGACAGCGAAGAGGCCATTGCGGCGACCAGAATCAATCAGCGCTGGCAGGAGGTAGTTCCTGAACTGATCACGGCTGCAAGTGACGAGGAGTTTGACAAGATTCTGTCTGACTTCCTGGCAGCACGGGACAGCTATGGCTACGAAAAGGTTGTCAGCTATGAGCAGAACCTGCTGGATGTGCGGAAGGCGCTCTTTCAGTAAGTAGAATTTTGGGCGGTGGGCACTTGCCCACCGCCTTTCCCTTGTCGAAACAAGTGTCAACATGCTATAATGATTTACGCAGGAGGTGTTGTATCGTGCCCAAAAAGAGTATGCTTCCAGGGAAAACCAGATTGGCAGCGAAAATCATTAAAATGTTGTCGCTAATATGGATCATTCCATGCGTAATCATTGCCGCACTGTGGATCAAGGGTAGGATCGAGTTTGTCTATGACAGCTTTGAAAAGGATTCTGCCGCAGCGCTCCAGAATTTGCGCATAGAGACAGCGTCCAATGCGGCCAGAATTGATACCAGCGTGTCTTCAGCGCTCAGCCAGAGGGAATTTGTTCGCTTTTGTACGTCCGATATGGATGCGGATGGTTTGCAGCTGGTAAAGTTTTCTCAAAACGAACTCAAGACGATCCGGAGCATTTTTCAGAGCAATGACATCATTGAAGAGGCAAGTTTTTTCTTTGATAATCCGCAGATTCACGAAATCTGGCCGACAATTTATAGACTGGACAGGCTGAAAAATACGCCTTTTGATGAGATCATCCCCTCCGGACAAAGTGCCGTATACGCTGTAGAGGATGGAGAGGTATACGGGTGCTATCGTATTTACCTGGACATTACCCCTGTGGGGTTGCTGCGGCTTCGCTTGGATTCAGACAAATTCTTTTCAGGCTTCTCGAATGCAAATGCTGCATCCTGTTTGCTTGCGGCGAATGGAGAGCTGTTTTCAAATGAAGAGAATCTGTTTTCAGCGGAAGAGTTGCAGGCGGTGCTGACGGATTCGCCGGATATGCCCTCCAGATCAACCTATCAGGCCGTATTGGAAAAGGACGGAAGAAGCTACCTGGTACGTTACAGCTGGTTGGAGCTGCTGAACGCGTGGGCAGTTGTTTATGAGGATCAGGCGGATTTGCTGCAGCCCGTATATCAGATGGGGGCAAGCGTGCTGGCGGTTATGCTGCTGGGAATGTGCGTGATTTGGGTCCTGGTTCAATACGTCTGCCAGTCGATGCTGAAACGGCTTGCGCTATTGGAGAAGAAAATGCTGGCGGTGCAGTCCGGCAATTTGGATATTCGGATTCCCGAAAGAGAAAACGGCGGGGATGAACTGGATACGCTCAGCAAAAGCTTTAACGGTATGCTGGACCGAATGCAGCAGCTGGTGGATGAGAATATTCAGCGCGGACTCGCGGTGAAGCAGGCGGAGTTGGACGCATTGCAGAGCCAGATCAACAGCCATTTCTTATATAACGCACTGGAGAGCATCCGTATGCTGTCAGAAGTACATGGGGATACGGAGGTTGCGGAAACCGTTTTTTCTCTGGGGAGCCTGATGCGGTATCATATGAAGTGGAAAACAAAAACCGTCACGCTTTCCGAAGAGCTGGACTGTATTGATCGCTACATCTTCTTCATGTCCGCGTCAAATGGCACAGAAATCTGCCTGGAATCTACGCTTCCGCGGGAAGTTTTGTATACAGAAATTCCCAAACTGAGTATCCAGCCACTGGTGGAAAATGCAATCGTTCATGGAATGCCAGCGGACAGCAGGCGTATTGTCATCACATTGAAATGCCGCCAGGAGGATGGCCTACTGATTTTGTCCGTTACAGACAACGGTATCGGAATTGCCCCGGAGCGGCTTCATGAGATTCAGTGTGCTCTGAATGGAAGCGGGACTGGGAATATCCGCTCCGGAAAGAACGGCATTGGGGTTGTGAATGTGCATCAGCGAATCCAGCTGATGTACGGCGAAGCCTGTGGGCTGCGGTTTATCAGCTGTGAAGGCCTGGGAACGAGCGTCGAAGTTCGGATACCGGCACGGCAGGATGCTCTGGGGGGATGGTAGCATGAAAATTTTGCTTGCGGATGATACGGAGCTGATTCGGGAAGGACTGAAGAGTATGCTGCTTCAGCTGCCGAATCCGGCAATATGCCCGGAGATCCGAACGGCATGCAACGGTGCGGAGGCGCTGAGTCTTATGCGGGAGCATCCTGTGGACCTTCTGATCACGGATATCCGGATGCCTGATGTGGATGGAATCGAATTGATGAGGCAGTGCCGGTCACAGTGGGCCAATACATCCATTGTCGTAATCTCTGGATATGACGACTTCAAGTATGCCCAGCAGGCGATAGAATACGGCGCAAGCGCCTACCTTTTGAAGCCGGTGGATAAGCAGGAGCTGTACCGGGTTGTGGAGAAGGCCTGGCAGTCTGCCAACGCAAGGCGGGCGACCATTGTGAATACCTCGTACTCTCTGTTTGTGAATTACTTGCGGGGAGAATCGTCAAACGCGGGAATATTGGAGCAGATGAAGCGAACATATCCGTTCCTGTCCGGGGCGTGTGCGCTGATGTTGATTGGCTTCCCGGGAACCGGATATATTGGGGAAGAGCAAAACAGGAATGCGGCGCTTCTGTGCAATAGGCTGGGGGGACCGTTCCTTTGTATGGAGGACAGGTCAGAAATAATCGTTTTGGCACCGTATCCTGTGGATATTCGGAAGTATTATCCGAATTTGGAGCAGGATTTTCACGGAATATGTATTGCGTATACAATGGTGGGCAGAGAAGCGGATGCGTTCAAAACGGCGTATCAGCAGGTGCGGAATATCTATGTTCACAGGCTGCTTTACCCCGGGA
>ENA-ORMR01001724-ORMR01001724.1-human-gut-metagenome-genome-assembly--contig:-NODE-1724-length-15743-cov-2.715324_pt1 | contig 15743 bp, 10 predicted proteins | sample MGYA00242107_ERZ509003 | MGnify/ENA primary metagenome ERZ509003 (study PRJEB26280, sample SAMEA2338699) | human gut metagenome | biome: human gut; feature: human-associated habitat; material: faeces... | reverse complement strand
GCTCTCGAAAAATTTGACGATGCTATGCTTGATTATACAAAGGCAATTCAACTCAACCCCCGTATGACCGATGCATATTACAACCGCGCTTATATAAACCTCACAAGAAAAGATATTAATCCTGATTTGCAAAAAACCGCAGAAGATTTGGAAAAAGCGCTCGAACTTGACCCGAAATTCATTGATGCACTTTATGCAATGGCGGCTCTTCAGAAAAAACTTGAAAACTACCACGCTGCGCTAGAATATCTTGAAAAACTTCTTCAACTTGAACCTGATGCGGTGAATGCTCGTGCATTAAAAAAACTTATTTTACAAAAATATATAGTATAAAGGGGAACAAAATGTTTTTCTATTCAGATTTACATATTCATTCAAAATATTCGCGTGCAACCAGTCGTGACTGCGACCTTGAACACCTAGCTTTTTGGGCAAAGAAAAAGGGATTAAGCGTCATCTCAACAGGTGACTTCACGCATCCTGCCTGGTTTAACGGAATAAAAGAAAAACTTGTTCCTGCAGATGATGGCACGTACAGACTTCGTCCTGATATTGAAAAAACAATTTTTAACTCCGACGAAGAACCGGTAAGATTTATTTTATCAGTCGAGATTTCAACTATTTACAAAAAATGGGATAAAACACGTAAAGTTCACCATGTTTGTTTTATGCCGAATTTGGAAAGTGCAGAAAATTTCCGACAAAAACTCGGTGCAATCGGTAATATAACTTCTGATGGCAGACCGATTTTAGGGCTTGATTCAAGAAGTTTGCTTGAAACGACACTTGAATCCGGTGATGGCGCTTATATAATCCCTGCGCATATTTGGACCCCGTGGTTTTCTGTTTTGGGGTCAAAATCAGGTTTTGACTCAATTGAAGAATGCTATGAAGATTTATCAGACCATATTTTTGCCGTAGAAACCGGGCTGTCCTCTGATCCTGAAATGAATTGGCACGTATCACGCCTTGACCGTTTCCGCCTTGTGTCAAATTCTGACGCGCATTCGCCTGCAAAACTTGCACGTGAAGCAACAGTTTTTGACACTAATCCTGATTATTTTAGCATTATGAACGCCTTGAAAACCGGCAGCGGCTATGTGGGTACGGTTGAATTCTTCCCGGAAGAAGGCAAATACCACGAAGACGGGCACAGAAAATGCAATGTTTGCCTGACACCTGAAGAGACAAAGGCTCTCAACGGAATTTGTCCGGTGTGCGGAAGGCCTTTAACAATCGGGGTTTCATACCGTGTCAATGAACTTTCTGACCGCAAAGGCGATTTCACCCCGCCAGCGACAGCAGGACAAGTGTTCAGCCTCGTTCCGCTCCCTGAAATTATCTCCGAAATTTTAGGCGTTGGCGTGGGCAGCAAATCCGTGGTTACAGAATACGAAAGGATTACGCAAAAACTGGGTTCTGAACTTTCAATACTGCGCGAAATTCCTGTTGACGATGTCACAAAAATTTCGCCGCTACTGGGAGAGGGAATTTCGCGCCTTCGCCAGGGAAAAGTTATCAAACATGCGGGTTATGACGGCGAATACGGTGTGATAAAATTGTTTGAGGAAGACGAACTTGTAAACAAAAAGTACGTCAACTTAAAACTTATTGACATGCCGGCAGCCCCAACGCAAACAGTTGAAAAATTTGTACCAAAAGTTGTTGTGGAGTCACAGATTATTACGCCGGAGAAACCGAAAAAATCAGGGCTTGACGAACAGCAGCAGGCTGCCGTGAACGAAACGCACGGACAACTTTTAATCGTAGCGGGTCCCGGTTCAGGTAAGACAACGGTTTTAACCCGCAGAATTGCACACCTGATTTCAGACACAGGGCTTAAAACAGCAAACTGTCTTGCAATAACTTTTACGCGCCGTGCAGCACAGGAGATGCGCGAACGTTTAACAAAACTTTTGGGCGAAACCGCAAAGGATTTAAACATACATACTTTCCACTCGTTATGTTTTGAAATCCTGAAAGAAAATCATGAAACAGCTGGCTTGCACCCGGATTTCAGGGTTATGAGCGAGCAGGAAAAAGAACTTTGTGCGGATGAAAACGCTCTTGGGTTTGACGAACTTATCACTCTAACTGTAAAACTTTTAGAAGAAAACCCGGACATTATGGCAATGTACAGAGAGCGTTTTCAATATGTTTCAGTGGACGAGTATCAAGATATTGACGAAAATCAATATAAATTAATCCGCCTGCTGGTGCCGGAGGATGGCAAAATTTGTGCAATCGGCGACCCTAATCAGGCAATTTACGGGTTCCGCGGCGGGGATTCCAAATTTTTCAAGAATTTCACACAGGATTATCAGCAGACGAAAGTTATAAACCTAAAAAATAATTACCGTTCAACAGGAAACATTGTTAATGCGTCAAACCAAATGATTCAGGAGTTCAACATTGTTTCAATGTATGAAAAGCCGCATGATAAAATTACAATTCACACGGCACCGACGGACAAGGCAGAGGCGGAATTTGTCGCAAGTACGATAGAAAATCTTATCGGCGGACATAGCCTGTTTTCAATAGATTCCGAGCGTTCAACGGGGCAGGAATGCGATTATTCATTCTCGGATTTTGCTATTCTTTACCGCACCTCCTCCCAGCTCCCGCCGCTTATTGAGGCATTGCAGCGTACAGGTATGCCGTTTGTTGCACTTTCAAACGAGCCGCTTTGCGAGAAAAAAGCCGTTCATAAGCTGCTTTCATGCCTGAACGATGAGGATGTAGATATACAGCTTTCAGCACTGAAAGAAGAATTTGCCGATAAAATCGAGGATAACATTTGGAATTTCCTCGTTGCCCTTGCGAAAACTCACAGAGCAAAGGACGATTTTATCCACGAGGTTTCAATGTCAACTGAAGCTGACACCCTCGACAAGCGCGCGGACAGAATCACGCTTATGACCCTGCATTCATCAAAGGGTTTGGAATTCAAATGCGTGTTTATCACAGGGCTTGAGGACGGAATTTTGCCTCTATACCGCGCCACACAACAACCAGAAATTGAGGAAGAACGCCGATTACTTTACGTTGGTATGACACGTGCGGAAGAACGTTTGTTCCTTTCACGCGCGCAAAAGCGCAAGTGGCAGGGATTAATGCGCGAATTACCGATTTCGCCGTTTTTGGAAAAAATAGAAAACGACCTTTTAAACTTAAGCAAATTTGAAAAAGTTTTCAAAGAAAAAGATAATTCACAACAGTTAAGCCTCTTCTAATAAAAGGAATTTTATGAATCATAAAACACTAAATATATTCCTGATATTTTTGTTTTTATACATAACAGTAGGGTTTTGGCTATGTTATAACAATACCTTTATTCTTGATGATAATAACATTTTCTTTGGAAGTGACTGTGCGCGTGTTTTTAAGGATTTGACAGAGCGCGTGGCAAACCATTACCGCATCGCGGTTCATCCGTTAATGCTGATACTGCTTCAACCTGTCGTTTCTTTAATTGACAGCTTTTTTAAAGACCCGCATAGAACAGTCATAGTTTTTCAATCAATAATTGCAAGTGCAAATGTATGTTTAGTTTTTTCAATCTTGAAATCTCTTACCAAAAATAAAAGCACATCATTGATTTTTGCCTCACTATACGGAATAAGTTTTTCAACACTGATATTCACAGCGCTGCCGGAAACTTATATTTTTTCAGCATTTTCTCAATTGCTTTTGTGGCATTACGCAATAAGGCTTACACAAAAATCCGACGCCTTGTCGTGGAAAAATATTCTTGTCATTTCGTTTCTAGGCATACTTAGTACAGGAATAATCTTATCAAACGCAATTACATTTATCATAACCGTTATTTGGCTGTTATGGAGGATTTATGCGCAAAATATTCAGCAAGGGCTTATAAATTTTGCCAAAATAATTCTCACTTCTTGCGCTCTATTAGTCTTTTTTGCGTGGCTGCAAAAATATTGTTTCATACACACGCCTTTCTTTTTAGAAAAACTGGGAAACGCCTTTAGCGAACCACGCAACTTTGAAGACTTTAAATATCTGGATTTCAACTTCAGCCTCGAAAAGATTAACGAAACTTTTGTACAAATGTTTTCGGCTCCGATTTTAGCACCGAATTTATTCCTCATCCCAGGGGATAGTGAAACCATACCTGATTTTCAAATAAACAGCGGTTTCTCGTGGAAAAATCTGGTTGTCGGTATAAGTTTATATATTTTACCGTTGGTAATATTTTTCAAAAACTTTAAATCCACCAAAAATATCGACCTACTTGCAACAATAGCCATAATAATTCTTATTAACAGCATACTGCTGTTCGTTTACGGCAGCAAAGAGTGTTTCATCTATTCGCAAAACTATCTGTATCTCATATTTATTTTTGCCGGAATAGTAACCAATAATCACGGAACAGAAATTTTTTACAGGCTGTTTTTCCAACTCGTACTCATTTTCAACATTCTTACCCTAAGAGAAATTGATATTACAATATTCAATTTCACTTTGGTAAATAATTTCTGCCCAAAATGGATTTTTCAATCACTGGTAATCACCACTGCAATTGGAATTAGTGCTATTGGCTTGAAAAAATTCTTCAAAAGCAGTTCTCCGCCACCTGCTTGCCCCGCTCACGCAGGTCAACCCGTGGCTGCGCTGTCTAATACGCCACGCAAAAGTCTCGCTAGCGAGACTTTCTCGGACAGATATTTCTATTGGGTAAACTTCTACTTTATTTTTATTTTGTTGTCAGCCGTACTAAGTAACATTTCAAAAATCAGAGGGTAAATATGTTCAAAGAAATTCTCAAAACAATAAGAATAAACCATTATATAAAAAATTTGATAATCTTTGTACCGCTGGTCTTCTCAATGCTCGTTAAAGAGCCCAACTCCTGCGTCCGCGCAGCGATTATGTTTGCAGCGTTCTGCCTTATTTCTTCTGTCGTCTATATTTTTAACGACCTGATTGATATCCGAAAAGACCGTCTGCACCCGATAAAATGCAACCGACCGATTGCAAGCGGCAAAGTTACACCCGCACTTGCAATCTCCTTATTAGTTATAATGCTTTGCGGCGGATTAATTTTAGCAGGAAGTTTAAATAAATTATGCCTGTTAATTATAATCAGCTACATTTTACTGAACATTTTATACACCCTAAAACTCAAAACCCTTGCGCTGGTTGACGTTTTATGTATAGCTCTCGGGTTTATTTTAAGAATACTTTCCGGCTGCGCGGCTATTAACGTCATACCATCACCGCTCGTAATCCTTTTGACTTTTTTCCTGTCAATGTTTTTCACATTCTCTAAAAGAACCCTAGAATCTGCTATGCTTACCGATAATACCTGTCGTCAATCTATAAAAGGGTTTGACAATGGCTTGTTAAAACATTTTGTGATAATAAACGCAATCCTTACGATTACTTTTTACTTCAACTATATGCTTGACCCGATAACAATCGAAAAAACAGGCAGCCAGTTCCTATATGTAACAACAATTCCGTTCACAATTCTGATGTTCCGTCTTATTTATCTTATTTTCAACTCAAAAGAAATAGATGACCCTGTACATTTCATCTACAGAGACAAAGTTATCCAATCGTTCATTGCCATTTATTTAATCACATTGATTATAATTTTTTAGATAACACCTTGTGCAATCATAGCATCAGCGATTTTTCTAAACGCCGCAATATTCGCGCCTGCCAGATAATTAGTACCTAAACCGTATTCCTCTGCAGCATTTTTCGCAGCCGCAAAAATGTTTGCCATTATTCTTTCAAGTTTTTTATCAACTTCTTCAAAAGTCCAAGAGTAACGCATACTGTTTTGTGACATTTCAAGCGCAGAAACTGCAACCCCGCCGGCATTAGCAGCCTTTGCTGGCGCAAACAATACACCGTGTTCCAAGAAGTATTCTATAGCCTCTTTGTTAGTCGGCATATTGGCTCCCTCACCCAGCGCAATAAGTCCGTTTGCCACAAGAATTTTCGCGGTCTCAAGGTTAATATCATTTTCAGTTGCACAAGGAAGCACAACGTCAGCCTTAATAGTATAAACCGCAGGTGTCGGAGCGTTATTTTCCATATAAACCGCTTCCGGAACATAGTTCACATATTCCCTGATTCTTCCGCGTTTAACCTCTTTAATCTCTTTGACAATATCCAAATTTATTCCGTTCAAATCGTAAACGCAGCCATTTGAATCACTCATCGCTACGACTTTTGCGCCGCAAGCCTGCGCCTTTTCGCACGCATAAATCGCAACGTTTCCGGAACCCGAAATCGTAACGGTTTTATTCTGCATACTCAAACCGTTTGCACAAAGCATTTCCTGCATAAAGTAAACCAACCCGTATCCGGTCGCCTCTTTTCTTGCCAAAGAACCGCCGTATACAAGCCCTTTACCGGTCAAAACCCCAGCCTCAAAATCATTTTTTATACGTCTGTATTGCCCGAAAAGATAACCAATCTCACGAGCCCCAACACCGATATCACCAGCCGGAACGTCAACATCCTGACCAATATGTTTTTGAAGTTCGGTCATAAAACTTTGACAAAAACGCATAATCTCGTTATCAGATTTTCCTTTCGGGTCAAAATCCGAACCGCCTTTACCGCCGCCAATAGGAAATCCGGTAAGTGCATTCTTAAAAATCTGTTCAAACGCAAGGAATTTCATAATACTTTGGTTTACGGTCGGATGAAATCTCAACCCGCCCTTATACGGACCGATTGAGCCGTTAAACTGCACTCTAAAACCACGGTTTACTCTTGTCTGACCGTTATCGTCCACCCACGGAACCCTGAAACTTATAACTCTTTCCGGTTCAACAATTCTTTCCAAAAGCCCAAGACGTTTGTATTCCTCCTCGTGCTTAAGCACAACCGGAGCAATAGAACCTAAAACCTCATCAACCGCCTGAATAAATTGTGCTTCACCCGCATTTTTCTCTTTCACTTGATTAATGACATTTAAAATATATTCACTCATTCTTTTGCTCCTTTACGGGTATTATAGATTATTCAGACAAAATTAGCAAGAACCCTCACTAAATCCGCACACTGCACCAGCTTATTAACTTGTCATATAATACTAAAATATTTTCTTTCACAAAATCATTATTTATACAAGTTTGTAATATTTCTGCATCAAGACCTGATAAAAAAGTCAAAAGTTCTCTTTTAGAAGGCACATAATGTTCATTTTTAAGATAAAATTCAGCCTGCAATATAAAGAAAGTCATTTTATAAAGAGCTGTAAGACTTTCACGCTGGTTTTCATCAAACACAAAACTATGACAAGCTGCGTGAAATAAAGTTTCTGAACTTGCTTTAACCGCACGCTTAATATCCTCTTTCTCCGGCGGAGTGATTAGGTCATTAATATCTCCATACAATGCCTCCGTCTCATAATAAAATTGAAATAAATCTGACTTAGACCAGTTCTGAATTTCTTTTTTCCCAGAAATAAACCCACAGGCTTTCTCGGAATACGGCATCGAACGGACGATTTCTCTGTAGTGTACTAAATCATCAATATTCAACTCATCAAGAATAACGACTAAATCGATATCGCTTGCGGATGTTGCCTCCCCGCGTTTGAAACTTCCCTGAAATCCAATGAAAATAAGGCGTTCACCAAAACACTCGCTGATTTTAGCTGTCATTTCAGCTAACCAACCTCTAACATTAAACGTCATTTATTTTACCTCTTTTAAATACCATAAAACCTCGTCAACATGCCCCTTAACCTTAACTTTTCGCCACTCTTTTTCTATCTTACCTTCTGCGTTAATAATAAAAGTTGAACGCTCAATACCCATATACTTTCTGCCGTACATTGATTTCTCTTTCCAAACATCAAAACTTTCCGCAAGTTTATGCTCTGGATCAGACAAAAGTATAAAATTTAATCCCTGCTTTTCTTTGAATGATTTATGGCTTTTAATACTGTCAGGACTTACACCAATTACCGGAGCAATGCCTGTTAAACGATTAATATTGTCGCGAAAATCACATGCTTCCTGCGTACAGCCTGAAGTATTATCTTTAGGATAAAAATACAAAATAACTCTCTGTCCGCTAAAATCTCTTAAACTAAATTCTTTTTCTTCACCATTAATATCAAGTCCGTTAAGTTTCAAGTTCAGCATACGTTAATCTCCTTTTTAGGAATATTTTACAATAAAATTAAGATAAATATCTATTGCAAACTTGAATTTTGATTAACGTTTTGCAACTTTAAAACAATCTTCTCCAAACAACAAACTTCTTCATCTGTAATATTTCCAAGGAAATTCTTCATATAATTTCTAATATCATTTATGTTATTTTCAATTAATTCTTCTCCGGATTTAGTTATATTCAAATAATTAACCAGTCTGTTATTTTTTCGTCCTGTCTGCCTTGTTATATAACCAGACTTTTCTAATATTTCAACAATTCTTTTAATATTTGATTTATCCTTTGAAAGAATAACCGCTACATCCTGCTGGCATATATTTTCATTTACATATATTGTATCCAATACCGCAAATTGTTCCGCTGTTATTTTGGCAGCCTCCAATATATACTGGTTTAAATTAAATTTTATGTTCTTTAAAGTCTTATCTATTGAATACATAAGAGTATCCGTGTAATGCATTTCTTTCATAAATTATTTCCGTATTCTACCTATCTTGCCATGATAAACAACTTGTGTTATTATGTCAATTGGTTGATATGTCAACCAATATGATTAATGATATTTATGACACGGAGTGTTATATGAAAAGAATTTACATAGCTGCGATTTTAACTGCTTTAACATTATTGACTTTAGTATTCCTGGCTGTTGTTAAAAACAACGAACTTATCCTGCAGGGAGAAGTTGATACCAGAACATATGATTTGTCATCAAAAATAACTGGTAGAGTTAAAACAATACATATTGAAGAAGGCGATATGGTTCAGGCGGGACAGACTTTGATTACGCTTGATATTCCCGATATTACGGCAAAACATGAGCAGGCAAAGGCTGCCGTTGATATTGCAAAAGCAAAACAGCTTGAAATAAATAACGGTATCAGAGAAGAACAAAAGAAAATAAATCTTGATGCCTTACATCAGGCAGAAAATAAATTACGGCTTGCGGAAAAAGATTATAACAGGATGAAAAATCTAAGTGATGCCGGTGCTATTCCCGTTCAGAAGTTTGATGAAGCAAAAACAAATTATAAAAATGCTTTAAAGGCAAGAGATATGGCACTTGAAAGTGTAAGAATGGATATAAACGGTTCCAGATATGAAGAAAAACTGTTTGCTGCAGCAAACGTTAAACAGGCGCAAAGTAATCAGCAGGAAATAAAATCTTATATTGACGAAAACGAAATAAAGTCACCGATTTCCGGACAGGTTAAGGAAATTGCCATCGAAAAAGGTGAACTAGCTGGTGCAGGGTATACGATTATTTCTATTGTAGATGTAACAGATAACTGGATTGTACTAAATTTAAGAGAGGATTTAGTTTCCAAAATTAAAATCGGAAGCGAATTTAACGTTAAAATTCCCGCTATCGGTAAAGAAAATATAAGAGTTAAGGTAAACTATATCAGCGCAATGGGCAATTATTCAACTTGGCGTGCAACAAAAATTAGAGGAGATTTTGACTTAAAAACATTTGAAATCCATGCAAAACCAATTGAACCTGTAGAGGGAATGATTGCCGGAATGAGTGTCATTGTTGATTGGAACAAAGTTGGTAAAAAGTAATGAAGGGATTTATAAATGTTTTTAAAAGGGAATTTAACATAATAAGGCATAAACCTTTTATTCTATTCATAACTTTGGTTTATCCCTTATTTTTTACCCTGATAATAATTTGGACATTTATTTCCGGAACCGCGATAAATTTACCTACCGCCGTTTTGGACGAAAACAACAGTGATGTCTCAAGGGCGCTTATCAGAACCGTTAATTCAACAAGAACTGTTAATATAAAATACAAACTTTCAAACATAAAAGAAGGCTACGATCTTATCAGAAACGGCAAAATTTATGCTCTGCTTGTTATACCGCGGGATTTTAAAAGCGACTTAAACATGTCTAAACAGCCTAAAATAGTCTGTTACTATAATAACCAGATGATTTTAACAGGAGGTCTGATTTCAAAAGATATTCAAGCGGCTATATCGGGTCTCGCAAAATCAAACATAAATCTTATTTCTATTGATGAAAGGGTGAAATCCAACCCGTATTTAAACTATTCTTATTTTTTAACTTATGCAGGAATTGCTCATGTTTTTCAGGTTTTTGCCGTATTGTTATCCGTTTGGTCAATAGGAATTGAATTTAGACAAGGAAGTACAAAAGAATGGCTGCACACAGCAGATAATTCTATCGTTAGTGCGGTTTTCGGGAAACTAAGTTTATATTTTTTAATTCTTACAATCTTAATTACTTGCAGCTATATATTCTATGTCGTATTTTGCACTGCGCCTTTTGAAGGTAGTATTTTTTATACTTTCATAGGTGCCTGCGCTTTTATCTTTGCCTATCAAATGATGGGACTTCTCTTTATCGCCCTGCTGGCAAATTTAAGATTTGCATTTAGCTTGGGTTCTGTTTATGTTTCACTGGGATTTACTTTTGCAGGTATGACATACCCCGCATTCGCTATGCCATTAGCTGCAAGAATTTACAGTTTTTTTCTGCCCGTAAGACCCTTTGTTAACTTGATAGTTAATCAGGCATTAAGAGATATTCCCGTGATTTATGACATAAAATACCTGGTATGGATTTTGACAATCTCACTCTTGGGCGTCTCAAGCCTGCCATTATTAAAAAAGAAAGTTTTAAATGAAGAATTATGGTATCAAATTTAGTTAAAATAATTAAAAATGAATTTAAAAATATGATTTTGGATAAAGGTGTTGCTACAATTATGGTTGCCGGAATATTCCTTTATTCCATTTTGTATACAATCCCTTATCATAATCATATTGTAAGAGAGGTTCCCGTCGGAATAATAAATAACGACAATAGTGCTTTATCACGCGAAATTGTGCGTGAACTGGATACGAGTGAATATATAAAAATTAAAACACAACCCGTTGATTTGGAAACCGCAAAAAAACAGTATTATAAAGATGAAATAAAAGCATTTATTGTAATTAGTAAAGATTTTGAACGTGACATTAAACGAAACAAAGGCTCATTCATAACTGCCTACACAGATAGTGCTTTTTTGACCATTTATAAACAAATTGCGACAGGAATTAATGAGGTAATAAATACAAAAAATAATACTTTAATAATCGGTTCATATATGAAACAGGGAATGAATAAAATTCAGGCTAAAAATACTAAAATACCTTTTGAATTTATAAATATACCGCTCTACAATCCTGTCGGAAGCTATCAAAACTACATTTATCCACTCGTTCTTATAATGATATTACACCAAACAATGCTTATAGGAATTGGAATGATATGCGGAACGCTAAGAGAAAAACTGCGCGGCACAACAATCAGAACCCACAAGGGCAAGGCTGAATATATAAAAATTGAAAAATTTTGTAAATTCAGCGACAATCCCGCAGAAATTGTTTTAGGAAAAAGTTTGGCACATGTAGCACTATATTTAGTTTATTCATTCTTGTATTTTCTTATTTATCCACCATTGGTAACATATCAAATGACATATAAAATAATATCGTTATTACTGATTTTAATTCCGTTTTTGTTTTCAGTGTCCTTTTTAGCACAAGCACTTATATATTTTTATAAAACGCGAGAAAGTGCTCTTTTTATATATATCAAGCTCTGTTCCGATTGTATTTTTACTTGGTTTTATATGGCCAAACGAAGCAATTAATCCGATTTTGCGCCTGTTTGCGACCTGCATTCCCGCAGTACCCGGTGCAGACGCATTGGTAAAAATCAATCAAATGGGAGCAGATTTTTTTCAAGTTCACAATGATTTTTGGATATTGATTTTGCAATGTTTGCTGTATTACAGCATCGCTTGTTGGGGGTTAAATAGACAAATACGAAAAGTGCGTTAAAAAGTATTTTGAAAAATTTACTCCATTGGTTTAATTGTTGATTCAATATATGATATTTCTTCATCTGTTAAATTATATTTTCTGTATAATTGTCTATCAATATCAGGCAATGACATACTCCAATTTATATCTGAATTATTTGAAAAATCTTGAAGTGGAACAAATCTGTATGTAACTCTTGGTGCATCATGACTTGATTTTGCAACTCCATGCATAAACCGTACAAATTTTGATTTAAAGTACTTTGATAAGTTTAATACAGAATCACTATCTAAACCTAAATCTATACCAACAAGCAAATAGGCTTCTGTACAACAACTATTTGGTTTCCCTATTATTGTATTTAAATTATCATCATTTAATTCAGTTCCAATATTATTAGCACGAGGGATAAATACTTTCCAACTATCCAACCACTCTCTGTGCATAGATATATTATTGTCTTCTATATATCCTATCCGATTTCCTTTGCCTAAGCATTCTATAGCATGAACTAAATTACCTTTTTCTTCCTTCCAAATGTTGGAATTTATTATATTACTTTCAAGACCAAAAGGTTTCCTTGAAGATATATAGCTGCTCATTGTCGGGGTTTCATCATTCGGTATTACTTTATTTAGTATATCTACAGCTTTTTGACTACGAATAAAGATATTTAAATCTCTTGTACGAAGATTTCTTATAGTAATATCTTTTTTTAAACCGCTTATATGTGAAATTACTCTTACCTTATCGCGTATATTGTTGTATGACTTATTTCTCAAGAAGAAACAAACACCGCCTCTATTATTTGTATCAGGAAAGACTTCTTCCGGATGAAGAAAATCATCTAATTGCTGAATATGTTTGTCATTTAACATTTCTTCTCTAAATTCGTCAAGTCCTTTTCCACCAGCAAACCAACGAGCAGGTATAATCAAGGTAGAGAATTGAGAAGTTAAAATATTGGCAATTCTAACAAAATGATTATATATTGGTCTAGCACTTTTTTGAGCACCACCGTCATCTTCTTGATAAGGAGGATTTCCAACTACTGCTCCAAATTTTACCATATTATCATCCCCTCCTGATTGTACTTCATCTTGTAATGTAATTTGACTAAACCTTTTGTTTTGACTTAGTAATAATTTTATTTTTTCATTATCAATATTATTACCATTTTTAATTTTTAATAAATCATACGAATTGAATTTTTCTGATATATTATCAATATTTAACCCTAATACTTCATAGATTTTTCTAGTAAACTCATAAGTTATATTTGATGTAGGAATAGAATAAATCAAATCTTTAAAATCTTCAAGACTGTATCCTAGATTTAAAAACCTTTCGTATATTGCGATTGCAAATTCTGCTTCTTTAGATGCAATATCTAATATTGGAATATTATTTTCAATACAATTATTGAAAAATTCATCAGGTAATAACCCAACCATTTCGGTTGTAATTTTTTCTGGCGTTACAACTTCTGATTCACCTAATTTACCAAATTTTTGATTTGCAGTATTTGCTCTTTTTATAGGTTCAATCCTTTTATCGTTAGATAATTTATTAATATTTTGAATTTTATAATCCAATGAGCTTAACATAAATTTGTTCATATTGTTTTTTAAAGCTATAAGAACTTCTTTGTTTAATCCCATGTTATTAAATATACGAACATTATTTTCAACGTTTAAACTCGCAATAATATCATCTAATGAATACACATTTGAAGATGTTAAGAAAGAATAATACAAAATCCTTGCATAATACATTCTAAATTGTTTTACCGGATCTTTTCCACTTGAAATACTCTTGTCTTCAGTTTGTATATCGTTGTTTGTATTTTCATTGGTTGAAGAAGTTTCATCTTCATCATTGCCAGTAGGGGAATTTGGTGTTTCTATATCGTCCCCATCGCCTTCTACGGCTTTTATGTTAAATCCATTTTTTGAACCAAGTTCGTTTTCTTTACTAATAATATCCCATATTGTAGAGACTTCTGTTAAACTCAAATCCACCGGAATTTCATTAGTTTCTTCTGCTACACCTCTATTTTGAGAATATTCACTTATTCTATCTAATATATCTTTTGCACTTTGTTCTTGAATTTTATTTTTATTAATAGTTATAATTGGGGAAATTTTTAATTCCCTTTCTATTCTTTCTTCTAACTTCTTATTCCCAGCCTCATCTATATTAACATTATAAATCTGGGATTTTAATTCTTGCATTCTAAAAACTCTATCAATGCAAAAATCGACTAGTACCGTTTGAGGCTTCATATTGTATTTAATAATATCGCCCGTGTTTTCATCTTTATAAACTTTTACATATTGACTTTGTAATCTAAAAATAGCTTGGTCATATTCTTGAGGAGAAGCCGTATCTTTCAAGAATATCATTGTATCCCATTGTTCAACAGTACTTCCCGTAAGCATTCTGTTAACAGTCAATGTAATAGATTTTTTACCTTCATTCTCGCAATCACTAATTGCCTTTTTTATAGAATCAGTATTTTTATATAGATTTTGATTTTCAATGCCGGAAATATTAATGATTTGGTAATCTTTTAAATTCCTAAATTTATCTGCATTAGTTGTTATAAGTTGTTGCATAGCATCACAGGATGCACAATATGGTAAAACCATAACGATATGCCTACACATATTTCCTTGTTTTATTTTGTCATTATTAAGAAAACCCAAGATCTCTTCATCGGATTTACTTCCATCAATTACTTTTAATAATTCTAATATTTCATCTTCATAAATAAATTGTTTATGTTTATAATCAATATTATCTTTAGTTGTTGATTTTGGTTCTAAAAGCCTAGATAATGCAAAACTCATTCCATCCTTTTTTAATCTTTCCATCCTTATCCTAGAAGATTTGTTTGGATTAAATGCAAATCTAATCATCTGAGGGAAACCATAATATGGATTGTCCCATTCTTTTATTGGTTTACCATCCTCATCCACATCTTTTAATAAATTCTCATTATTCCATTTATTTTGTTCATCTACAATATCAGAATATTGACAAAAAGAAATTATATCCTCTTTTTGAAATTCAGACCCCATAAGTATTCTATACGGTGTTCCGGACAAATGTAATTTATATTTAGATTTAAGAGTTTTATCAATTTCATTTGTAAAATCGGTAATATCAAATACTTCTTCTTTGTCATATTTATTTATTGCTTTTTTAGGCTGCTTTAATACTGCACCATATTTTTCAGCACGAGCGCCAAAATGTGTCTCATCAATAATTAATAAATCAGATTCTAAAACATTTTTATAAAAATCATCTTGATTAGATGTTTTATATTTATTCATTTTTTTATCAATAACAGTTTCGAGTAAAACAGGAGCTGTCTGATAAAGTACGTTTTTTCCATTTTTAATTAATTCATTTGCAACACAATTGCTCATAAAAGTTTTTCCGAGCCCTGTATTGCCAGTAAATAATAAATTATGTGTTTCTGGATTGTCAAAATTTTTAACAAATTCAATACATTTTGTTTTTATTGTAATAATATTTTGTCGTGGTGAAATATTTAATCTATATTTTTCAGGTTCGATTTTATCTGAAAAAATATTAGGATTAAATGTTTCAAAATTTTCTTTGCTTAAATTTGAAATATTAGATTTATTATAAGATATATCTAATAATTTTTGTTTTAAACAAGGACATAAAGTAGAAGCTGAATTTTCTGTTTGGATATATCCA
>ENA-ORMR01001723-ORMR01001723.1-human-gut-metagenome-genome-assembly--contig:-NODE-1723-length-15743-cov-3.828468_pt1 | contig 15743 bp, 11 predicted proteins | sample MGYA00242107_ERZ509003 | MGnify/ENA primary metagenome ERZ509003 (study PRJEB26280, sample SAMEA2338699) | human gut metagenome | biome: human gut; feature: human-associated habitat; material: faeces... | reverse complement strand
AAAGGCGGCCGCCGTAGATCTCCACGCCGTCGAATTCTCCGTGCAGGATGGCGTGATAGGCAAAGAGGGAGTACTGGCTGATCAAGTGGCTCACCAGGAGCCCCGGAGCCCTGTGCAGCGTGCGCCCCGTGTCCCTGTTGCGAAAGCGCGAGGCGGAGACGGCAAACATGTGGTCTGCCCCGGCGCCGTGGTGCTGAAGCTGAAGAAGGACCTTGGAGCCCGACTCATGGATGACGGATGTTAGGCGAACCGCATTGTTGAGCAGGCCGGCCGTCAGGACGGGGTCCTTGAGATTCCGCAGACCAGTTTCGTGCACGACGCCGTTGCCGAGGATGAAGAGCCCCGGCCCGTCGCCACGCGCGCGTTCCTCGTAGAACTCCACGACGCGCGGGTCGAAGTAGTCCTGCTTTTCGAGGCCTGTCTCAACGGGGGCCATGACGATCCTGTTCTTCAGGAAGTGCGCTCCCACCTTGAGAGGCAGAAACAGATGCGGATAGGCGGCCATGATGCTAGGGAAGCTTCTCCAGATGATGGATGCCGAAGGGCACCAGCACGGACGGCACGATGTTGAGGCTCGGCTTCAGGTTGTTCGCCTGGTCGTCGAAGAAGATGTGCGGCCTGATGGCCTTGAGAAACGGCTGCTTGTCGAGACCGTCGAGCAGAAAGAGCTCCGCGGCGCTCATGCCGAAGCTTTTCAGTGTGGTGATCAGGCGCTCCTCGCTGGGCGCGCCTCGAGCCGTCACGATGGAGATGCGGACGGCGGGCTCGAAGTACGGGTCTGCGGCGCCCCTGTGGTTGTAATCGAAGCGCTGAAAGGCCGACAGCTGCTCGAAGAGCCTGCGCAGGGGCCCCGGCGAATGGGGCGTGGAGGCCTTTTCCTGCTCGAGTCGATGAAAGCCCGAGAGCCCCTCCTTCTGGTACTCGCGCTCGCTTTCGTCGTCGGCGATCACGCCGTCGAAGTCGAAGGCGATGCGCAGCGTCGGACTGGCGTCGTCATCCTCGTCCCCGACGGGAGACGGCATCACGAGGCCCGCAGGCTGGCCTGCGGCGATGGCATTGCGGACATTCTCGGGGTTGGCGCTCAGAAAGAGAGAGGCGTTGAAGGCGGCCAGATACGGATAGGTCGAGTGGCCCGACGTAAAGCCGCCCGCCGAAATGGGCAGCCTGTAGTGGCGGCACGAATGGAAGAAGCGCTGGGCCGTCTCAGGAGAGTTGCGCGAGAGCGCAATGACCCTGAAGGGCGCCAGATCGCCGTAGAGCTCGTTGAGGGCGAGCAGGCGGCGCACGAAGGGAAAGGCCACGCCCGGACGCAGGGGCGTGTTCTGGTAGCGGACCTGATGGTCCCTGAATGCCTTGTAGCCCTTTTCCTCGAAAAGCGCGTGCTCCTCCTCAAGATCGAACAGCGCCCTTGAGGAAACGGCGATGACCACTTTTTCCTTGAGATTATCCACGCGGCGTCCTCCAATGGTTTGAGGCGGTGAAAGCGGAAGGCCAGCGGCGCCGGCCATCCTGTTTCCCTCGGCGATCAGGCGTCGATGTTGCCGGCAAAGAGCGCGTTGGTCTCGATGAAGTCGCGGCGCGGTTCGACGACGTCGCCCATCAGCATCGAGAAGATGGCGTCTGCGCTGGCGGCATCTTCGATTCGGACGCGCAGCATGCGGCGCACGGACGGATCCATGGTCGTCAGGTTGAGCTGCTCGGCCGTCATTTCACCCAGTCCCTTGTAGCGCTGGCGGATGATGCCCTTTTCAGCCTGCTTCAGCAGCCAGTTGACGGCTTCGCCGAAGTTCTTGACGGCCTGGTCGTTCTTGCCGCGCGCGACGCGGGCGCCCGTGCCGATGATGCCGCGGAGCATTGCGGCGCTTTCCTGCAGCTTCCTGTAGTCGGCGGAGAGCGTGAACTCGGGCGTGACGTTCGTCGTCTTGTAATTGCCGTGCTTGAGACGGTGGACCTTGAGCAGGTGCTTCTCGTTCTCCTCGTCGTAGACGGCCTCGACCTTGACGTTCGGATCGCGAAGCTCCTGCTGAAGCACTTCGGCCGTGTGGTGCGAGGTGAACTCGTTTTCAAGGTTGATGTCGACGCCTGCGGCGATGGCCACGAGCACGGACTTGTCGATCACGCCCTGAAGGCGGGCGATGACGTCGCTCGACTGAAGGTATTCGTTGACAAGCGTCTCGAGCTCGGAGCCGCGCACCGGCGTGTCGGCGTCGAAGGCGTCCTTGTTGCGGTAGAGGCGTGCGTCCTCCATGGCGATCTTGAGCAGATAGTCGCTCATTTCACGCTCGTCCTTGAGGAACACGCCCTTGTCGGCCTGGTTCTTCTTCACCTTGTAGAGAGGCGGCTGGGCGATGTAGACGTGACCGTTCTCGATGAGCTGAGGCATCTGGCGGTAGAAGAGCGTCAGGAGCAGCGTGCGGATGTGCGCGCCGTCCACGTCAGCATCGGTCATGATGATGATGCGGTGGTAGCGCAGACGCGAGATGTCGAAGTCCTTGCCGATGTTGGTGCCGAGCGCAAGCGTCAGCATGCGGATCTGCTCGGAGTCGAGGAGCTTGTCCTGAGAGGCCTTTTCCACGTTGAGCACCTTGCCTCGCAGCGGAAGAATGGCCTGGAACTTGGAGTCTCGGCCCTGCTTGGCCGAGCCGCCTGCGGAGTCACCCTCCACCAGGAAGAGTTCGCTGTTGGCCGGATTCTTTTCACGGCAGTCGGCGAGCTTGCCCGGCAGGCCGCCGCCGGAGAAGCTCTTGCGGGAGATGTCGCGGGCCTTGCGGGCGGCTTCGCGGGCGCGGGCGGCCGCCACGATCTTCTCGCAGATGATCTTGGCATCGGCGGGATTCTGCTCGAGGTAGAGCTCGAGCTCGCGGGACACGACCTCCTCGACGGCGGGACGGACCTCGCTCGAGACGAGCTTGTCCTTCGTCTGGGAGCTGAACTTGGGCTGCGGCACCTTCACGGAGAGGACGCACGTCAGGCCTTCGCGCATGTCGTCGCCCTCGGGATCGATGTCGGCCTTCTTGCTGCCGCTCTTCTTGCCGATTTCGTTGGCGGAGATGTAGTTCTTGAGAACGCGGGTCATGGCCATGCGCAGGCCGGTCACATGCGTGCCGCCGTCGCGCTGCGGAATGTTGTTCGTATAGGCGGAAAGGACTTCGCTGTAGCCGTCCTGCCACTGCATGGCGATCTCGACCTCAATGGGGATGCCGTTTTCGTAGACCGTTTCCTTGGCGTGGAAGATCTTCTGGTGGAGCACCGTGCGGCTCTGGTTCTTGAACTGGACGTAGGCGACGAGGCCCTTGTCCGTCAGAAGCTGGGCTTCGTGTGCGGTGCGCTGGTCCTTGAGCTCGATGAGAACACCGGAGTTGAGGAACGAAAGCTCGCGCAGGCGCGAGAGCAGGGTGTCGTAGTTGAACTCGGTGATCTGCTCGAAGATTTGCGTGTCGGGCAGGAAGTGCACTTCCGTGCCGCGACGGCTCGTCGGACCGAGAAGCTTCATCGGAGAGATGAGGACTTCGGCGCCCGTGACGGGATCCTTGGCCGTTTCAGTGAGGCGGTTCTTGACCTTGCCGCGTTCGAATTCGAGGAGACGGGCTTCGCCGTCGCGGCGCACGATGAGGCGCAGCCAGGTCGAAAGCGCGTTCACGCAGGAGACGCCGACGCCGTGCAGGCCGCCGGAGATCTTGTAGCCGTTGTTGTCGAACTTGCCGCCGGCATGAAGTTCGGTCAGGGCGATTTCCGCTGCGCTGCGCTTGGGCTTGTGCTTGTCGTCCCACTTGATGGACGAGGGAATGCCGCGGCCGTCGTCCACGACGGAAATCGAGTTGTCCGTGTGGATGGTGACCTGAATCTTCGTGGCGTAGCCTGCAAGAGCTTCGTCGATGGAGTTGTCGACAACTTCATAAACCAGATGATGAAGCCCGGAGCCGTCGGCGGTGTCGCCGATGTACATGCCCGGACGCTTGCGAACGGCTTCCAGGCCCTCCAGAATCTGGATGCTGTGCTCGTCGTAGGTAGACGCAGTGGTCGGTTGCTGATCGCTGTTCGTGTCCATTTCGGTCATTGAATAAATCCTTCGGCAGACCGGCCCTGAGCCGGTCTGCAGTAAGCGGTATGCAGGCTGCGGTGCTTGCCGAGCCTTGTTCTAGTTCGGTTTCCTCTCGTGCGCTCGGAGCGTCAGATGCGCATCGGCATCACGACGTAGCGGAAGCGCTCCTGCGATTCGGGCATCGTGATCAGCACGCTGCCGGAGGCGGTGGAGAAGTTGAAGCGGACGGTCTTGTTCTTGAGGATGCCGAGCACTTCAAGGAGATAGGTGATGTTGAAGCCCATGTCGAGCTCGTCGTGCGTCCAGGGCACGTCGAAGCGTTCGAGAGCCTCTTCGTGGTCGGAGTTCGTGCTCTGGATTTGCAGGCCCTCGCCGTTGAGGATCCAGCGGATGCCGTGGAACTTCTCGTTCGTCATGATGCCGACGCGGCGAAGCGCGTTGGAGATCGCCTCGCGCTCAAGTTCAAGGGCGTTCGGGTTCGTGTCCTGAGAGGGAAGCACGCGCTTGTAGTCGGGGAAGCGGCCTTCGATGAGCTTGCTCATGAAGGTGATGTTGCCGAAGGAGAAGCACACCTGAAGGTCCGTGAACTGGACGCGGACGGGCGTGTCGTCCTCGGGGAGCAGGCGAATGAGCTCGCGCACGGTCTTGCGCGGGATGATGGCCTGCATCGGGGTGTTTTCGTCATCAACGTCGACTTCGCAGCAGGCGAGACGATGGGTGTCGGTGGCGACGGTGCGAAGCTTCTTGCCCTCGACGACGAAGAGTACGCCGTTGAGGTAGTAGCGGACGTCCTGACTGGCCATAGCGAAGGCCGTCATCGTGAGCAGGTAGCGCAGCGTGCGGGACGGGATGAAGAGCGTCGTCTCCCACTGGCTTTCCTTGAGGACGGGGTATTCGTCGGCGGAGAGCGTCTGAAGCTGGAACTTGCCGTTGTTGCTGCTGATCGTGAGGCCGCGGTCGCCGAGATCGAACTGGACCTCGTTGGTGGCGGGAAGAGCCGTCAGGATGCTGGCGAGCTTGGAGGCGCCGACCGTGAAGCGGGTGTCGACGCCTGCGACGCCGACGGGAGCCTCGGTGCTGATCTGGATATCGAGGTCAGTGGCGGAGAACTTGACGTTCTCGCCGTTCTGCTCGATCAGGATGTTGCTCAGAATCGGCAGCGTCTGGCGCTTTTCAACAATGCCTTCGACGATTTTGACGGGTTTGAGCAGGTTTTCGCAGACGCTCTGGATGTTCTTCATAACAAATACCTGGTGAAAAATTCAAAAAATCGGGTTCCGTCGGGTGCTTCTGTCAGCCCTTGATCATCTGCTCGAGCACGTGGATCTCGTGATTGAGCTCGGCGTTGCCCTGGCGTTCCTGAGTGATCTTTCGCACGGCGTGCATGACGGTCGTGTGGTCTCGGCCGCCGAAGTTGGCGCCGATTTCGGGGAGGCTGTGCTGGGTCAGCTCCTTGGTGAGGTACATGGCAATCTGGCGCGGCCTGGCGATGTTGGCGGGGCGGCGCTTCGAATGCATTTCCGCGACCTTGATGTTGTAGTAGTCGGCGACGGTCTTCTGGATGCTCTCGATCGTGATCAGGTTGTTGTTGACCGAGAACTGGTCGCGAAGGACGTGCTTGGCGATGTCGATTGTGATTTCCTTGGCGGCCGACGGTTGGAACTGCTGGTAGGCGATGACCTGCTGAAGGGCGCCCTCAAGCTCGCGGACGTTGGACTTGAGGCGCTTGGCGATGAACATCGCCACTTCTTCGGGCAGCGCGGCGCCGAGCGCCTTGGCCTTGTTGAGCAGAATGGCGATGCGCATTTCAAGCTCGGGCGGCTCGATGGCGACGGACAGGCCCTGGGAGAAGCGCGAGATTAGGCGCTGCTCGATGTCCTTGAGGTTGCGGGTGTACGTGTCGGCCGTGAGCACGACCTGCTTGTTGTGCGGCACGAGCGCTTCGAAGGCACGGTAGAACTGCGCCTGGGAACCCTTGGCGCCCGAGAAGGACTGGACGTCGTCGATGAGAAGCAGGTCGAGGTTGCGGTAGCGCTCGTCGAACATCTGAAGCGCCTTGCGGGAGCTCGAGGAGTCGCGCGTGGCGGTCGTGTACTCGCTGATGAAGTCCTGGGCGGAGATGCAGCGGACGCGTGCCTTCGGATGAAGGTCGAGATAGCGGTGGCCGATGGCCTGCATCAGATGGGTCTTGCCCAGACCGACGCCGCCATAGATGTAGAGCGGGTTGTACTGCATGCCCATCGTAGTGGCGACGTGTTCCGCGGCCGCGACGGCGAGCTGGTTGGCGTTGCCGTTGACGTAGTTTTCAAAGGTGAGGCCGGGAAGGAGGCCGGTCTCTTCGCGTCTCCTCTCAATGTCCTCGAGGGACGGTCCCTTGGGCTGAGCAGGAGTCTGCACGTCGCCTGCGAGTGCGCCGACGGCCTGCAGGGTGACCTTCACCTGGCCGCCGTAGAGGTGCACGGCCACGTCCTGAATGGTCTTCAGATACGTCGCGCGGATCGTCTGCACCTTGCTGGCGGGCGCTTCAAGGACCATGTCGCCGCGTTCGCTGTCCCACCGCACCAGCTCAATCGGTTCGAACCAATTGGTGATGATCATCGGAGGAAGCTTCATCGCTTTGATCTGCGCGAGACAGTCTTGCCAGAAGTTGTTCATGACGGGCCTAGATGTAGATTGAAGGCTTGCCTGGGCGGCCTGCCGGGCAGGGCGGGGCAAGGAAGACGAATATATTATTTTAGCCGATTTGTCCGTGGATAACTTTGCTTGAGGATAACTTATCCACAATTCGGTGTGGATAAGATTTCCCTTGCTTCTCAACAACTTGGGCTTTCCTGAAAAAGCGTGGAGAAAAGATTTACACAACCCAATGTGGTTTGTCGGCTCCCGACCCCCAGATGTTGTGTTTTTCGAGCCTTCGCCTGAGGGGAAGCCTACCGAACTTCATGACAGGACAAGATTTTTTGTGGTTTTCGTTTGACAAATCCCCCCTCATTGAGTTCTAATATCTAACTTTTCGTAACTCGGCAATCTCGATGATTGCGGGGTCGCCGGCGGCACCGCGGGCGGCACCGTACAGAACAAAAGCGCCGGCTTGCGGAGACTCATTTGGCTAGCCCGTTTCCAGAACGATTGACATGGGACTGTGTGGCTGGCATACCCCTGTTGTTTTTTCCTCGTGCTGCACCGACGTGCGCCGAGGTTCATGCCTATTGAGGATTAATCATGGCTACCAAACGTACCTATCAGCCTTCCAAGGTCAAGCGTGCTCGTACGCACGGCTTCCTGGTTCGCAGCCGCACGAAGGGCGGTCGTCGCGTTCTCGCTCGCCGTCGCGCTAAGGGCCGTCACACCCTGGCTCTCTAATCGGCTCGTTCACGGCCGGTAACGATCGCCGTGTCCAGCTACACAGCGGCACCCCTTAAGTTTCCCCGTAGTTTGCGCATCATCAAGAGCGCGGACTATGGGGTGCTTGTGCATACGCGGAACGAAAATACCTTCCGACTCACGTCGAAGTACTTTTCGATCAACGCAATGAAATTCCCTGAGGAGCCGGGCAGGCTTCGCTTCGGCATCACCGTCGGAAAGCGCAACGCCCATCGCTCCGTGGACCGTGCACTGGTCAAGAGAACCTTGAGGGAGGCTGCAAGAAAGCAAGCCCCAAATCTTGCGGCGCTTCTCGGCGAGCAAGGCGTGGGGCTTGACGTTTCTTTAAGGCTCAGGGTTCCCCTGAAGGAGATCCCCGGCATCGATCAGGGCGTCAACGCCCTGAAGCTGTCCCTGAGGACTGATGCGCGGTCGCTCATGGAGGCGCTCCTGAAGCGTCTTCCGAAGCAGCTTGCGCAGACCCGGGGCGAGTGACGGTGGTGGCGAAGTTTCTGCGGATGCTGGTCAGGCTCTATCAGCTGACCCTGTCTCCGTGGGTGGGAAGGAGTTGCCGATTCGTTCCCACGTGTTCAAACTATGCCATTGAGGCACTCGAAAAGTACGGTGCCGTCAAGGGAACCTATCTGACTATCTACCGTCTGCTGCGCTGTCATCCTCTTGGAGGGCGCGGGCTGGATCCGGTGCCGGCGAAGTTCCGCTGGCGCTGCTGGTGCAGAGAGTGCAGGCCGGAAGAACAAGAAGACAAGGGATCTACGGATCTTTTCAACATCCAAAAGAAGTAGTGGATAAAAATGGGAAAGGACATGCAACGCGCTCTTTTGTGGGCGATTCTTTTTACCTCCTGCTTCCTGCTGTGGGACAACTATCAGGTCTACAAGGGCGAGAAGTCCTTTTTCCATACGGAGGCCGTTGAACAGCAGGCCGTTGCCGACGCAGCCTCTAGCGTCCCGACTGGCAAGGACATTGACGCCACGGTTCCGTCCGCTGTCGCCGTCAAGGATCCTGTCGTCGTTGAAACCGATCGCATGAAGGTCACCTTCGACCGCGAGGGCGCCGTCATCGTCGGCACCGAAATGACGCTGATCCCGCGTCAGGCCGACTGGACCGAAGTGGGCCTCGCCGGTCTCATCCTCGACCGCAAGCCAGCCGAGAACCTCGGCAACGTCGATCTTCTTGAGATCACGAAGAACCGCACCTACGTCGCCCAGAGCGGCCTTGTCGGCGGCAACTTCCCGAATCACAAGGATCAGTACAAGCTCGTCAGCCAAAAGCTCAGCATGGGCGACGCCGACAAGCTTGACGTGATCTTTGAAGCCACCAAGGGCGGCGTGACGGTCAAGAAGACCTACACGTTCAACCGCGGCCACTACGGCATCGACGTTTCGACCGAAGTCGTCAACAACAGCGGCGCCGCCATTCAGCCGTCCGCCTACTATCAGCTCACCCGCGACGGCGGCAAGCCTGAAGGCGAAAGCTCCATGTACTCCACGTACACGGGTCCCGCCTTCTACTCCGACGAAGAGAAGTTCCAGAAGCTTGAGTTCGGCGACATCGCCGACAACAGCGCCTCCTTCGAGAAGTTCACCAACAACGGCTGGCTCGCCATGGTCCAGCACCACTTCGTGAGCGCTTGGGTTCCCGCCAACGGTGAGGAGCGCGAGAACTATGCCCGTGAGGTCTCCAAGAACCTCTACTCCGTCGGCACGCTCGTGAAGCTCGGCACCATCGAGTCCGGCAAGTCCGTGACCGACAAGGCCGTGCTCTACTCCGGCCCGCAGGATCAGGACCGCCTTGAACAGATCGCTCCGGGCCTTGAGCTCGTGGTCGACTACGGCTGGCTCACGTTGCCAAGCCGATCTACTGGCTCCTGTCCTTCCTCTACGGCATCGTCGGCAACTGGGGCTGGGCCATCGTGCTTCTGACCTGCATCGTGAAGGCGATTCTCTATCCGGTTTCGGCCGCCGGCTATCGTTCGATGGCCCGCATGAAGGAAGTCACGCCGCGTATGAAGCAGCTGCAGGATCGCTACAAGGACGACAAGCAGCGCCTCAACCAGGCCATGATGGAGCTCTACCGCACGGAAAAGATCAATCCGGTCGGCGGCTGCCTCCCGATCATGCTGCAGATTCCCGTGTTCCTCGCGCTCTACTGGGTGCTTCAGGGTTCCGTTGAGCTTCGCGGTGCTCCGTGGGTCCTCTGGGTCCATGACCTTGCGATGCCTGACCCTTGGTTCGTGCTTCCTGCGATCATGGCCGTGACTATGTTCCTGCAGATCCTGCTCAACCCGAAGCCCACTGATCCGACGCAGGCCCGCATGATGTACATCATGCCGATCGTCTTCTCGGTGATGTTCTTCGTGTTCGCCTCCGGTCTCGTGCTCTACTGGCTTACGAACAACGTTCTGTCGATTCTCCAGCAGTGGTGGATCAACAAGACCATCGCAGCCGAGCGCGCCAAGCGTCTGCAGAGCTAAAGCACTAGTGCTTCTTTGAAGACAAACAAAAAAGGGGTGCCCTTAGAAGGCATCCCTTTTTGTTTGAGCGCAGGTTCAGCTGCGCTTCCTGAAGAGTCCCGGCAGCAGCAGAAGAGGCCAGAGCCAGAGAGAGGCGCACCAGAGCAGGCATCTCGCAGGCGAGATCTTCTGGTTTTCCGACTGCCACGTCTTCATGAAGAGCACGACGGCGCCGACGATGCACCAGAGAAGAAAGCCGCAGTAGATGAGGGCCCGCGTGTTGTAGTCGTCCCCGAGCGCGGCGGCGGTGTAGGCCGCGAGGGGAATGCACAGAATCATGCCGGTGCAGGCGCCGATCAGCGTCGGTCCGAAAAAGGGCTTGCGGTTGGGAGGACGTGGCAGGGACATGGGTTCAAAGGGACCTGAATACACAAACCCATCCATCGTATACCAAAGAGATCGGGGCGGGCATTACAATCTCCACAATCTGCCGATCCTGACGTCGGCAACCCTCGGAAAGAGCTTTATGCACCACAGCGACAAAGATCCCATCATCGCCGTTGCGACGGCCGCGGGCCGCGGCGGCATCGGCATTCTGCGCCTGTCCTTCGGCAAGGCGCTCGAAGCCCAGATCGTCGGGCGCCTGTTCGGGGAGAACTGCACCCTGAAGGCGCGCTACGCCCATCTCCTGCCCTTTCTCGGAACGGACGGCGGGGTGCTTGACCGCGCAATCGTGCTGCTCTTTCCCGCTCCCCACAGCTACACGGGCGAGTCCGTCCTCGAAATTCAGGCGCACGGCGGTCCCGTGCTTCTGAGCCTCATCATGCGCACCTGCCTTGAGAAGTGCCGTGATCTCGGGCTTCGCATGGCCGAGCCCGGCGAATTCACCCGCCGCGCCTTTCTGAACGGCAAGCTTAGCCTGACCCAGGCCGAGGCCGTCATGGATCTGGTGTCTGCGGATGGCAGACAGGGGGCTGCGCTGGCCAATGCTTCGCTGGGCGGGGCACTGGCCAGAAAGATCGCCGCCGAAAAGGAGGCCCTGACCAGCTTGCAGGCCCATCTGGCCGCGTGGGTGGATTTCCCGGAGGAAGATGTGCCGGAGCTGGATGAACACCATCTGCAAGCCGTGCTGGGCAGCGTGAAGGACGAACTGGATGTCCTCATCCGGAACTACGATGCCGGGGCCGTTCTGCGCGAAGGCGTGGACTGCGCTATCGTGGGCCGGCCCAATGCGGGAAAATCCACCCTGTTGAACCTGCTGGCCGGGTTCGACCGGGCCATCGTGACCCCGGTGGCGGGCACGACCCGCGACGTGGTAGAACAGGCCGTCCGGCTGGGCGACATCCGGCTGAACCTCTTCGACACCGCCGGACTGCGGGATACCGAAGACGTCATCGAGGCCGAGGGCATCCGCCGCAGCTGGAAGAAGCTGGACGAGGCCGGGCTGGTGCTGGCCGTCTTTGACGGTTCGGAGCCGCTGACGCGGGAGGACCTTGCGCTGGCCCGGAAGTGTGCGGGCCGCCCGGCCATTGCCCTCATCAACAAGGAGGACAAGCCGACCCGGTTCGACGCGGAGGTCATCGCGCCCTATTTCGCGATGGTGCTGCCGGTCTGCTGCCAGGAGGAGGGGGCACGGAAGCTCATCGCCTCGGCAGTGGCGCGGCTGCTGGGCACGAACCAGATCGACCCCCACGCTGCCAGCCTTTCGGGGCAGCGGCAGCTTGCCGCCGCCACCCGTGCGCGGGAAGCGGTCGCCGGTGCGCTGGAGGCCGCAGCGGGCGGGTTCGGGCTGGATGCCGTATCGGTCTGCGTGGACGATGCACTGGATTCCCTGTGTGACCTGACCGGCGAAAATGCGTCGGAAGCGGTCATCAACGAAGTATTTGAACGATTTTGTGTGGGAAAGTAAAAATGAACCATTTAGGAGATTATGACGTCATTGTGATCGGCGCAGGCCATGCGGGCATTGAAGCGGCCCATGCGGCTGCGACGCTGGGCGCGAAGACGGCGGTGTTCACCATGAGCCTGGATGCCATCGGCAATATGCCCTGCAATCCCAGCATTGGTGGAACTGCAAAAGGAACGCTGGTACGTGAATTGGACGCCCTTGGCGGCGTGATGGGCCTGGCAGCGGACGCCACCTATCTGCAAAGCCGGATGCTGAACAAGGGCAAGGGCCCGGCGGTCCATGCGCTGCGCGTCCAGACCGACCGCAAGCGCTACCACGAATATATGAAACATGCGCTGGAATTGACGCCGGGTCTGGCCATCCATCAGGCGGAGGTCGTCTCCATCGAGGTGGAGGACGGCCATGTGAAGGGGGTTGTGACCCAGCTGAACGGCGAGTATGGGGCCAGATGTGTGGTCATCGCCACGGGCACCAACCTCGGCGGCAAGATCTTTGTGGGCGATGCGTGGTATGCCTCCGGCCCGGACGGGATGCACGCCGCCAATGCCCTGACCGAGAGCCTGAAGGCGGCGGGCCTGCCGCTGCGCCGGTTCAAGACCGGCACCCCGGCCCGTGTCCACCGGCGCAGCATCGATTTCTCCCAGCTAGAATGCCAGCCCGGCGACCCGGACCATGAGCTGCAGCCTTTCAGCTTTCTGACCGATGCGCCCATGCACAACAAGGTGGAATGCTGGATCGCCTACACCAACCCGGAGACGCACCGGATCATTCTGGACAACATCCAGCGCAGCCCGCTCTACGGCGGCATGATCGAGGGCGTCGGCCCGCGCTACTGCCCCTCCATCGAGGATAAGGTCGTCCGCTTTGCAGGGAAGGACCGCCACCCCATCTTTGTGGAGCCCTGCGGTGAGAACACCGAGGAGATGTATTTACAGGGTGCTTCCAGCAGCCTGCCGGAAGATGTGCAGAACGCCTTCTACCGGAGCATCAAGGGGTTTGAGAACATCGAGATCATGCGTCCGGCCTACGCCATCGAATACGACTGTGTGGACCCCACCAGTCTGGAAGCAACGCTGGAGAGCAAGAACGTTCGCGGTCTGTACGGTGCGGGGCAGTTCAATGGAACCTCCGGCTACGAGGAAGCGGCTGCGCAGGGGCTGCTGGCCGGCCTGAACGCCGCCCGCAATGCACTGGGCAAAGAACAGCTCATTCTGCCGCGTCATACGAGCTACCTCGGTACGCTGGTGGATGACCTTGTGACCAAGGGCGTCATGGACCCTTACCGCATGATGACCAGCCGCAGCGAATACCGGCTGACCCTGCGGCAGGACAACGCCGACCAGCGCCTGACCCCCATCGGCCGGGACTATGGGTTGGTGCAGGATGACCGCTGGGCCAGATACCAGCACACACAGGCCATTCTGGACGCAGAGCGCCGCCGCCTGCACGAGACGCATCTGCGCACCGCCGACCTGCGGGCCGCGATGGAAGCGGCGGGTCTGGCCCCGGCAGCGGAGGGCGGCATCGCCGAAGAGTTGCTGCGCCGCCCGGAGATCTCCTATCCGCTCCTCGCGGGCGTCATCGGCTGGGGGGAGGAGATCACCCCCATGCTGGCCGAGCGGCTGGAGACGGAGATCAAGTATGCGGGCTACATTGCCCGGCAGGATCGGATGATCCGCGACGTGGCCCGCCATGAAAAGACGCTTATCCCGGAGGGTTTCGCCTATGAGGCCCTGACCGGCCTGACGCTGGAAGCCCGCGAGAAGCTGGCGCGCATCCGCCCGAAGAATCTGGGGCAGGCGGGGCGCATCCCCGGCGTGTCGCCCTCGGATGTGGCGCAGCTCAGCATTGCGCTGGCCGCAGGCCCCCGGAAAGATTGAGAGAGAATGCCAGGGCCTCTCCTAAAAGGAGAGTCCACCATGCGCCGACCTACGTGAAGCTCACCGGGGAATGACCCGTCCGAACACGCGAAACACCTGAAACGAAAAGGAACAAACGATGATCGACAAAAATAGACTGGAAGAAAAGTGTTCCACGTGGAACATTGCGCTGACCGGGACCCAGCTCGACCAGCTGGACGCCTTTGCAGAGATTTTGGTGGAGTATAACCAGAAGGTCAACCTGACCGCCATCACCGACCCGGAGGGCATCGAGGACAAGCACTTCCTCGACAGCCTGCTCTTTGCCACGCAGCCGGAAGTGGCAGGGAAGATGGTGGACGTCGGCGCAGGGGCAGGCTTCCCCGGCATCGTGACCAAGATCTACAAACCGGAACTGGAACTGACCCTGATGGAGCCGACCGGCAAGCGGGTGGAGTTTTTGAAATATGCCTGCGGTCAGCTGGGCCTGACCGGGGTGGAGTTCGCCAAGGAACGCGCTGAGGAAGCAGCCCGCAAGAGCTGGCGGGAACAGTTTGACCTTGCTTCGGCCCGCGCGGTGGCGGCTCTGCCCATGCTGGCAGAATACTGCCTGCCGCTGGTGAAGGTGGGTGGAAACTTCCTTGCCATGAAGGGCGCTTCCGGCGAAGAAGAGCTGGCCGCAGCCCGGGGCGCCATCAAGAAGCTGGGCGGCGAGTACAAAGAGACCCGCACCCTCCATCTTCCGGGCGGCGATACCCGCACCCTCATCCTCTGCAAAAAGATTTCGCAAACTCCGACAGCGTACCCCAGAAATGGTGGAAAAATCGCAAAATCGCCGCTGAAATAACGAAATATCGAAATAAAATTGAAGCACCCTGCCGAACGAAACTTCTGGCAGGGTGTTTTGTTTTCTGGTACACTGGGGATGGAATGAGGCTTGTTTTCCACCTTTTCCTGAGAAATTGTTGAAAACGAGCGCATACTTTGGTGAAAGGGGTATTCTTATGTTTGAACGTAGAAGATCCGCTGGAAAGATCGTGCAGCTCCCGGTGGAAGACATCCATCCCTCGCCGTATCAGGCGCGCACGACCTTCGATGAGCAGGAGCTTGCGGGGCTGGCCCAGAGCATCCGGGAAAACGGTCTGTTGCAGCCCATCACGGTGCGGAAGACCGACAGCGGCTATGAACTGGTTGCGGGGGAGCGGCGGCTCCGCGCCTGCAAGCTGGCCAAGATGGAGACCATTCCGGCCATCCTCTGTGACTGCGGCGACCAGCGGACTGCGGCGCTGGGTCTGCTGGAAAACATCCAGCGGGAAGACCTGAACCCCTTTGAGCAGGCACAAGGGCTGCGGGATGTGATCGCCCTTTGGGACTGCACCCAGGCCGAGGCGGCCAAGCGGCTGGGCATGGCACAGCCCACCCTTGCCAACAAGCTGCGGCTTTTGCAGCTGACCGCAGACCAGCGGCAGTTCGTGCTGGACAACGGCCTGACGGAACGCCACGCCCGGGCAGTGCTGCGTCTGCCGGAGAACCGCCGCAGTGAAGCGCTCATCACCATCGCCAAGCGGAAGATGAACGCCCGGGCTACAGACTTGTACATCGAGCAGCTGCTGAACGCAGCTGCCCCGGGACGTCACCGCATCTCAATGGTGAAGGACGTCCGCATTTTTGTGAATACCATCGACCACGCCATCCGCCTGATGACGGACAACGGCGTACCGGCAACGGCACACCGGGAAGAGCGGGATGGGTACATTGAGTATACCGTGCGCATCCCGACGGCAGCGGCACAGAGGTGAGGGGAGAGGGCCAGTGTTCCATGTGGAACATTGGCTCTCTTTCTTTCTGGTAAGGTGGGTGGGATTGCGCGCCGATGGCGTGGATTAAATCGTTCTTGCATTGGGGCAAAGTTCTCTTTTGCGCACCAAAAGAGAACCAGAAAAGTGCCCGCTACTTTCGAGGCGCGGGAGGCACGAACTAGGGGCTGCTCGCCCCTAGTAACCCCAAAGCAGAAAGGCTCCATACAAAAAATCCAAGTCGCTCCGCTAGAGGATTTTTTGTGTTGCGCCGATTTTGAGTCGCTGCGCGACGGCGGTA
>ENA-ORMR01001722-ORMR01001722.1-human-gut-metagenome-genome-assembly--contig:-NODE-1722-length-15761-cov-5.984528_pt1 | contig 15761 bp, 15 predicted proteins | sample MGYA00242107_ERZ509003 | MGnify/ENA primary metagenome ERZ509003 (study PRJEB26280, sample SAMEA2338699) | human gut metagenome | biome: human gut; feature: human-associated habitat; material: faeces... | reverse complement strand
GCCGCCAGGACAGCCGCCGTAGTATCCATATGGTTGAGCAAATAAACCACCGTCATAGCAGCCGCCATAATTATATTGTTTTATATTAATGCTGGTTCTGGAGCTATATCCACCGCCGGTTCCTGCCCAATAAGCCTTATTGCCGCAATGCGAGCCGGAGACATAGCCGCTCCCAAACGGTGACCTTGCACCCGATGCACGGAATATAAAATTGCCGCCCATAGATTTTATACCTCTCTTAGTTTATACTCTTGTATATATAAAGTATATAACACGAGAAATATTGCTTTTTTCTTTTAAAGCGACTTTACATTTCGTTACAAAAGAGTCTTAAATGCTTGTGGCAAGTAGTTTATTTGATCAGTCGGCAGAACACAGTATGCGGTTAAATCATCGCGCGCCAGGTCGCCGGCAAGTCCGTGAATATATACTCCCAGCGTTGCCGCGTCAAAAGATTCCATACCCTGTGCGAGAAAAGATGTTATAATTCCGGCCAAAACATCGCCGCTACCGGCTTTTGCCATTGCAGAATTGCCGGTGTCGTTAATATATACTTCACCATAAGGCGATGTAACCACAGTATTATGTTTTTTCAAAACCGTTACACAATTGTATTTTTGGGAAATTTCGCCTGCCCAATGAACGGTATCATCCAAAATTTTATCAACCTCGACACCGCCGAGAAGTCTTGATGCCTCAAGCGGGTGCGGCGTTAAAATAAGTTTTTCCGGCAGCCACTCTGAACCGTATTGCGAGAGGAGATTTAGTCCGTCCGCATCAATAACCGTCGGAATTTCAGATTTTGTGTCAAATGTTCGTTTAAAAAGCTCTGCCGCGCGCAAATCTGTTCCCAAACCGCAGCCGATTAAAAGCGCCTGTGAAGTTTTCAGGTGTTCAGTAATTTGAGCGGTGTGCGTAAAAACGATTGGCGAAGTTTGCCACGAACCGATGACCTCATCCATTGCCAAAAACACGTATCCGCAACCGGATTTCAGTGCTGCCATTGACGAAATTAACGCCGCGCCGGGCATATATTTTGAGCCGGAAATATTCAAAACTTTACCAAAAGTGCCTTTATGAGAGTTTCCCTCACGAGGCGGAAGTTTAAAGTCCATTTTGCCTAATAGCCTCATACGCAACAATTGCAACGGAATTTGAAAGGTTCAGACTTCTTTGCCCCTCGACCATTGGGATTGTAAGCGCGTTTTTATCAGTAACATATTCTGCGGGAAGGCCGCGGGATTCCGGACCAAAAACAATGAAATCGCCCTCTTGGAATTTAACATCCGTGTATTTGCGCTTTGTTTTGGTCGTCAGATAATAAAAGTTAGCACCCTTGTTTGCCGCGAACAATTCATCCATAGTATTAACCTTGTGGAGGTCAACGCTTTCCCAGTAGTCCATGCCGGCGCGTTTGGTGTATTTATCTGTAAGTGCAAAACCTAACTTTCCTACAAGATAAAGGCTTGAGCCGGTACACGCGCAAAGCCGCGCAATATTACCGGTATTTTGCGGAATTTCAGGCTCGTATAGAACAATATTTAACTTACTTGTCATTTCCTAATACAGCCTTTGCTTCAATCAACACAGGAAGTCCGCGAACAACACAGAACACAATTGCGATAACCGCCAGCCAGTAGCCGACTTCAAAAACGATATCAGCGTGCGGAAGTCCAGGAATTTTTGACGCAACGATTACGATAAACGCAACGACTTTTGCAACAGCATACGAAATTCTCATAAATCTTGAGCCGGTAATGAATTTGCAAATAGGGTTTTGCTGCATTCCAAACGGTGTAAAGCCTTTTTCCATAGCCGCGCTTCTGATTGTGTCCGTAATAAATCCTCTTGTAATCGCAATCAACGGGAACAAGATTGAAATCCATCCTTGAACGGCGAACAAAATCCAGTAAGTATTTTCGACTATTCTGTCGCTCATAATGTCTAACAGCGCACCGAGCTTAGATTCTTCGTGGAACTTTCTTGCGACCCAGCCGTCAACGCCGTCAAGTGCGAACGCCAAGACAGTCAAAACAAGCGCCCAAACATAGGCAGCAACACTTTCCGGCAGCGCGATAATCAAATACACCGCGATAAACATTAAAAATACTCTGAAAATTGTAATAAAATTTGCCATAATTATCTACCTTTAGTTCTTGATAATGCAAAATCAACTTTATCAAGCTGTTCCACTTTATCTCCCATCATCATTCTTTCTGCTTCTTCCAAAATTGAAACTACATCGTAGCCGTTTTGTCCGTCAGAACGAGCTTTTCTGCCCTCTTCACAGCAGCTGATGAAGTGCTGACATTCGAGCTTCAACGGTTCAATTTCAAGATAATCCGAATGTATAATTTGTGAACTTGCAACAAAGTTATCGTAAATTGTCAACTTATCTTCTGCAAGGGTATCATCCAGAATAGCAGTAGCTTTTGTACCGCGAACGAGAAGAACAACATGTTTTTTCGGCGTAATCCAGCTGTCAGAGATTTGTCCAATCATACCGTCTTCAAACTCAATTCCGATATGAGTTATATCCATAATGTTATTTCTGTCAGAAGAGCAGCCAACAGCAGAAATAACACGAACAGGAGCCTTACCGGTAACGTAGCTTATCATTGAAACATCGTGAGGCGCCAAATCCCACATTACACTTCTGTCATTTTTGAAGAAGTTTACATTTAGTCTGTCGCTTTGCGCGTAAACAATCTCTCCAAGTTCGCCTTCTTCGATAAGCATTTTTAACCTGTTAACAGCAGGATGATAAAGAAGAAGATGACCAACCATTAACACAAGTCCTTTCCGGTGTGCAAGTTCGGTTAAGTCTTTTGCTTCCTGTGCAACAGTTGAAATAGGTTTTTCAACATAAACATTTTTACCGGCTTCAAGCATAGCCTTAACAACTTTATAATGCGTATGGCTTGGTGTCACAACAGCAACTGCCGTAATTTCAGGATTTTCAATAATTTCATTAAAATCATTTGTAGTTTTTACACCAGGATATTGTTCTTTTACTTTTTGCAGATTGCTCTCATCCAAATCGCAAACAATTTCAAGAACATTCAGGTTATAAAAATTTCTGACAATATTTCTTCCCCATACGCCGCAGCCGATAACGGCAATTTTTTGTTGTTTCATATTTATCCCTTAACCTTTTTCTCTTATCTATAATACTATCATACGTTACACATGTTATTTTGCAAATACTAAACAAGTTTTAACATTACTGTTTCTGTGCATCAAGCCTGAGCTGGTGCATTTGTTCACAGCGTTCCAAGAACAAATCTTTATCTTCTTCAGGAAAACAGGTGCTGAGTTTTTCCAATAGTTCCTGAGGAAAATCAGAATCCTTGACCATATAATCAAGAATATCTTCATCCAAGCGCACAAGACCTCTATAATTTTTATAAAAAATCGCTTTACATTCAGCTTCTGCCTTTTCCGGTTCCTGATAAGATTTTTCACCAAGCTTATATGTAGTATAATTACCGTCAAAATAAATACCTTTATATTTTTTCAACATTAATCTTATGATTAGGTCAAATTCAGAAAGAATTTTAAACTTTTCATCAAAGTAGTTTTCTTTCTCAAGAACAGACTTTTTGAAAAACATAGCCTGTCTTGCGCAGGGCATAACCTGAAAAGCATTGTGCATAGCCGGCTGGAATAGAAAAACAAATCCGTCAGGATGTCTGCAATAAGCAGGAGAAAAAGAAAAATCTGCATTATTTGCTTCCATAAGGTTTACAACATCCTGAATTGCAGTAATATCGTGAAAAAAGTCATCCACGCTGATAAAGGCAATATATTTTCCTTTGGCTCTCATAATGCCTTTATTATAACCATGGAATTTACTTGTATCTCTTTCCGAGAAGAAGTTAAGATACCCCTTGTTCTTGTAATCTTTCAACAAAATATCAGTGCCGTCAGTAGAAGCATTATCAATAATAAGATGCTCAATTTCCGGATAAGTCTGCATATCAAGAAGATTAACCATCAGATTAAAATCGTCTGTCTGCTCTTTGTCTATAATATTATGTGTTGTTGTAATAATAGTTACTCTGGGATCCATTCTTTCTCAACTCCTGTATAAACAGTATATCATAGAGAAAATTGTAATTCTAATTGTTACAAGATGTAAATTTATTTTGAAAAAGCCAACAAAAAAGTTTTTTACGAGTTAAAGTGTGTTCAGGTTTATTAGGAGTTAAAGAATATAAATAAGGAGGTCATCATGAATGAGAATTCCTTATCAATTAATCCTGCGACAGCAATGGCTGCCGGAGGAGCAGCAGGGCTCTGCGGAGGGTATATTTTCGCACCGCGGAAATACTCTTTAAAACGGCTTCTGGTTCAACAGCCGGATACTTTTGAAAAACTTTTTCCGCAGAACTTAACAGACACAATGATTAGAAGAGAGGTAAGCGCACTGGATGCTATTAAGAAAGCTTCGGCAGAGTTTCATGCCTCAGGAGCAGCCGACCAGAAAACTGTAAGGAAAGCTGCAAAAAACTGGCGCAGAAAGTATACCGCATTAAAAATTTCTCCGGAACTTCTGACTAATGCTGCTGTAAAAAAAGATGCCATAAGGGAAGCTGTTGAAACCGGCGCCGACATAAAACAGCTATGTGCAGAATATAAAAAAGCTATTAAGGATATAAGAATAGCAAGATTTGAAGCTATGCGAAACCTTCCTGACAGAGGTTATGAAGTTAAGTCAGCCTACAGGGAAATGAGAAAGGCAATGGCAAATAAACACACAAAAACATCAAACAAACTTTTTGAACTAATAAATAAAGATACCTTGAAGGAGAGCTATAACTCCATTAAAAAATTTCTACCAAAAGCTAGAGCCCGGTCAGCAGCTGCGGGTGCTGTCACACTGGGTACCCTAACAACTCTGGTATCTATATTCTTTAATCCGTCAACCCAAAACAACTAGGTAGAAAAAGAGTTGGGTTTAAATAAATCCAACTCTTCTTTTTTTTTAATCAGTTAAATAAATTGTTCTTATAATATATTCTTCAAGAACCTTTTTATCTATGGGTCTGGATTTTGCATCATTTATCATAATATCAAACGCATACAATGTTCCGTTACGGGAGGTTATATAACCGGCTATAGCACTAATATCCGATAAAGTTCCTGTTTTTGCCCTAAGGTTATCTTTAAAATACAGCATCCGGTCTGTTAATGTTCCTTCGCCTGAAGTTGCCATAAATTTCTTCATAATTGGAAATCCGGGCAGTTTTGCCTGAGCCACTAAAAAATCTGTCATAAAATCCGCACTCATCAGGTTATTCTTAGAAACACCGCTTCCGTCAACTATTTTAATATTTTCATGATTTATACCGATTTTTTTACAGTAAGCATCAAACATCTTAAGCGCGGCATCAACCGAGCCTGTTCCGTTTACATACTTGCCGCCCGCAGTTTTAAATACGGTTTCAGCAGCAAGATTGCTGCTTCTTATTAGAATATCTTTCTGAGCAATAAGCAGCGGGTGCTTAACAGAAGAAATTAAATAAACATTATTAGACGGGAGTTTTTTCTCGGTGATATTGCCGTAATATTCAATATTAACATCCCTGAGCGCATCCTCCAGCCTGAGTCTGAAATACCTTTTCAGATTATTTACCGGTATTGCAAAGCCCTGGCTTTTTGAAACAGTACCTTTAACTGAAATCATATCAGGGGCTACCGCGTTATTACGCTCAAACTTTATATTATTTTCACCTCCTGTCACAACAAGATTCATAAAAGTAACAGGATAAAACACCTTTGTATTAATCCCGGCAGGAGACCCCTTAATGGTAGGCGCAACAAGTACACCAAGCAGGTTTCCATCAAGATTGTACGCCCCAAATCGCGGCATAAGGATATTCAAATCATCATCCCATTGCCAGCCCTCACCCCAATCTGCATTATCAAGAATTGAAGCATCTATGTAAATATTTTTTGGAGCAATAACCTTTTTTTCCTTTGCCGCGCTTAAAAGCGTTTTTAAATCATTTGAACTCAAATAAGGATCAGCACCAAGTTTTATATATAAGTCATTATTTGTTGATTTGTATATTGAAGTCTGAAACTGGTAATCAGGACCAAGAGTATCCGCCGCAGCAGCAAGTGTAACCAGTTTCTGTGTAGATGCAGGAGGAACAAGCTTGCCTGCATTAAGTTCATACAAAACACTGCCTGTCTGTGCATTTTTTACAGATACGGAAATGTTATCTTTTGGTATATCCGAATCCGAGATAACTTTATTGAAACTGTCCGCACCAAAACCTAAAGAATCAATGCCGGACAATAGAAATATCCCTAATAAACATAACAGTTTTTTCATACAGATTTTACCTCGTAATTCTCTCTGATGTCTTTCAGTATAGTACAATGATTTTGATATTTATACATATCATTAAAATTTATTTCACAAGAACATAAGCCTTCTCGCTGGTCTTTAATCTCAGCAATTGTTTCGCCTAAATAATCATATATTCTTGAATGCCCGATATTCCATTCAATATCGTTAATAGGTCCTGATTGAGTGAGAGCAACCATATAAACCTGGTTTTCTATAGCTCTTGCCCTGGTAAGAGTTTCCCATGGAACAGGCTTTTTTGAACCCCATGCAGCCATATTTACAATCAAATCGGCACCGGCTTTCCTGTAAGCCCGGAAGATTTCAGGAAATCTAATATCATAACAGATAGTAAGCCCTATTTTTACACCGTCAAGAGTAACCATAACCGGATAATCACCAACCTTTATATAGTCACCCTCACTGCATCCGCAATAAGAGTAAAGATGATTTTTTGAATAAGTTGCAACAAGCCTTCCGCATCTGTCGATTACCGGACAGGTATTTAAAGACTTTCCCTGCTTCATTTTACGGATAAAACTGCCTCCGATAATGTTAACATTATATTGTTTTGCCAAATCAGACAAAAACTGAACAGTTTCTGAGTTTTCAAGATATTCCGCTGCTGCCGGAAAATCTTTGCAAGACCAGCCGACAGTCCAAACTTCAGGCAGAATTAAAAAATCAGCATCTGCCGGAAGCTCTTTTGATACAATATCCTGAACCTTTTTATAATTTGCCCTGACGTTTCCGGTTTCAGAATTCATTTGTAAGGCACAAACTTTTATACTTTTTGTTTCTCCCATAATTTGTTTTCTAAAGCCTCTCTAAATATTCCGGGTGCTTTTTTTTGCAAATCTTCAAGTGCATCTTTAATAAGTGTTTTCTTTTCTGCAAGCTGCTCATCCGGTAAATCTTTCGGAATATAAATTGGCTCACCGTAAAGATTAATAATACGAACACTGCCAACAGGGAAAGTCATCTTGTCCCATGTAGGAATCGAGTGAAAAGTTTTATCTGCTGAATACCAGCATACAGGAACAATAGGCGCACCTGACATTCTTGCAAGTTTTATCACACCGTTTTTGACAGTATGATAAGGTCCGCCCGGTCCATCAACCATAATAGCGACATCTTCTCCTTTATTGAGCTTTTCAAGCATCTGCATAGAAGATTCCACCGCCCCCTTCTTACCGGAAGATCCTCTTACCGTATTAAAACCCATTCCCTGTGCTGCATAAGTAACAATCTCACCATCAAATGACGTGCTTATAAGAATATTAACTCTTGCTTTATCCTGTAATCCATATACGCAAAATTGATCTGAATGCCACATTGCATAAATACAAGGACGATAGTTTTTCTGGTTTATCTCAACTATATGAGTATGAGGCTCCTGAAGTTTCATATAACCCAAAACAGCCTTTTGTAAAATCCAAATATTTTTTTCGTTTATAAGTCTAACCATAAAAAAATTGTACCACAGAAAAAATAACATGTAATCCGACCAATAAAAGTCATTTCATATATTTGACGTACTTGCACTATGATTTTTTTGCAGTATAATCAGGAAAGATACATGTATATAATATAAAGGAAAAGTTATGAAAGTCACATTAGAAAATGAAAAAGAAAATGTTGTTAAGTTAAATATTACTGTTCCTGCTGTTGAAGCTACAAATGCTTATAACCTTGCAGTAAGAAGAATTTCACAGTATGTAAATATAGACGGTTTCAGAAAAGGAAAAGCTCCAAGACAGGTTGTTGAAACCCAGGTAGGAAAAGAAAGAATTAAACAGGAAGCTATCGAAAACCTGATGCCTAAAGTTATTAACGATGCAATTAACGAAAACAACCTTGATGTAATTACTCAACCTTACATTACATCATATGACTTTGAACTCGGAAAAGATTTGAGTGTGTCTGTTCACGTTGAAACAAGACCGGAAGTAAAATTAGGCGAGTACAAAGGCTTAAGCGTTGAAGTAGAAGATACTCCGGTTTCTGATGAAGCTTTCAACAAAGCGCTGGAAAATATCCAAAACCAGTATGCAGAAGAAAAAATGGTTTTAGACAGACCTGCCAGTGCAACAGACATAGTTAACATTAACTTTGAAGGCTTTTCTAACGGCGAAAAAATTAAAGGCGGAGAAGCAAAAAGCTATAGATTGGATTTAGGACACTCTACATTCATTCCGGGCTTTGCTGAACAAATTGTAGGTAAAAACCTTAATGATGATTTTGAAATTGAAGTTACTTTCCCGGAAGATTATCACGATGAAAAATTAAAAGGTCAGAAAGCAACATTCAAAATTCACCTTAACGAAATTAAAGAAAGAGTTATTCCTGAAATAACAGATGAATTTGCCCAGAGAGTTGGTAAATTCAACAATGTTGATGAATTAAAAGACGATGTAAAAAAATATCTTGAAAATGCAAGAGAAAATGCAAATAAAAATAAATCAGAAAATGAAGTATTCAAAAAAGTTATTGAAGCTGCAGAAGTAGAAATACCTCAGTCAATGGTAGACAGAGAAGCTGATTCATTGCTTGCGGATTACAAAAACAGACTTGCTGCCCAGGGTATTAGCTGGGATATGGTTGCAAAAACCCAGAATGAAGAAGAATTAATGAAAAATATCCAGGATGACGCTAAGTTGAGAATTAAAAATTCTTTAGTTATTGATAAAATTGCTAAAGTTGAAAATATAAAATTGTCACCTTCAGATTTAGACAAAAAATTCCAGGAACTTGGTGCAGCTTACGGGGTTTCACAACAGGATATTATGAAACAAATCAGCAAAAATCCTGAAATTCTCGGTTCTTTATCTCAACAGGCTATCAATGATAAAGTAAAAGAGTTCTTAATGGAAAACAACAAAGTTGAGGTTGTTGCTCCAAAAGCAGCTAAGTAACAAAAACTGGAAAACTAATAATCCGTATAATATAATGAAATAAGAAAGGAAATAAAAACATGAGTTTTGTACCTGTAGTTATAGAACAATCAAGCAGAGGCGAGCGTTCATTTGATATATTTTCAAGACTGTTAAGAGAAAGAATTATATTTTTGGGCACTCCGATTGATGATATGGTAGCCAACCTTGTTGTTGCCCAGATGCTTTTGCTGGACAGTGAAAACCCTGAAAAAGATATTATGTTATACATCAACAGCCCTGGCGGAAGCGTTACTGCAGGTTTTGCCATCTATGATACAATGCAGCACATTAGAGCTGATGTTTCTACAATTTGTCTGGGACAGGCCGCATCAATGGGTGCATTCCTGTTATCATCAGGTGCAAAAGGTAAGAGAATGGCTCTTCCGCATTCACGTGTATTAATCCACCAGCCATTAGGCGGAGCACAGGGTCAGGCAACTGATATTGAAATTCAGGCTGCTGAAATTATTAGAATTAAGAAATCTTTAAATGAAATTCTTGCTTCTAATACCGGTCAGTCTATTAAAAAAATCGAAAAAGATACAGACAGAGATTATATTATGACACCGGCAGAAGCTTTAGAATACGGTATGATTGATAAAGTTGTATCAAGAGATGCTATCAAGTAAGCTTGCAGCTTAAGATCAACGGTGAACTTATAAAAATTCGACAATATTGTCGGAAAGGGTTAAAAAAATGCCAAAACACGATGACAGCAGGTTAAAATGTTCTTTCTGCGGGAAGTCGCAGGATCAGGTAAAAAAACTAATTGCCGGTCCTGAGGTTTATATCTGTGATGAGTGTGTTGAACTTTGTAATGAAATTCTCGATGAAGAATTTTTTGAAAATAAAGAAAAAGACGGTGAAAATGCAGAGGAACTAAATGCAGAAAAACCGATTCCAAAACCTCACGAAATTAAGGCTTATTTAGACCAATATATTATTGGTCAGGATGACGCCAAAAAGGTTCTTTCTGTTGCGGTTTATAACCATTACAAACGTTTGAAACACAACAAGTCTGCCGACTTAAAAAATAATGTAGAGATACAGAAATCAAACATTCTGCTGGTTGGACCTACAGGGTCAGGTAAAACGCTTCTTGCTCAGACATTGGCAAAAATGCTTGATGTACCGTTTGCAGTTGCAGATGCAACAACCTTGACAGAAGCCGGATATGTTGGCGATGATGTTGAAAATATTCTTTTGAGATTGTATCAAAATGCAGATTTTGACTCAACAAAAGCTGAACGCGGCATTATTTACATTGATGAAATTGATAAAATTTCAAGAAAATCTGAAAACACTTCAATAACACGTGATGTTTCAGGTGAAGGCGTTCAACAGGCGTTATTGAAAATGATTGAAGGTACTGTAGCCCACGTTCCGCCTCAGGGTGGAAGAAAGCATCCACATCAGGAATTTATTGAAGTTGATACTTCAAATATTCTGTTTATCGTAGGCGGTGCCTTTGTAGGGCTTGAAAAGATTATTGAAAGACGCGCCCAGGTAGGTTCATCTGTAGGCTTTGGCGCAAAAGCTCCTTTATCTCAGGCAGAAAAAGAAGCTAATGCTGCAAAACTATTGAAAAAACTTCAACCGGATGATTTACTCAAGTTTGGTTTAATACCTGAATTTATAGGTCGTATTCCAACCTATGCTGTTTTGGATCCGTTAAATGAAAAAACTTTAAAAATGATTTTAACAGAACCTAAGAATGCTGTTTTAAAACAATATAAATGTTTATTGGAAATGGACGGTGTTGAGCTGGAATTTGAACCTGAAGCGATTGACTTAATCGCACAGGAAGCACTAAAGAGAAATACCGGAGCAAGAGCTTTAAGAGCAATTGTAGAAGAGATAATGCTTGATGTAATGTATGATGTACCATCAAAAGAAAACAAAGGTAAATTTACAGTTACAGCAGATATGGTAAAGAATAGAAATTCAGGCGAACTGATACCTTTACCGACAAAAACAAACGGTGACTCTAAGGAAATTATAGCTTAACCGGTTTAGCGTAAAATATTGGAATTGACTATGGGAAAAGAAAAAACTTTAATCTTGATTGACGGTCATGCTCTGGCATTTAGACAATATTTTGCGCTGGAGAGAACAAATATGAAAACTACAGACGGCACACCAACATGGGCTGTCTATGGTTTTTTTAAGGCTGTTTTTGACCTGTTAAAAAATCCGGAATTAAAGGCTGATGCAATAGCCGTTGCATTCGACGTAAGCCACCATACATTCAGAACCGAAAAATATGCAGAATACAAATCAAACAGGGAAGCAATGCCTGATTTGATGCGTACACAAATGGAAATAATTTATGAAGGTTTAAAAGCTTTTAGTATTCCTATTTATACAAAAGAAGGTTTTGAGGCTGATGATGTTATCGGCTCAATATCAAAACAGGCTTGTGAATTAGGGCACAAAGTTCTAATTCTGACCGGAGATCAGGATGCATTCCAGCTTGTAGATAAAGAAGGCTGCGTAAAGGTTATTATCCCGAGCCGCGGAGATTTAATAGAATATAACTGGAATAAAATTTATGAAAAACTGGGGGTTTACCCGGATCAGGTTATTGATTATAAAGCCCTTAGAGGAGATACTTCCGATTGTATTCCGGGTATCAGGGGAATCGGTGAAAAAACTGCACAAAAGCTGCTTTCCAGATATAGTACTCTTGCCGGAGTATTGGAGCATTGTACAGAAATTCCTGAAAATTCTATCCGGGAAAAAGTCTGTAACGGCAAAGATGATGCACTTCTCAGCCAGTATCTTGCAACGATTGTAAGAGATTTGGATGTTGAATTTGACTTTGACAAAACAAAAGTAGAATTGCCTGATATAAAAGCTGTTACTGAATTTTTGACCAAAATGCAGTTCTATAGCTTTATAAAAAATATAAACGAAATTTTAACCTCATTTAATAAAGAGGAGGCTCCAAAACTTAAAACTTCAAAAAATAAACCCTCCAAAAAAGAGGACAGCGCCCAGCTTCAACTGGGAATATTTACTCAGGTTATACAGGCTGAAGTTAATAAAGACAGCAACTGTTATGAGGGCAAACTTATAACAGACAGTCAGGATTTTGAAAACTTAGTTAATGAATTAAAATCAAAAAGCCTTATAGGGTTTCAGGTTTATGCTGATGTAAAAAGTGCGGTGTCAAGTACTCTGACAGGAATTGCAGTAAGCTGGAATGATATGCTTACTTTTGAAGAAGGGAAGGTTAATTTAAACGAAAAAGTTTCTGACAAGAAAGTTTATTATATCCCTATCAATCACTCAAATCTTGAAAAACAACTAAATCCTGATGATGTTATTAATAGCCTGCGCCCTATATTTGAAAGCGATAACATAAAAAAGATAACTTACGATTCAAAAACAGCATATAATGTGTTAAAAAATTGCGGAATAGAACTAAAAGGAATAAAATTTGATGTAATACTGGCAAGTTATGTTAAAAATCCCGCAAGAAACCATGAGCTTGCAGTTCAGGCGCTTGAACACTTAAATCATGTAATATGTGAGTATGCACCTTTTGAAAAAGACAAGAAAAAACAAATAAAAATAAAAGATGCCAATATTGATAATGTATTACAGCACGCGACCGATGAAGTTGGAATGATAACCGAACTTACAGCATTCTGGCTGAAAAAACTCAGCGAAGATGAGGTCAAGTTTATTTATGAAGTTGAAGTTCCTATGGCAGAAGTACTTGCACAGATGGAATTTAACGGAGTATCAGTTAATGTTGATTATTTAAAGCAGCTTTCTAAAACAATGGATAACCAGCTTCACAGACTTGAGAGGAAAATATATGATATAGCGGACTGCGGATTTAATATAAATTCCCCGAAACAGGTCGGTGAAATTCTCTTTGACCAGTTAGGATTAAAAAGCAAGAAAAAACGCGGCAGGGCTCATTATTCGACAAGTGCAGAAGTTTTAGAAGAATTGGCTGAAGAGTATGAGATAGCAAGACTTATACTTGAATACAGAAAATATGCCAAGCTGAAATCAACTTATACAGACGCACTGCCGGCTTTGATTGATCCGGTTGATAACCGTATACACACTACATATAACCAGACAATTACCGCAACCGGCAGATTATCTTCGTCAAATCCTAACCTGCAAAATATTCCTATCAGAACAGAAGAAGGAAATAAGATAAGAACAGCGTTTATTCCTGAAAATAAAAAAACTGCGGTGATACTGTCCGCAGACTATTCACAGATTGAATTAAGGCTTCTTGCTCATATTTCAGGGGATAAGCATCTTATTGATGCCTTTAAATCCGGAATTGATGTCCACACGCTGACTGCATCAAAAGTCTTTGAAGTTCCGGTTGATGAAGTTACCAAAGAAATGAGATACAAAGCTAAAGCAGTCAATTTTGGTATTATTTACGGTCAAAGCAAGTACGGGCTTGCAAAAGCTTTAGGCATCTCAAACGACGAAGCTGATTTATTTATTCATAAGTATTTTGCCACATATCCGAAAATTAAAGCTTATATGGAAGCAACTGTAAAACAGGCTGAATTAAACGGATATGTAGAAACAATATTCGGGCGGAAAAGATACCTGAAAGCTGAGCTTGCCAGCCCGAACAATATGATTAGAGAGTTTGCCAAAAGAGCTGCCATTAACCAGCCTATGCAGGGAACCGCTGCGGATTTAATGAAAATAGCTATGATTGATTTTTCTAAAAAGTTGAAGGAAAATAATCTTAAATCAAAAATGATAATGCAGGTACACGATGAACTTGTGGTAGAGGCACTAAAAACAGAGTTAGACCAGATTAAAAAATTGATAAGAGAGTCAATGGAACTTCACCAGCCTCTGGCAGTTCCTCTGGTAGTTGATATTAGTACAGGTGACACATGGAAAGAATAAGAAAATATTTTTTAATTGTATTATGTTTATTATTTTTTGCAGGAGCAGCGGTTAATGCGGAAGAAACCGGTTTGAGCCTGAGCACGCTTGTAACACCGCAGAATGTTCCTTTTGAACACTGTACACGTATATACCCGATGAAGCCGGAAAAATTATTCTATATGACGATTGCAAGTATTAATGCTAATCGGTTTGAGCCTTTAGAAATGCAGTCAAAAACAGGCTATATTCTTTTTAATGCAGTCAATAAAGAATTTTTGGCAAGTATTATAAACGTAGATAATGCTAATAGCATGCTGAAAATTACCCCTACAAATAACAATTACTATTTTGCTCCGGGAATAGTTTCAAATATTTATAAATACATTGATATGTACGGGGCTACACCTTTGACTGAAGTAAAACCGGCTCAACAGTAGGCTTTTAATTAAGCATATCAAAAGCTTCATTGACAATGTTTTCAATATCAGGCACTATGCCATCAGTTTCTGTTGAAAGCCATATAAGGTATTCAATATTTCCGGACGGCCCTTTTATTGAAGAGTAAGTTAAGCCTTTAACAAAATAACCTGTTGATATAGCAAAATCGGTAACATTTTTAATAACTGCGGCATGAACTTTTTTATCTCTAACAACACCGCCTTTTTCAACGTTTTCTTTACCGGCTTCAAATTGCGGCTTTATCAGGCATATCATTTCATGGAAATTTGGATTGAGAAGCTTTTTAAGATTTTCAAGAACTTTTGTAAGAGAGATAAAAGATAAGTCACTTACCAGCAGATTTGCAACCGGCTCATTTTCAGAATAAATATCATCAAAGGTGCAGATTTTGAGATTTGTACGCTCAATGGTTTTAACTCTTTTATCAGCCCTGATTTTCCAATCAAGCTGCCCGTAGCCGACATCCACTGCATATACAAACTCTGCACCATTCTGCAAAAGACAATCAGTAAAACCTCCGGTTGACGCTCCTGCATCAAAACAAATCCGCCCCTCAACCTTTACAGGGAAAGTATCAAGCGCCTTTTTAAGCTTAAATCCGCCGCGTGACACATACGGCATAGACTTTACTAAAATATCATACTCTTTATCCGGTGAAATCTGGAACCCTGCTTTTGTAATATATTCATCATTAATTTTAACGTGACCTGCAAGTATGGCAGAAGCAGCTTTACTTTTGGTTTCAAAGTAACCTAAATCAACAAGGTATTTATCCAGTCTTTCCTTTTTCATAATTTTAAAATATCATAAGGAAAAACTTTTTACCATATGAGATGTCCGAAAAAATTCCGCAATAAGGAACGTGAGCGGAATTTTAGAGCGGCGTATTAGACAGCGAGAGTGAGCAGAGGGCGAAACGGCGACACGAAGGCGGCGGCGTTGATGACCCGTTTAATGCGAACGAGCAAGACAGCGAAGCTGCGCGCGACACTCGAAGGCGGGCGTAAGCAGCGGAAGTCTGCTTTTGACACAAAATTGATTTTTGCACTAAACTATGTTAAAATAAGTAAAAAGGAGGATATACAAATGCAAAACACAATTATAGCTTCAAAATCAAAGAG
>ENA-ORMR01001719-ORMR01001719.1-human-gut-metagenome-genome-assembly--contig:-NODE-1719-length-15777-cov-2.533265_pt1 | contig 15777 bp, 12 predicted proteins | sample MGYA00242107_ERZ509003 | MGnify/ENA primary metagenome ERZ509003 (study PRJEB26280, sample SAMEA2338699) | human gut metagenome | biome: human gut; feature: human-associated habitat; material: faeces... | reverse complement strand
TAACCATTCCTTAATTTCATCTATACAAGCCGTTTTCAACAATATAATCCTCAACTTTTTGCGGAACAAGGTTGGAAATACTTTCCCCGCACGCAATTTTATCTCTTAATTCTGTTGAAGAAATATCATAAAACGCAAGGTTTGTAAAGTCAAAATCAAAACCTTTTTCCCTCAAATAGTCAAAACGCGCTAAATTACAATCGTCTTCGCGACGGGAAACAATAAATTTTACAAGTTTCTTCAATTTATCGACTTCATACCACGACTCAATTTTTTCAAACGCGTCAGTGCCTATAATAAAATTAAATTTTTCACCGGTGCCATAAATTTTTTGCAGCTCAAGAATAGTGAAATAAGTATAAGAAGTTTGCCCGAGCCTAAACTCTATATCCGAAACCTCAAACCCCTTATGCCCCTCAATAGCAAGTTTAACCATTTCAAAACGCTGTTCAGAAGTGCCGCCCTGCACAGTTTTATGCGGTGGTATGCACGCCGGAATAAAAATTACTTTCTCAAAATTAAACTTCCTTAAAACATATTGAGCCATTCTCAAATGCGCATTATGAATAGGATTAAACGTTCCGCAAAAGAGACATATATTCATAATTATATAGCTGTAATTTCTTGAACAATGGTTTCGATAATAACAGAAGATGCCTTTTGTTGTTCAATATCAATAACTTCTTCCTGCTCTGCTGCCGCCTCAACTGTTTCAACAGCTTTTGCCGGAGTTACAACAACCGGTTTTGGAGCCTTAGCCTGAAGAACAGCCGGATCGTTTTTATGAACATTCTGAAGTGCCATAATCTTCTCTACAAATCTTTTTGTTTCACCAAACGGCGGAACAGTATTGTTATATCTTTTTACGTTTCCGGGACCTGCATTGTATGCCGCAAGCGCAAGTTCAACCGAACCAAACATTCTATACATCATAAGATAATATTTCAAACCGCCGCGAATATTATCACTTAATGAATACGGATTAATCCCGATTTTTTTAGCGGTAGACGGCATAAGCTGGAATACCCCAACAGCCCCGCAAGAACTTCTTGCTTCCATTCTAAAATTTGATTCAACCTTTGCAATACTAAGTGCAAGCGCAGGGTCAATTCCTAATTCAATTGCCTGATTAACAATAGTAGTTTTAATCTCATCTAATGTATAAGCATTTGCCTGTGTGCAACCCAAAAGAAGCGCTAAGCCCAATATTGTAAATGTTTTTTTGATATTCAATATAACAACCCTCAATCTTGTAAATTGCTTTGGCGGGATAAAACCCATAAATAAGATAACAAATTCGTTACCTTATTGACATCATAATTCAAAGCATGTAGAAAATCAAGTTTGCACAGTCGTACAATCGAACGGTTAATTTAGAAAATTTCCTTTTATAACAATGCACTCGGAATTTGTAAATTTTTATTAAATCTTGATAAAAGGCGTTAAACGTGTTATCCTAATTATAGGAATAGACGAGGAGTATAATGTACGAATTTCCATTTGAGCTGGACGAGTTTCAAAAAGAAGCCTGCGATTACATTACAGAGGGCAAAAGTGTTGTAGTCTGTGCGCCAACCGGTGCCGGTAAGACAGTTATTGCGCAGCACGCAATCCACGAGGCGTTAAAAAATAACACCCGGGTTTTCTACACAACACCGTTAAAAGCACTTTCTAACCAAAAATTTTATGATTTTTCGGAAAAATACGGTGCTGATAAAGTAGGACTTCTGACAGGAGACACTTCAATTAACAGAGGCGCGCAAATTGTTGTTATGACAACCGAAGTTTTCAGAAACATGCTCTATGGAACGAACCTCGGCGCGGTGGCAGATAACCTAAAAGATGTTAAATACGTTATCTTGGATGAAGTTCACTATATGAACGATGAGCAGCGAGGCACGGTTTGGGAAGAAAGTATTATTTACTGTCCGACAAATATTCAAATCGTTGCGCTTTCTGCAACGGTTGCTAACGCAGATGAACTGACTGACTGGATAAATTCCGTCCACTCCGCAACAGAACTCGTTGACACAGATTTCCGTCCGGTTCCGCTTAAATTCTTCTATTTTGACAGTTCGCAGCCGACAAAACTTCTTCCGCTGCTAACACCAAGCGGACAACTTAACTCTAAAATTAAGCCGGAAAAACGCCCGTTCGGAAGACATGGCAAAATTAAAGAACAAAAAAATCACGTGAAAGAAATCGTCCGTAATCTTCACGAACAAGACATGCTCCCGGCAATTTATTTTACGTTTTCAAGAAGAAAATGCGATGAGCAAATGGAAAAATGCGCATATCTAGACCTCGTAACAAACGCAGAAAAAGCGCAAATCCGCCAGTTTGTCGAAGAATATATCGCAGAAAATCCGTACCTTTATAATAACAAACACTTAGAATATCTTTATCAGGGCGTAGCATCGCACCACGCCGGTCTTTTGCCGTCATGGAAAATCCTTGTTGAAAAATTATTCCAAAAGGGTTTAATAAAAGTTGTATTTGCAACCGAAACCCTTGCCGCAGGGATTAATATGCCGGCGCGCTCAACTGTTATAAGTTCAGTAAGCAAACGCACCGACAGCGGGCACAGAATGCTTACGGCAAGCGAATTTTTGCAAATGTCCGGTCGTGCAGGACGCAGGGGCATGGACGAAGTAGGTTACGTAACCGTTGTTGGAAGTTATTTCCAAACGCCGGAAGAAGTCGCAGAACTTGTTTTAAGCGATGCGAACCCTCTTGAAAGCCGTTTTTCACCAAGTTATTCCATGGTTCTCAACCTATTACAGCGTTTCACACTCGATGAGGCAAAAGAACTTATTATGAAAAGTTTCGGCTATTTTTCATCCGGCTCAAGACTTTTCCCGCTGTTAAAACTTAACGAACAGCTTGACGCTCAAATCGCAGAACGCGTAATCGTCTGCCCTTACAAGAAAAATGACCAAACTCTTCACGAATACCTGGGAATAAAAGCACTTTACGTTCAGAACAAGGACACTTACAAAAAAATCCTAAAACAAGAAAGCGCTAAAAATCGAAAAATTTCAGAAGAAATAATCCAATTTTCACGAGATAACAAGAAAAATCTTGAAAAAATGCACACATTCTGCTGTGATAATTGCAAACTTTTCAAAAAACATTCAAAAAATATTGAAGTAATTTCCCGTGTTAAAGAGCACAAACGTAAACTTGAAAAAGAAATTGAACGCCAACGCGATATTTTTTGGAACAAATTTTTAGCGCACAGAAACGCTCTTACAGACGCAGGTTACTTAAAAGACGACTACCCGACAGATGGCGGCGTAACGATTTCGCAAATCCGTTCTGAAAACGAACTATTCCTTGCAGAAATAATTTTTTCAAATGCATTGGAAAACCTTACACCTGCGCAATTGGCAGCTGTCGTCTGCGCGATTACAACAGAAGATTTACGCGGAGATTTTCCGTATCTACCGTTCTCCGAACCGGTACGGAAATCGCTTAACAATATCAGAAATATCAAACGCAGAATAGAAAAACTACAAGGAAAATATCTGCTTGAAGAGCCATTGTATATTAACGCATACTTCTCCTCATTGATTGAATTGTGGGTAGATGGTGCCGAATGGGATACAATTGCCGGTCAAATTGATATAGGCGAGGGCGATTTGGTTCGTTCGTTCAAACGAGTAATTGATGTTTTAAGACAATTTACAACGATTTCGAATGTACCGGATTGGCTTGTGTTTACGGCTCGCGAGGCAATAGAAAAAATCCAACGCGAACCGGTTAATTTAGATTAGCAGTCTTTCTTGTAACATTTTATCTTTTTGTGGTATAATTTTAATTATGGAATGTCCAAAATGCGGTTATGAAGTTGATGATAATGCAATGACCTGTCCGAATTGTAAGAAGGTCTTAAAATTGATTTGTCCTGTTTGCAGAACGGTCAATACTTCAAACTCCTGCAAAAAATGCGGGTTTCCTATTCTTGTTAAATGCAACAACTGCGGCAAAATCGTTCCTAACATCAACGGAAAGTGTGCAAAATGTGGATTTGATACAGAGCAATCTTGTATCCTAAACGATGCAAACACTGATATTTACACGATGATGATTGTTGATTTGCCAAACATTGACGACATGAAAAACTATATCGGTTCGTCAAAATTGCTTAACAAGTTCAAATCAAACACTGATAAAATTATCAAGGATGTTGCGAAAAAGACTAAAAATAAATGCAGAATTTACGGTAATTCTTACATAATTCGCTTTACAAAAGAATATACGTTCTCAAGTTCCGCTGCAAAAGCAATGGAAACGGCGCTTATCCTTCTTCAGGAAATAACAAAACTTAACTGTAAACTTTCGCATAAAAAGAATTGTACAATCAGATGTAATATTTCACTTGTTAAAAAAGAAACTTCAGACAATCCGCGCTCTGTTAAATCTGATTTTAACGTAAGTTTCGTTAACCACGACAAACTTTCTCCGGAAGAACAAATTCTAACGGCTTTTCAGGTAATCACAGATTCATCTGTTTATGATGTATTGAAAAACGAATATGACTTTGAACAACTTGATTCCGTTATGGTTAACGGACAAATGGTTATGTTCTACGAGGCAAAAGTCAAAGACAAAATAGAACTCGTGGATGTTTATGACGAACCGGATGAAATACAAATTCCAAACTTTGTTCAAAACATGCTTATGGAGCAGGACAAAATTGACGGTCAGGCATTGCGCAAAATGGAAGCTAAAAAAGATCCTGATGCGATTTATGACATGGAAACAATCGGGTTGGAAGATGTTCAGAGTGAATTTATGCGGATTGAAAATGCCGATGTGCTTCTGCACATGGTTAACAGGCTTCAGGCTTATCCGAAAGGTATTTTAGCGATTAAAACCGACGAGATTTACAAGCCGTATTCACTCAAAATCATTAACGAAATTGAAAACCTCGGGCTTTACAAAAATATTATCAGCATAACCTGCTACGATGATATGAAATACGCTCCGTATTCTTTCTTTAGAGATTTAGTTGCCGCGATTTTTGAATACACGGTTTCGCAAAAACTATTTTCGACTAACGACTTTACGATGTTTAAAAACATCGACCCTGACCTGATTATTAGAGATTTAATTACTCTAAGTCAGCACAATGACGAAGATGTTTTAGAAACAAGGTTCAAATATTATGATATTTTTGCCTCACTTTTGCAGGCAATTCCGAACAGTCTTATCTTTATTGAAGACTTTGAAAAAATAGATGCCGGCTCACTCGACATTATGCGCCATGTTTTGGAAGTCTTTGAAGAACTTGATATAAGCTATTTAATCTCTTATAACAAGAAATTTTCACTGCATAAAAATTCAAGTTTCCTTCTTAGCAAGCCTTACTACTGCGAAATTCTTCTCAAACCAACACCGTTTGAAAAAATTATCGCGGATAATAAAGATTTGTACAAAAACATTTTGGATAGTTTTTATCTTCAACGTATTGCAAAATACGCGTGCGGAAGTATTTTATTCCTTGATTTCGCGCTTCAATACCTTTTGGAACTTGAAGTTATCAAGATTACGGATGACGGTTTAAAACTTGCCAAAGCTGAAACTATCCTTATTCCGTCTTCATTAAACAAACTTTTGGTTAGACGTCTCAACTTGATGAAAGACGAAAAAGAAATGTTGAAATTCTTAGCATCAATGATGCTTTTAGGAACCCGTGTTGACGTCAAAACGATGGATTCACTCGGCTATGAAAACAGTGAAGACCTGATTAACAGGCTTTCCGCAATGGGTTATATTTATTATTATAATAACTGTTTCTACTTCCCGAATTACAACCTGTTAAAAGAAAATCTTCTTGAAACAATGAACCAGGATTACTTAAAAGAGGTTGCGGGCGAATTATTTGAAAAAGTTTTTGATGAAAATATTCCAAGCCCGACAAAAGCATATCTGTATAACCTTTTAGGCGACCACAAGGCAGAGTTTGAGCAATGGGAACAACTTGCGAATATTAACCTTTCATTGGGCGATTTCTGCTCATATTTGAACTGTGCACAAAGAATGATTGACCTTGTTAGTCAGAACGAGGAATACAACCTTGTTGAGAACGCGGATGAATTTAAGGACCAAATGTACAACGCGATTTCCAACAATATTTTTGAGGTTATTCCTGATAAAACAAGTGAAATTGCTGAAAATACGCTTAAAAACCTTGAACGCCTCGACGAGAAAGAAAAAATTGTTGAACTTTGTATCAAAATGATTAAAGCCGGATTGCAAGAAGGCGACTACAACAAGTGTCTTGAACTTATGCACAAAGTTCTCTCGCTGCTGCCTAACGCATCTATTGATCCGAACAGCCCGAATTTTGATAAAAACTTCTTCCTTATGTCATTGGTACATATCGTAATCCTCTTCAACCTGGGAGCGTTGAAAGATTGTTTGGATATTGGATATAAAATTTTAGAATATGTAACACCGGAAAATATCGAAACGTTAAAACCTGACGATATGGAGGGTACAGATTTTATAGCAATGCTCTACGATACCGTCGGTTACGTGGCGATTTGCAATATCTGTCTGCTTGCCGGAAATGTCGGTCAATTCTTAGAACTTGTAAGACAAGACCTGCCGCAATTGCCGTCATCATATCAGTACTTCGTAATTTTGGAACAATTGGTACAAGGTAAGTTACAGGAAGTTCCGGAAATAGAAATTGCTGCAACCGACAGGTTCTCACCTGCAATTTCATTTATAATTTCAGCGTTCGCATTCAACTTTGAAGACCCTAAACAGTTCGCAACAGATATTTACAGAGCAAAAATTAATGCTAAAAACTGCATGCTCCACAAAATTGAATCAATCTGCGACTTGTTTATTGCAAACGCTTACATAAGAATAAATTCAATTGAAAAAGCAACTCATATTCTTTACGATGTGATTAACACAGCCCAAGCCAAAGGCATGGCTGGCGTTGAACTTCTTGCCTGGTACTTTATGAGCAATATCCACATTAGACAAAAAGAATACGATGTCGCTTACGGCGTAATTAACAACTCAATTATCCAGCTTGAAAAAAACAGACTGCATAGTGAATTGTTAATTATGTTATTAAATTATAATCTTTATAAAGTGTTTATGTTTAGAAGAGAACTCAACAAAGCACAGCTTTGTATCGAACAGGCAATGTCTATAACCCAAAAACACGAAATGTTCTTCCCGTTTGATGTCGATCCGAAAAACTATGGTATTCAGATAAGTGACGAGCTTATGGCTAAAATTCAAAACGGCGAACCAATAGACCTTGAAGCAGAAGAGACAGGAGAGTTTTTAGAAAGTCTTGCAGAAGAAACCGAAGAACAGCAAGAACAAGAATAAAGCTCGAAAGGAGAGGGAAATGAAAATATTATTTGCATCTAACGAAATTGCGCCGTTTTCAAAAGCCGGCGGATTAGCTGACGTTATGGGAAGTTTGCCCAAATATCTTGAAAAAGACGCAGAAATCGCTATGTTTACTCCTCTTCACGGGTTTATTGATAAAGAAAAATACGATATCAAAGAACTTCCTAATTCAGACCTTTGGATAACCTTCGGCTGGCAGCCGCAAAAGTTTAACCTTTTTATGGGTAAACTACCAGGAACCGATATCAATGTATTTTTTGTCAAAAACGATTGGTATTTCTCTTGTTTTCACGAAGTTTATCCAAAATGGCTTGACACACGCTACGAACACGAAAGATACGTTGCGTTTTCGCTTGCTGTTATGGAATACGCAAAACAGTTAAACTTCCGCGCAGATATTATTCACGCAAACGATTGGCATACTGCGATGCTGCCGCTATATCTGCACAGTAACTATAAATTTGATGAATTTTGGTCAAAAACAAAATGCGTTTTCGAAATACATAACCTTGCATATCAGGGAATTTGGCTTGACGATATCATTGATTTTGCGAATATGCGCAAAGACATCGTTTATAATGAATGGGGCTGCGAGCACTATGAACGCGTTAACTGGATGAAAGGTGCAATTAACTACTCCGATAAAATCCTTGTAGTTTCACCAAACTACGCACGTGAAATTCTTACCTCCGAATACGGAGAGGGAATGGATTACACACTAAGGGGCTGCACGCATAAGATAGCGGGCATCCTAAACGGTATCGACTACGATGTATTTAACCCGAAAAAAGATAAATGTATCGCTAAAAATTACGATGTTAAATCGCTGGATAAAAAAGAAGAGAATAAAAAAGCTCTTTGCGAATACTTCGGGCTTCAATATAACCCTGACCGTCCGCTTTTCGGGTTTGTTTCAAGACTTGTTGACCAAAAAGGTATTGACTTAATCCGTGATATGGAAAACGAGCTTAAAAACCTTGACGCGGATTTTGTATTCCTCGGAAGCGGCGACAGCGCGTATGAAAACTTATTTATTTGGCTTTCAAACAACAGTGCAAATATCAGATGTTATGTAGGTTATGATGCAAAACTTGCGAACCTGATTTACGCCGGAAGTGACTTCTTCTTAATGCCGTCAAAATTTGAACCTTGCGGATTGAGCCAGTTAATCGCTATGCGATACGGTTCATTGCCGGTTGTAAGAGCAACCGGAGGCTTGGAAGACACAGTTGTGGGATATCCGCTTGATAATTCAACAGGTTTCAAATTCTGGGGTTATAATGGTTGGGATATGCTGAATGCTATTAAAACTGCGATGTGGGTATATCAAGATAAATACGTATTCAACGCAATGCGTAAATCAGCAATGGAAGCAGATTTCTCGTGGAAGAAAAGTGCCGCTGAGTACTTAAATTTATATAAATCTTTATTATAAAAACGGGGCAAACGCCCCGTTTTTATTTCAAATATTTATCAAAAAATTTGCCAATTTTATCAAACGGTATTTTATCCAAATTGTAATATAAGTCCGTATGGTTCGCACCATCAACAATTAATAACTCTTTATTCTCTCCTTTTAATTTTTTGAATGCATCTTCGGAGAAATATCTGCTGTGCGCATTTTCACCATGAACAATCAATACAGCACTTTGGATTTCGCTTGAATATGCTAGGATTGGCATATTCATAAATGACAATGCCGAAGTCATGTTCCAATGACCATTGGAATTAATCGAACGGACGTGGAAACCTTTTTCTGTTTTGTAATAATCATAGTAATCTTTTACAAATTGAGGCTCGTCACCGGTCAACTTATCAGGAAGCCCTGGAGCCGGTGCGTAAGTGCCGTTTCTAAAGTCATCAGTTCTTTGTTTATTTAAAACCACTCTTTGTTCATAACGTGCTTTTTCATCCATTGAATCAAAATATCCGTTAGCATTTACGCGTGACATATCGTACATTGTAGAAGTTACTGTTGCTTTCACTCTTGTATCCATAGCCGCAGCGTTAAGCGCGAAGCCCCCAAACCCGCAAATGCCTATAATACCAATTTTATCAGAGTCAACATCTTCTCTGGTACTTAAATAGTCAACTGCCGCTGAAAAGTCCTCCGTGTTTATATCAGGGCTTGCGACATGTCTTGGTTCACCTTTGCTTTCTCCGGTATAAGACGGGTCAAACGCTAATGTAATATAACCTTTTTCTGCCATAGTTTGCGCATATAGTCCGGAGGCTTGCTCTTTGACTGCTCCGAACGGTCCAGAAACCGCTATTGCCGGAAGTTTTCCAACGGCACTTTTGGGAATATATAAATCACCTGTCAAAGTAATACCGTAACGATTTTTGAAAGTAACTTTTTCGATATTTACATTTTCACTTTTAGGAAAAACTTTATCCCAATTTTTGGCTTCACTCATAAGACAACCTCCTGTAACTAAAACTAAAAATAATATCAGACATTTGAATATCAGTCTCATAAAACTCCTTTCACTACTTCAAGTATAACTTTCGCGTATTCAGCATGTTTCCCATAGAAAATATGCGACGCATCAGGTACAACTATTATCTTGTTTTCTTCAGGACGCTTACAGTAAGAGTTAATTTTTTCCATAAACCCTTTAGCATCACCGTTTGTTAGACTGTCTTTGCTGCCGATAACAAATGAACCCTTTGGTTTAATAGCGGCGAGAGAAACGGTTTCGCCCTCCCCTGATATAACAGGACAGTTTTTAAGGTTATAAGCATTGTAAAAATTCAAAGCTGTTTCTGCACACATCGGGGAGAATCCGCCAAACATAAACGGCAAAATATCCTTTCCCCTGCCCTCATCTACAAATTTTTGCGCAAGATTAAGGCATTCTTTTACATTTGGCATAACGTCAAACCAATGAACCAAATCAACGGGCGCGCTGACAATAAAGTAGTCCACATAATCATCGGACGTATTACCCAAATAATTAATAATTTTATTTGAACCAAGTGAATGACCGGCAAGAATTATCCTTTTAAACCCGAGTTCAAGCGCATATTTTACGTAGCTTTCGACATCTTCGTAAACAACACTGAAGTCATCAAAAACAACACCTGTATTTTTCTGTTTGCCGGTAGAAAAATCCGAATATGCAATACAAGAAAACGCATCCATTGCGTGTCCTGCAATAAAAGCAATATTATTTTTGCTCAAAAGTTCAGCGGTTGCCGGCAGCAAGTCATTCTGAAAAACATTTGAACAAATTCCGCTCATCATAATGACAACGGCGTCCATTGACGCATTGCCCCACATTGCGCCTTTAAGTTCTAAACCTCTATTTGTAATTACTCTAATTATTTCCATAATATATTTATTATTTACGATTTTTAAAAAATAGCAAATACTTATATTAAATAATTAAAAATGCTTGACAGGCATAATTAAAATAATTATTATTGTAATATGGAAATAAGAGTTTTGAAATATTTTTTAGCTGTAGCAAGAGAAGGAAGCATAACAGGTGCGGCGAATTCTCTTCATTTAACACAGCCTACGCTTACGCGTCAGCTACAGGAACTTGAGAAAGAACTCGGGCAAAAACTTTTAATTCGCGGTAAATACAAAATTTCACTTACGCCAGAGGGTTTAATACTAAGAAAGAGGGCTGAAGAAATTATTGAAATGGTTGAGAAAACCGAGGCAGAATTTCAATCAATAAGCGAAACAGTCAGCGGAGATATTTATATTGGCGGCGGGGAAAGCGATGCTTTTAAATATATTGCAAAAGTTATAAAAGAGCTACAAGCGGAGTATCCAAAGATAAAATTTCATATTTATAGCGGCAATGCAGAGGATGTAACAGAGAAACTTGACAGAGGACTTTTAGATTTTGGTGTATTAATACAGCCAATTGACCTGTCAAAATATGATTATATTCCAATGCCAGAGAAAGACATTTGGGGACTACTCATGCGCAAAGACAATCCTCTTGCAGAAAAAAGTGAAATAAAACTTGAGGATTTAATGGGTGTGCCGCTTCTTGCCTCCCGTCAAATGTCACCAAAATATTCCAAGGATAGCGGTTTTTTGGACTGGTTTGGCGATAAGTTTGACCAATTAAACATCACTGCGACCTATAATTTGATATACAACGCCGCAATAATGGTCGAAACCGGTGTAGGATGCGCAGTAACACTTGATAAACTTGCCAATACTTCCCAAAACAGTAAAATTTGTTTCCGCCCCCTAAGCCCTAGGTTAGACTCTGGTTTAGATATAGTGTGGAAAAAGAATCAAGTATTCTCACCTGCAGCAAAACTCTTTTTGGAAAGGCTTCAATGTGCGGGAAGCGTAAACCAAAACGTACTTCCATAATGCAGACGGGATTTGAAATCAATTTGTCCTTTGTGCGCATCAACGATTGTTTTGCACAAAAATAACCCTACGCCTGAACCCTGCTGGCGTTTAAGCTGATCCTGATTTACCTGCGAGAAGAACTTAAAAATCTTTGCATAATCCTTTTTGCTTATTCCATCACCTGAATCTTTAATCTCAAAGACAAATTCACCTTTCTCATTCTGATAAGAAACTATAGTGATTTTCCCGTTGAGTTTATTAAATTTTATCGCATTACTAATAAGATTTAACACCAGCTGCCTGAAACGCCTTAAATCCGCAGAGATTTGCATTTCCATAAGCGTATATCGAACTTCAATATTTTTCTCACGCAGCTGATTTTCCAAAGAATCAAGAGTTTCAAGGATTACCCGTTTAGGCGAGAAAGTTTCGTATTGCAGCTCCATTTGCCGGCTTTGCGAACGCGATAAGTCCAGTACATCCAAAATCAGACCGAGTAGAAATTTGGAAGAATTAGAAATATTTTTGATATATTTTTCTAAATCAGGATTTCTATTTTTTGCCTGCATAATGTCCGAAAACCCGATAATTGAATTGAGCGGAGTTTTGAACTCATGGGAAATACTTGCCAAAAACTCCATTCTTTCTTTAAAAGTACGTTCATTCTCTTCTTTAAGCGAAAAGTTTTCAAGTTTTTGACACGCACACTCCAAAACAAGTTGTACAAAATCCTTATCCTGCCCGATAACGCCCAAAATTCCCTGAAGATTTCCCGCAAAAATAACCGGTTCAATAACAAGATCTTTATCAGAAATAGAACTAATAAATTCCAAAATATCATCCTGTTCAAAACCGTTGGCAAAGTAATCAATTACAAGTTTATTTATTTGAGCAGCCCGGGCATGATTTTTGGAACCTACTCTTATAAGCGGCTTATTTGTTTTAGGATTGACCAGCAACACCCATGCTGCGTCCGCTCCGATTCGCAAGAAATCCGTCATATAGGTCAAAGTCTCTTTTAACCCCGTCTTCATATTAAGATTTCTCAAAAAATTATATAAATCTTTTTCTTTTAAAATATTCATTGTATAATGAGTATACTATGAAGAAAAAATTATTTGTATTATCCGGTTCGTCAGGTGTAGGTAAAGGCACTGTTATCAGCGGGTTTCTGAAACGAAATCCCTCTTATAGCCTTTCGATTTCGTGTACGACACGCAAAATGCGCCCCGGTGAAACCGAAGGTGTAAATTATTTTTATCTTACTCGTGAAGAATTTGAAAAAAGCGTTCAAAATGGAGAATTTTTAGAATGGGCAGAATTTGCACAAAACCTTTACGGCACAAAACGCGCTTTTGTTGAAAAATGTCTGAATAACGGCAAAGACTTGATTTTAGAACTTGAGACAATTGGTGCATTAAAAGTTAAAAACCAAATGCCGGACGCGGTTTTGATTTTTATAGCTCCGCCAAGTTTTGAAGAGCTAGAGCACCGTCTTAGAAACCGCCATACAGAGGACGAAGAAACCATTCAAAAACGTCTTAGCGAAGTACGCGCAGAAATTGAGCGTTCAAAAAAATATGATTATGTAATTGTTAACGATGAGGTTGACAGGGCTATCGCCGAACTTGAAAAAATTATAAAAGACGAGGCGTCAAATGTATAATTTGAATGGAAAAACTATTCTTGTCGGCATAACCGGCGGCATTGCAGCGTATAAAGTTTGTGAGCTTATACGTATGTACAAACGCGCAGGTGCTAACGTTAAGGTTATAACTACACCCAACGCCCTAAACTTTGTCACTAAACTAACGCTGCAAAACCTTTCTCAAAACAATGTTGCGGTAGACGAATTTGATGTTGAAGATTACAAACCGGAACACATTTCGCTTGCTGATGAGGCTGATATTTTTGTAATTGCGCCCGCAACGGCTAACACGATTTCAAAACTGGCAAACGGAATTTGTGATAATCTTTTGACCTCTGTTGCCTGTGCTTACACAAAAACAATCTATCTTGCCCCGGCAATGAACTGCAATATGTGGGAAAACAAAATTATTCAGGAAAACTTAAAAAAACTTTCAGGACTTAATTATAGAATAATTGAACCTGAAAGCGGTTTCCTTGCTTGCGGTTATGAAGGCAAAGGACGCTTGTGCGACTTAGAAACGATTTTTAACGCAACAGCTGACTTGCCGCTTAATGGTAAGAAAGTTCTTATAACAGCAGGCGGAACAATTGAAGAAATCGACCCTGTAAGGTATATTTCCAACTACTCCTCCGGGAAAATGGGTTTTGCTCTTGCTAAAGCTGCACGCGACCTTGGCGCTGATGTCACACTTGTCTCAACAGTTGCACATGAAAACGCAATTATGGTTAAATCCGCAGAAGAAATGCAAAAGGTTGTTCTCGACAATCTTTCGTCGCAAGACATCGTTTTTATGGCAGCAGCTGTAGCCGATTACAGAGTAAAAGACATAGCGCAGCAAAAACTCAAAAAAGTTGACGGAACAGATGAAATGACGCTAACACTCATTAAAAATCCGGATATTTTAAAATCAATCTGCGAAACAGAGCATTCAGCAATAATCGTTGGATTTTGTGCAGAAAGCGAAAATCTTCTCGCCAATGCCAAAGAAAAAATTGCAAAAAAAGGCTGCGACTATCTGATTGCAAACGATATTTCACGTAAAGATATCGGATTTGGCAGCGATGAAAATGAAGTTCATATTTTGAGCTCCTACGGCAAAATCGAAAAAATTGAGAAAACTTCAAAAGAAAATATCGCAAAAGAAATTTTAAAAAGAATATGGTCAACAAATACGAAATAACTAAAATTATTGAGCAGGTCGCACCGCCAGAAAGCGCCGAGCCATGGGATTTGAGCGGTTGGATTGTCGAGACCGGGCGCACAAATATTGAAAAAGTCATGCTTTGCCTGACAGTGACAGAGGATATTTTAAATCAGGCAAAACAAAGCGGCAGTGATATGATAATTTCACATCACCCGTTGTTTGTTGTGCCGCTTGACTTTAACCGCGGAATTGATATTTACTGTGCACACACAAACCTTGATAAAGCAGAATGCGGAACAACAGAGACGCTTATAAAAGTTTTAGGATTTGGGAATGCGCAATCATACGGGCATGAATTTTTAAGATTTTGCGACTGTGAAATGAGTTTTGAAGAGCTGCTTGAACGTTTAAAAAGGATTTCAAATAATATCAGATATACCAATCAAAAAGGCTTAAAATCCGCGAAACGTATAGCTTTTTGCGGCGGAAGCGGGACAGATTTTTGGCATGACACAATGGAACTTGGCGCAGATGTGCTGGTGACTGGCGATTTAAAATTCCATACCGCCTTAGACAGTAAAATTTCAATAATTGACATCGGACATTTTGAGAGCGAAATCCTTGTTATTAATGAATTAGCAAGGCTTTTGGCGAATAGAATTGAAATTTTGCAAGCAAAAGAAAGTAGTCCGATTATACAAACAAATTCTTGACAATAGAAATTGAGCGAGTAGAATAAAGGAGTAAACACTAGCGAAGCGCAATAAATAATGGGGCGTCGCCAAGTGGTAAGGCAGCTGGTTTTGGTCCAGCCATCTCGGAGGTTCGAATCCTTCCGCCCCAGAAAATTAAGACCTGTTTCTGCAGGTCTTTTTTATTTAAAAGTTATTTGACTATTATTAAATTATTATTGGGAATTTTAATTTACTTCGTCCTTATATGCACAAGGTATATTTTCTTCTTTTAGATAATTTATACCCCATTTGTTTAGTTCAATGATTGCCGGAATAAGACTTTTGCCTCTTTCTGTTAAAGAATATTCCGTTTTTGGCGGAACAACAGGGTATAGTTTTCTGTTAATTATCCCATCATCCTCTAATTCTTTTAATTGTTGAATGAGCATTTTAGGAGTTGCATGGGATATTAGTTTTTGCAGTTCATTATATCTTAATGTTTTATCAATCAGATGTCCTATAATAACCCCTTTATACTTACCGCCAATGAGTTCCATTGTAACTTCAAGCGGGCATTTGTATTCTTCTTTTCTTT
>ENA-ORMR01001717-ORMR01001717.1-human-gut-metagenome-genome-assembly--contig:-NODE-1717-length-15780-cov-2.933037_pt1 | contig 15780 bp, 16 predicted proteins | sample MGYA00242107_ERZ509003 | MGnify/ENA primary metagenome ERZ509003 (study PRJEB26280, sample SAMEA2338699) | human gut metagenome | biome: human gut; feature: human-associated habitat; material: faeces... | reverse complement strand
TGGCGGTGGTACACAAGTGGTACATAAATGGTCGCTATCCGAAATTTAGATTTGTTCTAATATGGGGTTCAATAGATCAATTGATTTTATAATGTGACCCCAACCTGCGTCAGAATAGAACCTATAACAGCCAATGATTGCATTGGCTAACTTTTCATTATCTACATATTCAATTGTAAAGGTCAATTTCGGTTTACTTGAATCTACATTATCATCTGTTAATTGCAAAGGTTGTGGTGTTCTCAAAAAACTTTGAGCAAAACAATAGAATAACTCAGCCAAACCCCATAGTGAAGCTGTATGAGAGAGTGAAGATTTGTTGTTAAATATGTTGACAGGAAATATAGTAGGAATAAAATCGACTAATTCGTCAAGGGTTAATTGTTGGTTTATAATCTTTTGATAATATTGAGGATTAATTGTTCTGATACATATCAACATAAACGTTAATGAAGGGAATACATAGTGGCGACTACTACAAGAACATAACACTAAACGAGTGTGAACAAATAATTTTTCTATTTGTCGCAACGAATAGTTTTGAGCCTTTATGATTTCGGTAGCGCATCTTAAAAGATTATTTTTATCGCCGCTTAATCCATTTCGATACCTTTCATCGCTCTCAAGAAATTCTTTGAAATTAAAGTATTCATATAGGTATTTGCAATATGATTCAATGTCGGGTTTCGGCAATAAATATTCAACATCAATAAATCTGCGTAAATACTCTTCCGCATTGATGCGGTCACTACCATAATGTCCTCGTATAGAATTACTCAACTGTTCTTTATCGATAGATAAGACAAAAACAATCCCTTTTATTGAGAAAAAATGTTTAATCTTTTCCAGAACTTCGACGGCATAGTCCGGGCGACATCTATCTAATTCATCTACGATGAAAATAAGCGGTTTGTTAGGAACAGATTTTTCAATAAAACTGGATAGTTCTTCTTTGAAAGTTACAAGTTTATTCTTTTTATTCTCATATTCAATAACCTCGGTTTTGAATATCTCTGCTCCAGCTTTGAGGGCGTCTTTTGCAGCTTCTGCTAATTCATTACCGCAATAATGTTTCACAATGCCTTTGGTTAATGTTGGAATAGCTTTGATAGCGATTTTACTCCCAATGTCCAATATTGAATTTAATGTCTTGGCTGTTTTGGAAGTCTTTAATTGCTGTAGTTCTCCCAATAACGCAATCATTGGGTCAGAGATAAAGTCATTCTCCCATGCATTGAAATAAATCGATGTTATCTCTTGTTGTTTTAAGTATGCTGCCCACATTTTCATAAACGTGGTTTTCCCAGTTCCCCATTCTCCGTTAATAGACAAGACGAAGCTATCAGAGTAATTTTGGACTATTTGTGTTAATATAATAGCATTAGGCTGACGATTGAGTTTACAATTTTTGAAAGGGTCTTCACGGGGAATTTCAATGTCTGAATGTTTGAATTTCATTTTATTATAGAGTTTATTCTCAAAGATACAAAAAATCATATTACCTTATACAGTCGTTCCAAACAGGCAGATAATGAATTTTATCGGGTTCGTGGTTATATGAGCTGTAATCGCGTCGCAGTATCTTCTGTTCCGACGAAACAAAACGACCTGTCAATATGTTTTGGCAGGCCTTGCAAATTTTACTCTGCGGATGTCCCGATCAGCAACAGAATCGAATAGTCGGTTTCCGCCAGTTTTGCATCTGTGCCGCAACCCCAGACGATATTTACCTGCGGGGCAAATTCGTGGATGACGGTTAAGAGGCTACATAGGTCGTCGAAACTTATTTCCGAAGCGGGATGATAGCTTACTTTTACAATCACGTCAAGGTCAGCTCCGGTGTGTAGGGCTTCCAATTCGGTGTGGAGTTGTTCCGCCAAGACGGGCATTGCACTCTCGACCGTAATTAGGGCGCAAGATGCCGCGCTATTCAAAATACGGTCGAAATCGTTCCGGACGATTTGCACCATGTCGTCTTCCGACGGGCTGAATCGGGTGTCAAGATAGTGCCTGATTTCTTCTTTGGTTTTCATGTGATTTTGTTTTGGGTAATACATTCCGGCTGTGAATACGCAGGTTGGTTTAGCCGATATGTACTGGAAGATCGTCGTTGCGGCTTGCTTATTTAAGCCCTATACACTGGCTTGAAACAGGCGGTTAATGAATTTTATCGAGTTCCCGACTACATGGGCCGTAATCGCGCCGCAGTATCTTCTGTCGGGATTTAACAAAGCGACCTGCCGGGTTGCGGCAGGTCGGGACAACTAAGAGCGGTCGGGATGAAGATTTGGAAAGGATGTGGATAACAACTTATAACGATGTGCTTTATCCGCGACCGGCATTATATACGAGAGTAATTATTATTCGTCTTTTTCTGATTTACGAGTGCGATAAAAAATTAAAAGACCCAATACGACGGTTGCGGATGTTATGCCTGTTAACATGGTTTTGTACAAACGATCTGCAAAATATCGAATTTCAGAACGAACAGCCGCATTCGTATTTGCCACTTCTTGAAGAATTTGAGACATGATGGTATTATTGTGCTCGTACTTGTCAGGAGTAATAGAATAAGTGGATGGCCATATGGCGTCATGAGTAACATTCATAGTAACATATGGAACTATCATTAGAAATAAAATCCACAGCATAAATATGAGGGAATTTTTAGAAGCGAATTTGAAACCGAAACTATGCATCTGATTCCCGAAATTGATTTGTTGGCTGCGCTTAACCAATGTCTCCAAATAAAAATACCACAAAAAGCCTATACTAATTATTGCGGCAAGTATCCACCAAAGCGTTTTATAATCTTCATACAAAATGGGCTCAATGTCCTTAAATCCCATTATTAAGGCAAAGAGTATAGAGATTGATATTGACATGAATAGCCATTTGCTTATGGTAAGCAAAAAACCGACGGTAATATCTTCACTCCAATGATAATATTTCGATGATTTGGTAGGCTCGCTCATTTCTCGGGCGGTCTTGTGGGCCGTGTGCCGATAATTGCTTTCAATATAAACACAAAGGCCAAATAGTAAAATGATTGCGATGGTAATTAAAGTAGTCATAAAATAGTATGTCTAAAATTCGACCTCATAGAATCCTCGATAAAAATCCTTTAATTGATTCATTGTATGTTCGGATCTGTTGAATTTATTTACCGGGCATACTCCGTTATCTTGTGAGAAAATTGACATATAATAACCTGCCTCATTTTCTATCTTGACGACCATAGGATATTTTGAATCCTTGATCGTATTTCTAAATCCGAATGTTATCATCCATTCCTCTTCCACTTTACCTGCTGGCTTGCATAACAGAATCAAAGATTCGCCAGATATCTTTCCCTTAACATATACTGGTTCTGCGTAAACTTCTCTTACAATAAGAAAGATTCCTGATACGCCAGCTTCTTGAAAGACTGCAATAGGCATGTGTATGTCTTTTTGTGCAAATAATAGACGAGTCTGAACAGTTTTGATGTTTCCGTCCGGATTTACTTCAGCAGTTATGGGTAGGTCATAATATTGATTGTTGGTTGCTATTTGATAGCCTTTGGCATTATATTGGGCATTTACGTCACTACATATCCATATTCCAATGAATAATATAATAATATGTTTATAACTCATAATATATAATATTTCTAAAATAATTTACATTTTACTTGAAGTATTCGTTATAAATTTTTTTCAAATAATCCATTGCTCTTTCAGGGGCACTTTGTTCTTGTATTTTTGTGACACCTGTATTTACTGAATACAATGCGTATATGACTCCGTTGGGGCTGGATATTTCAATGTTATATGGAATGTATTGTGCCTCTTTCACACTGTTCTCAAAGCCAAATTTTAAATATCCATTATAGCGCCAATCGAAATGAGGATGCCATCGAACCACTATATATTCTCCATAAATTCCGTCACGAGTTATCATGTTAGATGATATGTAGGAGTCGTCTAAATGTACAATGTCTTGTGTTAATATTTCTCCATTATATAAAAATTGATACATCATCATCGGAAGTCTTTTTTTATAAAAATATACTCTAAGCCTTCCTTTGGTTTGTTCTCCCAATGGTGATTTTAGATATGCCGTCCCGAAATCATAATAAGAGTCATTTATGGCTACATTATAGCCTTTGATATTATACTGGGCATTCGCATTCCAGTACATTAACATTCCGATGCAAAGACAGATAAAGTGCTTCATTGTTCTTGATTTTATTTATAATGAATATGATTCTTTAATATTTCCTCCAAAGCGAAGTCGGTGTTTCTTCTCCGTTCATGTTGGTAGACGCAACTTCTCCGATCTTTTCAATCTGTAAAGCTCCGCTGTTATGGCCGAGATAATTACCTATAGACCTTGCGATAATAATATTCCTATCTCGAATGTCGCCTTCGTCCTCATGTGCGATCAACATATGTTCGTAATAATCTCTGAAATCCTGCGGAAAAGGATTGGTGATCCGGTGCGAATCAAAGGTAGGTTCGGCGATGTTCTCGTAAATGTACTTGCACAACGCATCGTTACCTAATTCTTTGAGAATCGAGTAGGCTGTAATTTTCTCCATGACGGTAAGTGTTTGCGCCACCCAGCCCCGACTTGGCATGATTACAAAAAGAAAGTGTGGAGCTGCCCGTTTTATTCGAATAGAGGTTCTGGAATACCTTTGCTGAAATAAACTGACACAAGACCCCACACCTGTATAGTATGGGGATTATATCTCGCATACCAATACAAGTGATGAGTGCCGTCGTTTACCCTCAGCAAATTGAATTTTCCAGATTCCTATTCGAGGTTAAATCGAAACACTTTCACCAATATACGCCGCTTGCGCGACAAGACAAAGGTAAAAAATATTTCGCAATTGACGACACCCATCGGGGCCTTGTTGTGCAAATTTCGCCAAACATGTTTTCGGGTACTATCTACGCAGGGATGCAGATATAATAAAAAGAAGCCGAACCCTCTCGACAAGGTTCCGGCTCCGCGTGCAGGACGGCGGGCTACTTGAACGTCACCCCGTGTTTCTTGCAAATCCATAGGAAGGTCTCAATCCCGATTTTCCGGCTTCGCAGACATTTGGCGAACTGCTCGTCGCAGTCGGTCGGGTAATACTTCTTGGAGTGCATGCTGACCAGATGAAATAGCCGCAGCCCCTCCTCCTTGCCGTATTCGTGTGCCAAGGCGCATCCGATGCAATACCAGTCGTGATAGTCGTCGGTGATATCCTTCTTCTCTTCACGGATTTTCTTGATTAATTTATAGACCTTTTCATCGAGCAGCTCCTTTTCCCGGGCCGTCCGGACTTTGGCCCTTGCCGTTCTTTCTTTCAGCACGCCCCGATAAGGCTTCGCATGCGGATTGATGTATGGGTAGGCATCGTAACTGGCTCCCCGCAAGCGGCAGACATCGCAACATCCTTGGTCGGCGACGAGTCCCGTTTTCTCGTAGATCTCCCGGACCAGAGCGTCGAACTGTGCCAGGTGCATGTCCGGGTGAGCGATGCGGAAAATCAGGCACAGGCCATTCCCGCTGATCGACATGCTTGCACATAACAAGCTGTCGAAGGTCTTGGCGACGAGTTTCTTCTTCTCGAACCACTCCGGCCCGAATACGCCGTTGTCCTTGTGGTCGATGTCGATGCATATGAACCCGCTGTGCTGAACCAGCCCGTCACGGCTCCGAGTCTTGAATATTCCGCTGGGGGTGATGCACGGCAGGTTGCGTTTAATCCGTTGGCGGACCTTCTCGTCGGAGGTCGTGCGGAAAGCGATGACCGATTTCTTGAATTTGGCAGTCTTGAACCACTTTATCAGGTCAACATAGCCGTGTGGTTCTGTCGCGAAGTAGTTCTCGAACACGGAAACCCAGATCGGAGGGAGTTCCGGGGGATTCGAACTGACTGTTTGCCTTTCTATGTACCCATTGTCATATTCGTTTTCTTTCATGTTAGAATTATCTTTTAGGGGCGACCTATTTATATTGTATATCGTTGAGTATTTGTAAATTGTCATTTTCTTCATCTTCAGTTTTTGTGAAAAATTCGTTGAGTTCTTCGCCGTTATTCTTTTTGATTGCCTTCTTCTTGTACTTTGCTTGCCGTTTCCGTTCGTTGGCATCCAGCTGGGGACGGATCAGTATGAAGGTTCGCATCTGCTCCCCGTTGAGATCCGTCGGTTCCTCGCCATAGAGGGCGTATCTCATAATCACATCATAGAGATGTAATCTTGCCCTGTTCTTCATCGAGGCCAGCGCTTCGTAAAAAGTACGGTAGAAGATGAACCCTTCACGGGGTGGAACCTCCGGGTCGAATGTGGGCTTGGTCGTTGTTTTTTCGTCTTTCATAACTAATGCTTTTTTAATTGGTTTATTCTCTGAATGTTTTCCTGTTCGATCGTCGGGTGCGATTCGCTCTGCAACCAGTCGAGAATCTCCTCACGGTTAAAGTAAAGTTTGCGGCCTTTATGCTCCGGTTTGTGGAACGGTATCTTTCGTTCACTTGTGAGCTTATAGACCGTAGAGATACTGTACCCTGTAAGCCGGGCAACGTCGGCGGCTGTCAGCACCTCTTTGTCCGGAGCGCGGCTCGGAGTTAGATGCCCCATAATTTTGTCGATTGATAAGATCTCTTTCAATTGTCCCACCGTCAGCATGGCGATCGGAGTGTCGTCGGTAATGTTATTCATATTCTTGTAAATAATTTAAAAGTTTACAACCTAATTTACCGGCCGAACTATTTAATAGCTCTTAATAGAAATAATCCGCTGTTTAACAGCGGATTATCTAATGTTCTTTTTTCCTATATGGGTTCATGTTGTGGAAAATCTTCATAAATGGCAGGAATATGTTGAATATTAGTAGCATATCGACCTTGTTTTGGCTCTTGAATAATTTGTACAGGACATCGTATATATGATAGATCGTAGCGTTTGAGGGTGCATGAGTTTCTCGGATTATTTGTGTTCGAGAAATTTTGTCCACATTAAAATAGACGTGGTGGTAGTAGAACATACAATAGCCTATATACATCCAAATTCGGAAATCGGCCTTGGATTTGTCGAAGATGCTATTTCTGAATATAGAGAAAGTCCTTCCGCATCTTTTACATAAGCGTAATTTTTCATTATTCTTTCTGAAAGGGCCGTTTTGACAGCTGCCGCAATGCGGGCATCGTCGCTTTTTGGGCTTTGATTCAATATCAAAATCAACACAAGTCTTGGCGTACAGTTTTATAAGACTATTTTCGGTGGGGAACCGTTTGATGAACCTTTTATAACTGACAGGCGATGATTGGAAAAAATACATATTCGGTTGATTTTAAATCGTATATTTGTGCTAATAGCGTAAAAAGGCGAGCAGAATTAAACCGTGATGGCCGTTAGAGAACTTTCGCCGCCTCGTTGATCACTCTGTTGTCGAAGCTGTCGAGGTATATGTTCGTGGTTTCCAGATCGGCATGGCCGAGCATCTGTGAAATCACCTCGCGCGGAATGTTGTTGCGTTGCAAGGTCATGGCCGCCGTATGGCGGGAGACGTAGCTCGTCAGGTGGAAATCTATTCCGAGTTCCTCGGCGAGCAGGCGCAGGTATTTCTGATACTTGCTGTAACGGGTTCGAATGTGCATGTAGAGCCGCTCGCCCGTATAGCCGGAGCGGGTGACGATCGGCAGCAGGAAATCGTCCACGGTCGGCGAGGCGGCTTGCAGGCTCCCGATCAGTTGCCGGATTGCGGGCGTGATCTTGATCGAAATCGGTTTGACCCCTTTCTGCCGTTTGATCTTCTGCCTCTTGTAAACGATATAGTCGCCGTCCTCCATTTGTTTAATATGGGCGGCCGTGAGCATCGCCATGTCGATGAACGAAATGCCGTAACAATAGTAGGAGAAGAGAAACAGCTTGCGGGCGTATTCGCATTGCGGATTGTTGGCCGTGGTGCTTTTGAGTTTCGATAACTCGGCGGCAGGCAGATAGCGTTTGGCGGTCGCCTCTTCGAGTTTGGAGACCTCGAATCCGCCCCGTCCGAACGGATAGGTCGCCACCGAGCCGACACCCTCCGCATTGGCCCGGTTCAGAATGGCCCGCAACGCCTTGAAATAGAATTTACGTGTGTTGCCGCAACAGCCCCGCTTTTGAAGAAACATATCGAATCCCCGGACATAACGCAGGTCGATGTCGGAAAAGAGCCGTTGATCCAGCTTCCGGTCATAGCTTCTCAACATGTCCTGCGTCTGTTTGTAAGTCTGGGAGTTTCCGATGTGTCCCGTCGCGTGCAGTTCCGCGATGCGGTCGGTGAAATAGGCGTTGAACTTTCCCTGTTTGGAGGTGTTCAGAAAGGCGTCCTCGAACTGGTTCAGCGTCCAGTCGATGCCTTCGATCTCGAAGCGTTCGACGATCTCACGGGCACGGGCCTTGTATTTCACCAGCAGCGCATTGTCGGCTTCGCGTTGTTTATTCTCGGCTTTCTGCTCGGCTCCTTTCAGGTTGCGCAGGATGATGAATTGCTCGCCGGCCTCGTCCCAATATGCGGGATCGGCGTAGAGATCGAGCGCGATATATTTGCGCCGCTTGTTTTTGGTGATACACAGCCTGACGGCGTAACGGCCGTTGCGGTCGGCCTTGTCGTGGCGACGTGGAAATCGGATGGAATAAGCCATAGCTTTGCACAGTTTTTCTTCTTGATTCGCTGATAGTTATCGAAATGTCATACGACAAGCGAATGAAGATACTGTCAAAGCTGGATTCGATAGATCCGGCCGAAGCACTAACCGCCTACCCGAGAATTGCAGAGTATGATGCGATTACTAAATTGCCCATCTGTCGTAGACGGGGCAAAAATAATATGTCGATGAAGCGATTGCAAATATTTTTTGGTTTTAATTGTAGACCTATATAATAAATCTGTACATTGTGTTGTTACAAACAGTGGATTCGCATTTGTATAGATAAAAATATCGAGATTTTGCAAAAATCTCGATATTTTAGTATATTTGAAATTGGAATAAAGCTATGTAATTATGATCGAACAGCCCCCCGCATTTGATATCCATAATATCAAAGATATTATCAATCTGTTAAATGACTGTAGATTTCCGCCTATCATAGAACGGATAAACAATGAATGCCTTTACTGGGATAAAGTGAAGCACCTCGAAATCCCAAAAGGTATCACGCATGAGAAATTATGGAAGCTAATCAAGTTGCGGCGATCGTTCATCAGCATTCCATTCGTATTTCAGGAATATAAATTTCATTATTATATTACCAATGCGACACAAGAGAGGCTGCATTATTTCGATATGAACTTCGGGGGAACGCTCGGAGCGAATTCTCCGATACCCGCCGAAGACAAACACCGTTATTTGGTCAGTTCTCTAATGGAAGAAGCCATCGCCTCCAGTCAGATGGAGGGAGCTTCCACTACGCGTAAAAAAGCCAAGGACATGCTCCGCAAAGGCACGAAGCCGCGCAATAAATCGGAGCAGATGATTCTGAACAATTACAATACGATTCAGCATATTGCAAAAAATCGGGAATGGGAATTAACGCCGGAACGATTGCTGACCATTCACCGACTGATGACGCAAAACACGCTCGACAACTCTGAAGACGAAGGACGCTTCAGAACGAACGATGATATCTATGTTGTCGATAATTTGTCGGGAGAGGTTGTCCACTTTCCTGTGCCTTATACTAAGATTCCGGAGTTGATACTGTTATTATGCAGATTATTCAATGAAAAAGGAAGTGAAAACTTCGTGCATCCCATTATCAAAGGAACATTGATTCATTTCCTGTTAGCTTATATTCATCCGTTCTGTGACGGAAACGGTCGAACGGCCCGTGCTCTTTTGTATTGGTATATGTTGAGAGAAGGTTACTGGATGACTGAATATCTCTCTATATCGAGAATCATCTACCACAAGAAACGCCAATATGAGAAAGCGTTCCTCTATACGGAAAATGATGGAAACGATTTGACTTATTTCATTTCGTTTAATCTTCATGTCATGTCCGAGGCGTACGAATCCTTGAAACTTTACATAAAAAACAAATTGTCGGAACAGTATCAAACTGCCGATTTTATTAAAATCCCGTCGGTCAACGAACGTCAGGCCATTATATTGAAGATCATATCCGACAAGCCGCAGAGTGTCCTAACGGTCAAAGAAATGGAAACCCGATTCAATATCTCGAATTTTACGGCCCGAAGCGATCTGCAAGGTCTTGTGAAATTGGGATTCCTGTCTTCCGTTGCAGTAAACAAGAAACAACATAATTATATCAGAAGTTCCGAATTCAAAGAAATTCTTTCGAAATATGAATAAATCAAAATATCGAGATTTTATTAAAATCTCGATATTTTAATATTTTGCTCACGGCGTAATTTTCTCGGGAATCAGTTGTGTGTCGGCGAAAAGGGTGTAGTTATTCGATTTGCATAATTTGAATAAAATAATTATTTTTGCAAAAATGATATTCCTATGGCGAAGATTATAAATCCATTCATCGTGACCGGAAAGATCGCTCCGGAGTATTTTTGCGATCGGGTAAGCGAATCAGCCCGGCTTGTCAAGTCGGTTACCAACGGCAATAATTTGGTTGTCATTTCACCGCGCCGTATGGGTAAAACAGGGCTGATTCAGTTCTGTTACGACAAGCCGGAAATCGGTAAGGAGTACTATACTTTTTTCATCGATATTCTGCATACGTCGAGCCTCCGCGAATTTACCTATCTGCTCGGCCGGGAGATTTATGAAACACTCCTGCCTCGCAGTTGTAAAATGGCGACTCTTTTCATTCAGACGATTAAGTCCATCAGCGGGAAATTCGGGTTCGACCCTATCACCAATCTTCCCACTTTCAATGTCGAGTTGGGAGATATCGAGCGGCCCGAATATACGCTCGATGAGATTTTTCAATATTTGGCTCATGCGGACAAGCCTTGCATCGTAGCGATTGACGAATTTCAGCAAATTGCCAAATATCCGGAGAAGAACATAGAGGCTTTGTTGCGGACTCACATCCAAAGGTCGGAGAACAGCCATTTTATCTTTGCCGGGAGCGAACGCCACATGATGCAGGAGATGTTTGCATCAGCCGCCCGGCCGTTCTACCATAGTGCCGACATGTTGGAGCTGAAAGCCATTCCTGCGGAGATTTACATTCCGTTTATTGTCGGGCATTTCGAACGGCACAACCGTTCGATAGCCGCCGTCGATGCGGAAAGGGTTTATACGCTTTTTCAGGGGCACACCTACTATATCCAAAAGACCTTCAACGAATCGTTTGCCGATACGCCCGAAGGCGACGAATGTACGTTGGAGACGATCCGGGCTGCCATCGATAATATGATTGCTTCGAACGATACGATTTTCCGGGAGATTCTGTCGAACGTTCCCGAAAAGCAGAAGGAGTTGCTTTATGCCATCGCCAGGGAGGGCGAAGCCGAGCGTATTACATCTGCCGATTTCGTCAAACGGCACAGTCTTACTTCAGCCAGCTCAGTACAGTCGGCCGCAAAGAAATTGCTCGAAAAGGATCTTATCACCGAGATTAACAAGGTTTTTTCTGTAACCGACCGATTATTTGCCATGTGGATAAATAAATTATATGGGAAAAATCTGGATTTTTAATGTCGCTGCTCGGTATAATGTGATTTTTATAGATTGGTATTTGGCCGTAAATCGGCTGAAATAGTTATCTTTGACCTTGTCGAGGTACTCCGCCCCGACAAAACGCAAATAAAATTTGCTTTTGTGCGCGGCTTGTTCGTACCTTTGTTACAAAGTATGCCGAAACTCTATATCATAGCGGGTTGCAACGGTGCAGGGAAAACGACTGCATCCTATACCGTGTTGCCTGAAATGTTGGGATGCCGGGAGTTCGTCAATGCCGACGAAATAGCAAAGGGACTGTCGCCGTTCAATCCCGAAAGCGTTGCGATCGAGGCAGGACGGTTGATGCTGCAACGAATGGACGATCTTTTGTTCGAAGGCGAGGATTTTGCGTTTGAAACGACGTTGGCGACCCGTTCCTATGTGAAATTCGTGGAGCGGGCGCAGGCGAAAGGCTATTTTGTGACATTGCTATACTTTTGGTTGCCGACACCCGAACAGGCTATCGAGCGTGTTGCAACACGAGTAAGCGAGGGCGGGCACAATATTCCGTCGGATGTCATTCGCCGCCGTTATGCGAATGGGATCAGGAATTTAACTACCCTCTATACTCCGATTTGCGATTTCTGGACAATCTACGACAACAGCTCGGCAGACGAAGAGATTAAAATAGTTGCGTCGGGTGAGAAAAACATAACAATTCATGTTGAAGATGCGTTATCCTATAAACTGATTACGAATTATGAGCGAGATTGAAATCAAACAAATGCAGGAAAAAATCAACGCAGGTATTTTGCTCGCCCGTAAGCGTCTGATTGAAAAGACGAAGAAGGAGGACGGAGAACTGGTTGTCGTGCGCGACGGAAAGGTCGTGCGCATCAAGGCCCGTGATCTGAAATAGGAATTTTGGGTCGGTTGTCCGAATGAATAATCCCCGGCATTTTCGGATGTCGGGGATTCACTTTTCAATTTTGATCGGGAGGGGAACGATGCGTGGAACACAGGTGGAACACGCGAAATCGCAACAACTCCCGATAATGACAAACTGCAACTCTTTGAAAGTGTGTAAAATCCGCTGGAATATAGTTCGTTAAATTTATTAGAAAAAGTAAAATTTAATTCTGGGGGGCGTGTGGTCGCAAGTTCGAATCTTGTCACCCCGACTGATGAAAAGGCTTGGTAATCTGATGATTGCCGAGCCTTTTTCGTTTATGTGCTCCGAGCGGAAGTAGGGGGCGCTGGGGACGCGAAAAGCCAATCGAGAAGTCTGCCAAAATTCAATAAAATGACGATTCCGGCTTTTTATCGGGGCCAGTTTTCAAAGCGGGCGATATTTGTCGTATTCTTTATTTTCAAAGACGGTTATCGCGAAGGTATGGGGTTTATTCGGGGATTGTAGATCCCTGTTTCGGGGCTTGATGTCTTGGCAGAACTCCGGTATATTTCCCTTTTCGGGATGTACTCTGAATGATAAGTGCGTGGTAATTTGTGTATTATAAAAAAAGCCTTCCGAAGAAGGCCTTTTCGGGTGGAAGATGGGGCTCGAACCCACGACTTTCGGAACCACAATCCGACGCTCTAACCGACTGAGCTACATCCACCATATCGGTCGATACCGAAGATCAACCGGAGTGCAAAGATAATAGGTTTTTTTCGTCCGTGCAAAAAAACGGCGAAATTCTTTTCGGATTCTGTGCGTACGGCCCTCTCTGGCGGTATCGACGAGGCGGAAACGTACGGTGTCAGGATGATGTATCTGCCGTTTTGTCAAAATGACAGTCTTGTTGCCCGATTTGTCAGACTTTTCTGTCAAAAATCGTTTGGCATATCTCTTGTTGGAGTTATCGTCGCAAATGCGAAGTTGAAAAACTGTTAAATATAACTTATAACAATTAAAATCATACCACTATGAACGTAAAACCATTATCAGACCGCGTGTTGATCCTGCCCAACCCGGCGGAAGAGAAAACGGCCGGAGGTTTGATCATTCCCGATACGGCGAAGGAGAAACCGCTGGCAGGCAAAGTAATCGCCGTTGGTCCCGGTACTTCGGAAATCAAGATGGAAGTCAAAGTCGGCGATCAGGTGCTTTACGGCAAGTATGCCGGTCAGGAGATCAACGTCGATGGCACGGATTACCTGATTATGAAGCAGCAGGATATTCTGGCTATCATTTAATTAGTTCGGTTGGATTAAAAAAATTACGATTATGGCAAAAGAGATAAAATACAACGTGGAAGCCCGTGAGCTTCTCAAGGAGGGCGTGGACGCTTTGTCGAACGCTGTGAAGGTAACGCTCGGTCCCAAAGGACGCAACGTAATCATCGACAAGAAGTTCGGTGCTCCCCAGGTGACCAAGGACGGTGTGACCGTCGCCAAGGAGGTGGAGCTGGAGGACGCGATTCCCAACATGGGCGCCCAGATGGTCAAGGAGGTCGCTTCGAAGACCAACGACGATGCCGGCGACGGCACGACGACCGCAACCGTGCTGGCGCAGGCGATGATCGGCGTGGGACTGAAGAACGTGACCGCCGGAGCCAATCCGATGGACCTCAAACGCGGTATCGACAAGGCTGTCGGTGTGGTCGTGGATTCACTCAAGAAGCAGAGCCAGACCGTAGGCACCGATTTCGCGAAGATCGAGCAGGTCGCTACGATTTCCGCCAATAACGACGGTACCATCGGCAAGCTGATCGCCGAGGCGATGGGCAAGGTCAATAAGGAGGGTGTCATCACCGTCGAGGAGGCCAAGGGTACCGAAACCCATGTGGATGTGGTCGAGGGTATGCAGTTCGACCGTGGCTATATCTCGGCCTACTTCATCACCGATACCGAGAAGATGGAGGCGCAGTTGGACAAACCCTATATCTTGATTACCGATAAGAAGATCTCGACGATGAAGGAGCTGATGGGTGTGCTCGAGCCGGTGGCTCAGAGCGGACGCTCGCTGCTGATTATCGCCGAAGATGTGGATGGCGAGGCACTTTCCGCACTGGTTGTCAATAAGCTGCGCGGTACGTTGAAGATCGCCGCTTGCAAGGCTCCGGGCTTCGGCGACCGCCGCAAGGAGATGCTCGAAGATATCGCCGTGCTGACGGGTGCCACGGTCATTTCGACCGACAAGGGTATGAAGATCGAGGACGCGAACCTCTCGGTGCTGGGTACGGCGGAGAAGGTTACGCTCAACAAGGAGAATACGACGATTGTCGATGGCGCCGGTTCGAAGGACGCTATCGCTGCCCGTGTGGCGCAGATCCGCGCCGGTATCGAAGCCGCTACGTCGGATTACGACAAGGAGAAACTTCAGGAACGTTTGGCTAAACTGGCCGGCGGTGTGGCTGTGCTGTACGTCGGCGCTGCGACCGAGGTCGAGATGAAAGAGAAGAAAGACCGTGTGGACGATGCGTTGGCTGCGACCCGTGCTGCCGTCGAGGAAGGTATCGTGCCGGGCGGCGGTGTCGCTTACATCCGTGCGGTGGAGGCTTTGGAGACGCTCAAGGGCGACAACGAAGACCAGACGACCGGTATCCAGATCGTAAAACGCGCTATCGAAGAGCCGCTGCGTCAGATCGTGACGAATGCCGGCGGCGAGGGTTCGGTGGTTGTCAATAAGGTGAAGGAGGGCAAAGGCGCCTTCGGTTACAACGCCCGCGACGACCGTTATGAGGACCTGCTCAAAGCGGGTATCATCGACCCGACCAAGGTTTCGCGTGTGGCGTTGGAGAATGCGGCTTCGATCGCTTCGATGTTCCTTACCACGGAGTGTGTATTGGCCGAGAAGAAGTCGGACGCTCCCGCAATGCCTGCAATGCCGGGCGGCGGCATGGGCGGTATGATGTAGTCCATCGCTTCTCTTATGAAAAGCTCCCGGAATCGCATTTGCGATTCCGGGAACTTTTTTATTCCGGGCTGTCGTGCATGAAGTCCGGAGAGCCGTTTTCAGGGCGGCGGGCGTTCTGCGGTTCATACGAATACGACGCTGCCTGCTGTTGGAAAGACATACGGAAAGGGCTCGGGGAAATTCCGGTGGCTTTTATACACGACTGATGCGGTCGTGATCCGTAACTTGTCTGCCGGAAAACGGAGGGAATGTGGAACTTTTTATTTCCGGGAGCGTCAGAGGCCGCCGTCGGCCACCCACGAACCGGTGG
>ENA-ORMR01001713-ORMR01001713.1-human-gut-metagenome-genome-assembly--contig:-NODE-1713-length-15804-cov-2.315830_pt1 | contig 15804 bp, 18 predicted proteins | sample MGYA00242107_ERZ509003 | MGnify/ENA primary metagenome ERZ509003 (study PRJEB26280, sample SAMEA2338699) | human gut metagenome | biome: human gut; feature: human-associated habitat; material: faeces... | reverse complement strand
CACGATGCCGTCAGGGCAATGGAGTCAAACGAGGTCGCATAAAAAGCGACCATAGAAATCAGTACGATCACCATGACCAGCTGTGCACACGGCATAGTTTTGATCATCGACACGATCAGATGATATAAGTCTCCGCTTTCATTATACTGCGAAATGAAGTCTACTGCACCTGAAATCTGCTTTCCCATCGAATAATTTCCAAGAATTACCAGTGTAGATCCTACACCAAAACCATATCCGCCAAGAATTGTCTGGCGTACGGTTCTTCCACGGGAGATACTGCCAATGAAGAACGGTGCTGCCACACACCATACCATCCAATATGCCCAGTAATAAATGGTCCAGTTCTGAGGGAAATTCGTTGTACGCGTCGGATCCGTGTAAGTCGATAAACCGATAAAATTCTGTATCATTCTTCCTAAAGAAGAAAATCCGTTTTCGATAATATACCGTGTCTCTCCGCCGAACAGCAGAACAAACGCAAGCAGTCCGAAAAACAGATAAATGCACACCTTTGCCAGAATACTGATTCCTTTGAAACCATGCAGCAGCGAATACGTATAAACACAGCAGGTGATCAGAAGAATGATGATATTGATCGCGGTTCTGCTGACTTCCATATGGAACAGTTCACCGATGATTTCTGCCATCAGCGGCGTTGCTACGCTGAATGTGGTTGCCGTTCCGGCCAGCAGTGCAAACACCGCCCGCCGATTCCGTCCGTCTGTTTTCCCAGAATCGGACGGCACGCCTCGCTGTATTTCTGACGGTTTCGTTTTCTTACGTGAAGCATAAAGCCAAACGCAACAGCCAGCACCAGATAGAATCCCCACGGGATAAAGCTCCAGTGAAACAAAGGAAATACGCCCGCCCAGTCCTGAATGCTGCCAAGTTCTGCGATGTGGGGATCTGTTGCGTACAGGATCCACTCGGAGAACGAATAAAACAGAATATCCGCTGCCAGACCGCAGGTAAACATCATGCATCCCCAGGCAAAGAAGGAATATTTCGGTTTCTCATCCGGTTTTCCGAGCACAATATTTCCATATTTAGAGCCTGCCAGAAACAGGGATAAAAAGAAAATGCCGAGTCCAATCACCAGGTAATACGTTCCAAAGGTATCTCCAAACAGAAACCGAATCTGGCCAAGTACCATATTTGACTGCTCAGGTGCAAAGAAAAACACGATGCAGAGCCCAATAATCAGTGCCAGCGGCACCAGTGTGATCATCCAGTCGATTTCTTTTTTCTTCTGTTGGTTTTTACTGTTCATTTTCTTCCCTTTCTGCGTAATCCGCATACGATGCATCCAGTGCAACGAGTTCGCTGAAATTATCTACCTCTATGATATCATCCGCCTTCATTGGCCGGATGCCAAGCTGATACTCTTTGGGGTAACAGAACATTGCCACATCATCCCAGTAAATCTGGCGGTTTTTCTTTTCCTCAAACTCCTGCTCCAGATGGCCTTTTAACCGCTTTCCATCTTCCGCTGTCCATCGGGAAATACTGTAGAGCTGCCAGCCGCCCTTTCCGCCGGTTCTGCTGCAGCCTGTTACGATGCCGTTTTCCACGGTCTGCAGCCACTCGTCGGTCTCCTCATCTGTCCACACGCTGTTGTAACCGGACCGCTCAAACTCCGGAGACAGAATTTCCGGGAGATAAATGATCTGGTCGCCGTCGAGAATAATGGCATTTTCCAGATGTTTCCGCGCCACATACAGCGATGCGATGTTGTTGCAGGTATCGTACCACGGATTGTCGATCAGTTTCAGACCCGGATACTCCTCTTCCAGTGTCTGGAACTGTTCTTTGAGGTAGCCGACTACCACGTAAATCTCTGTAATTCCGTTTTTGTGCAGCCCGTCGATGACGGTATCGATCATCCGCACACCGTTTACCCGGACCAGCGGCTTCGGCGTTTTTAACGTTACCGGCTTCATCCGGTTTCCCAGGCCTGCCGCCATAATAATGGCACGTTCTACTTTATACATGTTTCTTTTCCTTCCTCTCCCAGTTCCTGCTGGACTATTTTGTAATAATCTTTTGCGTAGCGGTACTGCCGCAGGGAATATTCTCCAAAGTCCACGCCTAATTTCCGCTTGTACTCGCACCAGTTGCTCCAGAGCAGACCGCAGACTGCGATGTAGCAGTAGATTTTTATGCGTGTTCTTTCGTCACAGTTTCCTTCAAAATAGAGGTCAATCAGGTGATCCACCTGCTCTTTTTTGTAGAGAGAATAGATACAGAACATTGCGATATCCACATGCGGATCCTGCATTCCGGCGTATTCCCAGTCAATCAGGCGGATCTCCTCTTTTCCGTTTTCTTTCACAAACAGAAAGTTGTCCGGCACGGCATCGATGTGGGTGAGTACCTGCTCTCCGGCGTTTGCTTCGATGTAATCCTTTAGCTGAAGCACATGCTCTTTCGTCTTTTCGTAATCTTTATATGCCGACGGTGTTCCTTCCCAGAGACTTTCGTAGTATTCCATCTGTCCGAACAGTTCGAAGGAATGATCCACTTTTAATTTCTGACCGTGAAACTCCCGCAGTTTCTTCATGCATTTCTGAAGATCTTCCTCATTTTCTGCATTGCAGACCCGCGCACCTTCGAGATATTCTGTGATTTTGTAGCCGTTTTCCGGGTTAATATAGGCAATCTCATCACAGATCTTCCGTCCGGCAATGGTCTGATAGACGGCTGCTTCCTGCCGGCGGTTGATCAGCTGATCCGTTCCTTCTCCCGGAATCCGCATAATGTATTTTTTGTCTTTGCAGGAGAATAAAAATGATCGGTTTGTCATGCCTTTTTTCAGGACGGTAATATTCGTCACCTCATCCGGCCGCGCACCAAGTGCCTGGCAGATCACCTGAATGGCATCGTTCTGCAGCTGGCTGGAATCGCTGTCAATCTCGCGCAGCTGCTCGTATGTGTTGATTTCTACAGCATCTGCGGCATGTACAACGCGTGCTGTCACAATCATTCTGTCTTTCTGATATAAGGTTTCCTCCCAGAACGCTCCATCGTATCGGGAATCTCTTCCCAGTTCTTCCAGACGCTCCCGCACGATCTCCGCTTCTGCTTCCAGCAGATAACAGATGCCGATCATCGCGTTTCCGCCTGCCTGTTCTTTCTGTACGACCAGCTCCTGCTTCCGGTTTACACGGACGGTACTGTCATCATCCACCAGATCGCTGACCATGTACCAGGAGTATAATTCGTTTCTGCTGTATGGATTCTTTTCACACCAGATATCACATGGAATGATGTAGCTGTTTGATAAATGATCTGCCGCCGTTTTCAGGGAATGCAGATTGTTTTTTGTTGCATAATCCGGGGCAACAATCAGGTCTACACCGTACTCATCGATCAGATATTCATACTGCTCTTTCATAAATCCGACAACGACGTAGATCTCTGTAATGCCGACTTCATGAAGCTGACGGATTGTGCGCTCTATCAGCCGCTCTCCCTTAATTTCCAGAAGTCCTTTCGGTGTCTCTGTGTTAATCGGAACCATCCGCATACCAAATCCGGCGGCAAGGATAATGGCGTTTTTCGGCGCTTTTTCTTTTGCCTCACGCAGTGCCTTTTCCGTCGGACGGATTTCTTCATCCAGATAACCTTCTGAAATCAGCTCCTTGATCGAACGATTGACGATTCCAAGCGAATATCCGGTCTGCGCGGCAAGGATTCGCTGATTGATGAAGGGTTCTTTTATTAGATTGTTCAATATATCTTGTTTTAGGTTGTTCATATACATCCTTCTTTCATTTTTCATGAACTTTTGTTTTCGATTATACAATACATCTATGGCTTTTTCAAGCTTTTTTTATATGTCTAAGGTAAGTACGTAAACATCGGTACTCAAAGGTGTTAAGAATATTCCAAAGATTTAACTCCAGGTAGCATCCCTGATTGGCGAACTCAGACCACAACGTAAGATTATCCCGCTCTGTAGAAAAACAAATAACAAAGCTCTCGCCAAACAGTTCGGTCATGTTCTGCCATACATTGCCACTGATATAATCGCTGGCATTTGTGGTTGTGCCGCCACTTCCATAGCCACCAGTATTAGCCATGCCACTGACATTTCCACTGGTACCGTTTATATATTTACTAAACCCCTCACGGAATCTTACGAAGCCTGCGTCTTGATAGCCAAACCGAGTATCAAGAGCCCTTTTCAAGATTGGCAGAACATGCTGAAATTCTTCTTCATCGTTCAAATATTTTGCATCCGTAGCTCACAGTTCATGATTAGAAATTATCTTCATCAGTACATCTAAAGATGTGTAATGATAATAGCATGAATCCGGCGCAACATCTGTCGGCCTAAATGCGCCGTCTCGAACCGCTTCCCGGACTGTATTATAATAAATTTTGAAATCTTCTGTATTTACTGCCAAAATGGTTTACCTCATAATTCATCAATCTGTGAGGGTTCTACTATCAATACTCAGATGACAAGGCAAGGCGTGGATGTGAGTAAAAACAAGTCGCAACTCATTTAGCCCTTCAAAATTTCAATCGTCCTACCAATACCGCTCTTTACATCATATTCCATTGTCCAACCCAGCTGCTTCAGCTTGCTTCCATCTAACCTTGCTTTTGTTGCTGTACTATATCCGGCTTTCTCAACATCATCCGGCAGTTCAAATACAACCTTTGTTCCACTGACCTCGGCAATAGCCGCAGCCAGATCCTTCAGCATAATATCGCCAGGCTCATCTGCAATATTGTAGGCTTCGCCATTCTCACCTTTCAATAGAACAGTCAGCAGTCCGGCAACGGCATCCGCCACATATGTATAGGAATAATACTGTGTACCTGCGCTCTTAAGAACAATATCCTCTCCGGCGATGCCTTTTCTGATAAACTGGGAAATTGCCTTTGTGTCCGTCATCAACATAGACGGTCCATACGATCGAGTGAAGCGTGGAATCACGATGTCGAGGTTCTTTTGCTTCTTATAGGCCTAGCATAATGCCTCACCGCAGCGTTTGCTTTCTGGATATCCAGCGCGCATTGTGTTGGAGTCAATATAACCACAGTAATGCTCGTCAAAGAACTCAGCATCGCCACGGTTTTCCCCATATATTTCGTTAGATGAAGTGAATGCAAAACTGCCTTATGCTCAACCGTAAAATCTAACATGTTATAGGTGCCGATGATGTTTGTGGTTACCGTGCCGATTGGATCAGTCGCATATGCCACAGGATGGGTGTCGCTCGCCATATGAATAACATAGTCCACAGTGTCGGTATCCATTTCCAACGGAGTATTGATGTCATGACTAATGAAATCAAAGAGGTTGCTCTCCCAGTATGGACTAAAGCGATTCTTTGCTTTCTCTACATTTCGTCCGAGCGCATATACCTTACAATTAAGTCCGTCTTGATTTTTCCGCATAAGTACATCAATAAAACAGCTTGCAATCAATCCGCTTGCACCAGAAATTAAAATAGATTTATTCTGCAGCATATGCCAAGACAGTTCAACCCTGCTACATAGGCGATATCCTCTTTATATAAATCATTCTCTAAAAAATTCATTGTACTCACCACAGCATTTCCCTTCATACACTTTTCCGATTATTTCAGCCAGTTATCCTTGTCCGATTTCAAATAAGACTTAAACATCTCAAGATCATCCTTTGTTGTCAGCTTAATGTTCTTATCCGAGCCGGCTGCGAAGTGCAGCGTTTCGCCAAGTTCAACCATCATCGTGTTGGTATATGACGAGCCGTATATTCCAATTTCTTTCTCGAAAGCCTCATGGTACTTGCTATCAACAAGACCAAACTTATACGCCTGCGGGGTGGAAACTCTACGCAGCGTTTCACGCGGAATGTACTGCGTAGTCGTTGTCTCATCGTCCTTACTCACAACGAAAATCTGCTCATTGTATGGCATAGATGTAACCGCATTGCCATACTGCTGGCATTTAACAATCACATCAGAAAGCACAGTCTCATCAACAAGCGGACGGATACCGTCATGGATAATAACGATATCATCATCAGCGCACTTACCCTCAAGGTTATATACGCCGTTTCTGATGGATTCCTGACCAGAAGCGCCACCGGAAACAATCCATTTGAGCTTAGTGATATTAAACTGCTTCGCGTATGCCCACACCACATCATGCCATCCGTCAATGCAGACAACTTCAATGGCATCAATCTTCGGATGTTTCTGGAATCCCTCCAGTGTATAGATCAGCACAGGTTTATCGTACACATTGATAAACTGCTTCGGAATGTCCTGCCCCATACGGTGGCCGGAGCCTCCGGCGATAATTACTGCTACGTTCATAATATTTTTGCTCCTTTTTTCAGCAGATAGACAATTAATACTCCTATCCGCATTGCTATATTCTAATATCTCATCAACCTTATTCGTCTTGATAATAACTCTCTCTTTGCGAAGCTATCAACACAATCTTGCTGATGTTCGGGAGCACCACCACCAATATGATTGAATTGCATCGCATCGCAAGCGCCGCAGTACTTTCCAGTATATAATATTTTGTTTTATATTCAAATCTTCCCGATACTGTAGCAAGGTATTTTCTGGTCGCTTCAGATGTATGGACTTTAAGATTATCAAGTACTATGCGGATTTTATCCTCTTTTGGATACTTGTCATCTAATAGCTCCAAAAATTCAATATACTCCTTACTGCTGTGTTTATCTCTTACAAGTGGAATTGCTTCTCCTGTTTGGAGATCAATTGCAGTCAGTAATGAAAGAGTACCTAAACGTTTGTATTCATAATCTCTGCTGATTGTAGAATGCTTTTTATCTGAATTCTTTAATCGAGTGATTTACTACACCGAGTGAGTGACCGGATAACTCAGCAAGAATTCTTTGATTAATAAACGGTTCTGAGGCCAAAGTGTTCATAATATCACATTCTTGTTTGTTCATGAGCAATCTGCTCCTTTAATTTCGTAAACCCGCAGGCAATAAAAATGGCAAAATTACGCCTTCTTTTTTGAACATCCCCATAAAACATCCCCATAAAAAATAAAATCCGAATTTTCCAGAGTGCTCGCTCATACCTTACGGCTAAACATATTAAAAAGCTCATCAATCAAGGAACCCTGATTTGTCACTTCATCAATGTTTGATGTATCAGGTCAAAAGATGAATTTCATGCTATTTTTTCACTGTTTTTATGCTTCAAAAAGCTGAAAGGATTTCCACGGTCCTCTGTATACCGCTCTTTACATCATACTTCATAGTCCATCCGAGTTTCTTGAGCTTACTACCGTCAAGACGCGCCTTTGTGGCCGTACTATATCCGGCTTTCTCTACATCATCAGGAAGTTCAAACACCACCTTAGTGCCGCTCACTTCTGCGATTGCTACAGCAAGGTCTTTCAGCATGATATCTCCCGGCTCATCGGCTATGTTATAGGCCTCTCCGTTCACACCTTTCAAAAGCACTGTGAGCAAACCAGCAATCGCATCAGCAACATAGGTATAGGAATAGTACTGTGTTCCAGCACTTTTAAGAACAATATCCTCTCCTGCGATTCCCTTACGGATAAACTGTGATATAGCCTTTGTGTCCGTCATCAGCATGGAAGGCCCATAAGAACGTGTAAAACGCGGGATAACGATGTCCAAGTTTTTCTGTTTCTTATAAGCCTGGCACAATGCCTCGCCACAGCGTTTGCTCTCCGGGTACCCTGCCCGCATAGTATTCGAGTCGATATATCCACAATAATGCTCATCAAAGAACTCAGCATCACCGCGGTTCTCTCCGTAGATTTCATTGGAAGATGCAAAGGCAAACCGGATTGCATTATGCTTCACCGCAAAATCAAGCATATGGTTTGTGCCAATGATATTAGTCGTCACGGTACCGATGGGATCTGTTGAATACGCTACCGGATGCGTATTACTCGCCATGTGGAGAACATAATCAATCTTTTCGTCAGTTAACTCAAGCGGAGTATTGATGTCATGAGATATAAAGTCAAAAAGAGAATTATCCCAGTATGGAGTGAATCTAGTTTTTGCTTTTTCTATATTTCGCCCTAGAGCATAGATTTTGCAGTCAAGCCCCTGCTGATTCTTTTCCATTAGCACGTCAATAAAACAACTCGCTATTAATCCACTCGCTCCAGAAATAAGAATAGACTTACTCTGCAGCTTATCCCACGGCAAATTCGAACTTGCGACATAGTCTATATCCTCTTTGTAAAGTTCGTTCTCTAAAAAATTCATTTATTTTTCTCCTCACAAAGCTTAACCATCATTTCCATTTATTTCCAATACGCTTCTGTGACATGTGACACCCTTTTTTCAACTGGAGGAAGAGTCATGTAGTCACCATACACACAGGTTAACCGTTCATCATAATTTCTTGGAACTCTGAAATTAGTATCCCGAAATTTCCAAGGAATAAAATCTTCGTAATAGGAAAAATAGGAAATATCATCTATTACCCCGTCAGGACACAAGTACTGAGTCAAGCGCCCCCCCATCTTAATGCTTTGAGCTAATCTGTCCAATTCTTTAAACATGGCTAATTGATTATGCATATTAATCAAATTTTTAAATCTACGAAAATATTTTAACCTGCCATATCCTGCATTCACACAAGCTTGTGCGGCATGAGCCAATTCAGCACATTCATTATATATCTGGTCTGCCTGTGCATTATCATCAGGCATAATATCCATTGGAAACACATCAATCCAAATCGGATAATAATATCTTTTCATCCGATATGGACTTACAGTAATAGTTCTTATATCAACAATATTATAATAGGCTTTATGGACAGAGTACTCGTTATCATATGATGCCAACCTATAATACTCACCAAGGGATCGGGGATTTGTTTTCGTGATTTCGCCTAATTTGTTGTAATCTTCCCGAGGCATAGTAACATCAATATCGTCATCCCAAGGGATGAAATCTCCATGGCGAATTGCACCTAATAATGTGCCATAGTCCAAAACGTATCTTAAATTATGTTTTTCGCACAGTCCTGCAAAATGTTTTAACATATCAAAAGAGATATTCTTAAAATCTTCCGCGCTTATCTTTTCCACTTTATTAATTCCTCCCGCGCACTTATTTCAACCAATTATCCTTGCCCGACTTTAGATAAGATTTGAACATCTCTAAATCATCCTTGGTCGTAAGCTTAATATTCTTGTCTGACCCCGCTGCAAAATGTAGCCTCTCGCCTAGCTCCACCATCATAGTGTTAGTATAAGAAGATCCATAGATTCCGATCTCTTTCTCAAATGCCTCATGGTACTTGCTGTCTAAAAGCCCAAACTTGTATGCCTGTGGAGTAGAAACCCTTCTCAGTGTTTCGCGTGGAATATACTGTGTTGTCGTAGTTTCATCATCCTTACTTACAACGAAAATCTGCTCGTTGTACGGCATTGAGGTAACCGCATTCCCATATTGTTGACATTTAACAATCACATCGGATAGAACCGTCTCATCGACAAGTGGCCTGATTCCATCATGAATAATAATGATGTCATCCCCGCTACATTTCCCTTCAAGATGGAACACACCATTCCTGATGGACTCTTGGCCGGTACTCCCTCCAGAGACAATCCACTTCAGCTTTGTAATATTAAACTGTTTCGCATAAGCCCAGACAACATCGTGCCAGCCATCAATACACACAACTTCTATGGCATCAATCTGCGGATGTTTCTGAAAGCCCTCAAGCGTGTAAATTAATACCGGCTTGTCATATACATTGATGAATTGCTTCGGAATGTCCTGTCCCATACGGTGTCCAGAACCTCCAGCGATAATCACTGCTACAGTCATACTGCATTATCTCCTTCCTTACGGCAGATGGTATGTGTTTGAATTTTTTCTGCTTTTCAGTCCACTTTTAAGCCCAAATACTCTGTCAATCTCTGGCAACTATTCCCATCATGGAATTTAAAGAACAAGTCAAACACCCGTTTTCTGTCTGCGGCATACGGGTCTTTCCCTTCCACTACATCTTCAATAAACTGTATGAATTCTTTCTGATTATGAATAATATGTCCTGGCATATAATTCTCAGGATCCGAGAAGTTCATTTCCAGCTTAAAATCTTTAACATCGTCAATCGTAAATCCAATCGGTTTGTCAGCGTGGAGAAATTCATAAGATGAAGATGAATAATCGCTTATTAAAGCATCAACGTCTTTCATCAGGCGAAAATTATCTACATCTAATCTCTTAATAGAGTTTCTGTCTAAAACAACAATATTGGACATCCCCTGAATCTTAATCGTTGAAAGGTCCTGCATAGGATGAATCTTGACTATAAGTAATGCGTTCTCCCTTTCAAGAAAATCATTGAGTGCTTTACACGATTCCATATCTCTCAAAATCGGCACACCAAGGGGAAGCTCGCCATTGGAGTCATCACGGTTCAAGTCCATTGATTTACGAAACGTAGGCATCCATAATATGGTTTTATTGTACTTATTGCCTGTAACTTTTCCCAGGTCGCCCGGTACATCATTGTAAAATGTGTCATGCACAGGAAAACCGATGATTATTTGCCGTTTGTCCGGGTATGGAATTCCAAAATTATCGGCTACAATAGGCGCTATAAACTCGGATGGTGTCAGGACGAAGTTAATCTCATCAGGCAAATTAATGTTCCCTGAGGTTTTCTTAAGTGATATCGAACCGTGCGTCAAATACCCCGACTTCTGCCCCTCTCGCACACTCCCATAGATGAAATGGCACGATAGAAGATACTTTGCTGTGCAAAGGTGGTATGCCTTCCTAAAACTTGGCTTATAGATGTAATATCCCTCCACATTTTCTGGAAGGTCATTGGGTTTCGGGTTGTTGAGCATCCAGACAATCTTATATTTCTTGTTGTATCCCTTTTTTATGAGATAGTCATAGAACGCTCCTCCGTTGGAGTCGAAATCATTGTGGGACTCAAGGACTATGGTGTCCAGGAGAGGAGTCTTTGCGTAGATTTGCTTGGCGAACCACATGACAAAGCAATCCAGTCGATAGTCAATCGACTTTCCCACGGCAGCAACGAACCCCATATTTTTAATCTTTATTCTATAATGTCTTATTTTTTCATTCAAGCTCACTCTATCTCGCTCCTTTTACCCTTTCCCACTCTCACAATCGTCGAGAATATTTTTCCTAAGTACTTCCGATGGATAAGGACTATTGCCACTACAATCGCTACCTGTGTCGGATACCAATGCCCCTCCAGATGCTCGAAAAAGACCTGCAGTGCCAAGAGAATGTACACAAGGATGTCCGTCTTAATTGTTATCCTCATTTTTATGAACTCCCTCGACTTGATGAGCCTTGCTGCCCACATCACAAGATATGCGACGGCCGTCGCTATGGCGGCGCCAAGGGCTCCCCAACTCGGTATGAGTATAGCATTCAACACAGTGTTCACAACAGCGGACAATATCGTTGTCGTCATGATCGTCCTGCTCTTCTTCACGGCAGAGAACAGGCTTCCCAAGAAAGTCGTCAAGGAATTGAACATCACAGATATGAGTAGCACAGATGAGTACTGCCAAGCGGCAAAGAAGTCCTTGGCATACAGGAACTTGGCCAGCGGAACGTTGAACAATATTATCCCGCTGCAAACAATGCAGATCATCGCATTGAACAGGTTATAGGTATTGCCAAAGAACCCGTCCTTATCATCCTTGTCAAACTCTTTAATTGCCGAGAGTGTCCAAGCTTGAGAGAACACCACGTAGCACATGGACAGGATGTTCGGTATCTTCGATGCCACAGAATAAATGCCATTTTCCGATGAGCCAATCATAGCCGTGATAAAATACTTGTCTAGAAAGGCGTTGATCCAAAGTGCGAGGTTGTTGAATATCAACGGAATGCAATACCGCAGTATCTCGCTCTTCAAGCCCTTGTCGCAAGTGCACTTCACGAAATTGACAGATCTTAACTCGGATTTCAAAACGCCGTACAATGTTCCAAATAATGGTCCCATGATAAGAGCAATCATGTAGCCATACATCCCGATCTTAAATACCAGCAGGAATAGTATGTTGCCGAAAATAACCCCAAACGACGAAATCAAGCCGGCGATAGCAGTGTCCTTTACCTTGTCTACAGCCCGTAAATACCTTGATATGACATCGTAGGTTGCACTAAAGAAAAAGTAAAAAAATGTGAAGATATAATAGCCAGCCGGCCAGTCAAATATTCCGAGAATCCAAATAAACGACAATATGAAAATGGCAACTATGCTACCATAAACCAGCACCCTTGCCCCAAAAGAGAAGATGTTCTCTTTGTCCTCTTTCTTATCTAATACGAACCTAAGAACACCCGCCCCTATATCCAGCGTGCAGATGTACATAATCAACGTTCCAGTCGTCGTGATGATATCAGCAATACCGTACTCCGATGTCGTCAATATGTTCGTATACAGTGGAACAATGAGAAACGACAGAATCTTTGTTCCAAAGGAACTGATTGCAAATAGTGCAGTATTTTTCGTTAAGTTTTTGTATTTCTCCTGCATTATTAAATTACTCCACCTTTCTACCTTTGGATTCTGTAACAAACAGCAATCTCGTATTGAGCAGCAAACCATGCGTCGGCCGAATCCGTCCGATGGATTTTTCCCCGTTCATCCTCTCAAGAACAGAGAAATCATTTTATCGTCAACAACCTTCGTCGTCTTATCAAACACAATAGACATGACAAGCGTAATCACAAAAGATACCGCAACAAATACCATCGGTGTCTCCGGCATGTTTGGAATCAACGCATGTAATACCATGAACGGTATTCTCTGCAAAATAAAAATACTAAAAGTATGCGCCCCTATGAACTTTAATATGCGACTCTCGAACTTAAAGAAGCACAAGAACCAAACAACAGCAATCACAAAACATACCGAGGAGAAGTTCATGATGGCATCGACGTACCTAAGCTTATACGTTGCAAAGAGAAAAATAGCGACCACTATTATAGATACTATTTTCTCTTGGTTAAAAATCCTATAATCTTGTCCTTGTATAGAGGTAAACGCACCATAGCAAGTACCTTGTCAGCGCAAGGCCGCTTTTGCGGCTTTGCTTAATTACTTTTCTTTGGTTTTCGAATACTCTCTGGCAGTTTTTCCGACCACGGAACCAGCTCATCTAAGAAAGATCGGTCGGTATCATCCATGTGTTTCGGAATCTCTGTCAGAAGATATTCAAAGTACTCATATGGCTTTAAATTGTTCGCTTTTGCTGTTTCTGCGATGCTATAGATAATTGCGGATGATTTCGCACCATTGATGGTATCGATCATCTGCCAGTTCTTCTTACCGACACAGAATCCGCGAATTGCACGTTCTGATGCATTGTTGTCCATCGGAACATCTCCATCGGTCAGGAAAAACCGAAGGTATTTTTCCTGATTCAATGCATAATTGCCAACGCAAAGCATATAGAAGCAAGGTTCATAACAGCATCAATATACCGAAGCTTATATGTGGCCACAAGTATAATTGCAAGCACTGCCATTGAAATCCACCTCTTTTTTAGGAAGCAATTCAAGAATTTTTCCTCATAAAATGCGATCCAAATACCAAGCGGATAACACATAACTGTAGAGCTGAACCGGGACGGAAGCAAAAACTGAGCAACAACAAAATAGATCAAGGCACCGCTCGTAACTCCAATCGCAATTTTACGAGCATTTTCACTAGTTACACCCACATCTTTTCCGTCGGCTTTTACGGCTATTTGCGCACATATATACGTCAACAAGTACATAAGTAGGATAGCAAACACATACCAGTTGCTGTTTCCGACAGAAGTAAGCCCTATAAAGCTTCCAATTATCGTTAGCGCATCGTAACGAATGCCTAAGCATATATCAACTATCAAAAACAAGACGATTGCAATAGCAAAATTGAGCCAGGTTTTGAACAATCTTTTAACTGGGAACTGACGAACATATCGTGTCCCCCCCCCATTAAGATTTTCTTCATTACACCGCATCCGGAGAAGGTGAGGAATGAAACCACAACCCACTGATTACAGAAATTCTGAAAATGACGATATAGACTCCACAACAAATTATTTGGCAAATCAAAGTACTGTGTGCTATGACTGAGAAAAACAAGTAATACAAAAACTCCATTTATAATTGTTGTGTTAATCCGGGACAAAGGTTTCTCGTCTTTACCGCGTTTTCGTATAATCGCTAAACATATAACTATAATTAACAGCACATATAAAAACACAGTTTATAGCCCCCAAAAAAAAATTTATTACGACACTAAATTAAATGAAACACTAGTTTTATAAAATCACACATTTTTTCCTTGTGTTCCTCTTCTTACCGAACTATTACAACCACTAAGCTTAAACCTGATTTTGCGCTTTTTATAAAACAGACTTCCCAACATTTTTCCGTCAAGCAAAGGGTCTTGCCGATTAAATAGGACACAAAATATAGGTAAAAGCATATATGATATTAAGTGACTATTAACAATGTTTGCTACTGCAAGAAAGGACAGTGTGATAACCAAATACGTCCTTTTCTTTTTAATGCCTATGTTCACAAGTGCAACATATAACGCAATTACAGCGGTAGCAATAAGAATACCGCTAGAGACGTATAAAGAAACATAACCATTGTCCACTGTTAAGTTGCCAAGTCCAGAGTAAGTTCCAGCTTCCTGCCCATGTCCAAGTAAATTCAACGGATAAATTTGCAGGCACTCATACGAAAGACGCAATCTATTATTAAACATTAAGTCAAAAGTCTTAAAAAATGCGCTATGACCTCCATATCCGTAAGCAAAGATAAAGCTAACAGCTAGGCACGCAGGAAATATACAATAACCAATTATGTTCCAAAATGCAGCTTTTGCTAGTTTAGAAAGTTGCGAAATTAACCGTGTTATCCAATACAGAATGATGTACCCTATAACAAGAATAAATGTTACTCTTGCCCCACAATACGAAAACAAGAAATAGTTCAACAGCAACACACAAACGCTATTAAATACCGATATATATTTATCCCTAAAGCCGTAATACAGTAGCACCATCATCATGAAACATAACGGCACCTGATTAGAATGCAAAAATCCTAAATTATGTCGTAAATATTGCCCAGCAAAATAAGATCCTGTAATATTTCCAATCCATCTAACGTCAATGCTGTTCTCAAGAACTCCTACTAAAGCCAGCACTACTACAAACAAATGTGCAAAGAGATTCACGAAAATAACATGTTTCACTGTTTTTAACAATGGTTTCCCTTTTGACGCAACAACGAAAAGGAAAAGGAAAAGTGGTGAAATACCTCCATCCATTAGAAATGCATTTATAACAAGCAACATGGCCATTACAAAACTTACTACCAATCGAGTTGCTGTGTTTTTAACTCTCAGATATACAACGTAGAAGCAGACAGCTAACAATAGAACATATCTAAGTATGCGAAGCAAGGTATCAATCTGGCTAATATAAATCAGCTGGCTTTCGCTAAGTACATATGTACCAATATATATATCCATCAAAAAGAAAAAAATATCTTCTCTTTTCAGCTTTAAATCCACTTAGTCACACCTCGCTTATTATTCATTTCGAATCTCAACCATCGCAATCAAGTACTTCTCAAACTTCTTATATTGTGTTTGTTGACCGTATGTAGTCCATCGCCCTTCCAATAGACGTCTGTCTACATTATAGTCAATATCTGCGTTTTCTACTCGGTCTACTAATGTGGAATTATAAAATTGACAACCTGCTAAGTAGCTGAGTGTTGCGCTAATTCCGATTCCTTTA
>ENA-ORMR01001706-ORMR01001706.1-human-gut-metagenome-genome-assembly--contig:-NODE-1706-length-15849-cov-2.666899_pt1 | contig 15849 bp, 16 predicted proteins | sample MGYA00242107_ERZ509003 | MGnify/ENA primary metagenome ERZ509003 (study PRJEB26280, sample SAMEA2338699) | human gut metagenome | biome: human gut; feature: human-associated habitat; material: faeces... | reverse complement strand
CGCCCAGTTTTTCGCGTCACGAGCCTCTTTACGGTATGCAATGAGTTCTTCCATTGAACCAAACTCTTTACCGAGTTTTTCGCCAACAACTTTCAACGCCGCTGCAAGTTCCTCGTCACTCAATTTTGCTTTCTCAAAGCTGAAACCTAAGACGCTCGCAAGTTTAAACAGAATTGTAAACGCGTTTTCCTCATCTTTATTAGCACGGTTTGCAAGGTCAAAAAGAATTGCCAGCGCTTTTGATGTGTTCAAATCTTCATCCATTGCCTCAACAAACGCTTTGTATTCAGGGGTTTCCTCTAATTTCAAATCTTCGTTGATTTTGGTTTGTTTAGCGTTAAGCATTCTTTTCACACCGCTTTGTGCCGCTGTTAAAGCCTCATCAGAAAACTCTACAGGCATACGGTAGTGGTTTGTCAAAATGAAAAATCTAATCGTGTTCGCATCATAATTTTTGAGCATATCGTCAATAGTGAGGAAGTTGCCCAAAGATTTTGACATTTTTTCTTTATTAATAGTCACAAAACCATTGTGTAACCAGTAATTTACGAACTTGCAGCCGTTAGCGCATTCAGATTGAGCGATTTCGTTCTCGTGGTGAGGGAAAATCAAATCCGCCCCACCTGCGTGAATATCAATGGTTTTGCCCAAATACTTTCTGCTCATCGCAGAGCATTCAATGTGCCAGCCCGGACGTCCGACACCCCAAGGAGATTTATAGCCGAATTTTTCGTCCTTTTTCCACAGCGCAAAGTCAAGCGCGTCTTCTTTAACATCACCGACTTCTACCCTAGCGCCGCTTTCCAACTGGTCAATCGGCTGTTTTGAAAGCATTCCGTATTGAGGAAACTTCTTAACACGGAAATAAACATCACCGTTAACCTCGTACGCATACCCTTTATTAATCAAATCTTTCACAATCGAAATCATTTCGCCCAAAGTCTTTGTAGCGAACGGTTCAACGTCAGGTTTAAGGTTATTCAATTTGTTCATACTTTCGGCAAAAGCCTTGTACCAGTACGTAGAAACCTCTTCCGGTGTCTTACCCTCTTTTTCAGCTTTTTTAAGGATTTTATCATCCACATCCGTAACGTTACGGCAATATGTAACATCATAACCCTTGAACTTCAAATATCTGTAAAGCACGTCCCAAGTAATATAACAGCGCGCGTGTCCTAGGTGCGCAAAATCATATACGGTCGGACCGCAAACATACATCTTAACTTTATTTTCTTCAATAGGTTTAAACTCTTCAATCTGATTTGTGAATGAATTAAATAATCTCATAAAAATATCCTCATATTATGAGGATATTTTAACACAAATAAATTATCTGGTACTAACTTTAAACATACCCGGTCGAGTATATCCCATTCTTTTCATTGTTTGGGCAACGATTTTTTGAGCTCTTGCAGAAACTTGGAAATCACTATGTTTATGAGTAGTACCCTCAGACTTGTTTGATTGAGTCATTGCGCAGATTGAACCGGCAAGGGTTAAAGCCTGTCCAACCATTGCCATTCCGTCTTTTGCAAGAATTTGTTTGATTTTTGATTTGGCTTTAGTTTCAGCTTTCTTATCTGCTGCAGCGTCTGCTTTTTTATCAGCATTTGTTTTTGTTTCACCCTTTTTATCAGCTTTTTTAGCGGCTTTAGCATCGGCTTTCGCTTGAGCTTTGTCGGCTTTTTCTTGTTTTATTTTATCAAGTTCAGCTTGTTTTTGTTCTAGTTTAGCCTCTGCATCTGCCGCCTTGTCTATTTTCTTTCCTGTATCATTCCATTCTTCAACAAAAGAACTCTTATCTTCAGCCATAGCTTTCTCAATATTTTCACCAACCTTAGTTTCATCTGTACTTCTTAAGTCAACACCGGTTTTTTCTTTCATATTATCTATAGCCTTATCAGCCTTAGCCGCGGCTCTGTCAGCTTTAGCCTGAGCAGCGTCAACTTGAACCTGTTTTAATTCCTGATCTAAGTTTTTCCATTCAGAAGTCATTTCTTTTGTAGATGCAACCGCTGACATTCCGGATTGTAATGCACTCGCTGCTGACATAAATGCTTGTTGAACCATGCCGGCTGATGCATAAGCTACCGTTTGAGTAATTTGTGCTGCTGTTTTACCCCATTGACCTACAGTTTTACCGGTTGTACCAATAGGTTCCATTACAGCTCCGGCTGCTGCTAACGCCGCACCAACAAACGGAATACCGGCACAAGCCTTAAAGACACGTCCTAAGTTTTCAATAATCGCACCGGTTGTTTCAACAATTTGTGAAATTTCCTGAATATCAGCTGCGACTTCAAGAGTTTTTTCAAGTTTTGTTTGGTTTTTGTCTAAATCTTTTTGGTGAGCTTTGTTTGTTTTTACATAAGTTTTGGAAGTTCTTGCCATTTCATTAACTAACGCTTTGGAAGAGCGGCCAATAACGTTAATTCTGGAATTTCCAATTGTGATTGTAGAGCTTTTTTCACGGATAGCGCTTCTTAATGAAGCAATTTTTTCGAAATTTCCTGAACCTGATTCGATTTCAGCTTCTAATTCATTTGAGTATTCTTCTATTGATTTATTTGCATCATCCATTTCACGCATAACAGAACGGCGTTCATCTTCCAATTTTTGGAATTCCGCTTTTTGTTTTGCGTCTTTTTCTTTAAACTTATCATCTGTTTTCTTTATTGATGCTTGTAATTTTTTACTTTTCTTACTGATAGATGCAGCCTGATCTTCGCGGCTTTCAACATCATTAATTCCGCCTTTTAAATCAGAGGTTTGTTCTTTCAATTCTTTTGCAGCTTCACGACCTTTGCCTGCGTCTCTGCCGATTCCCAAATCGTCACCACCGCCAACGTCATGACCACCCATAATTGAAGGATCAAGACCGGCTGTAAGTGAATTAATACCGGAAGAAGAACCAGAACCACTGTTACCGCCCGATACAAAGTTCATTTGACCGTTAAAAATACTGTTTCCACCACGTTGAGCACCTTGTGATGTGCGTCTTGAGGTTCTTACAGTTGTTGAAGTTTGAGTGGTAGGTTCTGCAGAAAAAATATTAGGGTCGTTAAAAACGGAGCCGTTTTTTGTCATGTCAACAGGAGCTTGCTGAGTCGCAACTTTTTTGTTTGCGCCTTTCTTAGGACGTATATAATTCGCGCCGTTTGCCGAATTAATATCCACGCTGAACATACTCATGTTATAAGCTCTCCGTTTTTTTGCTCTCTAATATATAAAGAGTTTTGAAATCAACGGATTTCAGCGTTTTTTATATTCGTTACAATCCTTAATATTAACTTATTTTACCGAGGACAACCCTCTTTTTTGCCCCCGTGCAGCTCGGAAGATTTGACGGGATTCCGTAATATTTGCAATACCCCAAAAGCGCAAATGCCATAACTTCCTTAAAATTATTCGAAATCTTGTAATCCTCATGCGTTTTAAGCTCAATTTCAGCGGGTAAATATTTTCTAATTAAGCGCATTAATTCAGGGTTATAAGCCCCGCCGCCGCCGATGATTACTTCATCAACCGCGATTTGAGGGAAAATAAATCTTTCGTAAGCGTCGACAATTGTTCTTGCCGTTAAAGCAGTTGCCGTCGCAATAATATCTTTTTTATCAGTTGGCGCATAACGAAGAGCGTTTTCAATATAAAAGTTTGAAAAGTATTCTCTCCCGGTTGTTTTAGGCGGCTCTTTTAAGTAGTAGTCGTCCTGTAATAATAAATTCAGCCAGCCGTCGTCAATCACCCCTTCGTGCGCGACTTTGCCATCCTCATCGTAAGGCTTATTGAAAAACTTATTCATACAGTAATCAATCATTATGTTTCCAAGTCCCGTGTCAAACCCGAAAGTATCGTTTTCGCGTGTCACCACAGTAACATTGGAAATCCCGCCGATATTCTGTACTAATACATTTTTCCTTAAAGGCTTAAACCACTTTTCATCAGCAAAACACACCAAAGGTGCGCCCTCCCCGCCCGCTGCAATGTCTGCCTCTCTAAAATTTGAAACGACCATACATCCCGTTTTTTCAGAGATGACAGAACTTTCACCGATTTGCAGCGTACTTTTTAAGGATACACCATCCAACTTCTCCTCTTTCGGACTGTGAAATACAGTCTGTCCATGACTTGCTATCAAGTCAGGTTTCCCATGTTCTGAAATTAAAATATCGCAAGCATTTGCGAAACATTCCCCAATCGCAAAGTTCATCTGACAAATGTCCTTGATAGAACTTTCTCCCCTAAACATCTGAAAAATCTTTTCTCTAATGTGCACCGGATACTTATAATTTATCCCTGCGACCAATTCGCAACTCAAATCAGGATGTACCAAACATAAACCCGCATCAATACTATCACAGGAAGTCCCCGACATTAAACCTATAATCTTTTTAGTTTCCAGTTCACACATAAATCTTTAAAAAAATTCCCTAATCAATCTCTTTCACCTAAACTACGTCTTTTTTTCTTTTCCAAACTCCTTGAGTCTATTTGCTTCTCCCAAGTTTAAATTATGCCATCACCTCTATTTCTTTCGTGTTTTTAAATCCTGCTCCTCACAGTATTAAATCTAAATCTATCGATTGAGATTATCAAGTAACAAAAGCGCGAAAATTTGTTACAATTGCCCATGCCCTTTGAAACAAGAGAGCAAAAAAAATATTTACAATTTTAATGAAGAAAACTTAATTAAATAACGTAAAAAATCAGGGTTTTCATGATTGACATAAAAGCATATTTTGTGAAACCCGCACACAACAAAGGGCATGATTAAAAATAAAAGCCTGCGGGAAATCCCGCAGGCTATACTTATTTACTAAACCCCTCTTGATGAAATCTCATTAAATTCGCAAGATGCCATTGTTTTTCTTTGACCTCTTGAATATAATCTTTGATTTCTTCAAGTTCAGACAACAATGTTGCCATATCTTTGTTCTGTCTGACAAACGGAACTTCCGGTTCCTTTTCTTGCCAGGAAGGTGAGAGACAAAGATTTTCGAACAATTCCTTCTCGTTCACATTTACCTCCTAATCACACTGTTTTTCGGAAATGAAAGCGTGAAACATATCCACCAAATCAAACTTACCGTATTTAAAAGCTACAGGAGCTTTTGTGTAAGCCTCGTCTTCCAAATCCTGAATTGCTTTCACCTCTTTATAAGTAGCTGAATCAAAATCAAAACTTGTCATTTCCCCGTAATCTAACATCAAATCTTCCATGTCTAAAACTTTTTTGTCTGTCATATCAAACACTCCTTATTTACCTGTGCTAAATATCGGCAGACAAAAAAAGAAACTTTAAAGAAAAGGAGGGAATATTAAGAAAATTTTACAATAAAAAAGCACCCCTCCCGATGAGCAGCGCTTTTCTAACTTCTTTTTACTAAAAGACCTAAGGATTTAAGCCAAACCTAAAACTTTTCTATACCATGAGAATGTTTCTAATTCAGACCCATTGAATGTTGTTTTGAGGCATTGGTTTTTCAAGTAATTTTCAAATTCATCGTTGAATTTTGATTTCTTTACTTTTTTAGTTTCGATTGTTTCAGTAGTCCCCATAATGTAACTCCTTCCACTTCGCCTTCACAATAGCCATTGTATCATAAAATTTCAACTTTGGCTAGTGTCATAAAACCGCTAAATCATGAAAATTGCGCTATATTTGCCTCCTGGCGTGTAAATTTTTGTAACAATTTTATTTCGGGACTATTGCCCTCATTTTTATACCTTTTACTTTACACGAAAAGTATTTTTATGATAGAATATTATTACATTAGGGAAGGAGGGTTATTACGAAAAAGCGTTTACTCATATCGGCTATTCTTTTGGGACTATTAGGTTCAAATTCCGCTTTCGCAAGTCTTTCGCCGGAAGCCAATGCTCTTTACCAAAAAGCCTGCGCGCTTGAATACAAAGAGGAATATTCTAGTGCTATTCAAACTTTGCTGCAAGCTATCTATCTTAACCCTAATGAGGCAATGCTTTATACCAAACTTGCCGGACTTTATGCGGATACACAAGATTATGACACAGCGCTCAAAGCCTACAAAAAAGCCATGGAACTTAAACCAACTGACGCTTTTATCTATATAAGTATCGGCGGAATTTACGAAAACAAAGGCGATTACAAAGAGGCTCTCCTGTATTATCAACAGGCGCAAAAAATCTTTCCTGACTACAAATTCAACTATTTAAACATCGCAAACGCTCAATACATGAGTAAAGATTATAAAACCGCAATCAAAAATTACGAATACTTCTTAAGTATTTATCCGGAACACTTTGAGGCTAGGGAAAACCTTGCCAATTCGTACCTGCTTGAAAACGATGTGAACAAAGCGATTACCGAATTTGCATCGCTTTACAAGAAGAATCCTGAAGATTTCAACAGCTACGGAAACTACGGTATTGCGCTTTATAAAACCAAAGATTATAAAAAATCTATCGACTTTTTGCAAAAAGAGCTTGAAAAGAACCCGACAAACCTTTCTTGCCGTGTAACTTTAGCGTTATGTTATCAGGCGCTTGAAGAGAACGACAAAGCTCTTGCCCAATATGTTGCAATCTTTGAACAAGAGCCTGCGCTCAACATAATCCGTTTTGATTATGCAAACCTTCTTGCAGACATGCAGCAGAATGAAGAGGCTATTAAACAATACAAACTTTATATTGAAAAATATCCTGATAACGGTTATGCGTACAAAAATCTCGGTATGGTTTTGAAACGCGAAAACCAAATTGATGAGGCGGTCAAGAATTTTGAGCTTGCGCTTGCAAAAAATACGAGCGACCCTGAAATGAAAAAAGCGCTCGCAGAATCCTACCATATTCAAAAAAATTATGAAAAAGCTATTCAGGGCTACAACGAAATTCTTCTTACAGAAACCAATAATTATGACCTGAAACTTAATAAAGCATTAGCACTTCACGCCTGGGAAAAATACCCTGCTGCAATTGATGCGTATATGGAATTGTTAAAAATTAAACCTAGCGAAGAAGTAACTAAAAATTTAACTGCTGCGCTTTTGACACAGGCAAAAATATATTACGATGAAAACGATTTGGCAAAAGCCCTGCCGTATTTTGAAAAAGCGTCTGCAATTGATAAAGAAAACAGTTATCCTTTATATATGATGGCAAGAATTTACCGTGCGCAGGATGACACCCAAAAAGCCGGAGAATACTATGAAAAAGCTATTTCTCTAAGCCCGTCAAACTTTGACTACAGCAACGAATACGCCGAATTTATCACAGAGGCTTACAACAAGGAAGTCAACGAAAAACCAATCGAAGAAATTACAGCGCCAATCGAAACCACAAGCAGCGCGGATGATAATATTTCGCTCGTTACCGTAACTTTTGAGGATGAAAACGCACCTAAAACTGAAGTTGACAAACAATACCAAAAACTTCTTACCGCAGCCGATAAAAGCTACAAAAATAAAGAGTTTGACGCTGCGCTTTTGACATACAAAGAGGCGTTAGGGCTTAACCCGACTGATGAAAAAACTCTTTTAAAAATCGGGAATGTTTACCGTTCACAACACGATAACAAAAACGCAAGTTCATATTATAAAAAAGCAATTTTGACAGACATAAACTACGCCGATGCTTGGTTTAACCTCGGTCTTGTTTACGCAGAAGAAAAAAATACACCGGAGGCTATCAAAGCGTTCAAAAAAGTTGTCGATATTGACCCTGCTTACTCATACGCTTATTTTGCACTTGGTATCGCATACGAGTCACAAGGAAACAATCAAGAGGCAATCAAGAATTACCAATCATTCCTGCAATATAGCGACGACAGCAACACAATGAGTCTTGTGCGCGAAAAATTGAATGTACTGCAATGAGAAAGTTTTTTGTAATTTTATTATTATTCATAAGCGTATTTGCGGCAGGTTGCAAAGATAAATCTTACATTGTTTTCAACCGCGAATCAATTACGCCTGAAAATGTTCTTGACGGTACATATGTTTTTCAGCCGGGTGAAAGAGTTTACTACCTTGTGACGCTCCCGAAACCTGTTGTTACAAGGCAGCTTTATATACAAGTTTTTAAACGCGATAATGATGAAATGCGTTACGGTTATAAATTAATTTATGGCAAAACCGTCCATTTGAAAGATGAACAACAATATTACTATACAGACTATTTTGTCTTTAACGAAAAGGGTTTATACGAATTTAAAGTTTATTCCAAAGACGAACCAACAAAAGAACTAACAAGCAACATCGTGCAGGTTAGATAGAAGAGCCGTTATAATCTCTTTGATTTCCGGTGAGATGTCGTCAGGACCGGAAATGTTCTCTTTCACAAATTGCGCAAATTCCGCTTTCTTAAACTCGTGATGACCGCGTGTGCGGAAAAATTCTTCCAAAAACTCGACCGTTGATGCAGCGTTCTCAAGTAAACCGGTATCGCCCATGGAAATAAATTCCGTCTCATAATTAATCGTCTTTTTCACAAGCGATTTAGGCAAAATATCCTCAAATTCACCCTTTGATATCACATGCACATAATCTCCCTCACGCAGCCGCGGCTGAATTTGTGTAAAATTTTCTTTTGCATCGCTATCCAGCAGAACGTAAATAGGAATTTTTAAACACGCGGCAAACCGATAAAAATATTTTACAACCTGATTTTTGCCGCCTGCAGAGATAACAAAAATCCCGTTTTTCTTAAAATCAAACCCGAGTATTTTCGCGAACTCCGGCAAAAGGATTTCCTCGGTAATTCCCTCTACAAGTAAAACTTTTTCAACAGGATAAAGATTAGCGGCGCGGTTTTCAGCCGAACACTTCTGTGTTGCAAGAGATTTCAGCCAGCGCAGGTTGAAAACCGCGCCATCCTCAATCAATTCAACTGCCGCTGCGTAATTAATTTTATTTTTCAGAAAGATTTCCTGATGTTCTGTGATATGAAAAATAGTTTTTTCATAATCATAAATCTGCGTATTTATTGAATAATTTTCTTTTAATTCCAGCCCCAACGCCTCAAGCGAATAGTTAATTATCTCCTGCGCAAGCCGTGTGATTTCGGCATAGTCAAGATTTTCAATATCATTCTTTTTAAGTTTAGGTTCAATAAGGTTGCCGGTAATAATTTCTTCAAAGACGCGCATATAGCGTCTTTCCGGCTCCTTAAACCGTGTCAGCCTGTCAAGTGAAATTAATATTTGTTCTTTTGTTAAAGGTTTAATCTTTTTCATCTAATAGCAAAATAAAATATTTTTATATATTATAAGACTACGGAGTTAAGAAATGACTTTATCGGTACCGAACATCTCACAAAGAAATTATACCACAAGCGCCGTATTTTTCAAAAGCAGCGCTCCGCCGTCTGCTTACCAGGCTCTTACGGGAGGTTCTGACGGATTTGTGACCGCTCCGCTTGAAGGGGCAGAGCAGGAAAAATACGATAAAATTTTAAACTCATTGCCCGCAAAAAGTGTTTTAGAATTTGAGAACTTGCGCAAACGCGGGGTTTTGACTAACAGAAAATCCAACGATAAAAGCTCTACACTTGATAATCTCTATAAAATTCTAACAACCGAGCGCGCCCGTGGGTTGGATAATAAGGCTTTGCTTGCGGAAACTATCGGGCATTTGAACAACCCGTATTTGATAAGCCAAAAATCAGACAACAGTATAACGAACTATCTTGAAGCGGTCTTCAGCCCTAAAAGTCCGCTTTATGAGAAAGAAAATTCCAGCACATGCACAGCTGCGTGTATAGAATTTGATCTCGCGAATCAGGAACCCGCAGAATTTACACGGTTTGTGGAGGGATTAACGTCACCTGCGGTCGAAGTTGAAAAAATTATTGATTTAGATAATCTTGCAGACAAAACACTTGATGCGATTTGGCTTTTAAATATTTTTGAAATCCCGCACGAAGAAAGAGATTTCAACAAAGCTAAGATAACCCTGAAACCTGATGATATGGTTTTATTAAAAATCGGTTTGGATAATAAACGCGAAAAAATTTCAAAACAACGCAATACTATTGACACACTTATGCAATCGACATTTATGAACGTTGGTTCGCAACAGAGTTATAATTCCCTAACCGACCGTCGTGACGGGAATTTCAACGTAGGGGAACGCGGGCTGATTGAATACGAAAAGACCTTTGTGGAATCTGTTGTTCGAAATAAAAATATAATTTCGGTAAATTATCAAAAAATCAACAATAAGGGTGAAATCGCCGGTTATGAGGCTGACTTTGGGACAATAAGGGCACAGTTACTGGACACGCTTTCACGCAAAGAAAATATTATTGCAGGTCTGACAAACAAAACGAAATCAGGCAAACTCAAGGGTCACGAAATAGTAATTGCGAGTGCGCGCAACGGCAAACACGGAAAGACTGAATTTTTGTGTTATAACAGCGATATGGACAAAACCTCACCAGTGGTTTATGGAGAGGATTACTTACTTCCGCGTATTCATCATGCCGGCATTCCTAAAGAGGTAGTGCAAAAGACCATGGGGTTCAAAGAGGGCTGGATAATGGAACTTGAGAACTACAAAGTTCTGCGGGCACAAAGTAATCGTTAAATAATAATTAATTATTCCTGATTTTTCAAAAATTATCGTTAAAATAATATCAGAGGACGATAATTATGTTAAACTTAGAAAAATTTACCAATCTTTCAAATGAAATTATTGCAAGTGCGCTAAACTTTTCAGCGCAATATAAAAATTCAGAAATTCAACCGGAGCACATTCTTCTTGCCTGCGTCAAGGATGACGGTATGGCAAAAGATTATATGAATGAACTTAAACTCCTTAATCAGGATTTCATTAACGACTTAATCAGTGCGATTAAAGCGTTTCCGACAGTCAGTATGGTTAATACCGCACAGTTAATTCTATCAAAAGACAGTTTCCAAATCCTTGAAAAAGCACAGGATCTTGCGCAGGATTTCAAAGACGAATATGTCGGGCTTGATATGATTCTGCTTGCTATGACAAAACTTGAGGGCACTAACGTATACAATCTTTTAAAACGTTACAGGGTCAGCGAAAGCACTATTCTGAACGCTATGAAAAAAATAAGAGGTAACAAAAAAGTGGATAATAAAAACGCAGAAGAAAATTTAAAAGCATTAGAAAAATATTCAACCGATTTAACAGCGCTTGCGCGCAAGGGAAAACTTGACCCGGTAATCGGTCGTGATGATGAAATTCGTCGTATTGTACAAGTTTTGAACAGACGAACCAAAAACAACCCTGTTCTAATCGGTGAGCCAGGGGTTGGTAAAACAGCGATTATTGAGGGCTTAGCGCAAAGAATTGTTCGCGGCGATGTTCCTGAAAGCCTTAAAAATGTAAAACTTGTTTCGCTCGACCTTGGTGCATTAATTGCAGGGGCGAAGTATAAGGGTGAATTTGAAGAACGTTTAAAAGCCGTTTTAAAAGAAGTCGAAAATTCAAACGGTGAGATCGTAATGTTTATTGATGAACTTCACATGGTAGTCGGTGCCGGTGCGTCTGAGGGTGCAATGGATGCCGGAAACCTTTTAAAACCAATGCTTGCGCGTGGGGTTTTGAGAACAATCGGTGCGACAACAGTAAACGAATACAGAAAATATATTGAAAAAGACCCTGCACTTGAACGCCGGTTTCAGCCGATTATGGTTAACGAACCGTCAATTGAAGATACAATCAGTATTTTGCGTGGTTTAAAAGAAAAATATGAAGTTCACCACGGCGTCAGAATTTTGGACAGCGCACTAATCGACGCGGTTAAACTTTCTGATCGTTATATTACAGACAGATTTTTACCGGATAAAGCAATCGACTTAATCGATGAAGCCGCATCATCTTTGCGTATTCAAATCGACTCTATGCCTGAAGAAATCGACACGCTTTCACGTCAAAAAATTCAGCTTGAAATCGAACGCGAAGCCCTGAAAAAAGAGGACGACAACGAAGAAACAACCGCCAAAATCAATCAAATTTCTTCAGAAATTAACGAATTAAGCGGTAAGATTGACGTTTTGAAAAAGCAATGGGAGGCTGAAAAAGCGTCAATTACTGGTGAAGCCGGTATCAAAGAGGAAATTGAAAAAACGAAACAAAAGATTGAAGAGGCTGAACGCAACACCGACCTTCAAACCGCGGCAGAGCTCAAGTATGGCAAACTTCTTGAACTTCAAAAGCAATTAAATGCAATTCAAGGTCAGGAAAAAGTTTCCAACCGTCTTTTGAAAGAAGAAATTACGGATGAAGATATAGCAAATGTTGTCAGCAAATGGACTGGGATTCCGGTCAATAAACTTGTTGAGAGCGAAAAACAAAAACTTATTAATATGGAAGAAATTCTGCACAAGCGTCTAATTGGTCAGGACGAGGCGGTCGAAACTGTTGCGGACGCAATTCGTCGTGCGCGTTCCGGTTTAAAAGACCCGAAACGTCCGATTGGAACCTTCCTTTTCTTAGGTCCGACCGGTGTTGGTAAGACCGAACTTGCAAAAGCGTTAGCGGAATTTATGTTCAATGATGAAGACGCTTTAATCCGTATTGATATGTCCGAATACATGGAAAAACACAATGTTGCGCGTTTAGTCGGAGCGCCTCCGGGATATGTTGGCTACGAAGAAGGTGGTCAATTAACAGAAGCTGTCCGCAGAAAACCTTATTCCGTTGTGCTTTTCGACGAAATCGAAAAAGCGCATCCGGATGTGTTCAACATAATGCTCCAAATCTTTGATGACGGACGTTTGACCGATTCTAAAGGAAGAACCGTTGATTTCAAAAACACTCTAATCATCATGACAAGTAACATCGGCAGCGACATAATCCTTGAAAGCACTATTAATTCAATGCTTTCACCGGACGAATTTGACAAGACAAAAGAACAAATCTTAGAGCTTTTGAAAACCCGTTTTAAACCGGAATTTCTGAACAGAATTGACGAAACGATTTTCTTCAAAGCTCTTACACTTCCGCAATTGTCAAAAATCGTTGACATTCAAATGGAATATCTGCGTAAACTTCTTGCGGAACAAGAAATCGACCTTATGATAACAGAAGACGCAAGAGAATTCCTTGCTCATCGCGGTTTCAACCCGATTTACGGCGCAAGACCTCTCAAACGTACAATTCGTCAACTTGTCGAAAACCCGTTGTCAAAACTTCTATTATCACAAAACTTCCTCAAAGGTGACGAAATAGTAATTGATGTCGACAACGATGAAATAACATTCAATAAAACACATCTTTAATTTTCAGGAAAAACATGCTATAATAAAAGTATGTTTTTCCAAAGAAGATGTAAAATAACATTCATAGCACACGGTGCAACGATTTATTCAGAAGAGAACCGGTTTTCCAACTGTGAGAATTATCCTCCGCTAAACGAAGCCGGCTATGAAGAAATCGACAAGATTTGCACATTTTTGAAAAAACGTTCCGTAAAAAACGATAAAATATATTCGTCTTGCGGAACGCGTGCTGTTGAAAGTGCGGAGATTATCGCAAAATTATACAAGACAGATATTGAGGTCATAGAGGATTTAAAACCGTTGCTTTGCGGCAACTGGAATAATATGACGCTTACACAAATTATAAAAAAGCAGCCTGATACGCTTGAAAAATTTGTGAACCTGCCGGACGAAAAGATGTGCGAAAACGCAGAAACTCTAACAGAATTTGTAACCCGTGTTGACGAGACAATCAAAGGGATTATTGAGAAAAACATCGGAAACAGAATTATAATAGTGACGTATCCTGACGTAATCCAGGCAGCAATAGTTTCCGCACTAAATCTTCCGAAGGATAAAATTTTCAACTTTTTTATTAAAACCGGCAGTGCAACACAAATCAGTTACTACGACAAATTTACTTCTTTAAAATACTCCGGTTACGTACCGATTTATTAAATTTGTAAAGATTTTTTCAAAACCTGAAATCTCTTTTTCTTAAAATCCTTATTATTTATAAGGAGAGAGTAAGATGATTTCCGCAATAGACAACAACAAAAACCAGTATTATGAACGTGTCGGGGCTGTAAATCTTCAAACGCAACGGGGTTATCCGCCGGAATTTCTTCAGGATTTGCAGAAGAAAACAGACACGCGTGTTGACAAGACTTTTGGCAGCCTTTTGACTTACGGACGCAGCAACACAAAATCCGCCAATCCGTTTGCACCGGCTGACGGCAAAGAGTTTAACCTTTCACATCCGAACGTGAAAGACGAAAACACCGCGCAAAAATTCGACTTTATAGCCTGATTATGCACAACAATAAACGCCGCGTCCGCGATAATCGCTATCGTCATAATCTGTATTGCTTACAGGTGAATTTGTAAACGGCACATAAGCAAATGTATTTTTCACAAAGTTATGGTCAACATCACCAGAACTTTGAGGAGCATAAGTTTGTTTTTGCGGACGGGCAGCAAACCCAAAGTTCTTAACCTGCGGTTGAGGTTCTGCAACCGGCTGAGGTGTTCCCGTATATTGCACCTGATTCAACGGCGCTGTCTGATATGCAAATGGATTGAATTGTGCTTTTTCGACCATAGTAACTTATCCCAAAATAATTCCCTATATTATTATAAAGAATTTCACGCGGGATAAATTGCCTTTTTGGAATGCAATTTTAAGAAATATTAAGCACAAAATATATTTTTCAAATGTTCGTGGTTTTTGTACATCAAATTTACGGGCGGTTTGTAATTACAATCAGGAAAAATTATATTCAAATCGTCATCTTCTTCAAACCCGCACAGACCTATAATACTGTTATCATTTGTAAACAGATTTTTGAAAAATTCCATACTACCTCCAAGTTTAGTGTATAATATTTAATGAAAACGACTTAAAAGTCAAAGAACGGAGGTACGAAAAATGGGTAAAATTTCAAAAGATATGAACATAATGGACATCGTAAACCAATGTCCTCAAAGTGTAGAAGTATTCAGAAAATACGGTTTAGGTTGTATTGGTTGTGCGGCAGCACATTTTGAAAACCTTGAAGCAGGTGCAAAAGTTCACGGTTTTGACGCTGACGCTATGGTTGATGAAATTAACGCTTTAGTTGGCTAATAATTTCAATAATTCAGGTACGAAGATAAGTATTCCTATGACAACGGATATGAAAGACACAAATAAAACAGCTCCTGCTGAAATGTCTTTTGCAAATTTCACAAGTCGGGAATACTTATTTTTATATAAAGCGTCGATTGAAAACTCCAAGGCAGAATTAAGCATTTCAGCAAGCACGACAAGTGCTATTGTCAACAGTAAAATGCAAAGTTTCACACTTCCTACGTGCAGGATTAAACCCGCAATGACAACAAGTCCGGCGACCCCGCTATGAACCCGTAGATTTTTCTCGGCGCGTAGCGCAAGATTAATCCCGTGGCGAGCATTTTCGATTTTTTGTTTGAAACTTTGTGCCTTAAATTTTGTCATTTTCTATAGCCTCTATTTGATGTCTCACGACAAAATTATATTCGTCTTCCGTTTGGTGGTCAAAACCCAAAAGGTGCAAAATTCCATGTGCGATGAGGAACTTCAACTCCCATTCAAAGGTTTTACCCTCTTCTTTTGCCATTTCTTCGACTTTGTCGAGCGCGATAATTATGTCACCCAAAACAACCCGGCGCTCAATTATCATACTGTCTTCGTCATCCGCAAAAATCGCAAAAGTTATGATATCCGCCGGATAATCTTTTCCACGATAGGTTTTATTAAGTTCGTGTGTTTCAGTGCTGTCCGTAAACGTTATGTCAAAATAGACATCATCGAAATCCTTGCCGACAAGAGCGCAGCCCGCGGCGACTTCCTCGTGACTCATGAGGTTTTGAAAAAGTTTTTTCGCGGTTTCAGTCCA
>ENA-ORMR01001703-ORMR01001703.1-human-gut-metagenome-genome-assembly--contig:-NODE-1703-length-15858-cov-3.282098_pt1 | contig 15858 bp, 11 predicted proteins | sample MGYA00242107_ERZ509003 | MGnify/ENA primary metagenome ERZ509003 (study PRJEB26280, sample SAMEA2338699) | human gut metagenome | biome: human gut; feature: human-associated habitat; material: faeces... | reverse complement strand
TATATACTTATTTATAAAAGTTTGTATAGAACGAATTCTTTTCGTAGGCGCATGTATGTATCTTTTCCCACCACTTCTTTTCCTCACAGAAAATAAATGATAGTTAATATGCTCCATATGCCTATTAATTGATGATATTAAATATTTTACACTGACGTGATTAATTTTTGAAAAATGATTAAGATTAAAAATAATCGGTATATTATTATTTCTTAATTTTTCAGAATAATCAAACAAACTTTTAACAATAATTTCGCTATGAATCTGAGTCGCATTTTCAATGAGGTGATGTGCCGTCCAGTGTTCCATTTACACTCCATTTTAGCCACAAAGTGGCGTTTACAATTCTGCTTCTACCAAGACTTCGCAGGAAAAAGTGAAGCAGAATTGCAAATGGCTGCGAAGCAGCAATTGCATCAGTTCTTTCCAGCAACAGCTCTAGCTATTGCCTGTACAATGTGCCAGAGCACTGTACTAACGGCTAAACGAAACTACTAGACGGCACACCATTTTTTAGGGATATATAGCGAAAAATCTGGAAATATGCACGGAGATGTGCGATTAAATAAGACGTCACATCCTACTTGCGTGATGAAATTTCTTTCATCAATAAATCCAGAACAACGTAATATCCCTAAATATTCTTCTACTATGGAAATATCGAGTTCTAAATATTTTGATAAAGAGTTAGCTGATTTAACGCCCCGTTTTATCAACTGGAGAATCTGCAACTGCTCCGCACATACAGCAGATGTATTTGATGTATTTGTATCATTTTCTAAAAGAGAAATCATCCAGTCTGGAACAATTCTACCTGGAAACAAGGGCTTAACTTTCTTACCAGTCCATAAGCATCCGGGGATATTATTAGGAACGCTATGGTAAAATAATATATTTGCCATTGTTTCTTGATAGCCTAATGCCATCCTACTTGTATCATTACTCTTACAAAAGTCTTCTATCGATTTTAAATTATCCCCCCAACGTCTTTTATCATCTTTTTTATATATATCATGACTAATGAAATGCAACTTCTCTGATAATTTAAATTTTCGACTATGATAATTGTCACCAGGAACAATAGACGTTATTTTTTCTTTTGCATCCTCTGAGATAGTATAAGCAAAGAAATATATTTTCAATAATCCATAGCTCCACCAACTCTTTATTGTGCTATTTTTAAAAAAAACTTTAAATAGTCAGAGGCTCTCCCACCGCTAGCAATAATATCATCAATAATAAAAATATTGTGAATTTTCTTTTTTCGCAAAATATTTATCGAAGGATTATCAAAAAATCCAGAATCCTTTACTCTTGTCAATGAATTAATCAATGCATATATAAGCTCTCCGCTTCCAATTGACCTTCCAGGTCTTCTACTTATTTCTCCGTCTGGCTCCCATATATTTTCATCTTTTTCTTCGTCTTGATTTCTTTCAGTGATTTTTCTCAAAGCATAAAGAGCGCATTTATCATCCTTGAAAGAAGTAATTTCTTTTTTGAGCCAACTTATCACAGAATCTGCGGGGATGATTTTCAGCTGACATAAAAGATCGATGGCAAGAGTTCTGCTATCAGAGAATTGTTCAAGCCAATTATTGATTTCATATGAGCTACTAATCTTTTGGGGTGTAAGCTTGTAAGATATGCTCATAATAACCGCTCTAAATAAAAATCATATTGTCACTGATAGAAAGGAAATCAAATCTTGATGTCCATTCTAAATTTTAAAAAGTTTGTAAAGCGTTGTCCTGCTCACTCCAAAATGAGCTGCGACTTCCGTTTTACTTTGCCCATCAGCGACCATCTTGCGAGCGAGTTCTGCCTGTTCCGGTGTGAAGGATGGCTTGCGTCCTTTGTACTTCCCTGCGGCTTTAGCAATGGCAATCCCTTCTCGCTGCCGTTCCCGAATCATGGCTCGCTCAAACTGGGCAACTGCTCCGATGATTTGGAGCTGGAGCTTCTGGAAGGGGTCTTCCACTTTCCCTGCTGAAAACGTAAGCCCTTCCTTGTGAAGGATGACAGAAACATCCCGCTGGTTCAAGCTCTCGATGATCCGCAGAAGATCCTGAAGATTACGAGCCAGTCTGTCGATGCTGTGCACATGCAGCGTATCCCCATCACGGAGGTAGTCCAGGCAAGCAGCCAGTTGGGGTCTAGACATATCCTTTCCACTGCATCTGTCGGTAAAAATTTTGTCCAGATGAAACCCATCGAGTTGCCGGGCTGTATTCTGATCTGTGCTGCTGACACGGATGTAGCCGATCTGCTTTCCTTCCATGCTGAGCCTCCAAATTGTTCAAATGAGGTTAAAGAGGCTAAACGCATTTGTCAATTAAATACGAAAATAACCCTAAATGAACATACGTACCCCTTTCAAGCAGCGTTCAGTTAGAGTTTACTCCAAACGATCATCCCCAAAGAGAAGAAAGGGCGTCTACACCTTCCCTTTTCAAGCGTTCACGGATAAAATCATACCGCTATTTTCTCCAGGAGAGCTCCATGACCTTTCGTGATATTCTTGCCAAGTTCCGCAACATCTCTTTTTCCGAACGGGATAAAGGAGATCGCTTTGAACGCCTGATGCAGGCTTTTCTACAAACTGTTCCCTGGTATGAAGGCAAGTTCCAGCATGTCTGGCTCTGGAAAGAGTTCCCCTACAAGAACAACCTGGGTGGCAAGGATACTGGTATCGATCTGGTGGCCCAAACGGTAGAAGGTGACTTCTGGGCTATCCAATGCAAGTGCTATGACGAAAAAGCTCGGATCGACAAACCTGCTGTGGACAGTTTTCTGGCAACATCCAGCAAGCAGTTCGTCAACGACCAGCTGCAAACGACTTCCTTTGCTCTGCGTCTCTGGATTTCCACGACCAACAAATGGGGGAGTGAGGCAGAAAATGCCATCAGGCACCAGGAACCCCCTGTTCAGCGAATTAGTCTTGCTGATCTTGAGAGCGCTCCTGTGGATTGGTCTGCACTGGAGAAAGGAATCAGTGGTGCTCAGGCAAGGCAGAGCAAAAAAACGCCTCGACCGCATCAGCAGGCTGCAATCACAGCATTCCATGAGCATTTCCAGAGCAACGATCGTGGCAAATTAATCATGGCATGCGGTACAGGTAAAACCTACACCTCCCTGAAGATCGCGGAAAATCAAACCGGTGGGAAAGGTCTCGTCCTCTTTCTGGCTCCTTCCATTGCTCTGGTGGGACAAACCCTGCGTGAGTGGACAGCGGAAGCCAGCAGCTCCATTTTCCCCATCTGCATCTGCTCTGATCCTGAAGTCAGCAAAAGCAAGACCAAGGCTGATGATGAGCATGATGGATACAGCGTCACGGATTTGGCATTCCCTGCCTCTACCGATGTGGATGAAATCGTTCGTCAGCTGCGCTTGGCAGAGAAATTCCATACGGATGGATTGACCGTCGTTTTTTCCACCTACCAGTCCATTGCCGTCATAGCTCGTGCCCAAAAGGAATTTCAGCGGGAGTTCGATCTCATCATCTGTGATGAAGCACATCGCACAACGGGTGTTACCCTGAAGGATGAAGAAGAGTCCGCCTTCGTCAAAGTTCACGATGATGCCTTCATCCATGCCAAAAAGCGCATGTACATGACGGCTACTCCACGTCTGTATGCGGAAACCAGCAAGAAGAAAGCCCAGGAGGCGGATGCCTATCTTTGCTCGATGGACGATGAAGCCATGTACGGGCAGGAAGTCTTCCGTATCGGCTTTGGTGAGGCGGTGGATAAAAACCTTTTGGCTGACTACAAGGTACTGGTACTGACGCTGAGTGAAAGCCAGATTCCCGCTGCCCTGCAAGCTGCTGTAGCCGATAGAACCAAGGAGATCGATACAGATGATGCCAGCAAGCTCATGGGGTGTATCAATGCTCTCTCCAAGCGGATGCTCATCGACGAGGGACTGCTGAAAACATCCGATCCCTCCCCCATGCGCAAAGCTGTCGCTTTCTGCCAGAACATCAAGATTTCCAAAAAGATCAGTGCCGTCTTCAATGATTTCAAGGACAGCTATTACGATAGTCTGACCCAGGCGGAACGGGATGAGATGGTGGGTGTGGCAGCACAGCATGTGGATGGAACCATGCCTGCGACGACTCGTGACGAAAAATTGTCCTGGCTCAACGCATCTCCTTCAGATGGCAATGAGTGTCGTATTCTGACGAATGTGCGCTGTCTTTCCGAAGGGGTGGACGTACCTTCCCTGGATGCCGTTCTTTTTTTGTCTGCCAGAAATTCCCAGATCGATGTGGTGCAATCTGTGGGGCGTGTAATGCGTACCGCACCCGGAAAAAAGTTTGGCTACATCATCATCCCTGTCCTGATTCCCTCCAATGTGAGCCCGGAAGAAGCCCTCAACGACAACAAACGCTTTGCTGTTGTCTGGACGGTATTGAACGCTTTGCGTGCCCATGATGACCGCTTCAGTGCCACGGTCAACAAGATCGATTTGAACCGCCACAAACCTGCTGGGGGTGGCAGTGTCTTGATTGGTCCCATCGGTGGAGATTCTTCACAATCTGATCAGGATGAAAGCGATATCGGACACAAAGGGGATGGGAAACGGCCTCCAGCCCAGCTTCCCTTGCCCATACCGCAGCTGGAAGAGCTGAAAAATGCCATCTATGCCCGCATGGTGCAAAAGGTGGGGAACAAACGCTATTGGGAGCAGTGGGCAGCGGATGTCGCCAAGATCGCACAGGGCTATATCGAGCGCATCAATCGTCTGATTGCGGCTCCAGGTCCTCACAAGGATGCTTTTGACGAGTTCCTTTCCGGCTTGCGCAAAAACATCAACCCCTCTGTCACTCCGGGGGAAGTGGTGGAGATGCTGGCCCAGCATCTGATAACCAAACCAGTCTTCGAAGCTCTGTTCGAGAACTACTCCTTTGTCCAGAACAATCCGGTTTCTCGTGCCTTGCAGGGAATGATCGATTTGCTGGAAGAGCAGGCTCTGGAAAAGGATACCGTTGTCCTGTCACGCTTTTACGAATCCGTGAAGATGCGTGTTGCCGGGATCGATAACGCTGAGGGCAGACAGCGTATCATCGTTGAGCTGTACGACAAATTTTTCCGCACCGCCTTCCCTTTGACCGTGGAAAAACTGGGCATCGTCTACACTCCGGTGGAGATCGTGGATTTTATCAACCGTTCTGTAGCGGATGTTTTGCAGGCGGTATTCGATCGTTCCCTTTCTGATGAGAACGTGCATATCCTAGATCCCTTCACCGGAACAGGAACTTTTATTGCCCGTATGATCGAAAGCGGTCTCATCACACCGGAAGCATTGCCTCGCAAATACAAACACGAACTCCACGCTAACGAGATAGTCCTGTTGGCCTATTATATCGCCTCCATCAACATCGAAAACGCCTACCATGCTACCCAGGGGGAAAATACGGCCTACACTCCGTTCAATGGCATCTGCCTGACGGATACTTTCCAGCTGGGAGAAACAGACGATACCAACAAGCTATATACTCCTGCCTTAAAGCAAAATTCTGAACGCGTACAGGCACAGCGAAAATCTCCCATCCAGGTCATCATCGGCAATCCTCCATATTCTGTGGGCCAGAAATCAGCCAATGATGATGCCCAGAACCAGTCTTACCCTCACTTGGAGAAGCGTATAGCCAGCACCTATGCTGCCAGGTCTGACAAGACTAACAAAAATGCGCTCTATGATTCCTATATCAAGGCATTTCGTTGGGCATCTGACAGGCTGGATAAACAGCAGGGAGGTATCATCGCTTTTGTTTCCAATGGATACTGGCTGGATGGTAATGCGATGGACGGTTTCCGCAAATGCCTGGAAGATGAATTCAGTGCTGTTTATGTCTTCAATCTGCGTGGGAACCAAAGGACAAGCGGAGAAACTTCTCGTCGGGAGGGTGGAAAAATTTTTGGCTCTGGTAGCCGGACTCCCATTGCCATCACTGTCCTTGTTAAAAAGTCTGGCCATCAGGGAAAAGCATTTATCCAGTACCATGACATCGGTGACTACCTGAGCCGGGAAGAGAAACTTGCCATCATCGCCCAAAAGCGTAGCATCCTTGATTCCAGCATGGAATGGACACAGCTCCACCCCAATGCACATGGAGACTGGCTCAATCAGCGTAATGATATTTTCGGGAGCTTCATCCCTCTGGGCGATAAGGATAACAAGGGAAACAAGCAGACATTCTTTGTACCCTACTATTCTAATGGTCTGAAAACCCAACGAGATGCATGGTGCTACAATTTTTCCCAGAAAAAGTTACAGCAGAATATTCAGGAGACTATTGATTATTATAACAGCATGGTGGAATCAGGCAGAGAGGCACCTGTGCTTGACGCTACAAGGATAAGCTGGTCTGCAAATCTTCAAACAGCTTTCTTCAAAAAACGAGAAATAATTTTTGAGAAAAAAGACTGCTGCATTGCTTTATATCGTCCTTTTAATAAATTGCATGTCTATTTCAATCGAGAACTAAATGAAAGAGTCTATAAAATACCCAAACTCTTCCCTATACAAGACGCTAAAAATCTGATTATTTGCTTACCTGGGATAGGAGGTCGGTGGTTAGAATTCAGTTCATTTATAGTTACCGATATTCCTGACTTACATTTTCACAATGACGGTAGTCAATGCTTCCCTCTCTACTACTATGAAAAACGTTCTGCTTATCAGCCGACGCTTTTTGACACTGGTAATGAGGAATACACGCGCAAGGATGGCATCACGAACTTCATTTTGGAACGGTGTCGGGAGAGCTACGGCCCCAAAGTGACCAAAGAAGACATCTTCTACTACGTCTATGGCTTGCTGCACTCCCCTGACTACCGGAAAGCCTTTGCTGCGGACCTGAAAAAGATGCTGCCTCGTATTCCCCTGGTGGAGAAACCTGCGGATTTCTGGGCATTCAGCAAGGCAGGAAGAGCTCTGGCAGACCTGCACCTCAACTATGAGACACAGCCCGCATGTGGAGAAGTGGTTGTCGAAGGAGCTGAACACGACAATTTCCATGTGGAGAAGATGCGCTTCCCTGACAAGAAAGATAAATCTGTCATCGAGTTCAACCCCTGGATCAAACTGACCAACATCCCCCTGGAAGCCTACGATTACGTAGTCAATGGTCGATCCGCCATCGAGTGGGTCATGGAGCGCTATCAGATCAAGACCGACAAAGCCAGCGGTATTGTAAACGATCCTAACGACTGGGCACAAGAACAGGGTAAGCCGAGGTATATCCTCGACTTGCTCCTGAGTGTGATTACAGTGAGTCTTGAGACGATGAAGATTGTAAATGCATTACCTGAAGTATAGTGACATAAATATTACAGGAGACTCAAATGATAATAAAATCACTTACTATGCGTAATTTTCGCCGATACTTAAATGATACGACTATTAATTTCAATGATTTAACAGTGTTAGTCGGGAAAAATGATGCAGGAAAATCGACTATTCTGGAAGCTCTTGATATATTTTTCAATGACGGTTCTGGATGCATAAAGATAGATAAAAATGATATCACAAAGACTCAATCTGAAAATTATAATAAGGAAATTATACTTTCTGTCTGTTTTGGGAATCTCCCAAGTTCTGTAGTCATTGACGCTACAAATAGCACAACTCTAGAAGATGAATATTTACTTAATGAGAATGACGATCTTGAAATTATAAAAAAATACAAAGATGCTGGTAGAGCAAAAATTTATATTCGAGCCCACCATCCTACAAATCCTAACTGCTCAGATTTACTTTTAAAAAAAGATTCGGAACTGCGTAAGATACTAGATGATTTAAATATTGAATGCTCTGATAGGACAAAAAACTCAGTAATGCGTAAAGCAATTTGGGATCACTTCTCCAATGACTTGCGATTGGCAATGGTAGAAATAGATGTCTCGCTAAATCTATTTGGGACAAACTTCAAAGTTATCTCCCATTATACACTTTATTCCAGTCTGATAGGAAAAATACAGATAGCGATAATGAGGTACAGGATCCTCTCAAAAATGCTGTAAAGGAAATTTTAGCAGATGCTGAAATCTCTCAAGCTTTATCACGAATTTCTCAAACTGTAGAAAACAAACTTCGAGAGGTTGCGTCCAACACATTGAATAAATTGCATGAAATGAGTCCTGAAGTTGCAGAGAGCTTGAATCCTGTGATTCCTTCTGCATCAAGCTTAAAGTGGGCTGACGTTTTCAAAGGAGTATCTATTGCCGGAGATAATAATATTCCTATCAATAAAAGAGGTAGCGGGGTTAAGAGACTAATATTACTAAACTTCTTTAGAGCTGAAGCTGAGCGCAGGTTAAGAGAGCATGCTGCCCCAAGCATCATCTATGCTATTGAAGAACCGGAAACATCACAGCACACGAAAAACCAAAAGAAACTTATTGATTCTTTTATAGATTTATCAAGAGCTGAAAATACGCAAATAATTCTTACAACCCATAGTGCAAATATAGTTAAAAAACTTGATTTTTCTGATCTTAGATTAATATCAAATTCTGATGGAACTAATAATATTCAAGAAATAAATCCACAACAGTTACCTTACCCTTCGCTCAATGAAGTAAACTATACTGCTTTTTCAGAAATCACGGAAGAATATCATAACGAACTTTATGCTTTTATTGAGATGAAGGGGAAATTCGGGCTGTTTAAACAGGGGCAAAATACAATGTTATATAAAAGATATGGCAACAATGGAAATATAAAATATGAACAAAGGACACTCACAGAGTATATACGCCATCAAATACATCATCCCGAAAATATTTTAAATAGAAGATATACGGAAATAGAATTGCATACATCAATTGAACTGATGCGCACATTCATCGCAGCTAACCTGGTATAATCATGTTCCTCAGAGAAATATAAAAACAAAGGAGATATACATATCATCAATAGTTCAGGATTTATACGATGGGGAATGCCAAGCTTTTGGGAGTATGATGGCAAAAAAGATGAAAATATTGATTTCACCTATAGTGAGGATTGTGTCGAAGATAAAGAACATCATAACTTGGTATATAAGTTTTTTCTAGCTATTCAGCAGCAGAGTCATTTGCTGTATAATGAGAGAGGGAGATGTAAGCAAAGTAGAATATGGCTATATTTGACGATTTTCTCTACAGGCTCTTGAATATTTTAGCGATATTCCTAATAAATTAGTTTTTTCGTAAAAGTACTCTTTTTCACCTATACGCAACTTATCTTATACATTGGAAAGAAGTAGAGTATCGAGTATATTTGCTCTCTAATTCTAGACGGTACTTTATAATTATAAAAGATCTTTTTCCAAGAGTCGAAAGGCTATCTCGTTCTCACCTCTATCCGCTTCTCTTAATTGCTTTTCTATCAGGAAATTTGTCTCTCGAATGGCTTCCTCATGCCCTGTCAAGGCAGCAAAGGGAGAGAACTGGGCAGCTCTGTTGGCTCTGGGCATACGGGGATACTTGGACTCAGGGCGTGACAGATTGATGATATCATCGTACTTGTCGCTCATGCCTTGTGCCCTCCTATCTGCTGGTTGCGTTCCCTGGTCGTAGCTCCTTCTTCCAGGTTCATGCCCTTCAGCAGGGCATTTTTGCCATAGCGTTCACGGATTTTCAGGATGGCCTCCTGTCTCTTGCGTTCTTTCTGGAGCTGTCCCTGTTCCTGCTCTTCCCGCTTCTGCTCCGCAGCATAATCGGTGAACAAATCGAGTTGTCTGGGCTTTTTGTCTTTGCCTATCTGGCTTTCATGCAAGACATGGGCTGCTACCAGGTTGATACGCCTGACCAGCAACTTTCGATCCACGATGCGATCAAAAAGCTCCAGCACAGCATGTGTCATCCGTCTGCTGGAAGATGTGAACTGGCCTAGATTGACCGTACCATGTGCATGCTGAGGAAGCTGGCGTCCATAGCTGTCCGTAATCACCAGACCGGTATAACCACGCTCAGGAGACAGACTCTCGATATCATACCCCACCGTCAGTACCAGCTGATCCGTCAGCAAACGCTTGCCCACCAGATCCAGAGCAAGCGAGTCTACCATCTCCTTGACCACCAGACGAGCTTTTTCCACCTCATAGGGAGAGTGTAGCACCTGTCCTGACCCTATGCTCCTGGAAGATGGCTGATAGGCCTTGATATCTGCCATCGTACACGGTTCATAACCCCAGGCATGATCTATCAGCAGCTCTGCATTCACCCCAAACAGACGAAAGAGTAAATCTTCGCTATGGATGGAATAGCGGGCAATATCTCCCATCGTTTTGATGCCGTACTTTTCCAGCTTCTGGACATATCCTCTGCCAACTCTCCAGAAATCCCTCAAGGGGGTGTGATGCCACAACTGCTGGCGATACGACATCTCATCCAGACAGGCTATACGCACACCATCCTCATCTGCTGCTACTTTTTTGGCCATGATATCCATAGCCACTTTTGCCAGATAGAGATTGGTGCCTATGCCTGCTGTAGCTGTGATACCAGTGCTGCGTAGCACATCAAGAATGACAGCCTTAGTGAGTTCATGTACGGATATACGATAATTTTTCAAATAGGAAGTAGCATCGATAAATACCTCATCGATGGAGTAAACATGGATATCATCGGGGGAGAAATACTTCAGGTACACGCTGTAGACTCTTGTGCTATACTCGATATAGAGAGCCATACGAGGCACAGCTGTCAGATAACTTATGGCTAGGGAAGGATCAGCAGCTAGATCAAGAGCATCTGAGGATTCTCCCGTGAATCTCCTCCGTGGAGCTTTCTGTCTGCGCAAAGCATTGGCTGCATGTATCTTCTGGATGACCTCAAAATAGCGTGCTCTACCTGGAATACCATGAGCTTTCAATGAGGGAGAAACTGCCAGGCAAATGGTCTTCTCTGTTCTGCTGGGATCAGCTACCACCAGGTGAGTAGTCAATGGATCAAGACCACGCTCCATGCATTCCACAGAGGCGTAAAAAGACTTGAGATCGATGGCTATATAACTGCGTGCTAGCATATGAATCATGCTGCTCTATCTGTGCCTAGTAGTTCTTCGAGAAATTTCATCTATCATCTTTATATTTTTACTAGTCAGCAGCTTAAACTATAGCAATATCAAGAAGGGGTTCCAAGGTGATAAAATATATCAATTTGATAAAGCATTCGTCAAGGAAATCTGATGATGTTTTTCTCTGACGATATAAAGACAAATAATATGAAAATATATTATGCAGATGAATCCTCTTACAAGTATAAAATTGATCTTATACAGATATTTTTCTCCCCGTAATACTGTGATGATAAAACTCAATAAAAATACTCTCTATAATTTTTGATGAATTTTACAGGGAAGGAGAGAACTCATGAAAAGATCATCTCCTTCCCCTTTTTATACTATCTAGCCTTTAGGCTCTTTTTAAATGCTTGATCATCTCGTTTGCCTCAGCACCTGTCATATTACTACTACCGTGGCTAAACATATCCATACACAACTGATCTATATGTATACGCTTTCTATCAGCCAACTGCTTTATAAAATCTTTCTGTTTCTCACTAGCCAGCTTGCTTCCACCTCCATGTTTATTCTGAGAAGGTGGTAACGCTGTTGTACTGGAATTGCTATTAACTGGATATGTAGAATCTTTCTGAGCCGTAGATACTGATGGATGATATGCTGCTTGAGACGACATGAAATTCATCTGATCTTGAATCTTTGCCTGAGCATCATTTCTAGCAGCATTGATAATATCGACTGTGTTGTAAGAATTCACTGTAGCCTGATTTGCACTACCAAAGTTGGATACTGTCATCGTACCATCACAGAGAGATACAGATACGATAGCAGTATGCTCGTTTTCAGAATTTGGTGACTGCTGCACTGAAAAACTATAAGATTTTTTGTTTTGAGTATCCATGACAATCCCCTTAATTATTATCAGAATTATGAGAATCTATGTTTTTATTTTTAGGTAAACGTGACATACCAAAGTTTCTCTGTCCATCATGAATAGAACCTTTGGTATATGCTTTTGCTAAATATAAAGCCTGCTGTTTCACTTCATCTAATCTTGAATCAAACTTTTCAACATCAGATGTCCTGGTAATCATTTTGCCATTATAATCCCTATTGGATTTATTCGTGCAGTAGTCTATCAATCCTTTTGAATCTCTATCTATATCCAGAGTAGAATTCCAAATTGTCTCAACACTTTTAAAGACATGGTTATAAGTCTTAACTCTAGTACCATCTAACAAGAACAAACAATGGTAGTGAGGATGATCACTTTTGTTTTGTTCACGTACCCAAATATAATACGGATCACATTTACGACGTTTATACTTTTTGACCATATGTGCCATGCAATCAGATATATTTTTTGATGAGGTATCTCCAGTATAATTTTGAGGATATCTAACATCAAACCTAATGGATAATGTTTTACGATGATTGTCTGTATAGAAGTCTAACAAGTCATTGACACTATTTTTGATATTATCCAGATACTGTACGTTTTTGTTTTTCATGTTTTCACCTCATATTTAGACAAAGAACATAAAACAATGATGAGCCAATACTCTGCAAATATGCTGATGACATGTTTGCAGTGTATTGGATAAATATACTTTCACATTCCATATCTTTTTTTGTTAAATCAATTATTTTTACATACTCAATATTCAATCAGCACATTTAGTTGCTGTTTTAATGTTTAAACAATTACTAACTATTCCACATATAAAGTTACTATTTTAATATTTAAACAATCTAACTATTTCCAATATAAAGTTACTATTTTAATATATTATATTAGTATTACATACCCCCTATATGGTTGAGTGTTACAAACCTTAAGAACAGAGACCATGAAGAGTAAAACTTCATATTATGTATGTCCGAATTATTTTATACATAAAAAAAGAGCATAGCTTAATACTATGCTCTTTTTTTATTCTCATTTAACGAAAACTATATCACAAAAGTAACGCTCTTATATAAACAGAGATCCTTCAAAGCTTACCTATGCACCATAGATGACAGCAGTTTGAGGAGAGGGGACAGCATTTTTTATCCGATTTTTCCGCTAAAAAATCACTCTACACCATTTTTTCCCTGATCGAGAGAAGATTTCCATAGTTTGAACCGTCTCTTCGGATCATAAAGAACTTCTATGGAATCCTTGTAACGCTACTTGCATGTCTGCTTCTGAAGGACATTATTCTAATACAAACCTCAAAGGTTTTCTCATTCTCTATTCGTCTACCAGAAGCTCAGTTCACTCTCGCTATGAGTCTCCCCTTCAAGTAGCAGTGATGCCCTCTTCTGTACGGCAATTTCAATATACTTCAAACGCTTTGAAGAAAGGTTATAACGAGGATGTTTCTTCAGCTTAAAGTTTAGGAGATGCCGTAATCCTTCACGATGTCTTGACTTCATACAAGACTTAGCTACAGAGAAAAAGTTGCTGTAACACACTGGTGCTTGGACATCAGCAAAATTAATAAAAACATCCTTACTCTCTATTTCTATAGGAGAGGCAAAATTAAATAGTGAGTTCCCGTGATCAAACAATGGTGCAGGAGCTTTGAGAGTATTCGTTGCAGCATCCACAAGGAAACCAAAGTTTCCAAAGTGGCGATCAGTATTGGCAATGACAGCATCAAAGACGAACATATCCTCCAGCATGTCCCTATACTTAGAATCAAGCGTTCCATAGTAATCGATGACTGCCTGCATTCCTCCTTGCTTCACGATATTGCCCACAGGAACAAATGAAATATCCTTGCTTGTGAAAATTTCACACTTTGAACAAAGTCTCGATTTCCATTTGGCGATATTATACTCGATTGCATTCACACCGAGTATCTTGGCAATCTGCCATGCATAGTATTCTGAATAGGGCTCATTTCCTGTATTTGATGCCCCTACGGTACCACCTTTATAAAGGTATATTTTACCAGATTGCCTGCGCCAGCACTTCGGAAGCATACCGTTCGTTGTGAATTCAGGACTTGATACTACAGATGTACGAACAGAGCTGCCATAGCCGGTAAAAGCAATATTGGCTAACAACTCACTAAATTTATTGTCATAAAGATTGCACTGGTCAAAGGTTTTGGAATCCCCTTCCCGTACAACCCAGTAGCTGTCGTTGAGAGAAAGCCCCTTGCTGACATCTATGATGCCCATTGTGCTATTCGCAGATAGACCGGTCTTTGCCAGAAACGAATGGATGTACGCTCTGTTCCTGGGAATCTTTCTGTGCTTCAGCCAACGGGCAAGGCCCTTATCCGACACTTCCATTCCAAGCGGCATGAGTGACAGAGCATCCTGATCTATGTGCGTTATGGAGATCTCAGGAATGTCACCGGTATCCTTAGCGGAAAATCGAATCAGCTCCCTGTCGAAAAGCTTCAAGATATAATCAGCCATGCCTGCTCCGTTTCGGGCTACTCGCTTGCCTACCTGAAATTTTTTCCATGTGTCGAGCTGTGTGTAGATGCGCACAAAACACCTTTCTTCCTCTCCGTCACCTGGATGAGGAAGCTCTGTGAACCATCCCCCAATTAAGGGATACCACAAAATCCTACACGCTCTATGCCTCGGGCATACCACGTTTTCCTTAAATCAAAAAGCGTGCTGTTCCTCCCTCAATGCAATGGTGTTGCAAGTCCCGTTTTAGCAATATTTCTCTCGTGCTCCTCCGGAGGAGTCTGGTTAGTGTTGGTTGAGGGAGTAGAGAGAATCCAGGAAAGCACATGGCCAGGAAAAGTCGCTATCCTCCCAAGGCATCGGAAGGGTAAAAGACCAGCCTATCTCAGCAGCAGATGGAATACAGGAGCACCAGACGGAGAGGAGTTCCAGAAGTGTCCTGTGCAGAAAATTATTTCTCCTCCAGATATGCTAGATTATCATATTGAAATATATCATCTTTTTTAGAAAGTAGAAAATTATTCGCTTGATTTACGACGCATTGGGCACGCAAACGAAGCGTAAACGGAGACAGCATCTCCAAATTTTCGCCACAGTTCGGCCTCATTCAGGCGAAATTGGTACGGAAGAAACCAGAAAACCCCCTTGGGGGCTCGAACCTCCCAAGGGGGTTTTATAGCTCAACTGCGCTGTTTCCCAGTGGGGTTAGCGGGTAATCGGGGTATAGTAGGTCCCCTTGCCTTGACCGCACTTTGCCAGTCTTTTCTCTGAAACCAGCTTGCTGAGGCACTGAATCGTTTTGCTCTTGCTCAGTCCTGTGACATCCTCGATCTCCTGCCTGCTCATGGATATCCCTTCTTCAACTGCCTTCAGCACCTTGTTGGCATCAGGGGAAAGAGAGGCGTCCTTGCCCATCTCCTGCTGAGTTGTTTTGACTACCTGCTCACGGGAATTGGGAGTGCTTTCCGTATCAGGGTTTATCGGCTGCTCGGAGTGCTCAGGAGCTCTTTTTTCCCATGTGCCTGCAAGCAGCTCAAAGCGCTGTGCGTTCTCATCGTGTTCCAGCATCAGGGTAGGATGCCATGCCCCCTGCTTCCATTTTTTCACGGACAACTGGACCACAGCATTTCCTTTTTGAAGAGCCTGCCTTGCTGAATTCGAGAAACAGGCGTTAACATTCTCCAGGTCTCCTTCACCGACAGTCTTGACGTAGAAAATCGTCTTGCACAGATTTTCCAGCGTGTTGTCTCCACGAGCTTGCCCTGTTTTGTTGGCATGATGAACGAGCAGCATCGCAATCCCCAGTTTCTTCAGCTCTTCGGCAAAGTCAGTATAAAATCCTGTTCCTCCATGTGTCGCCTCAGGAATTAGCGAGCTGACGTTGTCGATGATGACGACATCAACGTTCTGCCTGCGTAAGTCCTC
>ENA-ORMR01001701-ORMR01001701.1-human-gut-metagenome-genome-assembly--contig:-NODE-1701-length-15886-cov-3.836839_pt1 | contig 15886 bp, 15 predicted proteins | sample MGYA00242107_ERZ509003 | MGnify/ENA primary metagenome ERZ509003 (study PRJEB26280, sample SAMEA2338699) | human gut metagenome | biome: human gut; feature: human-associated habitat; material: faeces... | reverse complement strand
ACCTTCCTGTTGAACTATTGTAACTTGGTCTGGTTGTATTTTCTGTTACAGTTACATATCCATAATCACCACTTTCACTTGATATTTCTGCATTAACTATTAAATTATATTTTCCATCAGACCAATCATTAGTACATATACTATCTATATTAATATTTCTATTTTTTAATATTTCTCTATAATAATCAGTAAAACTAGAATTTGTATAACTATCTGCATCTGATCCAAAGCACTCAAACGGAATTTTTTCAGTAAAATCCACATCATAATTTTCTGATATATTTAATATTGGTTTTATTTTTTCTTCATAATATTTAATTGTGTTGTCAATAGATAAATAATCATCAAGTTTAATTGTGATAAATTTATCCTTATTTTCTTGTGCCTTAATATGAATTTCATCACAGTTTTTACTAACATTATCTTTTCCTAAATTGCTAAAATTTAGATCAACTAAAATAGAAGCATAACGTTGTTGTTCTGCTCCTTCACTACTATGATAACAAGTTGTATAAAATTTTTGTGCTTCTCGTTTTGTTTTAAATACATCTAAACTATCATAACTTACTGTATAAATATCACTATAGCTCATAATCTTTTTCTCCAAACTCTACATCAAATAAATTTTCAAGTTTATTTTCAAGATCAGAAATAGACATATTTTTATCAAACCAATCTATGTTTTCAATTTTGTTTTCCCAAGAATCATTAGAAGTTCTAGTACCATACTCAATTGTTGATTTTCCATCTATATAATGTAATTCTACGCAATTCACACCATTACATACCCTTGCTACTGTATACGATTCATTATCTAGCATAGATTTAACATCATCAACTAATACATCAAAATATCGTGGTTCTTTCCATTTTTCTTGATTATCTAATAAAAAATCAGGTGGTGTTATTCCACTTGATTTCATTGCATCCACTATATTACAATCTTGATCCATATATAAATCTCTTTCTATAGATAGTCCAAATGGTAATTTAATGTTTTCTAATTCAGATAATAAAACATAACCAAATTCTGCATTTTCATCATCACCTAAATGACAATAACCAAACATTTCATAATCACCATTTTCTAATTTATCTGCCTCTGTAATTAGCCAAGTTCCTACTCCTGTTGGATTAAAATATTTTACTATTACCTTTGCATCCTTTCCTAATCCATCTTGACTTCCAATAGGATATTTTTTAAATTTTTCTTTTAATTCTTCTGTTATTAATTTCATTTATAATATTTCCCCCTTTTTTATTATTAATTATAATTCCATATCATTTCCATAATCTAAACTGACTTCCCTATCATTTATAAATCTTGTTTCAAGATCACCATATCCTATAATTTTGAAATTATTATCATCTATTGTAATTATTTTTTCCAAACTGTATTTCTTTATTTCCTTCAATAAATTTTTTATATCATTTTCAGAATAAGTATCACTATAATAATTATTCCAGTCATCTTTTGATATATGACACATAGTTGATTCAGAGGAACAAACATCATCATAAATACTTTGCAATAATTTTGAACACTTTGAAATTTTTGGTAAGTTTGAATATGAATTAAAGTCATCATAAATTAGATTTTTAAAAGCATCCTTAACAAATTCTTCATTCATTTCTGAATTTTCATCACCAATAGAATATCTAAGACTAGATTCATCATAACTAGCAACTATATTTCCTACTTTATTACCATTTTGATATAAAATTGCATTACAACGTATATCATCATAATCAGTCTCCCATGTTTCTAATATTTCAACTTTTCTATTTAAACAATTTTCATTATACCAAGTTTCGTATTTTGCCCATTCTTTATTTTTAAATAATACATCATCTAACAAAACAATTTTGTATTTCTTTTTTAATTTATCTGCTCTATCATTCCATTCAATAGGTGGAAATTTCCATATTGTATTCATTTCTTTAAAATATTTATCAATATTATTTTGTGGACAAATATTTTCTAAATATTTTTCTATCATGTCATATTTTTTACAACCAATACTTTTTCTAATAGATTCAAAATCTTGAAATATACTCAAAATCAAATTTCTCCTTTCTTATAATTCTAAACTGTCTTTTTCTTTTGATAATATCTTCTTAAATATCTCATTTTCCATAAAATCGAATGCTTTAAACTCACTTGGTTCTATTCCGTCTGCATAATAATAGCTTAACGGAAAAAATTCCCAATCAGAATTATTATCAAACATATACTCATTAGTACATAAATCATAACTCATATATTCTTTACCTTCCGGAGATTCTAAATAACCGGATCCATCATCATATTTGTGCCAATTCCAACCTTCTCCTAATTTTTCAACAGGTACTATTATTTCCTCAAAATCATCATATTCATCTGACCCAATAAGTTCTTTGTCAACTTCATCACTTAAATTTGTATTTACTTCTTCCCAATTAATATAATTATTAATTACAGTTATAAAATCTAATACATCTTCTTTGTTTGTTAAATCTAAATTTTCAAATCTTTTTACTATATTTTTATCATTAATAATTCCACCATTACATGATACATAATCATCAACTTCTGGTGAAAACAATTCACAATTAACTAAAATATCGTTATCAATTATTTCAATACCTTGCAAATGTGGTTCTGTCATATCAATATTTCTATAATCCCAATCACCACATAAATTTTTAAATTCCTTTAACTTTTTATTTATACTACTCAATTTTTTATTCCTCCTTTTTAACAAATTTTACATATCAAAAAAGCAGACCTGTTTCAATCTGCTTAATAAATTGTAATTTATAATTCCTTTGTTATTATTTATTCAACATTTTTAAGTGATTCTATCATATTTATTTTTTTTAGATTATAATGTGTAACTATATTTACGATAATAGTAAAAAATATAGTCATCAAAGCAGATATAACATAACTTAATATATCAACGTGCCTAATAAACATTATATAATCTGGCTCACAAGTAGATATAATGAAATGACTTAAATATGACCCAAACAATAAACCTATAGCAATTCCAATAATAGTTAATAAAACATTTTCCCTCGTAATATATCTATCTACCTCATTATGATAAAACCCTAATACTTTTAAAGTTGCAATTTCCCTTTTTCTTTCACTAATATTGATATTCGATAAATTATATAAAACGACAAAGTCTAGTAATGCTGCAGCGATAATTAAAATTGCTACAATAGAATCAATAGAGCCTAGCATACTATTGATATTTTCTTTTATATCTTCATTATTTACAATAGAAGTTATTTCATTTTTACTAATATACTTTTCATCAAATTGATTGCTATCATGTTCATTTAAATTATCAAAATCTATTAGAAAAGAATTTATTTTATAATTTTTAAATGTATTTTCATAAGTATTTTTATTGATATATAAATACTGGTTAATATAGTTTTTTATAATATGTTCTACAATAAGTTCATATTTATTATTTTCATCATCAAATAGTATAAGTTTATCTCCTAGATCTATATTTAAAAGAGTTGCAGTCTTTTCGCTAATAATTACCGAATTGTCGCTAGGAATTAAATTTGTATTATCCTTATCTTTTACACTATCTAATGTTATTACATCTCTTAATTCTTCATTATTATTTGCAACAATCATTGTCACTTCCTCAGTATTACCTTTATATCCAACTGTGATATTATCAATGTTAGTTTCTACTATTTTACGAATAGATTTTTCGTTTTTTATTTCTTGTTTTACCACATCATAATTCGTATTTTCTTTTAACATCACAATTTTTTCATAATTAAAAATATGTTCAAACTGATAATTTGTAACATCTTTTAAGGAATCTTTCAACCCAAATCCTGCTAATATTAAAGCAGTACATCCGGCAATTCCAAATAGTGTTGTAATTACTCGGTTTTTATATCTAAATATGTTTCTAACGGTTATTTTATTAGAAAAATTTAATCTTTTCCAAATAAACGGAATATACTCTAAAAGTATTTTCTTACCACTCTTTGGAGATTTAGGTCGCATTAAATTAGCAGGTACATTTTTTAGATTCTTTATGCATATAAATATTGCTGTACCACAAATACAAAAAACACATATTAAAAGACCAATAAAATTAAAAAGATTATTTGATTCATATATAAATTTTGGTATAAAAAATAATTTTTTATAAATATTCCAAATAACATAAGGGATTAAAACAGACCCTATCAATATCCCTAAAATACCACCAGTAATGGTCGCCAATAGTGAAAATACAATATATTTAGATGTTATATGAAAATTATTAAAGCCTAATGACTTTAAAGTTCCATTTTCAGTTCGATCTTCTTCAATCATTCTCATCATAGAAATAAGACTAACTAAAATGGCTACACAAAAGAATATAATCGGAAATACATTACCTAATTTGTTTAGATTATCACTAGCAATCACAAGGTCTTTATAAGAATCATTATCATTTCTATCAAATATGTACCATTTTGGCTTAATAAAATTACTCTCATCTAACTGTATTCCATATTGATTTGCTTCTAATATTTTTTCACCATAAAGTTCGCTATACCTAACATCTTGTCTTTCTTCTTTCATATTCTCTACAGAATCAATTACTTTACTAATAGTATCCAAATACTCATCACTATTTGTTACCATTTTTTTTGCTTGTTTTACTGTAATATAGATATTGGTAAATGCTTCTTCTTTGACTACTTCTTCATTTGCATAAGCATAATAATTAACTTTGCCATTTCCAAGGGTAGTTGTAGGTCTTTCAGTTGAAAAATATATTGGACTAATAACTGTACCAACAATTTTCTTTTTCTCATTCATAATTGTAATGGTATCATTTATTTTTAAATTGTTTTCTTCTAAAAGCAATTTATCAACAACAATTTCACTATTGTTACTAGGAAGTTTTCCATCACTCAAATAAACTTTGTTAATATTATTATTAAGTCCTATAATTCTTAAAACAAACTCCTTATTATCAAGTTCTAAATAGGTATCTTTGGTGTAAGTTCCTATTACTTCTTTTACATCATTTATTTTTTTTAATTCTTCTATATCATTATTAGTTAATCCTAAATTAGAAATAATTTCGATATCATAAACATTATTTTCGTCATAATAATTGTCTAATGTTTTTAACATATCAGGTCCACAAGACTGAATCCCCGTAAAAAAACCTACTCCTAAAAAAGCCATACAAAACAAGGAAAGAAACCTTTTATTATTATCTTTTATTTTCTTAAAAATATGTTTTAATAGTTTATTTTTCATCTTACCACTCAACATCCTCCACTCTTTTAGGATTTTTGTTTATGATAATTTCATCTACGCCACCATTTTTAAACTTAATTATTTTATCAGCAATCAAAGAAATAGCAGCATTATGTGTTATAATGATTACTGTCATTTTTTCCTTTCGGCAAGTATCTTCTAATAGTTTTAAAATTTGTTTTCCAGTTTTATAATCTAAAGCACCTGTTGGCTCATCACATAAAAGTAATTTAGGATTTTTAGCGATTGCTCGCGCTATAGCGACTCTTTGTTGTTCTCCCCCAGATAATTGAGCAGGAAAATTGTCCTTTCTTTTTCCTAATCCCACCTTATTTAAAATAGTGATAGGATCTAAATAATCTTTGCATAATTGAACTGCAAGTTCCACATTTTCTAATACTGTCATATTTTGAATAAGATTATAAAATTGAAAGACAAAACCTATATCATTTCTTCTATATTTAATGAGTTCTTTTTCTTTTAACTTATCTATTCTAACTCCATCAACTATAACTTTACCACCAGTTAATGTATCCATTCCTCCTAAAATATTAAGACAAGTTGTTTTCCCTGCACCACTTGGACCTAATATACAAACTAATTCTCCTTTTTCAATTTCAAATGAAGTATCCTTTAATGCTTTTATTTCTACTTCTCCCATTTGATAAATTTTATCTACTTTTTTAAATTCTATATAAGCCATAATTACATCTCCAATCTATTTAACAAATTACTATTTGTTGTTTAGATTATTATATCATACATCATTGTTTTATAATTCATTTAATAATAATTTTGTTAATACTTTATAAAATACATATCAACAATCTTTGAATATTTTGCACCATATTTTTTGATTTAAAATAATTATAAATTTTTATCATAACTATTATCTGATAACATTTCATAAAACTTATTAGCGGCATCATCAGAATCTTTTGATAATCTTCTTAAAGCACTAGACAATTTATCATAATTATTATATTTTCCATATATAAAATAATTTTCTAAAACCTTTAATCTAAACTTCTTTTTATTTTTAAAATAATTTTGATTTGTTTTATTTTTATAAATAACTATAGCTGTTTCATTAATAATATCTTCTAAAGATATTTTACTGGTTTTCTTATTGGTCTTTCCTTTTTTATAATCATAATTATATAATGCATGATTTACTATAGAATTTAGAATGTAATTATTTGATTTTTCTAATTTATCTATAATCATTTTATTATCAAAAGCATTTTCAAAACCAACATTAGAGATATTATTTCTTTTATCAATATCTAAAAATAAATCATTAAGTTTTTCTATTGCATTATTAACTTCAACTTTTGATAGTTTTAATTCATTTTTAGAATTAAATAACTTATCTTTTATTTCATTAGTTAAGATTCTTATTTCCTTACCAATTTCATTTTTAGGTAATGAACCATACTTAATATATTTTTTATTTGTGTCTCTTACCTGTGTTAACAAATAACCTAATCTAATAATATCTTCTTCCAAATATAAATCAGAAATATTCTTTAAAGTAAAATTTTTATCTTTAGGATTAAAGTAACTTTGTAAGTGTTCTAAATCTTGATTTATTTTTATTAAAGCAGGTTTATATAATTTACTTCTTTCAATAGATAATGAAACTTGTCTTTTTATAAAATTATTTTCATTCTCATTTAATTTTAATCTATGTCTATGACCTAGTTTATTATTTTTAAGTTTATAACATTTATTTTTTTCAATCCATGCTATATGAAAATGATAATTATTTTCTCTATCACAATGAAGAGATACAATCCACTCTAAATTTTTTTTTGGATCTTGATAGCCACAATATTTCAAAAATTTAGGCATTATTTTAGTTGCAACTTCTTTTTGTAAATCCTCAATAGCAATATTTTCATCAACATAATCTTGATATAAAGATAATACTGCAAGATTAACATTACTGTTTTCTAAATAGTTTCCCCAACTATTTTTCATATCTTCTACCATATCATCTTTAATAAATGTTCCATCTTTTAGCATAGCCATTTCTTCTCTACACATTTTGTTTCTTTCCATAACATCTTCTGATTTTTTGCTACCCATGTAATAATCAAACATTGATGTTTTTGATTTTTTTTCATCTCTACTATAATCATAAAAACCTAAAATATATTTTCTTATTTCTTTTCTATATTGATTCTTATTTTTACATTGGATATAGTACCACTTATCATTTTTATTTTTTTTATAAATTCTTAAATTATTAGATGGATTATTAACAGCATAATATGGATGATCGATAAAAACAACTTTAGAATCCATTATTATTTAAGTGATATAAGTTTATCAATCTTATTTAATATTTCTATTTGTTTATTTTTCATTTCTATATCTTCATCTAATTTAATTAAACCTAACTCTAGAAGTTCAACTAAAAAATCATTTACAAAACTATAATTAGTTTTTTTAAATTTTATTACTAATTTATCCCCTTACTAGATAAGTTCCAAAATGACACTTGAAATGTAACCTTTTTTGAAAAATTTTTAAATTTTTCTACTAGATATATGCCACCATTTTATGAAAAAGGAGTAAATTTTATAAAATTTCTTAAACTTTTTTCATAATGTATATGCCATGAATAAATTAAAAAGGTATAATTTTTAGAAAAATTGCATAAAAAAATAACTAAAAATTAGCTTTTTCTAACTTTTAGTTATTTTTTTTTATACTATTTTACATTAAAACATACATGCCTGAATAAATTGCTTTACTTCTTTCTTTGGTAACATTTTCTTTAATTTGCTATCTAATTTTACATTTGTATTTATAAAACTATCTAAATCATTCATTTGCTTAAGTTGATAGAATTTTTTTGTAGGTACATAATATAAAATCACATCTTTCCCAAAATTTAATAAATTAATTATATTATTAAATGTCCCTTTGCTCTTTCCATTCCAAATCATAAATCCTATATCTGCATTTTTTGCCATGCTTAAATCTTTTGTAGCATAAAAATCAAATCCTGTTACGTTTTCATCTACTACTACATTCTCTACCTTCCAGTCGCCATAGTTATTTCTAGCAATTCCTTTACTTGCAAAAACAGTTACATTTTTATATTTTTTCTCATTTAAAAACTTTTGTATACTACTATCAATTCCGTCTGCATCTCCAACTAGTACATCATAATTCCTTTCACAGATGCTATCTAATTTCACATTGATATTTTCATCTAACTCATTAATAGCCCTTGGACCTGCTATAAAAACTTTCAAAATTTTCACCCCTTTGTTTTGGTCATTGCTAAACAGTATATACTTTTCACATTCTTATCATTTCTTAATACTTTACATACTTCGTTTAATGTTGCTCCTGTACTATATAAATCATCTATTACTAATATATTAGTTTCATTTTCAATATTTTTATTTTGTTTTATCATGCCATTTATATTATATCCATCTTTTACCTGCAAATTACTTTCTTTAGAGAATATATCTAATTTACATTCTTTTCCTAAATATTTTGCTATTTCTTTTGATATTTCAAATACTGGTTGATATTCTCTTGTTTTGTTTGAAGGTGGAACTGGTATAACTATATCAATTTTTTCTTTTAGATTCCATTTATCTAAAATGTCTTTTATTAAATCCATTACCTTTGGTAAACAACTTTTATCTTTTTGATACTTAAATTTATATATTAGTTCTCCTATTTCAGTTCTTGTATTTTCAAATTGTTCTTTTCCATTTTCATCATAGCCTAAAAATACACTTTTTAGCATATGATTATCTAATACTATTCCTTCATCCCATGTTCCATAAATTCTAACTGGATTTAACATTTATTGTTCACTCCTTTCATTTTATTTTTTATCTCTATTTCATCAGTATAAATATATCATAATTTTATAAATATTACAATATATAGCAATTTTAATCCAGGACTAAATCATGAAATTAAAAAAAAAAGTCTGCTAATCATTAAAATTTAATGGTTAGCAGGCTTAATTTTATTGAAAATTTGATTTTTTTTAGATAATTTATTAGAATATCTTTGGTGATTATACAAATGAAAACAGAAAATATAAAAAATAAATTAAATTGTGAGAATATTGATATGGAAAAATTAAGTATAACAGAATTGAAACATTTAAAAAATCAAGCAAAAAGTCTAACAGATAAAAGAATGAAAAGAAAATGTAAATATAAAATATGGGACATAGTATGTGTGGCATTACTTGCAGTAATATCAAATTGTAATGAATGGGAAGAAATAGAAATGTTTGCAATAAAAAATAAAGAATGGTTAAGAAAATTTTTATTGTTAACAGGAGGTATCCCATCTGCCCAAACATATGAAAGGGTAATTTCATTATTAGAACCAAATGAAGTTAATAAAATATGTATGGAGTTTTCGAATATATTAACAGAGATTAATAAAAATAAGAAAGAAATGTACCATTTTGATGGAAAAGTTGAAAAAGGAAGTTCAAGAAAAGAAGGAGAAATAAAACCATTAAATGTGCTAAATGTATTTTCGAGTAAGTATGGAATACGTATAGACCAAGAAATGATAGAAGAAAAAACAAATGAAATAACAGCTATACCAAAAATAATAGAAAGGCTAAATTTAAAAGGTGTAATATGCACATGGGATGCTTTAAATACACAAAAAGAAAATGTAAAAGCAGTAATAGAAAATGGAGGAGATTATTGCGTAGCACAAAAAGGAAATCAAGGGAATTTTTATACAGATGTACAGGACTATTTTGATGATGATAAATTATTAGTTATCGAATCAGGATATGAAGGAAGTTATAGTCTTACAAGAGAAAAGAGTCATAATCAAATAATAACATATGAATATTATCAAACAGAGAAAGTAAAATGGTACTTTGAAAAAGAAAAATGGGAAAAATTACGAAGTATAGGAATGGTAAGAAAAACAATTGAAAAAGCTAATGGAGAGAAAGTAATAGAAAAGAGATATTACATCTCAAGTTTATTAAGAGACATAGAAACATTTTCAAAAGCAATAAGAAGTCATTGGGAAATAGAAAATAAATTACATTGGCAAATGGATTATACATTTAAATGTGATAAAAACCAGACTGTAAATAAAAAAGCATTATTCAATTTACAAATAATAAAAAAATTTGCACTAAATATATTAAATTTGGTAAAAGAAGATTATAATAGAAGCTTAAAGAAAATAAGATTTTTAGTAAGTCTAGGAGCTGAAGAAGAGATACATAATATATTCTTTTTATTACATAAGAAAAAATCGAATTTTCAATAAAATTAAGTCTGCTAACCATTTTATATCAATGATTGGCAGACTTTTTAAAAAAATTTCATGATTTAGTCCTGATTTTAATCAGTAATTTACCCTGAAAATATAGATTTAAGTAAATAAAGGAAAAAACGGAATTTTTAACATAGTAAAAAATCCGTTTTTTCTCTTTTCTAATTACCTTTTTTTGTATAGAATATTTTCGTTAGTTGAAAGCATATAAATCCGTAAGAGTAAAATTTGTAATAAAAATGTAACGACATGAAATTATACAGGTTTCAAGAGATATATTAGTAAAAAGAATATAAAAATAAAAAAACACGACAGAAGCACAAAAACGCTTGATTTTTCAAGCGTTTTTGTGGATTTTTTAACTCTAATTTGATATAATGTAATTGCTAAAAAACACATACAAAGGAGTTGAAAAATCTATGAATAATATATCACAAATTTCAATATTTGACTATAGAGAAATCGAAAATTTAGGAGATTTAGAAAAATTAAAAATATTCTTTGATAATATAGATGATAATAAATTATGCGAAAAGCTTGAAAAACGAAGAAAAAACGGAAGAAATGATTATCCTGTAAGAACAATGTTAAATTTAATTTATGCAATGAAAATATTTGGACACAGAAGTGTAGAATCATTTAGAAGAGAATTAAGTAGAAATTCACAATTAAGGATTGTATGTGGATTAAGTGAAGGAAAATATAAATATTGTGGAGATAGAAAGCATTTAGTACCACCTGCCAGAGTATTTACAGGATTCTTAAACAAATAAAAAAACTGTAAACAAGAAATAGAAGAAATATTTGAAGAATTAGTAAAATTCATGTATGAAAATTTAGAACATTTTGGAGAAGATTGTGCAGTAGATGGGAAATATTTAGATACTTATGCAAATCCATTTAGAGAGAATAGGTGTAAAGATAATAGAGCAGAACATGAAGCAACAAATTCGTGTAAGACATATCATATGAAAGATGGAACAACAAAAAAAGAATGGCATTATGGATATAGAGCCCATATAGTATGCGATGCAAAATATGGATTACCAATAAAAAGCAAAGTAACACCAGCAAACAATTCAGAGCAAACAGAATTAGACAATATACTAGAAGATATGAAGAATAATGAAAAAGAGAAATATAAACTAGAAAAGATAAAAAATCTAATGGGAGATGCAGTATATGATAATGGGAAAAGAAATAAAAAACTAAAAGAAGAATATAATATAAATGCAATAATAGATATTAAACATATATGGGAAAAAGACGAAAAATATAAAGAAATAGAAAATCAACCAATAGCATATAATGAAGAAGGAGAAGTATATTACATAGTAGACTTAAACAACTATGAAAAAATGAAATATTTAGGATATGACAAAGCAAATAATTCATTGAGATATACAAGGTATAGTACTGGAAAGAAAATATATAGAATACCGTTAGAAACAGATTATAGAATATTTACACCAGTAGCAAGAGACAGTAAAAAATTTAAAAAGAAATATAAAATGAGGACAGAAATAGAAAGACTAAATGGAAGAATAGACAGAGATTACATGTTTAATGACCACTTCATAAGAGGACAAAAGAAAATGGAATTAATGTTAAATCTAACATTTATAGTAATGTTAACAATGGCAAAAGGACATATAAAGAATAATCAAAAAAACATAAGAAGTCTAGTTGCATAAAGTTAAATTAAGTATTTGTAGCACAATAGGAATATTGTGCTCTTTTTTAGTTGGAATAAGAATAAAAAAATAGATAATAAGAAAACAACTATTAAATGGTAATATATGGTAAAATGTTTTAGATATAAAGAGCTAAATTATCCTCAAAAAGTGGACAAACGAAAAAATTCACAATTCACCAATTTGCATTTTATGTTTATTTATGCTATAATTAAATTGATGTAGGCAAAGCCCTGTGTCATTTTCCCAGTTTTCACTAATTAGTGAGAGGGGTTTCCTCTTACTTTTTGGTTTAACATATAAAACAATTAAACAACAATAAAAGTTTTAAGGAGGACAAAGCCATGAAAGAACGGAAAACATTAAAGGAAATCTATTCACAACACAAAGATGCTATTCAAATTGCGATTTTCATAATTCTTGCAATTGCACTCTTCATCGGAGGTTACCTTGTTTCGTGGAATTTTGGTATTGACATTTATAGCAAGCCATTGAACGACAGTCAGTTCGAGTTATGTGAGCAGATTGCACGAGATGTGTATGCTCAAAAAGGAAATGTTATAGTGGAAGTACCTGAAGATTTTTCTGTCAGTATGACTACAACCACTATAACAGTCCAATCGGATAATATTCTATATAGAGGTAAGGTTATTGCAAAACTGCAAAATGGCGAACTTGTAACGACGCGAGATATGGCAACCGGAGAAGCAGTATTTTGGAGTATAATTATGGGAATATTATTTGTAGTAGTAACAAATCTCATAGTAGGTATTTACAAAACAATCAAAAAGAAGTCCGGAAAATAATGGTTTGTAAAATAGGGAGCGATTTATCATTCCCGTTTTACATTTTAGTTTATGAAGATAATAAAAACAATGATATAATATAAAGTAATTTAATGTAAATATGCTTTTTTGTGTGCCGTGTAATTATTGATTTTTCAACATTTCATAAAAATTCCTATAAGAACACTCACACCAGTAACTATTCAATAAATCTAATAACATTTCATAATAGAATTGCAAATATTTATATTATTCTAAATAAATATTTGCAATTCTATTATACATTTAATGATATACTAAATTTCTAATTTATTATATATTTTTTTGAATTCTTTTTCTATTACCAAATTATTATCAAAAACTTCGTTTTCAAGAATTTGTTTTATCAAAGCCATATCATAACCTTTATTAACTAAATCCGATATTATTTTTTGATTTAACATATAGTTAGAATATTTTGTGTTAGATTTTATTTTTTTATCTATTATTTTTTTACACTTGTTATATATAGTTTCTTTATCTATTTTATTTATATTTTCTTCTATAATTTTTTCATCTATACCATAATTAAATAACTCCTGCTTAATTTTATTTGGACCATCAGTACTTAAAAAAATCCTATCTGAAATATATGCTTTAGCATAGTTTTCGTCATTTATCATATTTATTTCTTTTAATTTTTTTAATATCTTATCTTCATACCCCATTTCTGAATACTTTTTCAAATATTCTTTTATTTCTTTTTCGCTTCTCAATTTTTTATCAATAAATTTTAAAGTTTTATTGTAACAATCATAATATAAGGTTTCATTATTAATTTTATTTAAAAGTTCTAAATCTATTTCTTTATTAAATAATAATGAATTATTCAATATAACATCATCATATGTATTTATAATATCTCCACTATCTAGTTTTATTTTATATTTATTATTTTTAAGTTTTTGTATTTTTTCTATTTTCATATATTCACCAATTTAATTATATAATATGAACGTATGTTTGTCAATTGTAAAAAAATAAAAAGGAGCTATTCTCCCTCTTTAATATGAATTAATCCTTTTGAAACTTCTTCAAGGGCTCTTCCTATGCTTTTTTTAGATACATAGTCTTTTTCTCTCATTTGTAAATGTTCTGTTGTTTCAATTTCTTTCGCTCTTTTTGAAACAATATTTACAAGTAAGTATTTTGAGCCTACTTCGCTCAATAATTTATCTATTGAAGGATATATCACACTATCACACTCCCTATTATGATAATATAATATATTTGTTTCTACTTCAAGTAATTCGTCTAAATTTTACATATGTTGACAATTATAATATTATTTCTTTTATTAGTTTTGTTTTAACTTTTTTATCAGTTATTTTAAAGCAATCTAAAATTTCTTTTATAGACATATCTTTATCATCTAAATATATTTTTAATATTTCTTCATCTTTATTTACATAATCACCTATTTTTTTACTTAGCACAATACCTACCCCGTAATTTATTTTATCTTCTTTTTTTGTTCTTCCTCCACCTATTAATTTAACTATTTCACCTAGTTTTTGTGTATCTATTTCAGTAACATATCCACTTTTTATACTTTTTACTGAAAACACTTTAGGTGCGACTTTTATGTTTTCAATGTTTCCACCTTGGACCCTCACAAATTCTTTAAATTTATTATAAGCATTATCATTTTTTAGATTTTCCTCAAGTAAATTTTTGGCTTCTTTTAGTGATATATTTTTTGCTAAACTAACCATATAAGATCCTAACTTTAAAACTAGTTCTTTTACGTCTTTAGGTCCTTCATTTTTTAATACTTGGATGCTTTCTATTACCTCTAATGAGTTTCCAATAGAATTTCCTAATGGTTGATTCATATCACTTATTATACACACTACTTCTTTATTATTATTTTTCCCAATTTCTATCATAAGATTTGCAAGTGTTTTTGCATCTTTTATATTTTTTATAAGAGCCCCATTCCCTACTTTCAAATCAATAACAATTTTATCCGCACCACTAGCTAATTTTTTGCTCATTATGCTAGAAGCTATTAATGGAATTGATTCTACGGTTGCTGTAACATCTCTTAATGCATAAATTTTTTTATCTGCTGGTACTAGGTTACCCATTTGGCCAACAATTGCTACCCCAATTGTATTTACTTGGTTAACAAATTCTTCAAATGTTGTTTCTGTATTTATTCCTATTGATTCTAATTTATCTATTGTTCCACCAGTATGTCCTAATCCTCTTCCACTCATTTTAGCAACATTCACGCCACATGAGGCTACAAGAGCTGCTAATATAAGTGTTGTTTTATCTCCAACGCCACCTGTTGAATGTTTATCAACAACTACACCATTTATTTTTGATAAATCTATTTTCTCACCACTATTAAGCATTGCTTTTGTTAGATCAAATGTTTCTCTTTTTGACATTTCGTTTATTGTTATTGCCATAAGTAATGAACTCATTTGATAATCTTTTATATTGTCATTTAAATAGTTATCTATAACGAATTGTATTTCTTCTGTAGTAATTTATTTTTTTTGTTTTCTATTATTTGTATTATATCCATGCTATCACCTATTTTAATTATATCATAGTGATTAAAAAAAATAAAAAAATATTTATTTTATTAAATAAAAAAAGAATTATATGTAATTTTTGGTAAATATATATTGAAAAGAAAGGAAGGAAAAATCATGGTATTTAATAAAGATATATCTGGTATAAACAATGAAATTGAGTTTGTAAATTATTTAAACAATAAAAAAATATTTGAGTTAAATCCTATGTTTTATAGTTTTATAAAAGATTTA
>ENA-ORMR01001700-ORMR01001700.1-human-gut-metagenome-genome-assembly--contig:-NODE-1700-length-15900-cov-2.401956_pt1 | contig 15900 bp, 11 predicted proteins | sample MGYA00242107_ERZ509003 | MGnify/ENA primary metagenome ERZ509003 (study PRJEB26280, sample SAMEA2338699) | human gut metagenome | biome: human gut; feature: human-associated habitat; material: faeces... | reverse complement strand
AGCCACCGAATTACCTTGCCGCCGCTCCGCGTACACCCTTACTTTTTTTTGTTTAGCGGCAACGTTACCGTAAAATACACTCTACCGTCCTCGTACGTAGCCTTTATGCTACCGCCGTGAGTTTGGCAAATCATTTCGGCAATGGAAAGTCCCAGTCCGTTGCCGCCGTTACTTTTGTTACGAGATTGGTCCACTGTGTAAAAACGATCAAAAATGTGCGACAGTTGTTCCTGCGTAAGTTCCGAGCCTTGGTTGGAAACGATTAAAACGGCATGTTTGGAGTTTGCGTCCAAATTTAAACGTACGTCCCCCACCCCGGTGGAATACTTATTGGCGTTATCCAACAAAATGCCAACAAGTTGTTTAAGTTGACCTCCGTTGCCCCAAACCACAACATCACTGGCAATTTCGTAAGTGAAACTTTTTTGATTTTCGTAAAAAACGGCATCGTAAGTCAATGCGGTTATGCCAACACAATCGGAAAAATTTGTTTCCTTCATGGGGACTTGCAATCCGTCGTCGCTTTTTGCCAAAAACAGCAAGTTTTGCACTAATTCCGCCATACGCTTGGATTCCGCACGAGTGTTGTTTATCCACTTCATTTGGCTTTCCACCGTGTCAGATGCGTGCGAAGCGATTATTTCGTTGTTAGCCATAATAACCGAGAGCGGCGTTTTAAGTTCGTGCGAAGCGTCGGCAACAAACTGCTTTTGCTTATTCCAGCTCTCTTCCACCGGTTTAAGTGCCATGTTTGCCAAAAGTTGACTGATGAGCATGTACGCAAGCAAACCAAACAGCAACACGGCAATTGCCCACACCATGTACGGTACCATTGTGTTTTGCGAAGCCGAAAGGTCGTTCAGGGCAAGGACGAACGTATCTCCGTCCGTGCGCGCCAGATACTTTATCGCGCCGTATTGAGTGAACTCCACGCCGGATGTTTTTCCTCTTGCAGCAATTCTTTTTGTGTTGCTTTCTATTTTTATACTATCAAACGTAAAACTTTTGCCCACAAAGGAGGAAATTTCGCCGCTTTTTACGTTGTAATGCACAAGGGCGATATCGTCGTACATATCGATTTGAGAATAGTCCTCGGCAGAGCCTGCGTATACAAGCGCCATTTTGAGTCTGTCCTCACGTTGTTCGTCAATTCGGGAATAGCCTACCATAAATATCAAAATTATGGCTATGATAAAAACCAACCCCAGCGACAGTACGTTTATCGCAACAATTTTTTTGCGCAAAGAAGATATCACTTTTCAGTCTCCAAATAGTAGCCCAGCAAACGCTTGGTCATTATCGTCATTTTGCTGCCGATAAAATACATCTTTTTGCGCAAAAAGGACATATATGCCTCCACGTTGTTTTCCGTAATATCCGAATCTAATCCCCAAACTTTGGAGATGATGGCTTCTTTGCCGATAACCTGCGTGTGGTTTGATAGCAGCATTTTCATAATTTCGTACTCTTTTGCCCCCAGCGAAACCGTTTTTTGACCGCAGGAAAGCGTGTAGTTTGCCGTTGACAAGGTCAAATCGCCGTAGGATATGCTGTCGAAAACAAGTTCGGACTGCCTTCTGGAAAGAGCGCGAACGCGCGCAAGCAATTCCTCCGAGGCAAACGGCTTTGTCAGGTAGTCGTCCGCTCCGCAGTCCAAGCCCTTTACCCTGCTTGACACTTCGTCCTTTGCCGTGAGCATAAGCACCGGCACCATGCACTTGTTTTTGCGAAGTCGGCTTACAACCTCGAATCCGTCCATATGCGGCATCATCACGTCCAAAACAATCACGTCGTAGTCGCCTTTTTGCGCGTAGTAGTAGCCGTCTTCGCCGTCGTAAACCACGTCGGCAATAATTTTGTTACGCCTGAACAATTCTCCCAAAGCGTCGGCAAGGGAAACTTCGTCGTCCACTACCAATACTTTCATTTTGCACCTCTCATCGTTATAGTTAAAATCATAACCGCTTTTATGCGATTCCGCTCGTCCGAACGCGTGTTCGGTGCGGCAAAACAACAAACGAACAATAGCACGTTTTGCCGCAAGCAAATTCGTCATAACATATATAATATTTTACACTTAAAAGAAACTGAACCGTATCGATTTTGCACTTTACGGCAACAATGATACAATGCGAAAAACATTTTTTAACAAAAATTTTGCGTTGGGCATCCTTACGCTGTTTGTTGCCGTTACGGAACTAGTTTGCATTGCCGTGTATCCGACGGAATTTTCCGCAAGCAATTTGGTTTACTACACCGTGCTTAGCAACATTTGCGCGTTGTTTTGTTGTGTGTTTGTTTCCGTGCGCGCGTTTCAAAACAAAATCGGCAACTTTGAAAACGACCTACTGTTTTGGACGACTTGCCTGACGACGTTTACGCTTACCGTGTGCCTTATCGGCGGAGCATTTATGCCGGGAGGCTACAAGCAATTGTTTTTTAGCGGGACGGGCTTTTTTTGCCACTTCTTATGCCCCGTGAGTATGATTGCCGTTTTGATTGCCTTCGTGCCGAAAGTTGAACGCAGAGGGCCCATATATGCGTCGATTTGTACCACCATGCTGTACGGCACGGCAATGTACCTATTAAACGCCGTCGGTGCGATAACGGGACCGTACTTCTTTTTTGAGGCGCGCCGTCTTTCCACCATCAAATGCGTGATTTACGCTGCTTCTCTGGTGTCGCTATCCGCAGTTACGACGCTGATTTTGCATTTGTGCAGAAAGCCACAAGTCAATCAAAACAGGGAATAGCCTGCACACGCCGTGCGCCGATAAAAACCAACCCGAACATTGTTCGATTGCACGCACGCGAATATGCTGTTTTCGGTGCGAATATATCGTCAGTCGGCAATAAGTTCGTTTGCCAATTCCACCACTTGATTTGCCGTATCCGCCAAATACTCCGCACCGTGTTCCAACAAAAACTGTTTGGTTTTGAAGCCCCAAGTTACCGATATACACTTGACGTTGGCGTTTTGCGCGGTTTGAATGTCCACCTCGCTGTCGCCGCTATAAAGCGAATGTGCGGCATCGATGCCGAGCTTGTTCATGTAGTCGATAAGTTTGTGCGCGTTAGGTTTGGTTATGCCGTCGGCAGTAGTTCCGAAAACAACGTGAACGGCGTCTCCGAAATAGGTTTTGCACAACTTGCGCGCAAAATTTTGGTCCTTGTTGCTGTACACCGCAACGATAAAGCCGCTTTTTTCCAAGTCGGACAACATTTTTTCTATGCCCGGATACAGGCAGGTTTGGTCGTTGCAATGCAAGTTGTAGTAGTAGCGTTGAAGTTCAATCGCCTTATCCACCAAATCGGCATGTTGACTGCCCACCGCACGACTGCACAAAACGCGAACGCCGTTGCCAACCATGTTTTGCACTTCGGCAACGGAAAACGTGGGAAGACCGAGTTCTGTCATGGCGTAATTTACGCTTGCTGCCAAATCCCCTATGGTGTTAAGTAAAGTTCCGTCCAAATCAAACGTGATAAGTTTTTTCATAGTTCTACCTTCGTAATTTGAAAATTGACTTGTATTTATATTTATTGAGGCGCATTTTGCATAAAGAACGATTTAGCAAATCGCGCCGCAAAGTTTTTTCCGTTATTGTTGTGGCAAATTTGCCACTATTACGCCATTTATTTTACGACTTTTGCCAAACCGCCGACGGCTGTTTCCCTGTAATCGGCAGAAATATCTTTGCCCGTTTGGTACATTGCCGCAATCACCGTATCCAACGATACTTTGCGACTGTCCGCCAAAAACGTTGCAAGGCTTACCGCATTGATGGCGCGCATTGCGCCGACGGCGTTACGCTCGATACACGGAATTTGCACCAAACCGTTTACAGGATCGCACGTAAGCCCCAAGTGATGTTCCAACGCCACTTCGGCACTGTACTCGATTTCGTCCAACGACATTTCGTTAAGTTCGGCAAGCGCAGCCGCAGCCATTGCGCACGCCGTGCCGATTTCCGCCTGACAACCACACTCCGCACCGGAAATCGAAGCATCGGTTTTTACCAAATTGCCTATTATTCCGGCAGTGAGAAGGGCGCGAATAATTTGCTCGCGGCTAAATCCGTTTGCTTCCGCCTCGAAGCGAAGCACTGCAGGGATTACGCCCGACGAGCCGCAAGTAGGCGCGGTTACAATCGTGCCGCCCGACGCGTTTTGCTCGCCTACGGCAAACGCATATGCCGAAACTATCCTGTCGTCGTGCGTTTGCTCGGTTTCCTTTTTATACACGTCGCTATACAACGCTTTTGCCCTGCGAACGACGTTAAGCCCGCCCGGGAGAATACCCTCGGCGTTAAGTCCTTCTTCGATTGCCCTGTTCATAACGTTCCAAACGTCGGACAAATAATCGGTAATATCCGAATTTTCAAAACGCAAAGCATATTGCCACAAACGCAAATCGTTTTGTACGCAGTATGCCTTTATTTGCTGAAACGTGTTGTGAGGATAAACGTCTTCGCCAAAATTTATCGTGTCGCCGGCAACCAAAATGTCACCGCCGCCGATGGAAAATATTTGCATCTGCCCGATGACGTTGTTGCCACCGTCCAATGCGACAAATTGCATCGTATTGGGGTGTATGCAAAGGGATTTTTCGTCAAAAACAACGGTGAGGTTGCGGCTGCCGAACACCGTTTTAAGCGCCCTGTCCGTGCCGTGACCTTTGCCGGTTAGCGCAAGCGAGCCGAACAGCGTAACTACGTACCTATCCGCGCCGTCGTAACTTGACAAAAACAATTGCGCCGCTTTTGCCGGTCCCATTGTGTGAGAAGAACTTGGACCAATGCCGACTTTGTAAATTTCCCGTATGCTTTTCATTTTTTATTCTCCCAAATAACGGTAACGGGACCGTCGTTGACCTGTTCTATGGTCATATCCGCGCCGAAAATGCCCTGCTTTGTCGTTACGCCGTGGTTTTGGATTGCTTTTGCCGCGGCTAAATACAATTCGTTAGCTCGATCGGGATTTTCCGCTCCGAAAAAACTAGGGCGATTGCCGCAGGATAAATCTGCCGCCAAAGTAAATTGAGAAATTAACAACACTTCGCCGCCGACGTCGGCAACGGACAAATTCATTTTGCCGTTTTGGTCGGCAAAAATACGCAACTTGCACAGTTTTGCGGCAAACGCATGGACAGAATCGCTAGGATCGCCCTTTTCGACGCAAAAATACACTGCCAAGCCTTTGCCTATTTGAGAAACCAATTGTCCGTCTACGGACAAACTTGCGCTTTTTACACGCTGAACGACTGCTTTCATTGCCAACCCCTAACTTATTTACGCACGGCAAACGTATGTACCTATGCTCATTTGTATATGTGACGATATATTTTTTCCAAGTTGCGGTACATTTTTAGGTAAACGTTTTTGTACAAGTCATCATAGACGGCAACTTCTTCGGGTTGCGGCAAAAACTCGTCGGTAAAATGCACCATTTGTTTTACAGCCGTTTGCACGTCGTCAAACACGCCGCACGCCGTGAACGTTGCAATTGCAGCACCCAAACCGCTTGTTTCGTAGGTTTGAACTCTACGCACGGGACGATTGAACACATTGGCGGCAATTTGGCACACCACGTCGCTTTGGCTACCCCCTCCGGAAACGGAAATATACTCTATTTTTTGCTTACCGCGCTTTTCCATGCGCTCCAAGCCTTCGCGCAAGGCAAAATCCAATCCCTCGATAATTGCGCGGTACAAATGTGTGCGCGTGTGAAAATCCGAAAAGCCGACTATTGCGCCCTTGGCTTCGGGATTGGTCAATCCTGCCTGCCAAAACGGCTGCAACACCAGTCCTTCGCAACCTGCAGGGATGTTTTTGATTTCCTCGTTTAGGTAGTCCTCGGCAATCTTGCCTTCCTTTTCCGCCTTTTCCACCAAATCCTTGGCAAACTGTTCCTTGAACCAACTAATCATCCAATATCCGCGAAAAATTTGCACTTCCGGATTGTAGTATTGCGGCAAAACGGCGGGATATGCCGGCATAAACGGCTCGGGTTCAAAATAGTCTTTTGTGGAAAACTGCACCGAACAACTCGTTCCGAACGACACGCTTGCCACGTTTTTGTTCAAACAACCGACGCCCAAGGTTTCGCAACCTTTGTCCGATCCGCTTGCGTAAACCGCAAGCCCTTCCGGAATGCCGCTTTGCTTGTGTGCCTCGGCGGACACTTTTCCAAGCACTTCGCCGGGATCTACGACGGGAATCATCATGCTGAGAGGTAAATCGTACACGGGGAAAGTGAGTCCCTTTTCCGTAAGCCACTTTTTGTTCTTGTAGTCAAACGGAATGTGCCCTATCGTGGATGCAACGGAATCGCACAGGCTTCCTGTAAGTTTATAGTTTAGGTATGCAGATATTTGCACCACGTGCGTAACCTTTGCCCAAACCTCCGGTTCGTTTTGTTTTACCCAACTGGGTTTAACTTTGCGGCGAACGGCGTCAATAGAGCGCATTACGCCTGCCAAACCGAACGCAAAACGTTGAAACGCAGGCAATTTTTTGCCTGTGTCCGCTTCACGCTGGTCGCACCAAATTATCGTGCGACGTACCGGTCTGTTATCCTTACCCAAAAGCACCGACGTATCGCGGAAGGTATCCAACGTTACGCCCATAACCGACGAGAGCAATTCGGCGTGATTTTGTGCCAAATTTTGCGTGGCTTGGCACAAAACGTCCCAATACATGTCGGCATCTTGCTCAACGTAGCCGCTTTTTTCCGAGATATACGGCGGATATTTGATTTTTTCCTTGGCAAGAATTTCACCTTTGTCGTTAAACACGATTGCGCGCAAACTTTGCGTGCCGACGTCGATTACCAACACATTATTACTCATTTATTCCTCCAAACGTTTGCAAAAGCAACATTCCATGCACCTGCGACGCACGCAAAACCGCAACGGTTTTCAAACGCAGACAATGCGCGCCGTGACGTTATTCTCTATTCCGTAATATTATAGTAGAACTCAAAAACAAAGTCAAGCGTAGTTGGTTTTGCGTTTGAATTTTCGTATCCGACGTCGGTCGGCACAAATCACGACAAAACAAATCCGAAATGACGGCATGTCTACTCTTTGCACGTGCCTTATGCAAACATATCTTACGGACGCAATTACAAAACAAACCCGATTGAAATAAAATCGAAAACTTGTCGCCCCGACCTACTTTGGCTAAAAACCGAAACAATACGTCCCAATCGCTTACACCGGTTATCCCTAACGCCCGTAACTTGGCGCAATTTTGTCCCAAAACCGCAATCATAACAAACATTTTACAATTGTTTTTGCCGTCAAACGGGCAAATTTAATTAACAAAATCGGCAAACGGTGATATATTGAAAAATCGCAAAAGCAAAATACACAAAATACGACGCCGCAAAACTTTGTTGCGGCAAAAAATCGACATTTATGCACACATACGTACCTCAAACCCCCTCTGCCGAGGCGGAGACTCATCACAAAAAAATGACGCAAACTTCGGTTGTTAAGTTGGTTATCGAATTGGGCATTCCAACTACGATTTCCATGCTTATTACCAGTTTGTACAACATGGTGGACACCTACTTTGTAGGCAGCGCAGGCACAAGCGCACAAGGCGCGATAAGCGTTTTGTTTACGTTACAATCCATAATACAAGCCGTCGCCTACATGCTGGGACACGGCTCGGGAACGCACGTATCCAAGGAACTTGCCGACGTTAAAGCCGCTTCCAAGTACGTTTCCTCTGCGATATTTTTGGGCAGCGCGTTCGGCATTGTGTTTTTGACGTTCGGGCTGATTTTCATTGCGCCCTTTATGCGCCTGCTAGGCTCTACCGAAACCATTTTGCCCTACGCCAAAGACTACGGAATGTGGGTTTTAATCTCCTGCCCGTTTTTGATTTGTTCGTTGATTTTGAACAACAATTTGCGCTACGAAGGCAAAGCGTTTTACGCAATGATAGGGCTTGTTTCCGGCGCTGTTATCAACACGGGATTGGACTATCTTTTTGTGATCGTTTGGAATATGAACGTGTTCGGCGCGGGACTGGCAACAGCAATATCCCAAGTGATTAGTTGCGTGATATTGTTCGTGATGTACGCAAGGCACGCGCAAAGCAAAATATCCCTTAAGTACGTTACGAAAAACGTAAGGGAATACCTTTCCATTTTCAAAAACGGTTTGCCGTCGCTCATCAGGCAGGCGCTGAACTCAATTTCGTCCGGATTGCTGAATAACCTTGCGGGCATTTACGGCGCACAAATCGGTCAAGCCGACGCCACTATCACCGCAATGGGAATCGTTGGCAAATACTCCAACTTCGTGATGTGCGTTGGCATGGGGATAAGTCAGGGCTTACAGCCGGTAGCATCATATAACTACGAGCTGAAACTGTACAAAAGAGTGCAAAAAGCACTTTTGATGACGTTGCTTATGGCGTTTTGCGGCGTGGCGGTTTTGTCGCTGCCGGCAATAATCTTTCCGCAATCCATTGTGCAAGCGGTCCAAAAGGACGCCGCCGTTATAGAAATAGGCACGTCTGCCCTTCGGTACGCAATGATAGGTATGCTGTTCACGCCGGTATTCATTCCGCTAAACATGATGCTGCAAAGCATACGCAAGGCAGGCATCGCTTCATTTTTGGCACTACTTAGAAGCGGTTTGATTTTCATCCCGACGTTGCTTGTAACCTGCGCCGTTTGGAAGGTTGTAGGCATACAAATTGCGCAACCGTTGAGCGACGTTATTACGGCGGTAATCAACCTGCCTGTGCTGATTGTGTTTTTGACAAAGAAGCACGAAGACGATCTTACCGATGTTAAACTCAACGAGCAAAACGCCATCGCAACTGTAAGCGAGCAATAGCGATAACCGTCAAACGATTGAACAAAACCGATTTTTGCAGTGTGTGAAAAACATAAAGCCGTTTACAAAAAAACAAACGCGACTGCCTTCAAATCCGTAAGACAATCAACGATACAAACGATTGAACAAAAATTTTCTATCCGTTGCAATGCAAAACAAGTGGCGCAAAGGAACAAAGGGATTCATTCCTCATCGCCAATTACCGAAAAGACGACTTTTCGGCACGAAGCGTTTTTGCGGAAAAGAAATCGCCGCTTGTCGGTGTGTTGTTTGAAAGGTAAACACCATCGCGAAGGACGTACTACAAAAGAGTTTAACACGGCAAATAATAATCGTTTAGCGCAAAATTTAGTTATATGAAACAGAATTTTCAAACAAAACAAGGGGCATTGCATAAGCAACTGCCCCTCTTTTTTGCCATTATCGGCTATTTTGCCGGGTATGCGGCGTAATTTACACCGTTTATCGTAACGTTATAAAGCGACGCGCCCAAAGCCGCCTTGATAACTTGGACGGTTTTGCTGTAAGTACCGTCGTAAGTTACGGCAAAATTTTTAGCATCGACGTTTGCCGCCTTGTCGCCGTAAAACACGTAGGCGTAACTTTCGTCGGCGTGCAAAACCACTTCGCCGCCGCTAATCGTCAAATTGCAAAGATTTTCCGCACTGCCGCTTTGCTTGCGAAGGTAAAACACGTACTTTGCCGCTTCGATTTTGCCGCCGCTCATACAAAATGACGATGCGCCGCTGTCCGAATCCACGCACACCGCGCCGTAACTTGCGCCCAAGTCGTCCACGATGTGACCGCCGTTCATACGGAACGTGCCGCCAAACGTTACGTCCACTCCGCCAAAGTTTCCGCCGACGATTGTGCCGCCGTTAAGCACAAATTCTCCTCCTTGTACCGCAACGCCGAACGAAGTTGTTCCGCTACCGCTCAACTTTTTAGACTGTCCGTATATCGTTCCGCCGAGCATTGTAAGTTTTGCCTTGTTTACCACCAAAACGGTGTAGCCGTTGGTTTTTTCGGCGCGATTGCCTATATAACCGGTGTTTGCCGCACTGCTATCGACGATTTTTACGTCTTCGCCGCGAACGCATACCGTGTAGCCCCAAGACGTATTTTGCGCTTCCAATCCGTAGCCGTTAAGGTCCAAAGTTACGTTTCCGCGTAGCACCGATTGCCGCCCCACAACGGTTTGAATAAGTTTTACCGTGCCGCCGTTTGCCGCATCGTAGGTTGCCCTTGCAAGCGACTTGTACCTAACTTCCGTGCCGTCGCTGTTTGTTACCGCAGCCACGTACGGATATTTGGCGTATTCCGACGCATTTTCCGCAACAGTATACTTGTAGGTATCGTCGGCGTTATCAGCCTGCGCGAATCCTGCTTTCCACATCTCCACCGAAGTGCCGTGAGTGAACAATCCGCCACCCAGCACGTACACGCCGCCACCCGACAACGCACCGTGAAAACGACCGCCGGTAACGGTGATAAAGCCGGAATTGGTTATTGCCGTGCCGATTGAGGAATACGCCTTTGTGTTTTGAACATCTCCTATTGCGCCCGAGTTGTTTATTGCGTAGGTATCGCGTCCCAGCGTTCCGTTGTCGTCGGCATAGGCTTTAAGTTCGGTATCTTTTATCAAACCGATGTTGCCTCCGTTTACCAGTGCGTAGTTATAGAACGGATAGGAATCGTCACGCGAGTGAAGAACGCAATTGCTGATTGAAGTTATACTGCCTCTGTTTAACAGCGCAACGCCGTGACTGTTTACCACGTCAAAAGTTACGTCCTCAACCGTGCCGATACTGCCCTTGTTGCACAATGCGGCAAATTTATCCACGCCGTCGCCGAACGTAGTATCCTGCGTGGTTGCCGAAATCGTGCCGTTTTTGACAAATTGCAGCGTACCTAGGTTCAAAATAAGATATTCGGTATGAATAGGCTCGTCAAATCCGCCCTGCGCGCCGCTTATCGTTTTGCCGCTTAAGTCCAAACCGATGTTTTTGTCTTCGGCAATGATAAGCACGTCGGCAAAAGTTATGTCGGTAAGCAACTTTACCGTATCGCCTACGGAAGCATTTTGAATAGCTTCACCTATGGTTTTGTAACCTTTGCCGTGAACTATGCGCACTTGACAAGTTGCCGTCAAAACCTCGTCCGAAGGGATTACAATCGTCCATTCGTCGATAATGTCGTGGCACACGGCACACTTTGTTTGAATTTTGCCGCTTTCTTCGGCGGTTTCGCTTTTTAAGATAGTCTCGCCCTTGACGTGCGGCAACGTTGCAATTTCCGCGCAGCCTTCAACGGCATTACACACCGAACATTTTTTGCCACTTTCGCGCCCTTTTTGCGTGCAAGTCGGCTCGACTTTTTCTATATCTACCCACTTGTGGGAGGACCGTTCCAACGACGTGTCTACTTTGTAGCCGCAGGTTGTACACTCCACATGCTTGTTGCCGACAGCCGTACAGGAAGAAGCAACAATCGTTTCCACAAGGTTATGCACATGCTCGTTGCTTGTAACTTTGTTGTCAAAAACACTTACGCCGTTGTCGTCATAAATATGTTGCTCAAATTTGCCGCCGTCGGAAAAATCGCCTTTTGCTCCCAAAACGGCAGCAACCTCGTTTTTGGTTTGATTGAAGAATGATTCGTTAGTAGCGACAAATTTTCCGACCGAGAATTTTTCTAATTTGCCAACGAAGCCGTGTTCGTAGTAGCAATGCGTTTCGGAAACGGCTTCTACGACAAGCGTCATAACAAAGTCGTAGTGATGAACGGTGTCCTGCGGAGCGTTTACGTTGAGCCTGCCGCCGTTGGTTCGGATTGTTACCGTTTGAGGGCTTGCACCGCCAACGTAGGTGACGTTTAGTCCTGCGTTGTCGCCAACGTCCACGCCCGTGGTCAAGTTGTCCGTAGGCTTGATGTAGCCGTTCTCCAAGTAGTTGCTGTACACCGCACTTGCTGCCTGAGTTTTTTCGGTTATTTGCCACAACGCAACACCGCTTTGCTCCCCTTTGGGCGCGCTGTTAGGAATGTAGGTAACCTTGTTGTTTTTAAGATAAACAAAACAATTGTTTACGCTATCCCACAATATTTTGTTGTCCGTTGCGGTCGCTTTGATTTTTTCCACGTCAAAACCGTCGCCTTTGACGATTTGCAACGCTTGGTGCATGGTTTGCGGTTTTTGCGTGACCGAACCTGCCGCAACCGACTTGTTAAGCGAGTTGATAAGCGAAATATCCTTTACTTCGTCCGCCTTTTTTACAACGTTTACGAACGTAGGAATAAGCACTCCTGCCAAAATCGCCATTACGGCTATCACGATAACAAGTTCTACAATCGTAAAGCCGCGCTTCTTTGCTTGTGCCATACTTTGTTCTCCTTATTTGTATTTACGCAATCGGCAAGTGTTATCTTGCAAAATCGCTAAAATTGCCACGATTACGATATGCGCCGATTTCCGCAAATATCCCATTCGGCAGACAGCCGACCGCATTTGCCGTAAAATTCGGATTTGCATACCAAAGCAAACTACGTTTGATTGAACTTATGTTCAGATACATACATCAACGATATTACCTGTTACATACACTCGCATGATAAAATTTGTCGAAAAGAAGCAAAATTTCGCAAATACGCCAATGAAATCGGCTCTACCTGTTCATGTGCCGTGTCGATTGATATTTTATGACTGTGGACGTTGCATAGTTTGTTACACGACTACAAGGTGTCCGTTCCCACAGGCGTAGCCTGTTCAATTTGTTCGCGCGCAAAGTAGGCAGATGGTTTAAACAATAGACGGCACAAAACCAATTACTATCAATAAGGAACAAACGTAGAACACGAACCTGTAAAGCCGCCTTCGGCGTTTTCGACAAACTCAACATGACATATTGAAAGCCATCGATGAGGGATCTGACTGACGAAAACGTCAATGCAAACAATACAACAATGCCAACAATTAAATATTTTTGAGTGCTACTGCAACAAAAAAAGCCCGAAAGGCAAATTGCCCTTCGGACTTAGTTATTCGGTTGTCAGGCTGTTACTTCGCGTTTTTAGCAGCCTTTTTTGCCTTGCTCTTTTTGATTGCGCGAGTGATGAGTTTTTGAATTTCCACAATAGGAATAATGGAAATTGCCAAGCCCAAAGCGATTACGTACTCGGTAAAGTCGATGATGGCTTTACCGTCGTGAGCAAACCCGAAGAAGGAGTTGATGCCCGGGATGAACAACACTGCGGTTGTAAGCACAAGCGAACTTATCATGGACAGCCACAACAGTTTGTTGTGTGTTTTGAGAGTAAATATACTCCTGTTTTGGCAGCGAACGTTGTACGCGTGGAAAATTTCTGCCATAGACAACGCCAAAAACGCCATTGTGGAGCCTTGCTTGTAGGCAAGTTCTTCGCCCTGCGGCAAACCGATTGTGTGACCGATAAAGTATGCGCTCAATGTGATAACTGCAAGAATAATGCCGTGGAACACCACGTTGAAGCCCATTCCGCCGGCAAAAATTCCCTCGTTTTTGGGACGAGGAGGACGGCTCATAATGTCGTTTTCGGCAGGTTCTACTCCCAACGCGATTGCAGGCAAACAGTCGGTAACAAGGTTTATCCACAATAGGTGAGATGCTTCAAGCAACGCGTATCCTTTTGGCAAAAACAAACTGGCCACAAACACCGCCACCACTTCGGCAAGGTTGCTGGAAAGCAAAAACGCAATTGCTTTGCGAATGTTGTCGTAAATACGTCTGCCTTCGCCCACTGCCGTTACGATTGTTGCAAAGTTGTCGTCGGCAAGCACCATGTCCGCGGTGGACTTTGTTACATCCGTACCCGTGATGCCCATGCCTACGCCGATATCGGCGGATTTGATACTGGGAGCGTCGTTTACGCCGTCGCCCGTCATTGCGCAAATTTTGCCGAGTTTCTTCCAAGTGTTTACGATGCGCACTTTATGTTCCGGTTGAACACGAGCATAAACCGAGTAGTTGACGATTTGTTTTTCAAACTCTTCGTCGCTCATTTCGTCCAGTTTGCTGCCCAAAATCGCTTGGCTCGGATCGGTTATGATACCCAATTGCATTGCGATTGCAACTGCCGTGTTGATGTGGTCGCCGGTTATCATTATGGGGCGGATACCCGCGTTGCGGCACTTCTCTATTGCGCCGATAGCTTCCGGACGCACGGGGTCGATCATTCCGCACAAGCCGATAAACACCATGTCTTTTTCGATTGCGTCAGGCTCTACGTTTTGCGGAAGAACGTCGTAAAACACCTCGGCCGCTGCAAGAACACGCAACGCTCTGTTTGCCATATCCTTGTTGGCGGCAAGCGCAGTCGAGCGGATTTCCTCCGTCATGGGGACGATTTCGCCGCCGATGAGCGCTTTTGTGCAACGCGCGATGATTTCGTCCGGAGCGCCCTTTGTGTACTGCACTACGCCGTGTTCGGTTTGGTGCAACGTGGACATCATTTTGCGCATGCTGTCAAACGGGGCTTCGGCAATGCGGGGCAAAGTTTTTTCCGTTTCGCCTTTATTTAATCCCAAAGTATACGCATAGTTGACCAATGCGCATTCGGTAGGTTCGCCCACGGCCTCACCGTCGGTAAGTTGAGCGTCCGAGCAAAGCGCCATTGCTTGAGCAAGCGTTTGAGTATCCGTGCCGTAAACGTCCACAACCGTCATTTTGTTTTGCGTAAGCGTGCCGGTTTTGTCCGAACAAATGATTTCGGCACAACCGAGCGTTTCCACTGCGGTAAGTTTGCGAATAACGGCGTTCTTTTTGGACATGTTGGTTACGCCCAAACTTAAAACAATTGTAACTGTTGTTGCAAGACCTTCCGGGATTGCCGCAACCGCCAAGCCGATTGCAACCATAAGCGAGTGCATAATCGTGTCGAACGCCAATCCGTCGCGGATAAGGTTGATACCGAACATAACCACGCAAATGCCCAAAACCATGTACGTAAGAACTTTAGACAATTGGGACATTTTGATCTGCAAAGGAGTTTTTTCCTCCTTGGCTTCAGCAAGAACGTTGGCAATTTTGCCCATTTCCGTTTGCATTCCGACGGCAACCACAACGGCGCGGGCGCGTCCGTAAGCAACCGAACTGCCCATATACAACATGTTTTTGCGGTCGCCCAACGCCACTTCGCCATCAATTGCGTGTTCGAACTTATCCACGGGGACGCTTTCGCCGGTCAACGCCGCTTCCTCCACTTTTAAGCTTGCGCATTCGATTATGCGGCAGTCGGCAGGGATTGCGTCGCCTGCTTCCAACAGCACCACGTCGCCGATTGTCAAATCGCAACTGTTGACGTGCATCATTTTACCGTCACGCAGCACTTTGCATTGCGATTCCGTCATATTTTGCAACGCTTCGATTGCCTGCTCGGCTTTGCTTTCCTGCACGACGCCCAAAATTGCGTTTAACAAAACAACCGCGCCGATGATGATAACGTCGGCAAAATCCGACACCGACGTCGTTTCGCCGGCAGAACTCTTTTCCCACAAAGTTACTGCCAAGCTTACCACTGCCGCAATCATCAAAATGATGATCATCGGATCGGACAGTTGTTGCAAAAACTTTACGATAAGCGGCGTTTTTTTGCCTTCGGCAAGTTTGTTTTTGCCGTGTTTCGCCAAGCCTTCTTCGGCTTTGGCAGCGGTTAGCCCCTCTTTGGAAGAACCGACCTCGGCAAGGACGTCGCTAACATCTTGCTGATAGTAATTCATATTACCTCCTGTGTTTTTTGTGCATTTAAGCACGTTTGTAATTTTCTTTTGCATATGTGCTTTTTGTTACAGTGACCGCAGCCTAATAACAAAAAACACGCAACCGACGACAAAATCGGTTGCGTGAGTCTCATTTTTTAGAACATTGCCAGACGGAATTGAACAAACAAACCGACGGGTGTTGGCAGGTGTAACGCAAATGCGCAAATTACTCCCTCACATATTCAATTGAACGTATTATACAGCATAAACGCAAACTTTCAATATGCTTATCTCGATTTTTATCGATTCC
>ENA-ORMR01001697-ORMR01001697.1-human-gut-metagenome-genome-assembly--contig:-NODE-1697-length-15950-cov-4.999748_pt1 | contig 15950 bp, 17 predicted proteins | sample MGYA00242107_ERZ509003 | MGnify/ENA primary metagenome ERZ509003 (study PRJEB26280, sample SAMEA2338699) | human gut metagenome | biome: human gut; feature: human-associated habitat; material: faeces... | reverse complement strand
TAAGTCTTAATAAATCTCAGTTTCATTACCTTGTCCTTTGGACACTCCAAGACAATCAAAAAAGACATCCCTTGCCACGTAATAATTACGGTTCAGGAATGTCCTTTTTTCGCTATTTAGCAGTAAAATAGACTCACGATGCAACTTATCCACAATTATATAATTCCGAAATGCTTAAACGCCTGCATAATCGCTTCTTCCTTCTCCGGTGTGCATTGTGGCTGTCTCGCATTCTCTGACTTAGGCAGATTAAAATCCTCTCCCACATCCAAACCACATTTCTTCTTAATCTGTGCAATATACAGCGAAGAAACCTTAAGTCCAGTCTGTTCCAACACATATGCCTTTATCTGCTCATAAGTTGCTTTTCCCTTAAATTCAGATAAATCCATATCCTCCAGAGAGAAGTCCACCTTCACTTTTCTGCTGTCGACCATTCCCTTGGAAAGTAAGGCAACAGTCTCAACGGTACTTTCGTTGTCCCAATCCAACTCGTATATCTCTTTCCCATTGAAAAATACAGGGAATCGAAACTTAAGACTACGAAGGATTCTTCCGTCCGCCTGCTCTTCCTCGTAAATATTCACATCCGCAAGGAAGCTCTTCATAAATGTCTTTTTCTCCATATCCGTAAATCTATCGTACAGCTTATCAAAGAATAGTAAGAACTGATACACATTATCGCCGGATATTTTCTCCTGCTTAATATTATACAGCCTTGTTTCCACCGCTTCAATGGAAGTTTCAATTTCCTCTATCTCATCATAAAGCTTGTCCAGACGCACCTGCATATCCTCATACTTCTTGTCATAATACTTGTCAGACACGGATAAATTATCCATCTGATTCGCCAATTTATTCTTGGCTCCGGTTACCTGCTTTAATCGCTCCTGCAAACCTGTATGCTCTCTGTCCAATTCTTCCGTATCAATGCTGTTACCGATGTGCTTCTGAATCTCTGTTTTAAACTTAGGATTGTTTACCAGCTTACGGATAACTTCTTCCACCGCTGCATTAATTTTGTCCTCATTCCACTGCTTGCGATAGGTACACTTATGACCATTTACAAATGTTCTGTGCTTGCAGGCGTAATAAAAATAATCTCTATAATATCCGCCATCAGGATGCTTCTTATGATTAACATTGCCATACATACCGCTTCCACATATAGGACATTTGATAATACCGGATAAAATATGCTCGTGATCCAGACTATGGGTTTTGATATTTGCAACACCTGTTTCCTGTCTCTTTTTGTGTACCTGATTCCACAATTCTTCTAAAACAATTGCCTCGTGAATACCATCATTTATCATGTAATTATCCTATTTTACCACATGGTACTCGTTTCTTGTACCTGGAATCTTCTCATTCTTTCTTCTGCCAAATGCCAATTTTCCACAGTATACAGGATTATCTAGCACACCTTTTACAAAGGATGTAGAAAAGCCTTCTATTGTATTGTTCTGGCGAAGCTTTTTCTTGTATCCGCTGTTGTTTAAGAATGTGGCAATAGCTGCAATGCCAATGGTTGTGTTGGCATACTTATCGTAAATAATACGTATTACCTCAGCTTCATCCTCTGCTATATGTAACTCTCCATTGATAAGCTGATAACCATAAGGCGCAAATCCACCGTTCCACTTACCCTCCCTTGCTTTTTGCTTTCGACCTTCCATGGTCTGCACCAGAATATTCTCACGCTCAATTTCTGCAACCGCAGATAAGACAGAAATCATCAACTTTCCTGCATCCTTGGAACTGTCAATACCATCTTCCACACAGATAAGATTAACACCAAAGTCCTGCATTCTCTGAATGAACGATAGTACATCCGTTGCGTTTCGACCAAATCTAGACAACTTGAACACAAGTACAAAGTCGACATTATCTTTACCCGACTCAATGTCCTGAAGCATCTGCTGGAACTGTGGTCTTCCTTCCACACTTTTACCAGATTTACCTTCATCAGAGTATTCGCCCGCGATAATCATATCCTGGTAATCAGCGTATTTATGCAATTTATCTTTTTGTGCATCTAAACTGTAACCATCTACCTGCATGGAGGTGGATACACGAGTATAGATGTAGCATCTCTGTTGTTTTTTCATATAGTTCTCAGTCTCCTTCAGCTTCTGTTGTAGTACCAAGCGCTATCTCTAACAGTTCTGCCGCCACCTGATAATTTTTGATACGCATCAAATTATCCCATATATCTACCTTACCAAGCAAATTCATACCTCCATGCCATACCAATTCATCATCTATAACAGCAAATCTTTCTTCGACTTCTGCCTTTATTACTACATTTATTCCTGTTTTTTTCATCTCGTTTATCAAGCCATAACATACATCTGCACTGCCATAAACCACTTCTTCTGGATCTGTTGTGATGACTGTTACATTTACACCTTTTTCCTGACGGTCTTTGACCAATATTAAAAATCTGTCAATCTTGTTCTGTCGTATGTCCGGACTGGAAATTACAATTGATTTCTCTGCCTCCACAATATCCTGCTCGAATTTTTCCGTATAATTACCGGAATCATATATCGCATTAATTATCTGCTTAGTCTGTTCATCTCCCGTCCATATAGAAAATCCGGTTCTCTTGTATGTCTTCAATCTTTTACTATACATTTTATTAAAGAATCTCACATGGGCGTCAATATAATCATATACAAAAACAGCTTCTTTTCCTTCGTAGTCACGATTTAATCTTCCTACATACTGTTCCAGACGCCCTTCAAAGGATACCGGTGCAGCAAGCATCAACACATCAAGTCTCGGAAAATCAAACCCTTCTCCTATCTTCTGTCCGGTTGCAACTAAAATGAGAGATTCATTTTTAGGAACCTGCTTCAATCTAACTCGTGTATCCGCATTTTCTTTATCCGTATTATCTCCGTATAAAAGGAATACATGATCAGCTTCTTCTTTCAGAGTGTCATATAAAAGTTTTGCATGTTCCTTAAACTTCGTCAAAATGACCGGAGTCTGCTTCATCGCAATACATGCTTTCACATCATTTACAATCATCTCATTACGCACTTTACTGGCACTAATCAGACTGTATGCTTTATTGATATCATCCTTGCTGTCAGCAGTATCCACAACTCTTGTATACCTCGGAACAAAATAATGTCCTATTCCCTGCTCCTGTGCTCTTTCCAAGGCTGTAAATCTGTGCCGGAGTGGTCCAAGCAGCATATAAATAATCTTATCCAAGCTGTCTCCACGTTTTGGTGTAGCAGAAACTCCATATACATATTTAGCATTAATTTTCTGCAATAACTCCATGGATGTATTAGATGCCGCATGGTGACATTCATCCATAATTACCATTCCGTATGAATTAATTAAATCATTAAAATTACCTTTACTGTACATAGACCCCACCATTGCAACATCCACAATACCTGTTAAAGTATTTTTACTGCCATGCAGAATCCCTATAACACTATCCCTCTTTTTCTTCCTTCCAGTTTTCGTCTCATATTCCGGTGGCTCCTCTTTGATATCCAAGAATTTATTCAGTTCTTCAACCCACTGGTTAAGCAAATCCTTACTTTGTAACAAAATAAGCGTGTTTACCTTACGCTCCGCAATCAGGTAACTGCACACAACCGTTTTACCGAATGCCGTTGCCGCACTTAATACACCATCTGAATAAGTCAATAACTTCTCTGCCGCCAACTCCTGCTGTGTCCGTAAATCTCCATTAAATGAAACTCTGATTGGTCGTCCTTTTTCCCTTTGGTCAGATATATCAACAGCAATTCCGGACTTTTTGCATGCTTCTATAATTTGATCCTTCAGTCCTCTTGGAATCTGTATATATCCATCCACATCCCTTCCCAAATATACAGCACTAAAATTGTAATAATTTAAATATCCCAGTCTCTTATTCTTATAAAATTCCGGATTGTCAAAGGCTGCCAGACTTCGAATCTGATTCTGTATTCTTGGCATAAGATTTAACGTATCAATATAAACACCATTACTTAACACAATATGAAGTTTGCCTACAACATCTGTCTTAACAAACTCACACTTCTTTTTCCAGGGTTTCGGTCTGTTATTCATATCAGAACCAGCAAGCATCCCTCGGCTTTCCGCTAACTCTCCCTGCCACTTTGCCATATATTTTTCAATACCTTCTATGCCCAGCTTTTCTGTTTTATTGAGCAAAACATCCCACTGATTTGGATACGCATTCCAGTTCCCATCCACAAAGGCACTGTTACCATTTTTAAGAGCCTGTCCCTGCAAAGGCAAAGCAATCAAATTACCAATACTACTTGCCACATCCTGAGCAGGATACATTCTGTCATAATAATGAAACGACTTCAGATTAATTGATGCAGAGCCTTTGTCTAATAAAAGAAAGCCAAAATTTCTGGCTACAGAAGCCGGTATGGCTTTCTTAAAGAAAATCCATACATGAGCGCCTTTACCGGAACGAGAACGCTCCACCAATGGCTTAATACCATTTATCCCACAAATTTTTCTAAGGGCATCCACTTCTTTATGCCATTCATTATCTGTATTGGCAAAATCTGTCGCCTCTGCGCCCCTTTCATGGTTATCAAAATCAAACACGATAAATCTGCACATTCCATTCGGCAATAATGGATATACTCCGATTACATCCGAACCATTCTCTTTATAGCCCAACAAATGGGCAATTATTTTCTTAACATCCAGTTTTGTCCATTTTGTATTTTCACACTCATCACAAAACATCTTCTCGCCTCGTTGTTTAGGACATATCCTATCATTCCAACGATTATCGCATTGTGGAAAATAACCTCCGTTTTTACCTCGCTTGGCAAAAACATCCTCTCGTCCCCAAAACATAGAAAAGAATTGCGTCGCCATCTCCTCTGTTATAAATGGCGGATTAACAATACGTTCTCCCTGATCAGGATCATACTCTTCCACGTTATCTATAGTTTCTTCAAATGGATTGACTTCATCATATGGAATATTTTCTTTTTTCAGTTTTTCTTTCAATATCCGATTTTCATATTCGAGAAGTCTGACAAGCTTCCTCAAAGACTCTGCATCATATGCTTCTATATTCATAAATATCACCCGCAATTCATATATGTGTATGCGCACCGTTTACCTATGTACAAGAAAGTCAACACTTTCTCTTAATTCATCACTAAAACCTTCCAAATTAGCAGTTGTAATCACACCACTATTAATCAGTGCCACAATATCGAAAATCATATTTCCTTTACTTAATTCAAGCATAACTCCGGGATGTTTCTTATCCTTCTTTATTCGCTCTTCCAGCTCCCAGAACTTATCCGAGGCATTTCCGTTTCCATTCAACATATCAATATATTCTTTCACTAAACATTCCATATAATTTTCCTGCCATTCAGCAATGCATGCTCTGAATAATTTCCAATCGCTTTTTGAAATTTCCATGCAAACCTCCAATCAATGCTACTGTTTTCACAAGCCCCTCCATTGTCCCAACAAAATCATACCGCTGTTCCAACTATAATTCAACAAAAAAATAGACAGCCATCACTCTGACTGTCTACCCGCTAATGAGATATTTGGATTAAGGCATTACCCTTGCCTCTCTACGGCCATTATTTCTCTGTTAAATTCTCAATTATTTTCATAACATCCGCTTGAGTAGGTGTAAATTTAACACCTCTCTTTAACATGCCCATCACTTTTCTTGCCTTTTGCTCAATTTCCTTTACAGTATGCTCACTGGTTAACATCAAATGATTTCCTGCAATCGTATATTCCCGTTCAATATATTCATCTGTAATCGGAAACATATCCTGTATCAAAAAGCACTTTCTCTATCATCATCCAACTTCACAATATGTATAATATCTCAAGGTTTTCCAGCTTTTTTCTTATTTTCAACAATTTTTTTGTACTTATCTATTCTGCTTGATAACGGAATCATCCAATATAAACCGGAAACCGAATCCTCAAAGCAATAATAATGAGGTCTATTACCATCTTTATTCCCTTTAAGATATGGTTCATTCATATCCACAAAAAAGGAATCTTTAATAATATAAAATCCTGTTTTCTTCATGTACATCCACCCTTTGGTAAAAAAATCCTCCACCAGAGCTGGTGGAGGACAATACTTTCGACCCAACCATTTATATACCGCATATTGGTCAGCGGTAAACTTTCAACCCGACCATTTATATACCACATATCGGTCAGTGGTAAACTTTCTGTATAGAGAGCTTAGCAAATCTTCCTTCAAAAGTCAATAGGTTCTATACATCTTCCACCAACTTATCAAAGAAATATATTTGCTATTATAATATGCCCAGCTTTCCAAAAATTCAATCGTTTTTTATATCTTTTTCTTTTTGAACGCTCTAACGTATGTATACATCCCACTCAATCAACGAACCCTCGCCATGCAATATTTGCTTCGCAAATGTCTCGGTCTACATATCAAGTTTTCGATGAAAACTTGATACAAATTTCGCAGGATGCCGGTAATCCTTATGCAGCTTCCTTAAACCGCTCCAGAAATCTCTTCGCATAAGCCTCATACCGAAGTTTTTTCCTTCTGCATCATCACGCCAAGTTTCCGGAGCAAACTGAAGCTCTACAGCTATATCACGTAAAACATCCAGACCGTACTTCTCTATCATCTCAGCAAGAAATGTGCAGCAGCGTTCAAATTCCTTATTCAAAGCTTCCCTCCTTCCTTAGTCACTTCTGCATCTTTTCAAGATAATTCCGATAATTCTTTTCTTGATGATACAGCCTCGCTACGGAAAAGGCAATATTTTCGATTTAAAAAAATCCGCTTACATATTTCCAAGCTTTCTGTACCCGGAAAATTTCTTTTATAGATTTCTCACAGTGTCCTCTGCTAGATACGCATTTTGTATATCCATCACAAAATGCTCCAGCGCATCCTTAATCGCTTTTTCCTTCTCCACCGGACATTGTAGCTGTCTGTTATCTTCCGACTTAGGCAAATTATAGTTCTCCCCCACCTCTATTCCACATTTCCTTTTTATCTGTGAAATATACAGATTAGAAACCTTCAACCCATGCTCTTTTAAGGCATAATCCTTATTCTTCGCATAAGTTGCTTTACTTTCCGTTGAAGTCAAATCCAGTTCATCCAACTCCATTTCAGCTCTTCACATTTATAATCATATTAAATTTCTGTATATGAACAATTCGAGCTAAAACAATGAAAATTCTCTTTGCTTAATGTGTTTGCGTTCTGCAGCGTTCTTTGTAGCACGCAACATTTTATGCATTCCGGAAATCAAAAATCCACCTGTGCCGCAACATTGGTCGAATATAACATCAGTAGGTTTCAAATCCACTAATTCACAAAATAATTCCGTAATATGCCGAGGTGTAAGCACAACGCCCAAAGCCTGACCGTCACCGCCTGAATAAGAAACAAATTCTCCATAAAAACGTCCTAGATAATCTTCACGCCCATTTGATATAATCGCCTGAAAAATATTGTTGTTGATATACTCTGCAAAATATTTCAGAGGTGTTTTATCACCCAAATCTTGACGCTTTGTGTTTAATTGCGGTCTGTCCTTTATCAGTGTAAATTGATTCAGCACACGCTGTTTTTTTTACTTCCGGGGCAACTTTTGCACGTTGCAGATTTTTTTCAAGATACTGGTACAGAATAGCGCCGTCAGTATTGCTTTCTAGTGTGTCACCCGTTAACTGATTCAGATTAAATCCGTATTCTTTTAAAACATCTGTCTCCTGACGCTTTCTGTGTGCCTGATTCCTCATTTCTTCTGATATGATTGCCTCATGGATTCCATCATTCAGCATATAATCTTTTTGTTTTACAATATGGTATTCATTCCTTGTTCCCGGAATCTTTTCGTTTTTTCTTCTTCCAAATGCAAGCTTACCGCAATATATCGGATTGTCCAGCACACCTTTGACGAATGATGTAGAAAAACCCTCAATCCTGTACGGTAATATCCTTTAAGATTTCATTGGTCTTCACCAGTTCCTGCCCAAACTCAAGCTCTTTGGATGAGGAATACTGAAGATGGGAATAGGTATGGTTTACGATAAGATGTCCTTCCTTCCGCATCCGTTTCACAATGTCCGGATACAGTTCCGCCTGCTCCCCCAGAATAAAAAAGGTCGACTTCACATTCCGCTTTTTCAATCCATCCAAAAGCTGCTCCGTGTATACCGGATGGGGACCATCATCAAACGTCAAGGCAATTTTCTTTTCCTCACGCATAACAGGCGTCCGGGCATTTTCTGCCGCAGACGCCTGTATATGATAAAGTCCTGCCAAGAGAAGCAGACAACCCACAAACGTTAGGAAGATCCATTTTCTGGCATTCATATCATCTACTCCCGCATTTCTTTTCCTTTATCTTATGCGAAAGCATCTTGTTTTATGGGATGAGCTGTTACTAATTTCTCGTAGCTCGTTCCAGTAACAATTAGTCCACATAGATGGTCGTATAGATTTCACCATCGGCACAGTCGAAGGTAACCGGTTCAGAGTACGCGTAATTGTCCATAGCGTCACGCATCTCATAAACCATGGAATAACTTCCATCCGGCAGTTCAATTTCGCCAAAGGCGGTATCTGCTGTCACGGTAACGGTGGCGGCGGTGTAAGGCTCGAATTCGTCATCACCGGAGGCCGTTGACATGTACCAGATTGTGGTAATCTCGTCCCCTTCCTGCAAAAGCCGCAGCTCTTTGTCCGCCATACCACTGTTATCAATTCCTTGTCTTGCTCCCAGGACATTCCATTCATCCGTAGAAAAGTCGTATACTACCTGCAGATTATATTCCTCGCCGTTTAAAAGCACCGGAATGGCATACAAATTATAATCCTCACTCTCATAGCTGAGTTCCATATAGACAATGTTTCCGTCAATACTTCCCCAAACACCACGGAAATTATCGGAAAATACACCGTTGTCCCAGTCCGCATTCATATCATTGTCGGTTCCCAGCAGCAACATCATATCACTTTCTTCATCCACATAATAAAGAGAGAATCCGATGCCTGCCAGAATATCATTGGCTTCCGGTCCCAGGGTCAAGAAGGATATACCATCCTCGTCCAAATCCAGAGGCGCACCATCCCAGTCGGTGCTTAACAGGTTCTTGACCTCCGGCAGTTCCTCAAAATCCATATCCGCAATGTAAGCCATACCGGAATCGTCCAGTTCTCCTGTCAGTTCATAGGAATAAAAATATTTGAAAGCAACGCCTGCTCCCAGACCTGCATAGCTGTTGAAATCCTCCACATCACCGTTGTAGGAATAATAGCAGGAAAGTCCGGTTGCCTCAGTACGATACTGACCGCCTACCTGATAAAGCACGCAGTCATCCAGTGCATCTAATACCTCCTGTGCTGATCCTAACATGCCCACACTCTGTCTAGCCATGTGTCCTAAATCCACCATGTTGGTGTAGCCCTGCTCTTTGGTGTTACCACCGTAGTTCTCACTTTGGGCAGCTACACGTCCAAACTGGGAGAAAAATCCGGGATCGGTACAGGCTGCTGCCAGAGCCTCGGCACCAAAGGTATCATAGGCATCTAACAAGGTCTGTACTTTGGTAAGGTCGGTAAGGGAAAGGGTCGTATTATCCTGGGTGCCCACTTCCTCACATCCTGCGTAATAAGCATCACAGATCACCTTGCCCAGTTCCTCGCCATTCATGGACGGATTCTGCGCCAGAGTACCTACCCACTGGGAATAATACCAGCCATTGGCAGGTTCTGTTTCCTCAGAGGCTACCAGATAGTGTGCCAGATCTGCGAAGGTATATGCCACATCCACCGTTGCCATCAGACAGGTATCAAAACCAATCAGTTCCAGAGGCTGTTTCTCCATGGAAGGATTCCAGACACTGGAAAATGCCTGATACATTTCATCCAAAGTGAGGGAATCATAGCCGTAGATTTCATCAAAGGCTGCTCCGGTTACGGAGCCACCACCGTGATTCCAGAATACCACTGCTGTTTTTTCTGCCGGATAATTCTCCTTTGCAAAGGAAAGGAAATCCGCCAGGGTATGTGCCTCGCCCATGCTGGCAGAAGGCTGTTCATCCACTAGCTGCAGTCCCTCGCTGTTATAAAGCCAGCGCTGCAGTTTGTCTGCATCCATCAGGTCATTCTGCCAGACGGCAGAGCCTCCGGTTTCTATGACCACATTCACATTTTCCGGCAGTTCTACTTCCAGCAGTTCGCTGAGATCATTGGTGGCAAATCCACCATTGGACTCCAGATCACTGCCACAGAGATACCAGTAAACTGCCCAGCTACCATCTTCCAGCGCAATATCTCCATTGTCCGTTGTATTGTCTGCTGCGGTTCCTGCATCTGTTGTCAGATCAGTGCTGACATCCTCGACCTCTTCATCCGCACAGGCTGTGAGGGAAAGGGTCATTGCCCCGGTAAGTAAAAGTGCTAACCATTTTGTTCTTTTCATCGGCTAAATCCCCAATAACTGCTTTTTCTTCGCTGCAAATTCTTCCTCGGTAATGGCACCGGAATCAAGTAAGGCTTTATACTTCTGGATTTCATCTGCGCCACTGACCGGCGGAATAATCTGACTTGCTACTGTTTTTGTTTTCCCAATTTCCTCTCGTATCTCTGGTGCAGAAGGATTCATAATCTGCATAAGGTTCTGTGCCAGCACATGCATTTCTTCCACTTTGCTGTCATATTCACTCAAATATCCATCCACACTTGGATAGTTTCTGTCAAAGGACGGAGCCCCCAATTTCCCTCTGAAAGATTTCCAATAGGGATGATCCAAGGTCAGTTCTACATAAAAGTTCTTGAAGGGATCCGGCATATCAAAAGTGGGGCGGAAACGATGAATTTTCTCGCTATCGTCTTGATCCCGATCCATCCTTTCCTGCCATTCGTAATCCCGCAGCCGCATTTCAAACTGTGTAATCGCACTGGACATGGCATTGGCTTTCTCGTAGACATTACTCTCATACCATTTCAGACCACTGGGGGTTCCCTCAAATAAAACCCTGCTATCTTCCAGAACACGAAAGGATTTCAAATTGTCAGCATCCATGACCCATGCATTTTCATCATCCCTTAACCGGAAAAGTCTCTGAGCTACATCCAGAACTAAGGTGGCGCTTAAAAAGCCAAAATTCAGGCGATAATCTCCCTGGAAACTATCCCGTAATTCCTCATTCTGGTCATAAATTTCCATGTACTGTTTCACCTGCTCCAGATTCATCTCATTGATTGCCCCCTGGGGTAAATCAATTTTGCGTTCACACTCCTTACATAGCGGGGTATCTTCCACCTTTAACGCCAATAATCTGGGCGTAGGATTTCCGCACAACGGACACACTTTCTTGTTGCTGGAAAACAAACCCATACGAACTCCTCCTTCATCTTTTATGATTTATTTAGTCTTTCTAATACACAAACAGCGTATACGGATTATCCCGCATCCGCTGTCTGGAATTGTTTTCTTTCGTGTATGCTCTTACTGAACGAAGTACAGACCATTTAATCCTTCGTCATCACCTGCATTCAGAAGCATTAATACAAGCTGGTCTCCAACCATGGAGAAGATTCCGGTATAATTCAAAGCAGTTCCGTCTGCATCAATATTCATGCTGATACCGCCATCTTCCAGATACTCATAAGTACCATCCCATGCACCGGCACCCTGTACCATCTGTACTGTTCCATCTTCAGCAAATGCCAGCTCCAGTTTTCCACCGTACATCTCCAGCGTAGCATCCAGGTCTTCCTGCTCCATCTCTACGCCATCTAAGCACCCGCCGACAAGACTCCATGTAGTTCCTGCTAAATCCGGAGTCTCTGCATTGGCTAAATCCCATAAGCTGGAAACAGTATCTGCTTCTTCCTCGCTTGCAATTTCCTCTTCCACGGACTCTGCAACATCTTCTGCTACACTTTCTACGGAAGCTGCATCACTTGTAGTCTCCTCCGTGTCTCCGCAAGCTGTCAGGGATAACACCAGCATCATACTTATCATCAGTGCCATAAATTTTTTCATCATTCTTTTCTCCTTTTCTGTCAAATCTTTCAAAATCGCTGTTTGGCTATACAGCAGTATACACGTTTTCGGACAGAAAAACCGAAAGATGACATGAAATGACAAAAAAATGTCGTGAATGACAAAAACGATTTATCAAACTCTTTTTATTTCTGCTGAATCATCTTAAAATGCTCCAATGCCTCCACAATTGCTTTTTCTTTCTCCTTTGGACACTGTGGTTGCTTTACATCTTCCGACTTAGGCAAATTATAATTCGCACGTTCTTTAATTCCATACTTAGCTTTCACCTGCGCAATATAAAGGTTAGATACCTGCATCCCATCATTATGCTCAGCCACATATGCCTTTATCTCCTCATAAGTAGCCTTACTCTCTGCACTGGTCAAATCCATCTCATTCATATCCACCGTCACATTCACATGATGCTTCGCTTCGTGGAGTTTGGACAATAAACATACTGTCTCCACATGTATGTAGATTGGCTTACTTGGATTATCCTCTATCTTCTCCCGAATATTCCGGATATGGCTCATGATGATGTTGTAATCGCCGGAATAGGATTCCTTCCAGACAATATCATAAATCTGCTCCTTGCTGAACACTCTGCCTGGATTCCTTGCTAATAAATGCAATATTTCAAATTCTGTAAACGTAATATTTACTTCTTTCTCACCACGATATACCAACCGTTTTGATGCATCTATTTCCATTCCTGCAAAGGCTAATTTTTCACACGCTATTTCTTCTTTTAACTGTGTTTTATTTTCAAAACTTCCCAAAGCAGACATAACTGCATTTAATACTACTTCTTCATCTTCCTCAAGTGAAAGCAACAGTAACTTAGCTATAATCCTCACTCCCCAATCTATTGCTCAAAATATTCTTCAAGACATATTCCTCTTTCATAAATTTCTCGTGCCGCATCTACTCCTACATATCGATAATGCCATGGCTCATAGCTTGTCCCTGTAATCTCCTGTTTCCCTTGTGGGTACCGTAATATGAAACCATAATTATGTGCATTTGCGGCAAGCCACGTATATACCTCACCATTTGAGCTCTTTGATTTATCAGCATTAATATCAACTGCAATGCCTAATTGGTGTTCACTTGTTCCGGGCAAAGCTACCCATTCCTTAGCAGTTCTTTCTGCTCTTGACTGTGAATATCCTTCATTTATATAAGCCTTTATCTTATCATCTAATATTTTCTGCTGTTCTTCATAAGTTCGATAGCCTTCCCGAACAACCGGATATATTCCATCTTTCCTTGCTGCATCAAACATTTCTTGTAAATACGGATATATCCTGCTATCCACCTTTTGACCATTTGATAATTCTGTTAATTCCACTCTATAATCTTCCGGTATTTCATTCCAACGGTTTACTACAATTAAATACCACTCCTCCGAAACCGGAATACTATGTAAATTCCCTAATCTTGAAGGAAATTCGTGAAATAGATTACATAGTATCAAAAGCAAGTAAACTATGATAATTCCTCTCAACCATTTCCCTCGCAACTTATTTTTTTTATCTCTTTTCTTTGCCATATTATTATTTATGCCTTCATCCTTCTTGACCAGCTCCTTATAGCGAATGGCATACATAGAATACCAATCAAGACAGGAATTGTAATAAGTAGATATGGTGACCAGATAAGCTTTCCAAAAATACGAAAAGTATTAGTTCTGAAAATATCTGTTGAACTTCCTACCAATGGTATTAAATCCAATGCTTTTTGCATTTCATAAGGAAGATATTCTGCAATCATCATTGGTCCATATACAACAGCCAGACTAAGCAGTAAGGTAAGTACATTATTTTTTACAGCCGCTGATATAAACATAACAATTCCGGCAAAACCTATTGCTCCAAGCAGTACAAAAGCATATTCATAAATTTCTGCCTGCAGCATATTCATAGGTGCAACAGCAATCAGCTTGATATTCTGAATCGGCATATCCCATCCGGCAGTTCCCATAAAAAACAACTGTGATATAACACTTGAAACAGCAAGTAATGCAAATAACTCCACTGTAAACGCTAAACCAGTAAGAATTTTGGCAAGAGCAATTTTCCCCCAACCATTTCGAGTCGTCAATACTAGTGTGCTTGTATTATCATGCCATTCGCCAGCAAATAAAGAGGATAAAACAATACCGAGAAACAAAGCCATCACAACTCCCAGATCCGCAACCATACTACCAAGAAGCGTTGACCAGCCTTCTACCCACTCATAATGAAATGGTTTTTCTACCTTTCCCTCTATCTGATGTAAATACTCTTTTTCAGCTCCTACCTGACCACTGACCTCCAAAAACTCATCAAGCACCTGCTGTCTTCTTTCATAGAAACCTGTTAACTTATCCGGATCAACATAGCTTATCATCGTTTTATAATTACTGGTATCTCGAAGCTCCGGATACAATGTTCCAAGCCAACTATTAACTATCTGCCAGTCTGTCTTTTCCAGTTCTTCATCCATACCGTCAGCTTCCATTTGCTGATAATCACTTACTATTTTCTGCAAGGTTTCATCCGTCAATTCTCCACCAAATGAAAGTGCATATCCCTGACTATCCTTTATTACTGTATATCCATCAAAATTATTGCCAAAAGCACTTGTATAGTCATCTGAGCTGCCAAAACCGAACCATTGAAACGAAAGTATGCTTCCAAAAATTACATAATAAACAAAACACAACAACACACATATTTTAACAATTTTCTTTCGCCATAACTTTTTATGCTCTAACCAAAATAGTTCCATTCTATTTCACTCCTTCCTCTGTGGGAAAATAAAATAAATAAAGATCTTCCAATGTAGCTTCACAGGGCACCGCTCGCTCACTAGGCATATTGTCTGAAATAATACGCAATATAATTTCTTTTCCTTCGTGCCGTAAATTAGCAACCGTTGTTTTTGTCTGCCATTGTCTAGCTTCTTGTGGAGAAACAGAAAGCTCCCAAACCTTACCATTTGCCTTGTGAATCAACTCAGGAACCGTACCCTGCAATACAAATTTTCCTTTTTTCATCAATAGCACTTCATCTGCTATTGCTTCTATATCCGATACAATATGTGTGGAAAGAATTACAATTTTATCGCCTGCATACTCTGAGAGCAGATTACGAAAACGGACACGCTCTTTCGGATCAAGTCCTGCAGTCGGCTCATCCAAAATCAAAATTTTCGGATTATTAAGTAACGCCTGTGCAATTCCTACTCTTTGTTTCATACCACCACTTAAGTCTGTTACTTTTTTGTACATGAAGTCTTTTAATCCATATTTTGTAAGCAAGCCCTTAACGTAGTTAATGTTTTCAGTTGTTAGTTTTTTTTGTATTTTTAAACCGAGTAATGCATTATCAAGAACGTTAAGCCAAGGAAATAAGGTATCGTCTTGGAGCATATAGCTTGTTGTTGTGCCACTTTTAAATTTAACTAAGCCAGTGTAATCGTTGTCTAGTCCTGCAATTATGTTTAGTATGGTACTTTTTCCGCATCCACTTGAGCCTACTAATGAGACAAACTCCCCTTCATATACAGTAAATGATGTAATTGATAAGATTAATAACTCGGGGCTTGATGTCACTGCATTAATTGATGAAAACGGCAAATTTGTAATCAAACAGAACAACACCGGCTCAGACTATTTTGTATCTGTAGAAGCCGGCAATACAAACTTTACACAGTTTGTCGGTATTACGGCAAATGTTACGACAGGCACCTCAAATCCTGCTCATAACGCTACTTTGACAGGTAATAAAACAGGATTAACTTTAGATAAAACCTTCACTGACGGTTCATTTATAATTACGACAAATGACGTTACATACACAGAAGATAAGGGATATTTTGCTGATTCTACTAAAATACTTTCGACAACTATTAAGGTAG
>ENA-ORMR01001694-ORMR01001694.1-human-gut-metagenome-genome-assembly--contig:-NODE-1694-length-15967-cov-6.435206_pt1 | contig 15967 bp, 14 predicted proteins | sample MGYA00242107_ERZ509003 | MGnify/ENA primary metagenome ERZ509003 (study PRJEB26280, sample SAMEA2338699) | human gut metagenome | biome: human gut; feature: human-associated habitat; material: faeces... | reverse complement strand
CCCCGTCTTGCGGCGGATGGATTCCCGGGCTTTCCGGGCGGCCTCCCGGGCGCGGTTGGCCATCATGGCCTTGTCCAGCACGGCCTTGGCAACGGCGGGGGGTTCCTCAAAATAGGTGGTCAGCTGGTCGTTCACTACCTGATCGACCAGAGTACGGATATAGGCGTTGCCCAGCTTGGCTTTGGTCTGACCCTCGAACTGGGCGTCGGTGAGCTTGACGGAAATAATGGCGGTGATGCCCTCCCGGCAATCCTCGCCGGAAACCTTGTCGTCGCCCTTGATGATGCCGTTTTTCACGCCGTAGGCGTTGAGAACACGGGTCAGCGCGGTCTTGAAGCCGGTCTCGTGCATACCGCCCTCCGGCGTGCGCACGTCGTTGGCGAAGGACAGCAGAAATTCATTGTAGCCGTCGTTATACTGCACGGCGATCTCGGCGGAAGCGTCGCCCTTGCTGCCGCTCATATAGATAACGTCCTCGCACAGGGGCGTCTTGTTCCGGTTGCACCAAATTGCAAACTCCCGGATACCGCCCTCGTAGCACATGGTCTCGCTGATCTGCTTTTCATCGTCCCGGTCGTCGGTGATGGTGATGGTCAGACCCGCATTCAGGAAGGCTTCCTCCCGCATCCGCTCGTGGAGGACTTCGTAGTCATAGACAAGACTGTCAAACATCTCCGGGTCGGGCTGGAAGGTGACCTCCGTGCCGGTCTTGTCGGTCTTGCCGACGATGCGCATTTCCTGGGTGATGCTGCCACGGGCAAATTTCATTTCGTAAATGCTGCCGTTTTTGTGGACACGCACCCGCAGCCACTCACTCAGAGCGTTGACGACGGACGCGCCCACGCCGTGCAGGCCGCCGGAGACCTTATAGCCCCCGCCGCCGAATTTGCCGCCGGCATGGAGCACGGTATACACGACCTCCAGAGCCGGACGCCCAGTCTGGGGCTGGATATCCACGGGGATACCCCGGCCGTCGTCGGTGACGGTGATGGAGTTGCCGGGATTGATGGTCACGGTAATATGCTTACAGTATCCGGCCAGTGCTTCGTCAATGGCGTTATCCACGATCTCATAGACGAGGTGGTGCAGACCGGAGGAGGAGGTAGAGCCGATATACATACCGGGTCTTTTCCGCACCGCTTCCAGACCCTCCAGAACCTGAATCTGCTCCGCGCCGTATTCCTGTGTTACTTTCGTTTCGTCAGACATATATGCCCTCCTGCGTGATATGCTCTTAATCTACTATGCTTCCGTTTTCTACCTGAATCGTTCTTCCCAGTTTGGTGAACCGTCCCGGTTCACAGCATGTGATGAACACCTGCCCGGAGACGATTTTATTTAATACAAAGTCCTGCCGCCCGGGGTCAAGCTCGGACAGAACATCGTCCAGCAGCAGAACCGGTTCTTCGCCCCATTCCCGCGCCATCAGCTCCCGCTGCGCCAGCTTCAAGCTGATGGCCGCCGTCCGGGTCTGACCCTGAGAGCCGTAGGCTTTCAGGTCGATGCCGGACAGGCTTACGGTAAAATCGTCCTTGTGGGGGCCTGTCAGGCACTGCGCGGTTTCCAACTCCGCCCGGCTGTGGCTTTGCAGATGGTCTAATAGGTTTTGGGTCAGTTCCGGGATGGGCGCGAAGGGGTCAACCACCGTGGAGACGGTCTTGTAGCTGAGGGTAAAATTCTCCGCTCCACCGGAAAACTGGTTGTGGTAATTGGCCGCGGCCTTGCCCAGACTGTCGTAAAACCGCGCCCGGTAGGAGATCAGCAGCGCGCCGACCTGACACAGCCGGGTATTGTATTCCGGCAGAATTTCCAGAATACCGGGATTTTCAAAATGATCTTTCAGAATGCGGCTTTTCTGCTCCAGAATCCGGTTATACTTGTCCTGAATCACGGCCAGATTGACGGGGATGACATGGATGTCGAACTTGTCCATCAGGTCGCTCTCGTTGAAGATCACGGAGCAGAAGGGCTTGGGACGCATACCCACCTGCGCCACGCGCATACCCTTGAAGTTCTTCACCGCGCAGGCCACGCCCACGAACCGCAGGAAGCCCTCGGTGAAAACCGGGTCTTCAATGCGGCAGTTTTCGATGTAAGTAAAGGGAACGTTCATTCTCTGCAGCTGACGGCTCATGCCGAACAGGCCGCACTGGGAATCGGTATACCGGGTGCCGTCCGCCTCAAACACGGTGTCCTGAGGGCCCCACAGGAGCACGGGCTTGCCGATGGCCTTGGCCACCGCGCCGGCCACTTCCTCATTGCCGAAATTGCCGTTGATCAGGAATACCGCGTCCACCTTCTCCGCCTGAAAGCGCTCGATAACGGCGTCCACGTCCTTGTCGCTGTAGAGAACATCCACGGCGTTGATTCCCTTCAGATCCACGAAGGAAACGTTCTCGGAAGTGAAATGCTCCTCGATATAGGCTACCGCCGCGGCGCAGCGCTCCTCGGCCTTTTCCCAGTTAAAGATACCGGGGCGGGGCGTAACGTCTCTGCGAATGGGAACCAGGCCGACCTTGACATGATAGTTTAGCATGGCGAAACCTCCATAATATACGAAAAAGTTTATTTTTTCACGCCTGTTATTATATTATACTACCAAAGCTTTTTTACACCATTCACCAAACTTACGCTTTTTCCTGAAAGCATCTGATTTGGTATATATGCAGCTCTATCACCACAACTCGTCCAAGTCGCTCCAGTCGTCCATCTGCTCCAGCTCCCACAGACTGTCCGGCTCTGAATAGGTGAAGGGGATTTCGATCGTGACCTTCACGCCGCCGGCGGTGCGGTTCCGGAAGGAAATGCTGCTCTTGTCCCCGTAGATCAGCTTCAGGCGCTGGCGGACGTTCGCCATGCCGATGCCGGAGCTGCTGCTTTCCGCAGTCTCGCCCTTCTCCAGCTTTTCCATCTGCTCCTGCGTCAGCCCTTTTCCGTTGTCCCGGATGGTAATGAGCAGCTTTCCGTCCTGCGTGTAGGCGTGTACCCGAATCTCAGAGTCCTCCTCCTGAGACCGCAGACCGTATTTCAGGGAATTCTCCACCACCGGCTGTAAAATCATGGTGGGGATCATGGCATTGCGCGCCGTCTCCCGGGCGGAGAAAACGGTTTTCAGATGGTCGCCGTGCATGAACTGATAAATGCGGGTATAGTCCTGCAACCGGTCGAATTCCTGCTGGACTGTAATAAACTGGTCGGTGGTGCTTTGGGTGATGTTGCGGAAATACCGGCTGATCGTCTGAACGATGTCGATCATTTCCGTTTCTCCCTTGATTTTGGCCATGGAGCTGATCACTTCCAGCGCGTTGTAAATAAAGTGGGGTCTGATCTGGGTCTCCAGCGCGCGGTATTTGTATTCCAGGACCTGCAATTCCGCGTTGCTCCGCATCCGTTCCTTTTCCACCAGCTCCGCCATCAGCTCTGAGATTCTCTGGCTCATGTCGTTGAAGGCAAGGGCCAGCTGACTGATATCGTCGGCATCCGTCACCTCAATGCGGGAATCAAAATTGCCGTTGGCAACCTCCTTCATGGATTTCTTGATCTCGCCCAGCTTCTTCAGCACGGATCTTGTCAGAATATACACCAGCGCCATGCCCGCCAGAAGTCCCAGCGCGCCCAGTGCGATGCCGTTCTGCATGATCTGGCGGCAGCCGGTTCGATAGGATTGGGTAGAGCAGATCACAATGACCGACCACTGGCTGCCCGCCACTGACACCGCAAAATATTCGCCGCCCGACCAGTTATTCTTGCTGGAAAGGGCCCCGGCCTGCGCGTCCGCTATCACTTCATCCGTCATTCCCTCCGGCAGCTCCGTGCCGGTATAGGTCAGGAAATCCCCGTTCTTATCCAGAAACAGGAAGCCGGTATTCTCCGAAGCGCTGCTCGCCGCGAAAAATGGCTGGCGAATGTGCAGCACAATAACACCCATATGCCGCAGGGGCTGGGTGTCGTAAACATCCCGCAGCAAGTACACATGGCCGCTGTCCATGCGGATCCATTGACAGGAACCCAACGTATTTTCCTGATGTTCTTCCAGAATGGTGCGGCAGTCCGCCTCGATCTGACTGCGCTGCTCAGTGGGCATATCATTGCGGAAGTCCGTACTGATCAGCTGCCTCTGAGAATTCCGCGTCATGATGTAATCATAGGAGGTCGCGCTGCTGATCATGGTCGCGAGAGTATATTTCTGAACGGCATAGGTCGCGCTGCCGCTCATATTTTTCGGCACCTCACGGGAGATCATGGCGACATAGCAGCTGTTCTCTATATCCTCAAGGGTCTGGGTAAAGTTCAAAATTACCTGCTCTGCCAGATTTTCCATATCCTCCAGACTTTTTTCTTCCAGAAGGCGGAAGGAGGAATAGCTCTGCCGAATCGTGATCACGCCGATGGTCAGCGACAGCACCAGAAAGAAAATCAGGGTCAGCTTGGCAGAAAAACGCAGATCCTTCCACGCCTGAATCATAACTGTTCTCCGTTCCATTTCTGAAAACGATACTCCGACGGACTCATATGCTCAATTCGTTTGAAAACGTTGTAGAAGCTGATGTAATTTTCATATCCCACGGCGTAGGCCACATCCTCCACCCGCATACGGGTATCGTTCAGCATCTGCTTGGCCACGGTCATTTTCGCCTCGATCACATGCTGACGGTAGGTCTTGCCGGTCTCCTTGTGAATGATGCAGGAAAGATAGTTGGGCGATACGTAGAACTTCTTTGCCACCTCTTCCAGCACCAGTCCGTCGGTGATGTGTCCGCGGATATATTCCAGCACGTTGCGAACCAGATTGGAGCGGTGGTTCTGACCCGACGTATTTCTGTTGGCTTCCTCCAGAAACCGGAGAAGCCAGTCTCTGGCCTCCTGCTCTCGGGTGATCTTGGTGATGTCGTAGACGATCATGTCCGCTTCTTCCGTCCACTGATGCTGTTCCAGCTTGCTGCGGATCACCTTGGTACACAGCAGCCACAATGTGGTTCGGATAATGCGGATATTTCCGCCGCTCTTTTTCAGGATCATGCTCCACAGCCGTTCCGGGTCGATGTCGGTAATGTGCTGGGCGATCTTCTCGCAGACCTGATCCAGCTCCTCGATCCGGGTATGCTTCAGCGCGTCGCCTTCCAAGTCGTAGGCAAACTCCACCCTCGCCGTTCTTCCATTGATGTCATGGCGCAGCAGCGCACAGCGGCACTCCTGATAGGCGACGTAAAAATCCTCCGGGCGGCTGTACAGGTTGCTGACGGCCACGGTCAGTCCAAGGAAATTCTCCTGCAATGTCGCGGCAATGCTTCTGGCCGTGCTCTGCCAGTGGCCGCTCTCCCCTGTCATCGCGCAGAGCATGACCAGCTGGTGATTGAGTACCGCATTGAGTATCTCCACATTTTCCGGAAACGTCATAAACTCCATCCGGGAGATTGGCTCCGTGACATGGCTCTCCGTTTCCGCAATCATGAAAAAGTAATTCTGGGGAATACCGGTCACAAAACCGGAAAAAGCGTGGGCGATGTCCTCCATGGAGCCAGCGGTCAGGGCGGACAGGAACCGGGCGCGCCGGAGGATTGTCTGCTCCTTCGCCTGCTTTTCGATCTTGCTGTTCTCCCGATCCATACTCTGCACCGCCCGGTCAAGAGACTGGATCAGGTCTTCGTTTTTGACGGGCTTCATCAGAAAATCGAAGGCAGACAGGCGGATGGCTTTGGCCGCATACTCGATTTTGTCGTAAGCGGTAATGAAAATGACTCTGGAATTGGCAAGCTCATTTTTCATCTGCTCCAGCATGGTCAGGCCGTCCATCTCCGGCATCTGGATATCGCTGATGAGGATGTCCGGATGGAGGGAGCGGATCATCTGACAGCCCTGAACGCCATTGGACGCGCACCCCACAAGCTCCAGATCATGCTCCGCCCAGGGGATGGTCTTTTCCATGGATTCCAGCGCCAGCTGATTGTCGTCGATCAACAAAACACGATAGCTCATTATCTCATCTTCCTCATCCGTTGGTTTTTCTTAACGAAGCATGTCCAGCAGCGCCGCCTTTTCCGGGAAGGCATAGACGCCGAAATCTTCCAGTTCGGCAGCAGAGGCTTCGCGGTGAAAAAAATGGCGAATGTAGTGGCGGAATTTTTCAAAACGGGAGATGCCGCCGCGGTTTTGCTGATATTCGCGGATGTACCCGGCCGCTTGCGGACAGGCGTTTTGGAAAAGCTCGACGAAAGCTTCGGTCTTTATGTTGTTGGAATCGGTTATGGTTCCGTCCCAGTCGAAAATTGCCGCTTTGAGTGTCATCAGATTCTCCGTCAGTTTATTGTTTATCTTAATTCTTAATGATTAACATATTATAAAACCGTCATTATTTTAGTTTTTTAGTTTTTTTGCCCGGGGAAGTTATTTTTTCAAAAAAAAGTCTTGTTTATTTTATTTTTTATGGTAAATATAGGCTTCGTTATCGGAGTGTAGTTCAGCCTGGTAGAACGCTACGTTCGGGACGTAGAGGTCGCTGGTTCGAGTCCAGTCACTCCGACCAAATGAGAAAAACCGCCCGTTGGGCGGTTTTTTTCTTGTGAAAAGGATGGAAATCGTTACGTAAACAGAATTTCATAAGTTTCTTTGTTTTTTATATATTGCCAGTTGGAGTTCTTTCTTGTGGTTGGAAACCATTTCTGGGACAAACCTTTTACAGGCAAATAAAGTATTTTAATATGCAAAGGGAGAATTACATGCTGATAATATGGGATTTTGACGGGGTAATTTGTGACAGCGATGATATTTGGGCGGAAAATTGGCGCAAACTCCTGAAAAGTGAAAAAGATATTGAAATCTCGGAACAAGAAAAAAGAGAATTGCTCATCGGTATTTCGGAAAAAGATAAAGCCAAAAGACTGGAAAGTCATTTTTCAGGACTCAAAATTGATGATGCGTTTAAGAAAAAACTCAATGAATTGCATGATTTCGGTATGAAAAATTTGTTAGTGTTGACAAATGGTGTAGATAAAATCTTTGCAGACAGTCGTTTTAAGCAGTGTATTGCAACCGGTGGAAATCAATATCAAAATGATACAAAAAATCACACTGTCGGAATTGATAAATATTTTTCAAAAAACAATTGTTTTACAGCAGATATGGTTGAAAAAGGCAAACCTAATCCAGATATATTTTTACTTGCGGCTGAAAAAATGCAAGTTTCTGCATCAGACTGTATAATTATTGAAGATTCTTTGGAGGGTATCAGAGGCGGCAAAAATGCCGGAATGAAAGTTTTTGCATTCTGTGGAGCAAAGGCAAACAATAATCCAGAATATAAACACAAGTGTCTTTTAGTTGGCGCTGATAAGGTTTTTGACAATATGGAACATTTGCATACTGAACTTATAAAGTTACAGAATTAAGTTGTGGATTGCAGGATGTTTCCGACCAAATGAGAAAAACCGCCCGTTGGGCGGTTTTTTAGTTTAAAAATCAAGAAGAGCTGCCGGAAGGCAACTCTTCTTTTGTTTGGGCAGTTAACCGCAGACCGGCAACTGTCTTTTGTTCAGCAGGGAGTCAACCAGAACATTGGAACGCGTTTCGTGTTCCTGTTCTTTGCGTTTTCGCTCCTGCTCTCTTTTTTTCCATTCATCTTCAGCCATCTCCCGTGAAGTTTTGGCTCCGTATGAGCGTAGGAGTTTTATCATGGCCTTGTCCGAAACATAGTCCAGAACATGGTAAGTTGCTTCATATCTTACATAGTCCAGACCGTTGTCGATACTGTCTGTAAATATATCGTACAACGGAAGATTCGGGTTGGCTCCGTTTTCAAGCATTTGGAAAACGCCTTCATAGTCATTAGCTCTGATTCTTGAATTGAGCTTTTTTATGACCGGGTCGGTTTGAGCCTTCCATCTATCTTCTCTGTTTTTTTCCTGAACGGTTTCGTTTGATCTCCCGGCGGACTTTTCACCATGTGAAAAATTTTTGTTAAAAAGTCCCGAGAAAAATTTAATAATAGTTTTCATAACGTTTGTTTTTTTAATTAATAATACTTAGTAGAGCTTTTTTGACGTCTCTTCAATTTCCCGAGCCAACAGCGTAAGGTCGGTCTTTTCGTCAAAGCCGATGCAGCGGATGTTGTATCCTTTGCTCCGGTAGGCTTTTTCGATGGTTTCCCAGCGTTCGGTTCCGTGGTTGTTGTATAAAATAACCTGCGGAACTTCCGGAAACATGGTCAGTAATATCCATGTGTGGGTTCCGGCTATTCCGATGGAAGCGTTCAGACGGGCATACATGTTATAGTACGCCTTGTGCTGAATGCCGCGGATGCCCAGGACTTCCGGATTTTCGGTCAGACCGGGAACATAGAGGTCGAAATCACGGGCAAGAGTCCGAACGGCCTCAATGTCGTTTACCTTGTTAAAGTGCTGTCCCAGAACCAGACTTTTTTTGTTTTTGAGAAACTCAAAAACGGCAAGAGGCAGGCTCTGTTGTTCGGCCGTTATTCCGCACTCACCGTCAGAAATCAATTTCTGCGGAATAAACAACGTGTTAAGTCTGTTGCTCATTCCCGGATAAGTCGGCAGGCCGTTCGTATTCGTCGGGATCAATCTGCTGGCAGCAAACTTTTCCCATAACGAATTGTCCAATTTGCCGGCTTTCAGTTCGGCGATGATGTCCCAAGACGAAAGATTGTCTTTTTCCTCGAAAGGAACGACAGACATGCGGTCATAGAAAAAAGACATATTGCGGAAGATTTTGTCGGACTCTTCGTCATAGGCTTTTTTCTCATCTTTGTTTGGGGCGATAACAACGTCGAGGTTGAACGCCTTGGCAAAATTAACGGCCATAATTTCGTGGCCAAACTGGCTTTTAATTACAATTGTTTTCATATTTCTAATCTTTAATAGTTAATAATATTCTTTTAACAATTATAATATACAATATTTTGGATATATTGTCAAATATGGCTGGAGGTTATTTTTTGTCAAAATATAATATTTCCTGAGGGTGCGATTTATTTGGGCGGAAAATGATGTCAAAAGTATTTAAAAAGTTAGGCATTTATTTAACAAAATGCTTATCTTTTGGGGCGACAACGAAAGGGATTTTTGAAAGAAACGAAGATGATTGACATTGCTTTTGATATGCACAGGGACAATACTTTTTGCGGCGAAAGCTTTTCTGTTATAACGATTGACAATCCGGCTCACACATGGGCGGATTATAAAAAACAGGCGGATAAGCTGATAAAAGAGCATTCGTCGGAAAAGACCGTTGTCGTTAAGGTAAGCAATGCTGATTTTTCTATCAATAAGTTTTCGGTAGCTTTGTTTGTTTCTTCGTTTGAAGCTGCTGATAAGCCGGATTTGGTAGTTTTTAAGGTTGATGATTTGGAGCGGGCAAGAGAAGCCTATAAACCGTATTTGGCTTTGACTGTAGCTTTAAAATATGTTTTGCAGTTGTTTAATCAGCCTCCGGAAGTAATTTGCAGGAATGTGTCCATTTTGGGTTATTTGGGTCTTTTGATTGAAACGGATTACGTGAATAACGTCATGCTTTTGGAATATTCGGGCAATTCCGGGGCTGTTTATGAGTTTGAAGCGCATGATTCCTTTGAAGTATTGCTTTGGGCTGCCGTACTAAAGACTGTTTCTTTGGCGCAGATACCGACGAAAATCAGGGTTAGGGTGTTTTTGGGTTTTGAGCCGCAGAAGGTTGATGTAAACGAACTTATGGAGCAAATCATTCAGAAGGTTTCCTTTTGGATAAAATAGGTTTTGACGGGGAAATTCCGTAAGTTAAGAATAATTTAGGACATTACGGATAAAAAGGTACGGTATTCCGGCGGAAACGCGAAAAGGCCGAAGGCCGGAAAATTATAATCGCTGGTTAAGTATGATATAATCTATCGTATATGTTTGATAGCCAGTCAGGGGAGGACAAAGTGAGAAAATTTGTTTTGTTTTTGACTCTGACAATAGGCATGTCGGGGACTGCAATGGCCGAAGGGTGGGAGTTTTCCCAATCTGGAACGGCCGGACTGTATTACGGCATTACGGAGGACAGAGACAGGCATAACATTCGTAATTCTCCGAACCGGACGGTTTTTCGCGCCGACGGAAGATTTGAGGCTCTTTATGAACAGCCGTCCGGAATTCGGACCGGAGCGGCCGCCAACTATACGGTGGTTATCAGGCAGCATGACGCTTCTTATCCGCAGGGAGACTGGCGCTTTTATCCGTATCTGCTGGCGGAGAAGGACGATTACGGAAAGCTGACAATCGGTTATACCTATAACGCGGCTTATCTTTTGCATCAGGGCGCTCAGGAAATCAGCTGGATTGGCATTAAGGACAGTAATCTGACTTATTGGCTGAGCGGCGTTAATTGGAGCAACCGTTTGAAAAAAGTCCGTTTTGCGACGCCGAAGTCGACTTATATTATGGATGACGGACGAGCATTTAAATTCAGTTATTTTACGCCGCTGATCGGCAATACCAAATTCGGTTTCAGCTATGCGCCGGACAATGCGAACCGACGTGGTATGGTCAGCCGATACGCCCGTTATGAAAAGACGGAAGACGGTTATACTGCCGCAATGCAGAGCCGCTGGAAACTCGGAAGCGGCGATTTGTATACGTCGGCGGCTTATGGTTTGTTTAACCGGACCGACAACGAGTGGGCTTTCGGTGCGCGCTGGGTTGCCGGCAAGTTTAACGTTTCCGTTTCTTATAAAAATGCTTATGTCAAAGGAGATAAAAATCCAATTTCTACCAAGGCGGTTAATGCGTATCTGCCGGCCTATTTTGACAATTACCGCGAAGGGCAGGCCTGGGATTTCAGCGTTGGGTATGATTTCGGCCGGTTTAAGACAAATCTGGCATATCTGCATGCGGAGGCCGACAATACCCGCAATCGCGACGACCTGTTTGTGCAAACCAACCGTTACGCGCTGAACAAATATTTTGAGCTGTTTTTGACTAACGGTTATATAAACTCGAAGGGCAACGACCGACGGTCGGACGATAACAATAAAGGCTATGCCGTAATTACCGGTTTGGCTTTGAAGTACTGATAAAAAAACGCTAAATAAGCCATTAATAAATTAAGCGGCGGCGTTTCTGAATATCTTGTTGAATTTTGGATATTTTGTGTTAAAATATCAGCAAAAGGAATTTCCCGCATGACTGATGACAAAGAAATAGTTGTCTTGACCGGTAAGGAGGCCGTCGGCAAATCGTCGCTGATCGATTATCTGGTTGAGAACGGCGAAAACAAAATTCTGAAACTGACAACCCGGGCGCCGCGCGGCGACGAGACCGACGGAAAGGACTACAGGTTTGTGACGCTGGACGAGTTTATCGGCGATCCGACGATGCTGGTCAGTTCCAGAATCGGCTATAATCTGTACGGGATAAACAAAAAATCGCTGGCGGAGCATCAGGGCAGGGTTTTCGTAACCCTTGACACGGACGGCATTTTGCAGCTTGAAAAGAGCGTTTCGCCGCAAAATATAAGGGTAATGATGATTTCGGCGCCGTCACGGGTGGTCATTCAGCGAATGATTAACCGCGGCGAGCGTTTGGATGATATTCGCGCTAAGCGCCGGTTTGACGAGATGATGTTTGGCGACAACGTCCTGAAGAAAATCAAGTCGCCGGTTTTTCAGCTGGACGGCAGTTTGGACGTGCCCGAGCTGGCGAAACAGATGTATTTTGAACTCAGACGCTATAACAGCGGCAAAGCGGCCGAGCAGGCCAATCTGATGGACGGCGGGCGTCTCTAAGCCTTTTCTTCCGGCCGTTTTCTTTTTATTTATTCCCGACAGGCAAGTTGGCGGTTGTATTTAGCGGCGGCTGTGTTATATCTTTAGTATTGAAAAGGGAGGAGCAATGAGCGGCAATCAGGAATTCGAAGAGCGGCTGATGAATATTGAAATGGCTCTGGCCAATCAGGAGCGGATGCTTGACGATTTGAACCAGGTGGTTATCGAACAGGGAAAAATTATTGACCTGCTGCAAAAGCAAAGCCAGTATCTGCTGGCACATATGAATGAAGAAACGGTCAAGCCGTTAAGCGAAGAAACGCCGCCGCCGCATTATTAAAAAGGAGAGAAAATGGAACTTGACGCCTTATATAAGCTGACGCACGGGCTGTATATTCTCGGCGCGGAGGACAGCGGGCGGCCGGTCGGGTCCGTGGTTGACGCCGTTATGCAGGTTGCCAACAAACCGGTGGTTATCGCCTTGTCCTGCAACAATCAGAGCTACACCAAAGAATGTATTGAGCGAACCGGTGTTTTCGGGCTGTCGGTTCTCTGCAAGGACGTCGATCCGTTTGTAATTGCAAATTTCGGCTTTCAGTCGAGCCGGAGTATTGATAAATGGGAAAATGTCGATTATTGTATCAGAGACGGCGTGCCTTATCTGAACGACAATATTGCGACAGTCAGGTGTAAAGTTCTGCAGAGCATCAAATATGACAGCAACACGCTGTTTATTGCCGAGGTTCAGGACTGTGCAAACGGCAAAAGCTGCGAGCCGCTGACGTATATGGACTATCGCAGCTATTTCAAAGATGAGGTTATAAAGAGTTTTAACGAAGTCAAACAGCAAAAGGAGAAAAAAATGGCTGAAGATAAAAACGAGGGCAAACACTGGGTTTGTACCGTGTGCGGTTATGTTTACGACGGCGAAATTCCGTTTGAAGATTTGCCCGACGACTGGGTTTGCCCGTTGTGCGGCGTTGACAAGAGCTTTTTTGAATTGCAGTAATAAAAAATCCCCGGCCGGAGCCGGGGATTTTTTATTAATTGAGAAAGCCGACGAATTTCCAACGGTTGTTGTCGTTGTCATATTGCAAATGAATAATCGCGCCGTTGGGAATGTCCGGCTGTTCGACGTTCAGTGCCATCAGCGTCTGCGACAGCGTAATGCCGTGGCCGGAAACGGCGATATTCTGATAGTCCGGATTCTGTGCATATTCGTTCAAAGCCTTAAAAATCCGCTTTTGGACGTCGCGTTTGCTTTCGCCGTTTTCAAAATGAATGTCGATGTATTTCGGGTCGGCGCTGCGCCACTGGCGGTACAAGTCGCCGAACTTCTGCTGCGCTTTGGTATAGTGCAGGCCTTCGGCGATGCCGACGTTGACTTCGGTAAAACGGTCGTCATACTGAAGCGGAACCTTAATCATTTTGGAAACGATAGAGCCGGTTTGTTTAGCCCGGCGGAGCGGCGAAGAAACGACGATTTCGATTTTTTTGTCCTGTAGAAGACTGGCGGCGTTGTGCGCCTCGTCAATACCCTGGTTAGTCAGAACAGAATTGTTGGTATGCCCCTGAATGCGGCCTTCCAGATTATACGAACTCTGTCCGTGACGAAAAATGTAAAAGTTTTTTACCATTTTCTATCCCCGGAATTGTTGATGTGGAATGCCTGTACTATAGCCGAATTTTTTCGAAAAATCAAGCTTTAGTTCCTGTCTTCGAGTTTTAAGCGGCGGGCCAGCGGTGCCAGCGTTTTGCCTTGAAACAAAACAGAGATGATGACCAGGAAGAAGATGAGGTTGAACAAAAACTGCGAATTGGGGAATCTTTCCATCAGCGGGTAGGTGGCCAGAATAATCGGTACGGCGCCTTTCAGTCCGGCCCAGCTGATGAAAAGTTTTTCGTTGAGCGTATAACCGCTTTTGAACAGACAAATGAAGACGGCGGCAGGGCGGGCGACAAACATCAGTGCCAGCGAGCAGGCAAAGCTGACCAGCATGATGCCGTTGAATTCGTGAGGATTGACGAGCAGTCCGAGTATGAGGAACATGCCGATTTGCATAATCCAAGCCAGCGAATCCTGAAAACGAATCAAATGGCGGCGATACATGAACGGCGTGTTGCCGAGAACGATACCGCAGAGGTAAACGGCCAGAAAGCCGTTGCCGTGCAGCAGCTGAGTCAGGCTGAATGTAACCAGAACAACGCCGACCCCGAAAACGGGATAGAGCCCCTGATAGACCAGACACCATTTCTGCAGAAAACGGCCGACGCCGAAACCGACGGCCAGGCCGAGTCCGAGACCGATGGCCATTTGCAGCACAAAGTCGGAGAGCATGGCGGCGGCGGAATATGAATCGGCGGTTAAAATGGTTATGGCGCCCATGGAAAGCAAAACGGCCATCGGGTCGTTGCTGCCGGATTCGAATTCGAGAATAGGTTTGAGCCCGGTTTTGAGATGCATGCCGCTGGTGCGCATGATGGCGAAAACCGCCGGTGCGTCGGTGGAAGAAACAATAACGCTCAGGAGCAGTGCAACTTCAAAGGAGAGGCCGATAAGATAATAGGCGCAGACAAACAGGAAAAAGGCGGTCAGGAACACGCCGGCCGTGGACAGTACGGAACCGCGCACGACAACGGGTTTTACTTCGTTCCATTTGGTTTCCAGTCCGCCGGAAAAAAGAATGAAAGTCAGGGCGATGGTGCCGATGTAGTTGCTGAGGCGGGCGTTGGAAAACTGGATTTTGCCGACGCCGTCGGTACCGGCCAGCATGCCGATGCCCAAAAACAGCAATAGTCCCGGAATGCCGAAACGGTCGGAGATACGGTTGGCAAAAATACTGACAATCAGCAGAAAGCCGGCTATTCCCATCAGCCAATCGAGTGTCATTTGGTTATCCTTATGATTTTTAAATTGTAAAAAACGGCCGTCCGTTGAAACCCTTATCTTAAGTAATATATTTTATGTAAATTAAAATTAGGTAAATTAAAGGGAGAAGAAAATGTCTGACAAGGAAACGGTTTGCACCTGCGGCGACGACGCGGAGACGATACCGCAGGCGGCGCTTTATAATCCCATGCCGCTGATTGGCGATGACGCGCCGGCTTTTAAGGCGGAAACGACGATGGGACCGGTAAAGTTTCCCGAAGACTACAAAGGGAAATGGGTAATTCTGTTTTCGCATCCGGCCGATTTTACGCCGGTCTGCACTTCGGAGATTGCAATGTTTTCGACTTATGCCGACGAGTTCAAAAAACTTGACACCGAACTGCTCGGCGTTTCGGTCGATTCAGTCAGTTCGCATTTGGCCTGGCTGAAGGAAATTGAAGATAATATCGAGTTTAAGGGACATAAGGACTTTAAGATAACGTTTCCGATTATTGCGGATTTGAGTATGGAAGTTGCCAAAAAGTACGGCATGATTCAGCCGCACTCCAGCAATACCAAAACCGTTCGCTCGGTTTTCTTTATCGATCCGGAGGGAAAAATCCGCGCATCTATCATGTATCCGATGTCTAACGGGCGAAATCTGGATGAGATTAAGCGTATTCTGATTGCGATGCAGACAACGGACGAGAAACGCGTTTCGACGCCGGCAAACTGGAATCCCGGCGACGAGGTGGTGGTGGCCGCGCCAATGACGATGGAGGAGCTGAAAAAACGTGCCGAAGAAAAGGGCAGTAACTGCGAAACATGGTTTTTCTGCCTGAAAAATATTGCCCATTAAGCCGGGGAAAGTGTGTGTATGCAGAAAGAGAGCCTTTGGCTCTCTTTTTTTGCCAAAAATAAAAGCCGTTCCATTAATGGTAGACAGAAAAATTTGTGGTTTCATTAATAGTTGACAAACCGGGTAAATCAGTTTAAGCTGATATATGGGTGTGGATGTGAAACCTGATTTCGACTTTGCTCGGTCAGGCGTTGTCGGATTGTATGCGTAATTGTCAAACTTCTCTCCTCACCTCTTGTGGGCTTTGGTTCTAACTGTCGTGAGGTAATATGATGAAGAAATCCGTTTTACTGTTCTCTTTGCTCTCCGGAACTGCGTTTATGTATCCGGAGTTTACCATTGCCTCCGGCTTTCCTCTAACACACACAAGCACGCCGGAACCAAAGCCCGCCTTTCAGTTTGAACAACCTGACAAAGCCTATAAGACCGCCGGCGTCTGTTTCCTCGGCGTCGGCGACTGCGGCAGCGAAAGCAACTATGCGACCGGCGGCAGCGGCGAAAGTTA
>ENA-ORMR01001692-ORMR01001692.1-human-gut-metagenome-genome-assembly--contig:-NODE-1692-length-15980-cov-3.117174_pt1 | contig 15980 bp, 8 predicted proteins | sample MGYA00242107_ERZ509003 | MGnify/ENA primary metagenome ERZ509003 (study PRJEB26280, sample SAMEA2338699) | human gut metagenome | biome: human gut; feature: human-associated habitat; material: faeces... | reverse complement strand
TAATACATGTTGCCTATGATCTATCATCTCTAAATTCCGTTTTTTTAGCTGGATAGCAATATCCATATTAGTTTTTTAACCTTATATTCATTTAATATCCAAACACATGGAAAGATATTCTTTAAACCATTTATTCAGGATGCTTGGCTGTTTTATGCTTTGCATCATGTTTACAGCAACGGCATTCGCACAACAAAAGACTATAAAAGGAACTGTTGTGGATGCGACCGGTGAGCCCTTAATCGGTGTCAACGTATCAGTAAAAGGGACAACAATCGGTATAATCACCGATATTGACGGCAATTACACATTGGAAGTTCCCTCCAAATCAACTATCGTCTTTTCTTACATCGGCTATCAAACTCAAGAGGTTGCAGTAGGTAACCAATCAACGATCAATGTAACTTTAAAAGAAGACACTCAAAAACTAGAAGAAGTCGTAGTAGTCGGTTACGGCACACAAAAGAAAGTGACTGTAACCGGTTCTGTTGCCAGTGTATCCGGCGAAGAACTGAAAGCCTCACCGACAACCAACCTTACCAACGGCATGGTAGGCCGTATGCCAGGTGTTATCGGTTTTCAGACAGCTGATGAACCGGGTGGTGGCGGTACCACAATTCGTATACGTGGTACAAATTCTTTAGGCAGTAATGACCCTTTGGTTGTAATCGATGGTGTGCCCGACCGTGATGGTGGTATGAACCGATTGAACCCGACTGAAATTGAATCAATCTCCGTATTGAAAGACGCATCTGCCGCCATCTATGGTGCACGTGCCGCTAATGGCGTTATTTTGATTACAACCAAACGCGGTAAAGAAGGTAAACCAGTTGTTTCATTCAACGCAAGTGCAGGTTTCTCACAACCAACCCGTTTACCCAAAATGACTAATTCATACGAATATGCAACCATGTTGAACGAAGTTCTTCCGGGCTCTTTCTCTGACGAACAACTCGAAGGTTTCCGCACACACGCCAATCCGTGGAAATATCCAGACACCGACTGGTTTGATGAAATCGTAAAAGGCGCCTCTCCGCTATATCGTGCAGACATCGGCGTATCTGGTGGTACAGAAAAAGTAAAATATTACGCAAACTTCGGAGCTAATGGTGAAGACGGTTTGTACAGAAATTCCGCCAATCGATACGATCAGTACAGTCTGCGTACAAACTTGGATGTCAAGACCAGTAAGTATGTTGATTTCCAATTAGGTGTAACAGCCCGCTTGGAGGACACTAAATATCCGGCTAAAGGAGCAGGTGATATTTTTGGTGCAGCCCGTCGTTCTCGTCCCGACCAGGTAGCATGGTGGCCTTCAGGCGAACCGGGACCTGCAGTTGAACGCGGTGACAACCCGGCTGTAACCAGCACTGACTTGGCAGGTTTTGACCACTATAAGAACCAATACATCCAAAACAATTTGTCAGTCAATATAAAAGTACCTTGGATCGAAGGTCTAACTTTACGCGGAAACGGTTCTTACGACATCCACTTCCAAAACCGCCGTTTGATGAAAAAACCAGTGTACTTGTACACATGGGATGGAACAACTGAAGGGAGCGAAGGATTGAGTGCATCCAAACAATGGTTGGACACTCCACAATTGGAACGTAAACACAGTGAGCAAATCGGTTGGATGCTAAACGGATTAATCGACTACAATCGTACATTCGGACAACACACTATAGGTGTTACTTTCGGTATGGAAGGACAGAAAAAGCAATACGAAGAAACATGGGCATTCCGTCAAGGTTTCATCTCCGATTCCAAACCGGAATTGAGTTTAGGGGGTGAAGAAGGGCAGTCTGCAAGAGGTTATTCTTGGAAAGAAACCCGATTGAACTATTTCGGACGTGCTTCTTATAACTACTTGGAACGCTACTTATTCGAATTTGTTTGGCGTGTAGATGGTTCTTACCGTTTCCCGAAAGAGAGCCGCTATGGATTCTTCCCCGGCGTTTCTTTAGCTTGGCGTGCTTCTGAAGAAAACTGGTGGAAAGATAATATCCGCTTTATCGATTACTTCAAACTGCGTGGTTCGGTTTCTCAGACAGGTAACGATGCATTGGTAGATGGAGATGGCAACTATGACCACTCCATCCAATATCTGACTACTTACGCATTCAACAATGCCGGTACTGTATTCGGTGGCCAGGAAAACAAACGTCTCTATCCGAGCCGTACTCCCAACCCGAATATCACTTGGGAAGTAGGTACAACTTACAATGTCGGCTTGGACTTCAAATTCTTGCAGAATCGCCTGAGTTGGGAAACAGACGTTTTCTATCACAAACGAACCAACATGCTGATCTCCCGTAATGCTTCTCTGCCTGAAATCACCGGTATCACATTACCTCGTGAAAACCTGGGAGAAATGAAGAATAGAGGCTTCGAATCATTGGTCAGCTGGCAGGATAAGATCGGAGAAGTCGAATACGGAGCATCTCTGAACATGACGTATGCACGCAACGAAATCACTTTTTGGGATGAAGTACAAAATGTGCCCGAATACCAATTCTCTACCGGTAGACCGGTAGGTAGCCGCAATATGTTACTCTACGTTGCAGACGGCATTTTCCATACACAAGCAGAAATTGATGAAGCACGCGCAAAAGGGTTATTATATTCAGACAACACCGTTCCAGGTGACATTCGTTTTAAAGATATGAATGGTGACGGTAAAATAGATGGTTTGGATCGTATCCGTCCGGAAAAGAACCAGGAACCTCGTTTTGTTGCCGGTCTGACCCTGACAGCCAAGTGGAAAGGCTTCGATTTGATGATGTTATGGCAGGGAGCAACCGGGGCCGAAGTGTATATCGAAACATGGTCAGGCTTGGTTGGTAACTTCTTGAAGAGCGACTACGACAAACGTTGGACACCGGAAAATCCGTATTCGGAAGGACCGCGTACATGGGACCGTGAAAACCAGTATTGGATCAACAACGACAATACCTATTTCATGAGAAATGCCAACTACCTACGTCTGAAAAATATTGAATTGGGTTATACATTCAATTTCGAAGGATTGAAAAAAGCGGGCATTTCCAATTTGCGTCTTTACACCAACGGGACCAACTTGATTACCATCGACGGAGTTAAAGATGCAGACCCAGAACAGCGTGACGCCAGTTTAGGAGGCTATCCTTTGAGAAAAATCATCAACTTCGGAGTTCAAGCGACATTTTAAAAGATAATTATTATGAAAACAAAATTGAAATATATCTGCCTTTCGGCAGCAGCGGGACTGACACTTTCACTTAGTTCTTGTTCCGACTTCATGGACCTCACACCTGAAGACCAGTATGACGAAACAACAGTCTGGTCGGATGCAGATTTAGCAAAAACGGTTGTCAACGATGTCTATTCGTACGTATGCGACATAGCACAAGAAGTAAATCCAGACGCCTGGACAGATGATGCTTTCTTTACGCACGTATACGGATGCCGTGATATCAACGAAGCGACCGTCTCACCGAGCAACTTGGGCGCTTACGACCGTGACGACTGCCCGTTCAAATGGAGCAAGCAATACAAAGGAATCTATCGTGCCAATCTGGTTTTGGCAAATATCGACAACGTTCCTGAAAAGACCGGTGTAGACTTGAATATATTGAAAGGAGAAACTTATTTCCTTCGGGCATATATCTACACTGAGTTGCTCCGTGGTTTCGGTGGCGTACCCATCGTAGACAAAGTGTATAGCATTGAAGAAGCTTCGGCCTTAAATTTACCACGTGCCAATGTTGCGGATGTAATGGATTTTATTCTGAAAGACATCGAACAAGCTACCAACCTATTACCTGAACAACAAACCGGTGTCAATTTAGGTCGTGCTACCAAAGGAGCAGCTAAAGCATTAAAAGCACGTCTGTTACTGCATGTAGCCAGCCCATTGTTTGCTGATCGTACCGTCAATAAATTAGAGTGTAACCAATATACAGGTGACCGTCAAGCATTATATCAACAAGCATTAGATGCCGCTAAAGATGTTATCAATGACAGCAATTACTCTTTGATTGACTGTAATGCCGGTACCATCAAGGAAATTGCAGAAAAATTCCATAACATCATTATCACGAACAACGAAGAGACTATCTGGTCGAAACAGTATGTAAACAAAGATTTGAATGCCGACAACTGGGTTCGTAACCGTGTAGCCCTATTGCATGGGCCGAACGGTTATCACAACTGGGCCGGAACAGCTCCGACACATGACTTGGTGATGGCTTTCGAAACAGAAGAAGGCAAAATCCTGAATACGCTATTGAAGCCGGGTGAATCAACCACCGAAAATCCGTATATGAACCGTGAACCACGTTTTTATGCTACAATCGGTTATGATGGTGCAGAGTGGGGACGCCCCAGAGCTTCCGATGGAGCCGTGTTCGATGCGACTCCACTGGGTAACCTGCAATTCGGTTATTATGAATTAAGTGAAGGCGGCAATAACGTCAATGCCATATATTCAGTTGATGACGATAACAATCCCATCAAGCAGGAAAAATTCAATGGTATGGTCGGCGTTGATACCCGTATGGGACAGATCGAAAACTGGAATGGTACTTACACCGGCTATTTGGAAAAGAAATTGATCGACGGTTCTGTAGCAGCCAACGAACACAACTTCCAAACTTGTCCGATGCCTTACATCCGCTTAGCCGAAATGTATTTGATTGCAGCCGAAGCCTGTATCGAATTAAACAAATTGGATGAAGCAGTCATTTATATAGACGCTATCCGTGGACGTATCGGTCGTCCAGATACCAAAGCCACATTGGCTGTCCGCGGACAAACATTCAACCAAAGTGATCTGCGTGAATTCCTGCGCCACGAACGTCGTGTCGAATTAACTTACGAACATTCACGTTATTACGACATACGCCGCTGGATGATTGCCCCGGAAATCGGAAACAAGAAATTAACCGGTGTATCAATTGTCGGCCGTTTAAAACCGGGTAAGACAGCCTCTTTACCCTATGTTCATGACGAAGAAGTCTATAATTACACCTGGACAGTTCTCAATCTGAACTATATTGAGAAACGCAAATGGGACAACAAGATGTATTTCGCACCAATCAAGTTAGAAGAGACTTTACGTAATCCGGCAATCATACAGAACCCGTATTACGAATAATATCTACTCCTAAACAATCAGACTAGGGAGGAAGTTTTTTACTTCCTCCCTATTTTTTCTTGTGTATATTTTGTAATATCACTCTATCACTCTTTCATGATATCATATTAATTATCAACCGATAAAGAAGTGATACATGCCCTTTTTTATGTATCACTTCCCTATCACCATCCATCACTGTGTCTCATCCTGAAATAGGTTGACTGCATATTAAAACCAGCCTCATTTATTTTTTAAAAAACTGTTGATTTTCTTGCATTTTCTCCATATATTTATTATCTTTGTAAGGACTTAAAGTCATATACATCCGGATGTTTCCAACCCCTACACCCCCATGTACAGACTGCCGTCACCCGGGTGTTCAGAAATGTAAATCCGGGTGTAAAGAAAGTTAATCAGGCACTTCTCTCAGTTTTATTCATTGGTTTTATCAAAAATACAGCTTATGTCACACGCTTATGTAGTACGTCCCAAAGTGGACAAAAGCGGAGAAACAGAAAAAATCCGCTATTATGGTGTCCCGGTAACATCGGGGCAAGTATCGACCGAACAACTGGCTACATGTATCTCTACCCGGTGCACGCTTTCAAGAGGCGAAATACTGGCGGCCATAATCGAAATCGGACGCGAAATCCAGTTCCAGCTGGATATGGGGTACACCATAAACCTTCACGGCATAGGAACATTGTTCCTCTCGGCCGGAAGTGAAGGATATGAAAACCCGAAAGACTGCACGCCTCATCGCGTGAAAGCTAAACGGCTATGCATCAAGGCTGATCCGGAAATGAAGAAGTTCATGAAAAGACTCAAGTTTGAAAGGTGGAAATGATTTGCAAGTAGAAATTCATGATAAAAAACAATCAAAGATGAAGGTAACGTTATATCGATATGAAAAGGAGACGCTCGTCATGCGTTCCGTTGAAATGGAAAAACTGCAGGCTGCCCTACGAACAGAGAATCTCAACAAACCGGTCAGCACCACACGCAACAAAGCCATGTTTACACTGCCCGGCACGCAAAACAGCTACATACAGAAACTTCCGGTGGTCGTTTTCGGAGGGACTTTCCGCAAGACAGGCGAACCCGCCCCTCCCATGCGCGACTATTCGGGATTGGTGCTGCTCGAAGTAAACCATCTTTCCAACTTGCAAGAAGCGGTACAAATCCGGCAACAAGCCGCCATGATGCCGCAAACGCTACTGGCATTCGTCGGCTTTAGCGGGAAAAGTGTGAAAATAGTGATCCCGTTCACACTGCCGAACGGGACGCTTCCACGCTCACCCGAACAGGTCAAACGATTCCACTCGCAAGCCTACTTGACGGCAGTTAAATACTACCAGCCACAATTAGGACGTAACATCACACTGAAAGAACCGGTCCTACAGCACGGATGCCGCATGAGCTACGATCCGCAGCCGGTATACAACCCCGATGCCGTCGCCATCCGGATCGAGCAACCGATGCGGATGGCGGATTCGGAAGAGATCCGTATCGTCCCGGAAGAACCATCCGAACCACTTCAAAGGCTAATGCCCGGTATGTCACGCAACTATCGGATCGCTACACTGTTCAGCATAGCGATGGTAGACGCCATCCGAAAATCAGGACAAATAAAAGACGGGGATCTCAAGCCGGTCTTTACCCTATTAGCCGATAATTGCCTGAAAGCCGGTATCCCGGAAGAGGATGCCGTACAATGCACACTACTTTACAACGATCTGAGATCCAAAGAGATGGAAATCCGCATGACTTTCCGATCCGTCTACACACTGAAAGAAGCGCTCGCCGGAAAAACATTCATGCCTGAAATCATGTCGCTGACTTTGCAATTAGAAGAATTCATGCTGCGCCGTTACGAAATCAGAAACAACAAGATGAGTGGCGAAGTGGAATACCGAGACAAATCGCTCCTACGTTTCACATTCAGCCCTTTCACCCGCGAAGTCCGCAACTCCATCTGTACGGAAGCGCACAAAGAAGGGTTGAACGTCTGGGATAAAGACATCGAACGATATGTTTACTCGGACAACATACCCACTTTTTTCCCGATAGAAGAATATCTCGGACATCTGCCCAAATGGGATGGCAAAGATCATATCCGGAAGCTTGCCAAACGCGTACCTTGCAACAATATCCGATGGGCAGACCACTTCCACAGATGGTTCCTCAGTATGGTAGCGCACTGGTTAGGGTTGGACCGGGAACATGGCAACAGCACTACTCCCCTACTGGTCGGCGACCAGGGATGCGGCAAATCGACTTATTGCCTGAACATCCTGCCTCCCGAACTGCGGCAGTTCTACACAGACAGCATCGATTTCAGCAAGCGCCGGGATACGGAGTTGGCTTTGCACCGCTATGCCCTGGTAAACATAGACGAGTTCGATTCCGTCAAGGATACACACCAAAGTTACCTGAAGCATATCCTGCAAAAAGCGAATGTCAGTACACGGCTGCCCTATCAGACGGCCAACAGGAATTTAAGACGTTACGCCACATTCATCGCGACAAGCAACAACTTCAATATCCTGACCGACCCGACCGGTAGCCGACGTTTCATTTGCATCGAAGTCACAGACACCATCGATTATATACAACCGATCGACTACGAGCAGCTGTATGCACAGGCGATGGAAGCATTGGCCAACGACGAACGCTACTGGTTCACACACGAGGAAGAAACCGAAATAGTCGCCAACAACCGGCAATTCCAGCAAATACCGCCCGAAGAACAACTGTTCCTGCAATATTTCCGACTCCCGAAAAAGAATGAGGTAGGCGAATTTCTTCTGTCGATAGAGATTTTAGGGCGGATCAAGCAGAAACAGCGTGATTTCAGCTACACAAAAACCGTCATTTCCAACTTCGGACGTCTTTTGAAGCGAAACGGCATTCTTTCGAAAAGAAGCAACAGAGGCACTATATATCAGGTAGTTGAGCTAAGCAAGTCCTAAAAAGACTTTTAACTTATAAAAAAGCGGTGACATATGAGTGATATAAGCGTGATAGATATTCCAAGCACCAATTGCACATCATCATGCTAATATACAGTCAGTTAAAAACAAAAAGTGATACAGTGATATTGATTTTCGGAATCAAGTTTTTTTGTATATGACATATACACTTCGCATAACAAATTATTTATTGCAAAACACATTGCACTTATTACAACATTTTGTAACTTTGGGCAATATCTCAATTCACCGAATTGCTAATTTAATAATATCATGAAGAACAGAAAATTAAGAATGGGAATGGTTGGAGGAGGTAGTGACGCCTTCATCGGGGCGATCCACCGTCGCGCAGCCTTTATGGACAATCAGATCGAATTAGTTTGCGGATGTTTCAGCGTAGACCCTGAGATATCCAAAAGCTCCGGTTTATCGTACTTTTTGCCGGAAGACCGGATTTACAGCACTTACCAAGAAATGTTCGAACACGAAATGACCTTACCGGAAGGAGAAAGGATGGATTTTGTCACGATCGTAACTCCCAACCGTTGGCATTTCGAACCAGCCATGATGGCCCTTGAAAGAGGTTTCCATGTGGTTGTGGATAAACCGATGACATTCTCGCTCGAAGAGGCCAAACAACTACAGAAAAAAGTGGAAGAGACCGGACTCGTGCTGGCTCTGACACATGTATACTCGGCCTATCCGGCTGTAAAAGAGGCGAAAGCCCGTATCGCGAAAGGCGAACTCGGAAAATTGCGCCGCGTCTATGTAGAATATACGCAAGGATGGCTTTCCGAACGTATCGAATTGCTAGGTGGCAACAATGCCGGATGGCGCACGGACCCGAAACGTTCCGGCAAAGCCGGTTGCATAGGGGATATCGGAACACATGCCTGGCATTTGAGCGAATATATTACCGGACTGAAAGTCAAAGAACTATGTGCCGACCTGAAGGCATTCGTTCCCGGACGTCCGATCGATGACGACGGGGCGGCATTCCTTCGCTACGAAAACGATGTGACAGGCGTCTTGACCGCAACACAGATCGGAACTGGCGAAGCCAATAATATCCGCATCCGTATTTATGGTGAAAAAGGCGGACTGGAATGGCGCCAGATGGAGCCGAACACACTGACATTGAGATGGAGAGATCGTCCGACTGAAATATTGGATATCGGCAACAACGGCTACCTGACCCCCGAAGCCCTGTGGAATACCCGAACTCCGGCAGGACACCCGGAAGGTTTTATCGAAGCTTTTGCCAATATCTACCGCAATTTCTCACTTACCGTCAGAGCTATCAAAAACGGAGAAACACCCAATGGAGACTGCTTGGATTTCCCGACCGTATACGATGGCGTAAGAGGTATGCAATTCATTGAAACAATGGTGGAAGCCGGATATAACGATAATGTAAAATGGCAAAAATGGATTGATTGAAATCCAGAAAAACCGTAAATAAATAACATCTTATGAAACTAAACGTACTTGCTTGCTGCCTGTCCCTGCTCGGGACGGCAGCTTTCGCTCAAAAAAACGAGTGGAGAGATCCTAACGTAAACGAGATCAACAGAGCTCCCATGCACACCAACTATTTCGCATACGAAGACGAAAACAGTGCATTGAAAGGATGTAAGGAATCATCCGGGAATTTTATGACCTTGAACGGTAACTGGAAATTCTTCTGGGTAAAAAATGCAGATATGCGCCCGACAGATTTTTACCAGGTGAACTTCAACGACAAGGGATGGGATAATCTGAAAGTACCCGGCTTGTGGGAACTGAACGGTTATGGCGACCCGATCTATGTGAATGTCGGGGATCCTTGGAGAAGCCAGTTCAAGAACAACCCGCCTGAAGTTCCTACGGAAAACAACCACGTAGGTTCTTACCGTAAAGAGATCATGGTTCCGGCAGACTGGAAAGGAAAAGAGATATTCGCTCATTTCGGTTCTGTCACATCAAACATGTATCTTTGGGTGAACGGACAATTCGTCGGCTACAGTGAAGACAGCAAACTTGAAGCCGAATTCAATCTGACCAAATACCTGAAACCAGGGAAAAACCTGATCGCATTCCAGGTGTTCCGCTGGTGCGACGGGACTTATCTGGAAGACCAGGATTTCCTCCGCCTCTCCGGAGTAGGCCGCGACTGCTACCTCTATGCCCGCACTCCGAAATACATTCAAGACATCCGCGTGACTCCGGATTTGGATGCACAATATAAAGACGGTACTTTAAATGTTTCTCTGAACCTGAAAGGCAGCGGGACAGTCGACCTGAAACTGTTAGATAAGGCCGGCAAAGAAGTCGCTACTTCGTCGGTCAAAGGTTCGGGCAAAGTTTCCACCGACATGGCAATAAGCAATCCTGAGAAATGGACTGCCGAAACTCCGGTTCTCTACACACTGATCGCCACTTTGAAAAACGGCAGCAACACGACTGAGGTTATTCCGGTGAAAGTCGGTTTCCGCAAGATCGAATTGAAAAACGCCCAGATATTGGTAAACGGACAACCAGTCTTGTTCAAGGGAGCCGACCGGCACGAAATGGATCCGGACGGAGGTTACGTCGTATCGCCGGAGCGCATGATCCAGGACATCAAGGTCATGAAGGAATACAACATCAATGCCGTACGTACTTGTCATTATCCAGACAACAATTTATGGTATGACCTCTGCGACAAATATGGTATTTATGTCGTTGCTGAAGCAAATGTAGAATCGCACGGTATGGGATACGGTGACAAGACGTTGGCTAAAAACCCGCTGTTCGCCAAAGCACATATGGAACGCAACCAGCGCAACGTCCAGCGTGGTTATAACCACCCGTCCATCATTTTCTGGTCATTAGGCAACGAGGCCGGCATGGGTCCAAACTTCGAAGCTTGTTATACCTGGATCAAGAACGAAGACAAATCACGTGCCGTGCAATACGAACAGGCACGGACAAGCGAATTCACCGATATCTATTGCCCGATGTACCGCGACTATAAAGGTAGTGAAGAATATTGCAAGGGAGACATCGACAAACCGCTTATCCAATGCGAATATGCGCACGCGATGGGCAACTCTCAAGGGGGATTCAAAGAATATTGGGATCTGATCCGCAAATATCCGAAATACCAAGGTGGCTTTATCTGGGATTTCGTTGATCAGTCTTTGCGCTGGAAAACAAAAGACGGCGTTCCTTTCTATGCTTATGGCGGCGACTGGAACAAATATGATGCTTCCGACAACAACTTTATGGACAACGGCTTGATAAGCCCGGACCGCAAACCGAATCCGCATATGCACGAAGTCGGGCATATCTACCAGTCCATCTGGGTGACTCCATCCGACTTGGCTAACGGTGTCGTAAACGTATACAACGAAAACTTCTTCCGTAACCTGGACGGTTACTATGCAGAATGGGAATTGCTGGCTAACGGCGAAGTGGTTCAGACAGGCATGGTCAAAGACCTGGAAGTAGCTCCGCAACAGACCAAGTCCATAAAACTGAATTATAGCACAGAGGGCATTTGCAAATGCAAAGAACTCTTGCTGAATGTGGCCTTTAAGTTGAAAAAAGCGGAAACATTGCTGCCTGCCGGTTATACGGTAGCCAAAAACCAGTTGACGATCCGCCCGTACAATGCTCCGAAACTGGATTTGCAGAATGTACACCAAGTGAACATTGAGACTGTCATTCCGACCATTAAAGATAATGACATCAATTATCTGATCGTCGAAGGAGAGAATTTCCGCATGGACTTCGATAAACATGACGGTTTCTTGTGCAGATACGATGTAAATGGCATGACGATGCTGAAAGAAGACGGAAAACTGACTCCGAACTTCTGGCGTGCTCCGACCGACAACGATATGGGAGCCAACCTGCAAAACAAATATGCCGCCTGGAAAGAACCGGGATTGAAACTGGTTTCTCTGACAAACAAAATCGAAAACGACATGGCTACTGTCAATGCCGAATACACGATGGATGCAGTAAAAGCCAAATTGTATCTGACTTATACAATCAACAACGAAGGCGCAGTGAAAGTCACACAGAAAATGGTAGCCGACAAATCGGCTGAAGTTTCCGATATGTTCCGCTTCGGCATGCAGATGCAGATGCCTAAATGCTTGGATCAGATCAACTATTACGGCAGAGGTCCGATCGAGAACTATTCCGACCGTAACAACGTCACCGACCTGGGTAATTACAGACAGACTGTAGACGAACAGTTCTACTCTTATATCCGCCCGCAGGAAACAGGGACCAAAACGGATATCCGTTGGTGGAAACAGACCAACAAAGGCGGTAACGGACTCATGTTCATTTCGGAAGCTCCGTTCTCGGCTTCAGCCTTGAATTATTCGATCGAATCACTTGACGACGGAGTACAGAAAGACCAGAGACACTCCGAACTTGTACCTCAGGCAAACTACACCAATATGTGTATTGACAAGGTACAAATGGGATTGGGTTGCGTCAACAGCTGGGGAGCGCTTCCACTGGAACAATACCGTATCCATTACGGAGATTATGAATTCTCTTTCATCATGAAACCGATTCAATCTAATTTATAAACAGCAATAAATGAAGGGAGCTGTCCCCGCATTTCCATTCAAGAAGCGGGGACAAGTTCCTATTTTTACAAAAATTGGTAAAAAAGCATAATCACTATGCATATTTCGTTAAATAGCGGGTGCAAACTTTTATTTTATGTAGAAAAAGACTACTTTTATTGCCGATTTTTAAATCTAATTCAGGACTAATTGTAAAATCGTTTACCATAAAAACAAATGGCTACTAACAACAATTCTAATCGCTATCCTTCCGAAAAAGGGAGATTTTTCAAAGGAAAAACCTTCATTCTTTTGGTCGGATTACTTCTCGGGGCAGGCATTATGGTTGCCGTATATAAAACATCCGTCTATTTCTCTTCCGATGAATCTTGTATGATGTGCCATGTCCATCCGCATGCGGAAGACAGCTGGAAGCTCTCCAAACACGTAAATAACGGAAGCGGCGTTAAAACACATTGCGTGGCTTGTCACCTTCCGCCTCAAAGCGACACCTGGAATCATTATACGGCTAAAGCCAAATTGGGATTGAAAGACGTATGGTCCTTCATGACAAAAGACAGTGCGGATTTCGACTGGAACACCAAGTCGGAACTGGAACATGCCGTCAAATATATTCCGAACGAATCCTGCAAGGAATGCCATCAGAACTTGTTCCCGGAAGGGATTAACCAGGACGGCATTACTGCTCACCTTTATTATGACGAAAACGAAAAGAAACTGGATTTACAGTGTATCAGCTGCCACCTCGACGCCGGACACTATAATCCGGATTATAAACACGGCAAATTAACAGGTATTCCCGGAGCCGCCACGGCTACTGTTGATACCAGCCTTTATTTCAAGACGGCGACACCTGTCACATCTTTTACCGATTATACGGAACAAATTCCGGGTACGGCCGTTGCATTCAAAATGGTCGCCATTCCGGGCGGTACATTCAAAATGGGTAGCACCGATAAAGAACCGTTCCATAAGGCAGATGAAGCCCCGGTTCGAAACGTTACGGTCAGTCCGTTCTTTATGGCTGAAGTAGAAGTGACGTGGGATCAGTATTGGGCATTCTACGGACAAACCATGAGTGAAGGACGTACTCCGCCCGAAACCGTATATGCAAATAACAGCAATCCGGATGTCGATGCCATTTCCGGCCCGACTCCTCCGTTCGGATTCCCCGACCAGGGATGGGGCGCAGGTGACCGTCCGGCTATCACGATGACACACTATGCTGCAGAAACATTCTGCCAGTGGCTGTCCAAACAAACAGGGAAAAAATACCGCCTGCCGACCGAGGCAGAATGGGAATATGCAGCCCGTGGAGGAACGGAAACTCCTTATTTCTTCACCGGGAACCCGAAAGATTTTTCAGACCAGGGATTCTGGCGTAAGTTCTTCGATGCAAAAACAGACAGCATCAGTTCATTCGTGATTTACGCGAAGAACAGCAAAAACAGAACTCAAGAGCCGGGCGAAGTGAAAGCGAACCCGTTCGGTTTGAAGAATATGTTGGGTAATGTAATGGAATATTGTGCCGACAAATATGATCCGAAGGCTTACAGTAAAGGGGGCGATAACGTGACCAACCCGTTAATCACAGAAGGAGAAGAATGGGTTGTACGCGGCGGTAACTACACTTCCGATGCGGCAGACGTTCGTTCTGCAGCCCGCGATTACACAAAGCATGATGCCTGGTTGAAGACTGATCCGCAACAACCGAAGAGTATCTGGTGGTATTCGGATATCCGCGGTATCGGTTTCCGTGTGGTTTGCGAACCGGACCCGGCAATTGGAGCGAAATAACAGATGTTTAATTGATACCTAAAAATTACTATATCATGAAGAAAGAAAACAGTATTAGCAGAAGATCGTTTTTAAAAAGTACAGCTATGGCCGGAGCACTGGGTGCAATCGGTACAGGTAGTGCAAGTGTATTAACCTCATGTGCAGGCGGCGGCGAAAGTGCAGCAGCAAACAAACCTCTGAAAGAACCTGGAACTTATTATATTCCGGAATTGCCCGATAAGGCTACTGACGGAAAAGAACTGAAAGCCGGTGTTATCGGTTGTGGCGGACGCGGTTCCGGTGCAGCAGAGAACTTCCTGGATGCAGCAAACGGCGTGACAGTCGTTGCCGTTGCCGATACATTCAAAGAACGTGTAGACGCTTTGGCCGACAAGCTGAAAGAAAAAGGATGTAATATTCCTGAAGACAAACGTTTCGTTGGTCTGGATGCATACAAACAATTGATCGATAGCGGTGTCGATGTTGTCATTATTGCAACTCCTCCCGTATTCCGTCCGGTACATTTCCAATATGCGGTTGAAAAAGGCAAACATTGTTTCCTGGAAAAACCGATTTGTGTCGACCCGGTAGGCTATCGTACGATTATGGCAACCGCCAAACAGGCTCAGGCAAAAAATCTATGTGTCGTAACAGGTACACAGCGTCATCACCAGCGCAACTATGTTGAATCTTACAAGAAGATCATGGAAGGTGCTATCGGTGAAATTACGGGTGGTGTAGTTTACTGGAATCAGAGCATGTTGTGGTTCCGCGAACGTCAGAAAGACTGGAACGATTGCGAATACATGATCAAGGACTGGGTAAACTGGAAATGGTTATCCGGAGACCATATCGTGGAACAGCATGTGCACAACATCGATGTATTCACATGGTTCAGCGGCTTGAAACCGGTTAAAGCTGTCGGTTTCGGTTCTCGCCAACGCCGTATCACGGGCGACCAGTATGATAACTTCAGCATCGATTTCACAATGGAAAACGGCATCCACTTGCATAGTATGTGCCGCCAGATTGATGGTTGTGCCACTAACGTCAGCGAATTTATCCAAGGAACAAAAGGTTCTTGGAACAGTGCTGAAATGGAAATCAAGGACAATGCAGGTAACGTCATCTGGAAATACGATGGTGAAGCAGAAAAGAACGCACATACACAGACAAATCCATATGTATTGGAACATGTAAACTGGGTAAACTGCATCCGTGGCGGCAAACCTATCGAACAGGCTTCAGAAACAGCTGTTGCCAACATGGCTGCTATCATGGGACGTGAATCAGCATACACCGGTGCAGAAACGACATGGGATGCAATGACTGCTTCTCCTCTGGATTATACTCCGAAAGACCTGAACTTAGGCAAGATGGATATGAGTGGATTTACAGTTCCGGTTCCAGGAAAACCTCGTGATGAAAAGAAAAAATAAAATGCAAATTTTTGAAAATAGAGGCTTTAGCAAAAGTCTCTATTTTTTTGCCTTGCAATTTTAGGGATAATATAGTAAAATAAAAATGTCAAAAAAACAC
>ENA-ORMR01001680-ORMR01001680.1-human-gut-metagenome-genome-assembly--contig:-NODE-1680-length-16085-cov-2.719838_pt1 | contig 16085 bp, 10 predicted proteins | sample MGYA00242107_ERZ509003 | MGnify/ENA primary metagenome ERZ509003 (study PRJEB26280, sample SAMEA2338699) | human gut metagenome | biome: human gut; feature: human-associated habitat; material: faeces... | reverse complement strand
AAAAAGTTTTGTCCTGCCGCCAGTCCGATCATACTGGCTGTCAAACCTAATTGTACCAATGAAGGTGTTGTCTTGAAATATTCTCCCATCGAAGGCAGGCTAGGGAGATACATGTCTGTGACAAAAGGCCCGAATGCCGTCAACATCCCTAACAGGGTAAGGAGAAAAAACTTGGAGTTTCCATTCTTACTTTGTATGTCAATCATCTTTTTTCTTTTTTATCTGATAAAACATGCAAAAGTACATTCAAACGAGCAAGTACGATTGTTTAAAATATCCGTTTCTTTGGTTATTATCGGTAGCTTTTCAATATCGGATTTCTACTTCTTCACCTTTCCATCTGTCACAGAATACGAAAACGGGGAAATTGTTTTTATTATACTTATATGTGTAAGTGACGGATGAACGCTTCCCTTCGCTGTTTTCGGATGTGATCTTCGTTATATTATGGCGATGATTTAACAACTGGATATTTTCAAAGTCATAGGAGTAGGCATGGCTATAGTACCACCAACCTAAGAACCGCATGGGTAATTCCAAGTGGCTGATACTGCCGGATGCATTGTCGTATTCATACGTGTATTTTACCAGTAGGTTGGATTCTTTGTCGTATACTTCTTGGTTGAGCAGTTGCCGGGTGGCAGGATCGAAGGTCAGGAGGGCATACCGGTCGCCCTCCTCGATCTGTTTTTCTTGGTTCGCCCCTTGTTGGAAAATGCCGGTGAAGGTTACTCTGACGGGCAAGCCGTTTGTATCGAGTGTCACCTCTTCTCGGTAATCTATGTCCATTGACGGTTCACCTCCACGGCTGACTTCGTAGGTTTTGTCCCCGATTTTGTTAAAATGTACCCAGGCATGTCCGTCAGCCATATCTTTGGGAGGCGTGTAGAATATGCCGGATAATTCCCCTTCCTCATAACTGAAATGAGTCGCTTGCCCATCCGGATATTGGATCCCGGCAAACTGGTTGCCAGAGTAAATGAATGAAGCGGTAACTAGCCCGTTTGAAAGAAGGACACTGGGCCGCCCGTCTATGCCTGTTAGCTTGATGTCGTCATTATCGCTGCAGGAAGATTGGCACAATCCGCCCATCAATAAGACGGCGGATAGAATAGTCGAAAATAACTTGTTCATAATAATATCTGGTGTTTGTTTCTAATATGATGAATGGAGAGGAAAAAGGGTTGCAGCATTTTCTTTGCGGATGTTTATAATTTGCTATTTTTGTAAAATGCTATAACCATCCGGTGGCTCGGATATAAAAAAGTAAAAAATGGAAAAAGCGAATGTTACTTTGTACACGGTCATCGGAGATTCTAACCGTATCGTGGAAGCAATCCGGGAACGTTTTGAAGAGATGACCAAAGAATTTGTTTGTGAAGACGAAACGATCGACTTGACTTTGCCGGATGGAACACATGTCATCTTCTCGATCAAGCACCGGATGAGCAAGCCGGACTTTATTGCTTCCCATATATCTGGTATGGCCAATTATTTCTCGCAGGTGAAGACGCCATTGGTTGGACTAAAAGAAAATGTCTTGCTCCAGATACGTGTGTTCAACTGTGTGACTGGGATCACTTTCGATCTGAACGACAATGAAGACCGGACGAACTATATCTTGAACCGTTTATTCGAGATTGCCGGAGACGTGAACGGTTTTCTGCTCTATCCGAGCATGCAGATCTTTACCGGTGAAGGGAAGCTCCTCTTCTCTGTCAAAGGCGAAAGTCAGTTGACCGAATTTATCCCGGTCGGGAATGCCGATTTATTGGACGGGAACTACCAGGAAGAAGCTCAGGCTGATGTGGAAAGACGTTTGCGTTCGATTGCGTTGCTCGAAGAGAAACATGTTCCTTATATGGAATATTTGCGTAGTGAAGCATTGGAAAGTGAAGCCCGTTTGAGAAGCCGGAAGGAGATGGTGCAACGTGCCGCCGCGTTGTTTGCCGTTGCTGTCTATTCGGAAGTCATGCTTTCGGGAGGTTCGGGACGGGAAGAAGCCTTGTTCTATTTTAATAAGATGGAACAGTTGTACGAGGTGGAATCTTACCTGTCACCGGCCGAAGCCGCTTATATCGATAACCCTGATCCGGAAGAACAGGAATGTATTCTGTTTGGATGGCGCTATGAATGTGCAGGTGTTTTGCTTTGGGCGGCAGGTGTTGTGGATGATTTGCCTTATCCGTCTGAGATTATTGATGTCCCTGTTTTGGCTGCTATTTTCTGGCAACATAAAGGTATCGGTGGATTGCTTTCGAAAGGTTTCTCCCGTTCGCAGTCCGAAATATTGGATGCTGCCGATATTACACTTCGGTATGATTGGGCTTGTGTGGAAGCACGAGTTCATGGAAAAGAAGCTCCTGCTTCGCTGAATGGGGACGTTGTCATGGAACGGCATTATGCTTTTAATTGGATTATCGGAGCGAATGGCGGTGCAGACTGGGATGATATCCAACCGAATACATGATGCTAAGTTTCGGAGGTGTTTATTATGGGAAAGATGAAGTAATAAATAGAAAAGCAGAATAAATTCGTATATTTGTGTTTGATTAGATTATAATGAACAGAAATGTAAAGGATGTTGAGAGCTTCTGCAGATAGAAAAGACTTAAAAGATTTCGAACAGTTATTCCATCAATTACAACCCCGGCTTTATGCTTATTGTTGTAAATATATTGAAGATAACGAGCTTGCTAGGGATATTGTGCAGGAGTGTTTCATCAATTTGTGGGAAAATTATGAGAATGTACAAATTTCTTATGAGTTTTATTTATTTAAGGCTGTACATAATCGCTGTCTATCCTATTTCCGCTCAGAACGTATTCATTCGGAATATGCGAGTTCTGTAAAGATAAGGATCAAAGAACTTGAAATACACCCTGAATTACCTTATCCCCTGACTGAACTTTATGTAAAAGAGGTCAATACTTTACTTAAAGAGAGCGTATCCAAGCTTCCTGAGAAATGTCGTCTGATCTTTATGATGAGCCGCTATCAGAATATGAAAAATCAGGAAATAGCAGAAACTCTGGGTATTAGTGTTCGTACAGTAGATGCTCAGATATATAATGCCTTGAAAATATTAAAGATAAAGTTGAAAAATTATTTACCGGTACTGATGTTGCTGTTCCCTCATTTCTTTGCAAAATAAAAAAGTATACTTTTGTCTAAGTAGTGATTTCGACTTGTGCGTCATTCTTACAAAGAGCATGAGTTATGGAAGAATCAATCGATATATTAATTGTTTCTTATCTGAAAGGAGAGGCTACCAATGACCAGCAAAAAGAATTATTGGCTTGGCTTGAGTTGAGTGAAGAAAACCGATTCTATTTCCGCTCAATCAAGGATGTTTATGATCTGGGATGGATAGAGTCTGATATACGTGACAGCCAAGTTGATCGACAATGGCATAAATTTCTAGACAAAGTCTTTCCTGTGTATAATACAAATAGTTGGTTGAGAATAGGTCATATATTACTCCGTTATGCTGCCGTTTTTGCCTTCGGTCTTATTTCTATGCAATTGCTTTCTTATTTTATTGGTGATAAGGAAACTTATTCTAAAGTGACTAAAGTAGAAACTGGGGTAGGTGAACGTTCAAAAGTGAGTTTGCCAGATGGTTCGGTTGTTTGGGTGAATGCCTGTAGTTCGATTAGTTATGATGAATCTTTCGGGAAAGAGAATCGTACAATTCGAATGAGGGGAGAAGTTTTTTTTGACGTTGAGAAGGATCCGTCTAAACCATTTCTCGTTCATGCAGAACCTTTTACTTTCCGGGTTACTGGAACTTCTTTTAATGTTTATGCTTTTGATGAAGAAGATGAAATAAGTCTTGCATTGATAGAAGGAACTGTAACTGCCGAAAAAGGTTCTTATATGGAGAAACTTCGTCCAGGAGAAGTATTGGTTTATAATAAAACACAAGCGAAAATTACTCATAAAAAGCTTATCTCCAGTTCATATACAGCTTGGCGTTATGGAGAGATGTTTTTTGATAAAATGACTTTTGAAGATCTGACTCGTCGGTTGGAACGTAATTTCAATGTAAAATTTAAATTTGAGAATCAGAAGATCAAGAAAGAATCTTTTGGAGGTTCATTCCGTAAATATGAATCGCTGGAAACTATTATGAGAGTGATCAGTACAAGTACTCCTGTGAAATACCGGATAGAAAAGGATACTGTGTACATTAAATAATGAGTCGTTAACATTAAATCTGATATGGAGGAATTGCCTATGGTATAGAAGAAAGAGAGAAACAGATAAAAAACCGGGATAAGTGCCACCTTATCCCGGCTCTAATATCAAACAACAAAATTATTGTCTAATATCTAATCGTACAACAAAGATATGAAAAAAGAATATTTAATCAAAGGTGTCAAACTTTTGATACCACAAAAAATATGGCTAAAAATGAAGCTGATAACGGTCTTTTTATTCCTTGTTACATTCTGCTTGCAGGCCAATAATACGTATTCTCAAAATGCAACTGTTAACCTGAATTTAGAGAATGTGTCCTTGACGGACGTTTTCAGAGAAATAGAAAAACAATCGGATTACCGTTTTTTCTTTAATAGTGCGGTCTTGAGTGCAGTGAAGAAACAAAATATTAAAACTGGAGAGAAAAGTATTACTTCTGTCTTGGATCAGCTTTTTGAAGGGACAGATATCGGTTATAAATTGATAGATCATTATATTGTCATAACTTCAAAGAAAGAAGATGTAAGTAACTTATTGGCAAGATCTGATGCTTCTATACAGATCGTGGGATTGGTTACAGATGAGAATGGTGAACCGATATCAGGTGCGAGTGTAAGTTTGAAAGGTTCGACTGTCGGGACAATTACCGATATAGATGGAAAATATACAATCAGTGTGCCGACAACAAAGTCGGTATTGGTCTTTTCTTTTATCGGCTATGTATCTCAGAATATTATAGTGGGTAGTCGCTCTGTTATCAATGTGAAATTAAAAGAAGATAACCAATTGATCGATGAAGTAGTGGTTATTGGTTATGGTTCTGTCAGGAAGAGCGACTTGACAGGTTCTGTTTCTCAAGTTCGTTCTACTATCCTTGAGAACCAAGCTGTTCTTCGCGATCCGGTACAAGGATTGCAGGGGAAGGTCGCAGGTCTGGATATCACAGTCGGTAATAAACCGGGTGATACATCTACGCCCATTATCCGTGGTTATAATTCCTTGAATGCAGGTAACGATCCGTTGATCGTTCTGGATGGGGCTCCCTTTGGAGGGAAGATATCTGATATAAATCCAGCGGAAATCGAAGCGATAGACGTGTTGAAGGATGCTTCTTCAACAGCTATTTATGGTTCAAGAGGCTCTAACGGGGTTATCATCATTACGACAAAAAGGGGAAAAATGGACGGAAAGGTGTCTGTATCCTATGATGGATTTGTCGGTATATCCAAATCGTTTAAAGATTACAATATGATGTCCGGTGATAAATGGGCAAATTATTTGAGAGCTGCCAATCCGGGAAAAACCGATGCAGAATTGTTTGTTGGTGTTACGGATATTCTTGAAAGTCGGAACTTTGTAGATTGGCAAGAAGAAATGTTTTCCGGAACCGGTTTTCAAACAGATAATAATGTTACGGTGAATGTTGGTAAAGACAATATGTCGAATTTGATCGTATTAGGATATAATAAAAACCAGAGTATAATCGACAACATGTCAAGTGAGCGTTTCAGTATGCGTTTGAATGGGGATGTCAGGCTTTTTGATCGGTTGAAATTAGGATATTCAGCTATGTATTCCCACCGTAAGACCGATAACGGGAATAATAGCGTATTTTTAAATGGTACGACTTTGAACCCTGTCACTCGGATATATGATGAAGAAGGAGCTCTACAATACTATCCGAGCCCTTATTGTGAAAGTTTCATGCAGATAAATCCGAAATATTATGTGAGTGATGAATATTTGGAAAATCAATCATTTAGGGATCGTGCTTTCTTTAATTTCTCTGCAGAGTTGGATATCATTGATGGATTGAGTTTCCGTACAAGCTTGACTCCGGACTTCCAGTTTATAGAAGATGGTAATTATAACAGTCCGTATATGAACTTGATGTCATATAATTCATTATCATACAAAAAGACAACGGAAAAATCTTTGACTTTTACGAATATATTGAAGTATGACAAACAGATCGGTATCCATAATCTAAGTGTATCGGCGGTACATGATATGCAAACGTATACTACGGATTATTTGCAATTGACAGGCTCTGATGTCCCTTATTATGGTAAGTGGTACAATGTGAATGAAGCACCGGATATTTTTGAACGTAAATCTTCTTATACCAAATGGTCATTACTCTCATTTATGGGACGTATTAACTATACGTTGAAAGATAAGTATTTACTTACTTTGACTGGACGCTATGATGGTTCATCTCGTTTAGCTAAGGGTAATAAATGGGATTTTTTCCCTTCAGTGGCTTTGGCATGGCGTATTAATTCGGAACCTTTTATGCAGAATGTAGATGTAATATCTAATTTGAAAATGAGATTAAGTTGGGGAAATACTGGCAATACTGCAATAGATAGCTATTCTACCTTGGGAGCATTTTCCAAATATCCGTATGTCATGGGAATAGGAGAAGAATCTGCAATGGGTTATTTGCCGAAAGAACTATCTAATCCAAGTTTAGGCTGGGAACGTACGGAAGAGTATAATGTAGGTTTTGATTTTGGTTTCTTCCGGAATCGTATCGAGGGCACTGTGGATTTATATCGTCGTGATACTCATGATCTGTTGATGAAACGCTTGTTACCGATTACTACCGGATATAATGAAACTTGGCAAAATATTGGAAAAACAAGAAATACTGGTGTGGAAGTTGCCTTGAATACGGTTCCTTTTGTGAATAAAAATTGGGAATGGACAGTCGGCTTGACTTTTGCTTATAATAAAAATGAGATTGTGGAATTATATGATGGTTTGACACAAGATAGAGGTAATAAATGGTTTGTGGGTGAACCTCTTCAAGTCGAACTTCTGTACAAATATGACGGAGTTTGGCAAACGGAAGAGGCTGAAGAAGCTAAAAAATATGGATATGTGCCCGGTAATCCAAAAGTAAAAGATGTCAACCAAAATGGGAAGTACGATCAGGAAGATCAGTTTATTTATAATAAAATTCCGAAGTTTACCGGAGGTCTGAATACGACACTTAAGTATAAGAATTTAGATTTGAACTTGTATTTATATAGTCGTATCGGTTATGGTCAAAAAATAGGATTGTTGACTTATGAGGCGGGGTCTTCACGTATGAACCATCTCGATGTTGATTTCTGGACACAGGATAATCCGTCGAATACATTTCCTAAGCCGGTAGGATCCAATACTCAACCGCTTCTGGAACAGAGCGATTATGCTTATCGTAATTTGTCCTTCCTGCGTTTGAAGAATATCAATCTGGGATATACTTTCCCTGTACAAATGATTGAAAAAATTAAAGCAAATCGTTTGAGAGTTTATTTAGCTGTTGATAATCCATTTGTTTGGACTTTTAACAATTTTGAAGGGCTTGATCCTGAAAATTGTTATGCTTATGATAGCCATAGGCCTTTGACTTCTTTTGTTTTTGGGCTGAATGTTTCATTTTAAAATAGAGTGATGGTATGAAAACATTATATATTTATAGTCTTTTGTTTGTAGCATGTTTGCTACAGTCTTGTTCCTCTTTTCTGGACGAGACGCCTTATAACAAGATTACGGCCGGTAATTTCTATACGACTGCCAAAGAGGCGGAACAGGGAGTAAATGGTTTGTATTCCCGTATGCGGGATTTGTATGGGTCCGGATATATTTTATATATGTGCGAGGCTCCGACTGATATATGGAAAAGTGCCAAATCAATGGATATAGAATTCCAGAATTGGACTATTGATGCGACATCCGGTAACGTAACAAAGCTCTGGACTAATTGCTATGTGACGATTAATCAGGCAAATGCTGTTCTCAAAGCATTGACAAGTAACGATATTCCGGATTTAAGTGAAGAAAAGAAGTTACAATATATCAGTGAAGCTAAATTTATCCGTGCACATCATTATTACCATTTAGTACAGCAATATGGAGATGTCGAATTGAAAACAGAACCTACCGAGGCATTGGTTACGGAGGCTTATAAGACACCCGCAGTTGAAATCTGGAATTTTATTATAGACGAAATGAAATATTGCATAGAAAATCTTCCGGAAGATCAGAATGTCTATGGCCGTATTACCAAAGAAGCGGTAAAACATAATTTAGCACGTGTCTATCTGACCGTTAAACGTAATGATGAGGATATTAAAGAAGCAAAACGGTTAGCCGAGGAGGTTATTGTTTCTTCTCATTCTTTGATGAGTTCTCATGAAGAGTTGTGGAATACTGACAATATGCGTAATCCGGAAGTCCTACTTCCTGTTCTTTTTACTACAAATACGGAGTTAAACGGGGAAGGACAGCAACTTCATGTTATGTTTACAGCTTCCTATTCGGATCACTATCCGAAAGTATTGGAACGTGATTTGACTTATGGACGTCCTTGGAGTCGTATTCGTCCTACTTATTATTTGCAGGAATTATATGATGAGACAAAAGATGCCCGTTGGGAAGATTGCTATCGTACTTTCTGGCGTGTAAATAAAGAAGAGGCAACCGATATGGTTTTCAGCCCTTATTCGAAAAAAGAGGAAGAGATTGTATGGAGAAAAGGAGATTCTGTCATGATTATACCGAAACATCCTTGGACGAAAGAGCAGGTGAAGGCTGTTTGGCCGGTTTGGGTGTGGATGCCGGATGAGATGAGAGAGGAACTGCAGGATAAGGTTCAATCGGAAACAAATCCGAATGGAGAGTGGCCTTCCAATACGAAATTCCAGAGTGGAACGATGTATACGACTTTGATAAAGCTGCAAGATCCATTACGTCCGAGTGCAAATGAGATGAAAGGAGTCCGTGATATTGTGGTCTTCCGTTTAGGAGAAACTTATTTGCTGGCTGCAGAGGCGTGCCATTTGTTGGGAGACAATAAAAAAGCAGCTGAATATATGAATGTAATTCGTAAGCGTGCGGCTATACCGGGTAAGGAAAAAGAGATGGAGATAACGGCAGACCAGATCAATATTGATTTCATTTTGGATGAAAGAGCGCGTGAGATGGCAGGTGAATTTTGCCGTTGGTATGACTTGAAACGGACAGGAAAATTGTATGAGCGCATGAATAATCCGGACATGAATGAGATTGTAGCCGGTAAATTCCAGAAATATCATGTACTTCGCCCGATTCCGAGAGACCAGTTGGCCCGTATATCAAATCCGGAAGATTTTCCACAGAATGAAGGTTATGGCAATTAATAATAGAAAAATGAAGTACCCAGGCGTTTATGCCTGGATACTTCTCTTTTTAGTGCTGAATATGTATTCTGTTTTCGCATTAGAAAGAAAGAGCGCTTGTGTTAAAATCATTTTTGATACAGATATGTTGACCGACTGTGATGATACGGCAGCTTTGGGAATCCTGCATAAATTGGCCGACGCTGGAGAAACTGAGATATTGGCTACGATGGTAACTTCTTCTTATCCGATGTCTGCACCGGTGGTAGATGTTATAAATACATATTATAATAGGCCGGATATTCCAATCGGGGTTCCGAAAAAAGGTTACGGGGTTTATCGGGATAATTCATCCTTTTTGGATTCGGTTGCGGCTGAATTTCCGCATCGGTTGAAATCTAATTCTGAAGCTCCTGATGCCGTAACTTTATACCGGAAGATTTTGAGTGGGCAGGAAGATTCATCGGTGGTTATTTTGACAGTCGGTTACATGTCTAATCTGGCACTTCTTTTAAAAAGTGCCCCTGATCGTTATTCTGCACTAAACGGAATGGAGCTGATACGAAAGAAAGTGAAAGTTTGGGTTTGTATGGGAGGTAATTTCCCTGCTGATGATGCGTCTGATAATGTGAATTTTACACGTGATCCAGAATCAGCAGTGTATGCAATTACTCATTGGCCTGGAAAAATAGTTTTTGCGGGTAGAGAAATCGGGCATACGATATTTGTAGGAGATCGCTTAAAAGATACACCTATTGATAATCCGGTTCGGCGTGCTTATCAACTGCACAGGGAAAGAGCGAAAGCCGAACATTGGAATCATCATACGGCTGATCCGACTGCGGTTTTGCTGGCGGTAAGGGGTATATTAAATTATTGGGATTTAAGCGAATGTGGATATATAGATATTAAAAATAATTGTAGCTTTGTGTGGCAGGATCATTTCGAAGGAAATCAACGATATATCATACAAAAGGTGGATCGTGGACGATTGGGGCGGATTCTGGAAGATTTAATGGTAATACCACCGGATAAACATTGAATGAAATATGAAAAAACGACTGATTTCTGTACTTGTGATGTTATTGTTGCCATTGTTAGTTGTGGCTCGGCAAAGGGTGATTGTGGATACCGATATCGATTCGGATGTGGATGATGCCGGGACCTTGGCAATGCTTTATACTTTGCATAAGCAGCATAAGATAAACCTGTTGGGGACTATTGTGACCAGCGATGATCCTTTTGCTGTAACTTGTGTGAGTGCTTTCAATGCGTATTATGGAATGGGTGACTTACCGTTGGGCTTTCTGAAAGGACAATCTTTTTTGAAAAACCATTCTCGTTACACCCGGCAGATTTCGGAAGAGTTTCCGCACGACCTTCCTTCTTGGAAAGATGCGGAAACAGCTACTAATACCTATCGAAAATTATTGGCCGGAAGCCCTGATCATTCTGTTGTAATTTTGACAATTGGTCATTTGAGCAGTTTGCAGAGGCTACTTCAATCACCGGCAGACCAGTATTCTCATCTTAACGGGAAACAATTAGTCGAGGCGAAGGTTAAGAGATGGTATTGTATGGGGGGATTGTTTCCGGAAGGAAAAGAAGCTAATTTTTCACGACCTGATCCGGGGGCAACAGTATTTTGTTTGGCTAACTGGACAAAAGAAGTCGTATTTTGTGGATGGGAGATTGGTGAACGGATTATTACGGGCGATCTGGCATTGAAAGCAGAGCTAAACCCTAAAAATCCCATGTACAGGGCTTATGAATTATATAACGACTTTAAAGGGCGCGCCAGTTGGGACCAGGTTACTGCTTTTTTGTTGGCTGATGAGGCTTCCCATTATTTAGAATTGGATAATGCCGGCTCTTGTTTGCTTGAAGCGGACGGTAGTAATCGGTGGATATCCGGTAAGAAAGGAAATCAATTTATCGTACGGTTTAGGCCGGAGGTGAATGTTAAGGAGTTAGCCGGGAAGATAACGGATTTGATGTTAGGGAAAAACATTTTTGATTATTCGTATCTCCCTTGGGTTGGCAAATCTGTAGACTTTTCACATGGGCCTCTTGCTGTTTCTGAGAATAAACGGTTTTTGGTTCATGCGGATGGAACTCCGTTTTTTTATATGGGCGACACTGCCTGGGAATTATTTCATCGTTTGACAGAAGAAGAGATAGACCGGTATCTGGAAAACCGGCGGGAAAAGGGGTTCAATGTCATACAAGCGGTGATTTTAGCAGAATTGGATGGCTTGAATACACCGGATCGGAATGGTAACCGGCCATTGGTGAATAATGATCCGGCTCAGCCTGATGAAGCCTATTTTAACTGGGTGGATCGGATCATAAATAAGGCTGCGGCGAAAGGGTTATATATGGGATTGTTGCCGACCTGGGGTGATAAAGTTGATAAACAATGGGGAATCGGTCCCGTTATTTTTAATGAACGGAATATTGCCGGTTATGGCCGTTTTTTGGCAAACCGCTATAAAGATTATCCCAATATCATTTGGATAATCGGGGGTGACCGGAATGGAGGCGATGCCAATATGCCTGTCTGGAATGCGCTGGCAAATGCGATCAAGTCGATAGACAAGAATCATCTGATGACATTTCATCCTTATGGACGCCATACTTCCAGCCAATGGTTTCACAATGCTGACTGGCTTGATTTTAACAGCAGCCAAACCGGACATGCCAATTGCAGTTTCGATATATTTGAAAATCTGATTGTCGGAGATTATAACAAACTTCCAGTAAAACCGTGTATTAATATGGAGCCTTGTTATGAAGACCATCCTGTCAGGGGGGACATCTGTACCTCTACCACTTGGTTCGACGATACAAATACTCGGCAAGCCTTATATTGGAGCCTTTTTTCAGGAGCAGCGGGACATACGTATGGTTGTCATCCGATTTGGCAATGTATGTCACCTGTTTATGAGCCGGCGGGCAATGTGCTCAATAACTGGTATGATGACTTGGATTTGCCGGGTGCTGGAAATATGATACATGCTCGCAGACTATTCGAGAAGTATGACTTTTTCAGCCGTCGTCCTGCTCCTGAGATAATCTTGACGAAGCAGCTGGTGATCGGAGATATGGCAGTTGCGGTACAAGGCAAGGGATATGCATTTGTTTATTTACCGAACGGTAATCCTGTGGATGTTTGTCTAGAAACATTACCGGAGGCTACAACCTTGACATTACAATGGTATAATCCCCGTACCGGACAATATACTTTGATAGGAGAGGTTTCGGCAAAAGGAATTTATAGGGCTAAACCAATAAGTTCGGGTATTGGGAACGACTGGATATTGGTGATGAATTCTAAATGATTAAAGAAGGAATCCGGTTGTAGCTTTTGTTTTTGACCATGAGTCCTTGTTCAGAGTTGCAACCGGAGAAACTTCCTTCCCGAAGTCAGTTTGATTTGGGCTTTGTGGAGAATGCGGACGGAGATTGGGGCGATGTCCCATTCGCGGGAGGAAGAGTCTCTTTCGTTTTCAAGGTAGATGAAGCCGTTCTCCGGTTCGAAAATGTCTTGGACAAAGATCGAAGCCTTTTCTTTTGATGATAAATAAACCTGTTTTTCCCATTTCCTTTCATAGCAGAAGAAAGCCTCTAACGAGTTTTCCGTTTGATAGGAAATCAACAGTTTGTGCGGGTACGGGTCATGTGTGGATACCTGATAGGTGATGCAGCATGGTTCCTCCCTTTTTTACCTGTAAGAGTTTATGGCCGGTATCATGCGAAAAGCTAGGAAGATGCATGTTAGTGTATGGATTTTTTCATGGAATGTTTTTTGCAAAGAAAGGCAGAACTGCTAAAGGGGCGCATATTCCCAATCCTTGTAAAATACAACGAGAAGTGGTTTTTTTACAAGCTCTTTTTCCTGTCTTGTTCATATTGTCGTTTTGTTATTTCTTCAAAATGAGATAAAAGTTCTTATATTTGTTTCACACATTGTAAACACAGAAGAATATGGAAACCGAAAATATCAAAATAAAAAATGTGTATCAGGGTGCTAATGTCAGGAAGTTACGTCAGTTAGTCGGCATGAAGCAGACGACCTTTGGCGAGATGTTGGGGATGAACTAGCAAAGCGTGTCCTGCTTGGGACAGAAGAGGGTGATTGAGAGTAATACGTTTCAGACGGGAAGCAGCAATGTCGGGATGGTGGAAAATCAGAGGGACAATATAGTGAATCATCCTGTCGATCAACAAATGGCCTTAAACAAGAACAAGCCTCTCTTTACGAACGGATGCTTGCCATAGAGAAAGAGAAAAACGCGCTTTTGGAGGAGTTGCTGAAAGAAAAGTAGGTTCGTGTGAGGTGCGCAGAACTTTTCACGACGACCGTCTTCGTCGTCGTGAAGACAGTTGTCGTGGAAACATTTAAGATCCGCCCGATCTGTGTCATCCGCGAACCTGGTTCTTTATTTATGATTTAAAACTCGGATGTGAACCTCAATGATAGATTTAAAATAACTATCATGCCATCATATTTTTTATGTGGAGATTGAATATCTTAGTATGCAGGTGTGATAGTCCCCTTTTTAACTATCATTCAACTATCATTAATCAGCTTTTAACCATCATTTTTGCTGTTTTACCCGAAATAGAAACACATCGAAAGTGTTAAAAACAGACTGTTTTCCGGAAAGCATAAGCTTTTTTGCCGGGACACGTTGCTTTTTTAACAAAAAGACGTTAGATCTTTTCCCAAAAATGCCTGTATCAGGGCCATTTACACCTCCATCTGAAGGATATTGAGACCCGGGTCTGCAGGTGTCCGACATCCGGGTCTCAATAAAAAGATATAACTATATTGCTGAAAATAAGCAATATGCTACGTGTAAAAAAGCTATCGCATCCATGATGGTATGATAGTTGAAAAAACATCTATCATGTCTACTATCATTTCGTGTAAATATTGATATTCATACTATAAAAAGCAAAGTATGATAGTATGACAGTTGTTTTCGTAATCATCTATCGTTTACCACGAAATTTCGTATCTGGCATTCCGTTCCCTGTGAGGCGGGGTTCTTCTTTTTCGATATGCGGAGAACCAGTTTGTGATCCGTGTCTTTCAGTTCCGTTTCCAGCATGTAGACCCAGGGAATATAAAGATTGTGGCTCCATTCAGTGAAAGTATCCAGTTCTTTGAACGGGGCGCCGTCGACACTATATTCCAAGATTCCGGCAGAAGGTCCGCTGACGCAGAAAATACCGATCGCTTTCCCCCGGAAATCCAGTGTTAGTCGGTCTCCTGGACGTGTAGCTTCTAACATAGGAACATCGACAAAGCCGTTCCGCTTGCCGGCCTTGTTGTCGGGATGCCAGTTGTCTACTAATTTCCAACCTTTGTTCAAGTGGGCTTTTTCGAGAGCGATGAAGTCTCCGTTATAATAACTGTAGGCATCCAGCGGCTTGGCCGGAATGTCGTGTGCCGCAATTGTCCCTTCCGGCGAAACTCCTTTCCACATCTCGTCGAAAAGATGGCCGATAGCGGCAGCATAAAACTTATGGCCGAAAGGTTTCGGATGAGTGCCGCCGAACTCGTCCCAGGTAAATTCGCCGTTTTGCATCCGTTCGCCGATCTCCTGGCAGAGATTAATCGAAGGAATAAGATAGTGATTCGCCACCCGTTCGTGATTCAGGATAACATCCGGCATCTGGCGGCGGGCGATCATCGGGATAAACGGGTCATAGATGAAATGCAACATGACGATATCCATTTCCGGGTTGCTTTCCAAAGCATGGCGCACTTCCCCTTCCATGCCGCGTACCTGTTCGAGGGCGCTGAATCTATTCGTGTCGTCGTTTACGGCGGCTTCAACAAAAAGAAGGTCGACTTTCCCTTTCGAAAGGATGTCATGTTGCAGGCGGAAGGAACCCGGAGTCGTCCCGGTCGAACCGATACCTGCTTCTACCCATTCGAACTGTGTATAAGGGAAACGTTGCTGTAGTTGTCGCTCTATCATATTGCGCCATCCGTCCATTTCCGTGATGGAACCTCCCAGGAAGGCAACCCGCGCCCGGCGTTCTTTCTCGAATTTACGGAACGAGTTTTGCAAGCTGCCACGTACATTATAATGTATATACTTTTCGTACTCCGGCTGCTGGCGAAGGATGAAGTCTACTACCGGTTCCGGATTGTCCAAACTATGTGGATGATGGTCGCACTCTTTTTTTAGGATGACTTCCACCGGGCCTCCTGCCGCAAGATAGCGCGAACGTACGACATCCATGTTTTCCTTGTAGGGGACGGTCTGATCGCTGTCACCGCATACACTGATGATCGGTATGCCTGCGGCTGCAATCGGGGCGAGGTTGTCGATCGGGTTCCCTTTGAAATGTTCCATTCCGGCATCTGTCAGGTTCCATTCCTTCAACAGGTCGTTCCATAATGCTGCATTTTTTCTTCCCGGCCAGCTGAACACGTCGCAGACGGGAGCGTCGATATAGATACAGGCTATTTTGTCTGTATTCTTAGCGGCCCAGTTCAACGCATACAGTCCGCCACGGCTGAATCCTTCCAGGGTTACTTTCGGTGAAAGTCCGTAGTAGTTTTTTATGTAGTTATAGAAGTCCGTACCCCATGCAACGGCACGCGGGTTGCCGTAACAGTGTGTCACATCATAATAGGCAACATGGAATCCTTTTTCCAGCAGGGCCTTATCTACGCTGGGGAAAGCGTTGAAGAAGGCGGGACGCCAAATC
>ENA-ORMR01001675-ORMR01001675.1-human-gut-metagenome-genome-assembly--contig:-NODE-1675-length-16136-cov-4.588272_pt1 | contig 16136 bp, 20 predicted proteins | sample MGYA00242107_ERZ509003 | MGnify/ENA primary metagenome ERZ509003 (study PRJEB26280, sample SAMEA2338699) | human gut metagenome | biome: human gut; feature: human-associated habitat; material: faeces... | reverse complement strand
ACTAAGAAAAATGAAGATATCGAGAGATAATCTATTCATTTATAGTAAGAGGAGGATATTCAATTATAAATATATATTGTTATGTCATTAAATATATAGTAAATTTTACACACAAATAAAAACACTTACATATGTAGGTGTTTTTATTTGTTTTTTATAAAATTAATAAAATCACGGATACTTTGTCTGTCAGAAGGAGAGAGATTATTAAAATCCTTTGCTGAGATACCTAGAATAGCTTCATCAATATTATTTTGCTGAGGAATAGAATTACCAATAAGTTCATCTATAGAAACGTTAAATAGTTGAGAAATTCTTTTTAATAATTTTAAACTGGGATAACGACGACCATTTTCGTACATAGCGATTAAATTTACGGATACATCTAAAATTTCAGCTAAATGTTCTTGAGTATAGTTGTTACTTTTTCTTAAATTGCGAAGTGTAGTACCAAAATTGAAATTATCTTCTATATAATCCATATAAATCACCTCTAAAAATATGATAACATATTGTGAAAAAAAAATCAATAAATTACACAAATAGTATTGACAAACTATAACAATATGTGTATAATCCTTACACAAGGAGGTGATAAATATGCAAATAATGATACCATTTCAAATAGATACTACAAAAATACGAATGGAAAGAGCGAGACTAAATTTAAGCAAAAAGCAATTAGCAGAACAAATTGGGGAAACAAGATTTGTAATCGGAAATATTGAGAATGAGAAATATAAGACAGTTAAATTACCAGTCTTAGAAAAAATAGCAAAAACTTTTGGATTAAAAGTAGAAGATTTATTAAAAAAAGAAGAGAGATAATGTGCGGTCGCCAAACTACAACATTATCTCAAACGAAAGAACAAAGTTCTTATCTATATAAGTATAACATGGATAAAGACTTTGTTCAAGTATCAATTTTGTATTTTTGAAAACTGAAGGAGGTCTTTTTATTATGCAAATTTTAATAACAGGAATATTTACAATTTTATTATTAGGAATATATGTATCTTTAGGTTTTATTGGATTCATGTTTATACAGCTAATAAGTTATAGAGTTTTTAAATTTAATATTTATAAAAAACTTATGAAAGTGTTGGAGGTATAGGCGTGAGAATTTTTAGTAAAGAAGAAATGAAAATTATATATTATATCTTAGGAAAAGATATAAATGATAAATGGTTATCTGAAGAGGAATTAGAATTTGTAAAAGATATGGATTTTACAGATAAAAATTTACCAGATGTAGCAAAACAAGTTTGGGATAATAGAAACAATCCTAAATCATTAACAATATTTGCAAAGATAGCAAAACGAGAAAATAAAAATGAGATTGCTAAAACAATAGATAAATTAGTAGAGAGAAAGGAAGATAAATATATGGATAATAAATTAATGGTATTTAAAAATGATAGTTTTGGAGAAATAAGAAGTTTAGAGATTGATGGAGAGCCATATTTCGTTGGAAATGAAATAGCAACAATATTGGGATATAAAAACACAAGAGATGCATTAATGAAGCATGTTGATAAGGAAGATTTACAATCTGACGTCGCAATTCACGACGGTAGCCAAATAAGGTATATGACCATGATAAACGAAAGTGGATTATATAGTTTAATAATGTCTAGCAAGTTACCAAAAGCAAAATTATTTAAAAGATGGGTCACATCAGAAGTATTACCTAGCATTAGAAAAAATGGAAGTTATGAACTAGACACAAATGGATTAATGAGACAACTTGTAGATAGTCAAGCATCTCTAAACTATGTATTAGCAGGATTTAAAATGCAAATAGATAATGATTTTAAAGAAACAAATAATAAATTATCAGAACATGATGAATTATTAAAGAAAAGAGTATACATAAATCCAGTAGAAGCAAAGAAAATACAACAAGCAGTTAAGGAGAAAGCTAAACAAATAGCAATAGATAACAATTTACAATATCACACAGTAAAATCAAAGTTATTTGCAAGATTATATGATAAATTAAAAAATAAATTCAATGTAGCAACATATAGAGAATTACCATCAATTTATTTTGATGACATAATGAAAAGTATTAATAAATTAAGTATTTATATTCAAGATTTAAAAGAAGAACAATGTCAAATGAGTATGTAAAAAATGAAACGTCAGATTAGCTCTGGCGTTTTTGTTATGGGAGATGAGATTAATATGGAGAATTTACCAGCAGGTTGGAAGAGAAATGAAAAAGGTTTTTTTGAATATACAATGTTTCCAGATGAAATAAAAGAAATGCGTAGAAGAGAAAAAGTATTGCTCTCTCTAGCAATACTTAATATTATTCAATTTTTAATAATTACTATTAGTGTGCTATATTATTTCTGTGGTCATTAGTTATCTTGAAATCTAAATTAAAAGTTTTTGATTTTTGAATAGCATTAACTTTTATTTTAAATGTAGAAGGGATTTCTTTAATATTGTTAAAAATTAAATATCCCTCAAAAGTAGACAAAGGCTTTAGTTCTAGTAAAGGTTTAATTGCATCAAAGTCTAATCTTTTAGTGTCACAAGAGACTATACAATTTTCTTGAAATTTAAATGAAATAGGAACAAAAGAACAAATATCAGAAGCACTATCTATAATGTATTTATCATTTAAGACGATTTCATTTATAGTAGTAGGATTTTTAGATTTGTTAACGAGTCTAACTAAGACATATAGACTATATGAATCTTTTTCAAATGTATCTATATATTCTCCACATTCATTTAAATAATGGTTACTTTGGGTTAAAGTAAAATAGTGCTTATTTAAATAGGTCAATTTCAATCTAAAAAACTCATTGATAGCAGTATATGTAGATAGTATTGCACCATATGTAGCAACAATAAGAGCAAGTAACGCTATAATATCAGTTGCACTCATAATATCACCTTACTTTCTGAGGAGATTATACAATTAAATACAAATTTTTACAATAAAGGCATTCTTATGAATGTCTTATTTTAATGGAAAGGAGGAATGACTTATTACAGTAGAAGAGATAGAAATTTTAGTTACAGCTAAAGTTAATAGTTTAAGACCAGAGTTGCGTAAAGTAGTAAAAGAAGTAAAAATGATGGTTGAAGAAACAAAGGGCTTAACTTCTGACATGTTTAAAAAAGTTGATATGAATAAACTTGCTAAAGATGTTTCTAAGATGAAAAAGCAACTTAAACAAGAATTAGGATTAGAGATTAATACGGATAAAGCTATTAAATCAACAGAAAAAGCAACTAAAAAAATGCGAGAGCAGTTAAAAAGTTTGAATTTAAAAAGTGCAGGAGATACTTCAGGTTTGCAAATGCAAGGTGTTAAAAGGGATATAATAGGCATATCAAATGAATTAAAAAAACTAAAAGGACAAAGAGGAGTTCTGGGAGATGCATTAGATTTACAAAGTTTTAAACAGAAAGCACAAGAAATAAAAAGAAGTATTGATACTGTAAAAGGAAATTTTACAAGTTACAATGAAGAAAAAATACAAGATTATATAAATAACAATAAATTGAATGCAAAGAAGATAAAAGCTCCAAATTATAGTTTTTATAATAAAAATGCTAATGAAAAGATAAAAGTTGAAACAGAAGGAATAGAAGAAGCTAAAAGGAAATTAACACTATTAAAAGACTCTTTAGGTAGTTTTAAAGGAAACATTAAAAAAATAAAGATTGATACCGAAGGAACAGAACAGGCAAAAAGAAAATTAACACCACTAAAAGCATACTTAGATAAATTTTCTAAATATAAAATTAATTTAGGAAATGTACAAGTTGATTTTACTAAATTTGTTTTACAAGTAGAAAGAGCTAAACAAAAAGTAAACGAGTTAAAAAAGAATTTAAAAGAGACATCTGCTAATAAATTAAATAATTCTATACAACAAGTAAAGAAAAGTATAATAGCATCTGGTAATGGCAGTAAGAAAATAAGTAGTGGATTAAGTTCTGCAAAAAATATGGCATCAAAAATGGGTGGCTCATTAAAAATAGGATTAGGACAGATATTAAGAATTGCAGGGGCTTTATTTGGTTTACAGACAATATATTCAACATTAACCAATGTAGCCAATACATGGCTATCTAGTCAAAATTCACAAGCTAAACAATTAAGTGCAAATATAGATTATATGAAATACGCACTAGGTTCAACGTTAGCACCAGTTATACAATGGCTAGTTAATCTTATATATAAAGCATTAAAAGGAGTTCAATCTTTAATCTATGCTCTTACAGGAGTAAATATATTTGCTAATGCGAGTGCAAAAGCATATTCAAATATGGCAGGTAGTGCTAAAAAAGCAAAAGAAGAAACTAAACAATTAGCAGGAATACATGATGAAATAAATAACATACAAGACAATAATAGTTCTGATAGTGGAAATGGAGCAGGAGACGTTACACCTAACATTGATTTATCAAATATTGATGGAAAGCTAATGCCTTGGGCTGAAAAAGTTAAAGAAGTATTATCTAAATTATTTGAGCCAATGAGAAATGCATGGTCTAATCATGGTCAAGCTCTTATGGATTCAATAAGAAATAGTGCTGGTAAAATAAAAGAGTTATTTGGAGCTATTGGAAGAAGTTTTTCAGAGGTATGGTCAAATGGAACTGGAGAAAGAACTTGCAGTATTATATTGCAGATAATAACTACTATTTCAGATACAATTGGGATAATGGCTGAAAAATGGAAAAATGCTTGGGAAAAAGACAACAATGGAACACAGATAATTCAGAATTTAGCCGATGCATTTAACAATGTTTTAGATATAATTTTAAGTATATATGATACATATAAAGAATGGTGGAAAACAGACCAAGCACAAAATTTTGTAGATGCAATTGTTAGAGGATTTGAATTAGTATCAAGAGTAATAGAGAAAGTAACAGAAATAATTAAAAATATCTGGGAGAATGGTGGAAAAGATACATTTACAAAGTTATTAGATGCTATTAGTAAAGCAGTTGAATTTGTAGTTGTGTTAAGTGAAGCATTATGGCCTTTAGTAGAAGGTTTAATGGAAGCAGTAGCACCAGCAATAGAATTGATTGTAAAGTTAATAGGTGATTGGTTGGGCATTATAGGTGGATTACTAGACTTTTGGATAGGTGTATTCACAGGCGATTGGTCAAGAGCTTGGGAAGGTATAAAGACAACTGTAGGAAATGAATTGGAGTTTATAAAAGATTTTATAAAACTTGCATATGAATATATTGTTGGGATACCAGGAAGAATAGCAGAAAAGGTACGTAAAGTAGCGGAGGACCTTGGAAGAAAAATAGGAGAAAAGATAGCAGAAATAAGGGATGATTTTGTAAACAAATTTAATGAAATGAAAGATAAAGCAAAAGAGAAAGTAGAGGAAATTAAAACAAATGTAGTAAATAAATTTAATGAAATGAAGGATAAAGCAGTAAACAAAGTTACAGAAATAAAAGATGGAATAAGGAGCAAATTTCAAGAAGCATATAACGGAATAAGAAATATACTAAACAATATAAGCACCACATGGAATAATATTTGGAATGGAATGAAAACAGGAGTAGTTAATGCTTTTAGCGGAATATGGTCAGGAATTAAAAGTGTAGGAAATTCCGTATTAGGACGGGATTGAAAGAATGGTAAATGGAGCAATAAGAGGAATAAATGGACTAATAACAGGTGTTAATAAAGTTAGTAGTATTGTTGGTAAATCTTTTGGAACTATATCAACAGTATCATTACCAAGGCTTGCTAAAGGTGGTGTACTGTATGATGAAACAGCTTTCATAGGTGGAGAATATTCTGGTGCTAGAAGTAACCCAGAAATTGTAAGTCCAAAGAAATTAATGTATGAAACAATGGTAGAAGCTATATCAGATAGTAATTTTTCAATGGGCAATAAAGGACAACCTATAAGAGTTCAACTGATAGTAGGAACAAAAATGTTTATAGATGAAGTAGTAGATGGAATAAATGAAAAAACAAGAAGAACTGGAAAAGCAGTAATAAAGGTAGGTGATTAATATGCTTTGGAAAGTGAATGGAAAAACTATGAAAACGCCTTCAACATACGATGATGATATAGAGGATTTAGATAACAATAGCTATACATCTAAGGCAACAGGGGCATTAATTGATAATCCTGTTGCTATAGGAATGCTAAAATGTAACATGACATGGGATTATTGTACAGAAGAAGAAGCAGAAGAATTGATGCAAGCTACATATAAAAACCCTATAATAGTTACTATAAAAGTTCCAAGTGTTCCTGGTGGAATGCTTGAGAATGCAAAATTTAGAGTAAGTAAAAGAAAATCAAAAATGCATAAAACAGGATTAGATGAAGACACTTCCAAGTCATATTGGCAAGTGTCTTTTAACATGATGCAAAAAGAATTAACTGAACAACAGAAACAAGCAGTAATACAAGCACAAGGAGGATAAACTATGTACCAAACAAGTAAATACTGGAAAAATACTATATATAAAAATGTAATAAGTGTATTAAATATTTATGTAGATAATGTGTTGGTAAATCCAGACTACATTTTAGACTTAAAAACTGAGCATGAATTATTTGATGGTGAATTAGCATTAGGAAGTATGCCATGTCAAAGCGTAGATTTGCAACTATATAAAGATAAAGTTTCTAACAATGCAAAAAAAGTAAGAATAGAATATGGAATATTAGTTAACAGAGCTATAACCGTACAGGAATTAAATGCTATGATGATAGGTACATTAAATACATTACAGGTAAAGTCTTTAGCAAAGAAAAATGAAAGCTTTGAAATAATACCTATTCGGAGATTTTAATGTAGATGATTTTGTAGATAATGATGATGGTACAGTAACTATAAAACTATTAGACAATATGATTAAATTTGATGCTGACAATGGCTATTACGATGCTAGTGAATTAATGAGTCAAAATGGACACACTACACTAGGTGCAATAGCACAAGATATATGCACTAAGAAGGGAGTAGAATTGCGGTTCTACTTCTTTTTTAGGCTCTAATAAACAAGTAGCAGTATACGATAATACAGTTTCTGCAAGAACTTATATAAGTTATATAGCAGAACAAGCAGGTTGTTTTGCAGTAATAGGTAGAGATGGAAAACTTTACTTTAGAAGTTTATATGAAGACAAAGCAGAAATTGACTTTGAACTGTTTGGTGAATACAAATGGGGAGATACTTGCAATATATCTAAAGTAAGCTATGAAGATGGAATTAGAAGCTTTAAGAAGCGGAAATGATACTGGTAATACTCTTTGGATTAATCAAGAAAATATGTACATTGTAGACGAACAACAAGTACAAAATATTTACAATAAAGTAAATGGACTACAAGCAAATAGTTTTGAAGGAATGACCATAATAGGTCCTGCTTTGGATATAGGAGACAAAATAATTATAAATGGTAAGCCTGTAATTTATCAAGGTGGTTCAGATTTTCAAGGAAGATTTATAGCTAATATAAAAAGTAAGATTGCTTTAAAGCAAAGACAAGAAACAACAGTGAAACAAGTTTCTCAAAAAGTTATAAATAGAAGAGTGCAATCAGAAATAAATCAAATAGATGGAAAAATTACTCAGTTAGTAGAAGAAAACACCGAAACTTCTAACAAACTAACTCAGCATGAACAAACAATAGATAGCATGAAGGATACAATAAAATCTCAAGAAACCAAAATTGAGACAGTTGAAACAAAAGCCAATACTGCTAACACAATAGCAAATAATGCAAAAACTAAGGCAGATTCTAATGCAACAAAAATACAAACTACAATTACAAAACTTACAGAAGTAGAAAAAACTGTAGATGGAATAACACAAAGTGTAAATGAAACAAAGCAGACATTAGAGGACAATTACTCTACAACTGAAGAAACAGAAACTAAAATACAACAGGCATCTAATAGCATAACAACAAATGTAAATAAAAAAATAACAGAAATACAAGTAGATGCAGACAATCTATTGTTAAATACAACATTAAAAAAAGATGCAAGCAATTTCAGCCTTGCAAGTGGAGTTACAAGAGTAACAGATAAACTTACACCAAACAACAATTATTGCTTTAAATATAATATAACTGGTTTAACTGTAGATGGTTGGAGGTCTGCTAATCCTACTAATGTAAATTTAAATGCAGGAGAAATTGTGACTGCTAGTGCAAATGTATATATTCCATCTGGAGTAACAAATTCTACTATAAAGATAGAAATACAATTTTTTAAAGTAGATGGTACAAGAATTAAAACTTTTGCTAATGCAGTAGATTTAACGAAAACAAATATATGGCAAAAAGTATCTGTTACAGGAATAGCACCAGCAGAAACTATAAAAGCAAATGCAAGAGTATGGGTACAACGTAATGGTCAATGTTGGGTAGGAGATTTAAAACTAGGTAGAGGAAATACTGTAACTTCTTGGTGTCCATCTAGTAAGGATTATCCAACTACTAAAGAGTTTGGAACTTTAGTAGAACAAAATTGGGAACATGTAAAAGTAGCTTGGAATACAATCTGTGAATATCTACAATTAGAAAATCTAAAAGGAAATGCAAGTTTAGTTGTAAGAGATGGAGATGGAAAATTAATAATGTCTTTAGATAAAACAGGACAACACTATTGGACACAGAAAAACAATGTAGATAAAAATATAGCGGAAACTACATTAAAAGATATAACTATAAACAATCAAACTAAAAAAGCCTTAATGTTTCTTTTAGACAATGCAGAGATGAATGGTGAAGGAATAATGGCATGGGGATACAAAAGTGGAAACAATGTTTATCCTGTATTGTATGTTGGAAACTTTGGAAATGAAGAATTTGGATTACATCTAGCTACAGATTTAATTGCACATGCAAATGCTATTAAGTTTCAAAATGCACAAATAGACGATGATGGAGCAAATTTATATTTAAGAACATTAGGTGCATTAAAAATAATGGATAAAGAAAATAACACTTGGATAGCACAATTCTTTAAAGATTATGGGCAATATGGATTTTCTATAAAAGCTGATGATTTTAGCATTTTGGATTCTAGTGGACAAACTCCTTTTATGATGATGTATACAAATGAAGAAGGGATTAAAAAACTACAATCAAACATTGTTATTGATGTTAATGAGGATATTTTTGCTAAAAATCTTGCAAGTATGAGCAATTTGGAAAGCATATCGGGATCAACGTTTATGGGTAACAATGGCTTATGTGGAATGTTGTATTGTAAACTTAAAGACGGAAAAGAATTTAGTTTAGTAGATTTAGCTTCAGCATCAAGCTCAGACGTAACATTAAAAGAAAATATTAAATCAACAAAATTAAATGCATTAGAAAGAATAAAACAGATTAATCATGTGGAATTTGACTGGAAATCTGCAAAAGAACATGAAGAAATAGGATATATAGCACAAGAGTTAGAAAAGATTGATAAAAACTATGTATTTAAAATTCCAAATCCGAAAAATGACGATGTTAAATATACAGTTAGAGAGTTAGCAATTCTTGCTACAACCACAAAAGCTATACAAGAATTAAACGAAAAAGTAGAAAAACAAGATAAACTAATAAAACTATTATTAGAAAAATTAGACATGAGAGGGGAGGACACAAATGCTTGAAACAGAATTTTTAAAACTAAAATATCATAGCAATGTAGAAAGTAACACCGACGAAGTAGATGCAGAAGAATACTTTAATAACAATTATAAGAAGATAGATGCAAATGCAAAAAAGAATTATGAAGATTTAATAAAACTAAAAGCAAATTTAGAACAAGAAAATACTGACCTAGCAAATAATATGCCCTGGAATCAAGTCTCTGGCAAAAGTATGCATATAACAGATAGTGCAAAGTACAGTAAGAATAAGCTAAACATAAGTGGGGATATAGAGCAGGAGAAGAGAAGTGGGAAGAATAAGTGTCCAAACACACTAGTAAGTGGAACATCTAATGGAATAACTTATACAGTAAATACGAATGGTTCTATTAAATTAAGTGGTACTACTACTGCACAAACAGAACTTAAACTGTATTATAATAGTACAAAACCAATTATATTTAAAGCAGGAAAATATAAAAATACTTCTAATTTACTAATAATATTACATGGCAATACTTATTATGGTATTAATGCTAATTCGACTATTACATTTAGTGAAGATGTAAGTATTTATGACATTTATTTTAGAATAAATAATGGTGTTACTATAAATGAAACATATTATCCACAAATTATAAATACAAGTATAACTACTGATGAAACATATGAACAATACGGTGCAACCCCTTCTACAGAATTTCCTAGCATGCCTTTAGTGTGTAGTGGTGTGCAGAATATAAAAGTAAATGATGAAACTTTATACACTATAGACCTAGGCACTACACAATTATGTGCAATAAAAGAAAATGGAAATGTAGTAGCAAAAGATGGACCTGTTTACAGAAATGGTAAGTGGCAGTGGGAGAAGAATATAGGTAAATATACATTTACAGGTGTAGACACAGATGGATATGATTTTAACTCTGATAATACAAATACTTTAGCAGTAAACCTAATTATAAACAAAAAATATGAAGTAGTAAAAAAGTTTAACAATGTATTATCTATGTGTTGTGACAAATTTAACTTTATTAACAATGTGAATTATATAGAACACATATATATAACAAGTGCAACAACAATAGAAAATGGATATAAAGGAAATATAAGATTATACATAAATAAAGATAGGCTAAGTGGTTATAATTCTAGTTTAACAAATACGCAAAAGGCAAATTTAGTAAAAACATGGTTGCAAAGTAATCCTATTACAGTTTATTATATTTTAGTAACTCCCGAATACATAGATTGTACTACTGAACAAGCCACTGTACTAGACAAGCTATATAACAATTTTGAATTACAGAAAGGTACAAACAACATAATAGTAGAGTCAGAAAACGGTGTAACAGTGGATATGGAACTTACATATATGCAAGACTTACAGGCAAAATTAAATTTATTAGAAGCGATGTGTGTTTCTAATGCAAGTCAGGAGGTGTAGAAATGTTAGATTTAAGTAAAGTATTTAAAAATGCAATAATTAACTTATATAAGAAGGATGTATATACAGTAGATTATGCAATAATAGAAGCTTCTAAACTAGCAGATAAGAACAAAATAAATGCTATAGATTACGAAGAATTAATTACATATCTAGCAGAAGAGCAAGCAAAATCTATGCAAGAAGTAGTACAAGCTACAGAAATTGTGGAAGATGTGGAAAGTACAGAAGAGGTGGTGGAGTAGATGGAGAAAACTTTTGAAACAGAAGTACTTACAAGACTTGCAGTAATAGAAAGTAAGCTAGATGGTTATCAAAATATTAAAGAAAAAGCAGAAGAATCTTATACAATATCTAAACAAAATAAAGAAGATATAAAAAATATGCAAGACAATAACAAGTGGTTATGGAGAACAGTAGTAGGTTCTATATTAACAAGTGTTATCGGTCTTGTATTTTTATTTATAAAATCAGGAATGGGAGTTGGTTAATATGGAAAAATATAAAAACTGGTTTAAATGTGCAGGAATAAGAGCAATAAAAACTATTGCTCAAACTGCAGTAGCAACAATAGGAACAAGTGCAGTAATGGGAGAAGTGAACTGGCTAATGGTAGGAAGTGCTAGCTTATTAGCAGGAATATTAAGTTTATTAACAAGTGTGGCAGGTTTGCCAGAAGTGGAAGAATAACTATTGCAAATAATAAAGAAAAGTTATAAAATACTAAAAGAAAAGTTTCTGAGGACGGAACTGGTAGCCGTAGCCCATCAATAGATATAGGAGATGTGGGAGTACCACCCAATGTCATCAGTTTAAGGAAAATCTAAAAAGCAAAATAAAAAAATCAATATTAAATTAATCAATTTTTATCTAATATTGATTTTTTAAGCATAACAAATAGACCTATACACTAAGTTTTTAGATTATGTATACTAGAAACTTTTCAGTTTATTATAGCTATTTTGATTATCAGGTCTCCTTTGAATTTTATATTGTCTATCTTTTCTTATTGGAATTTTATATTTTAATATTTTTTTGCATAATTTATCATATCTCTTTAGCCTTTTTTTATCATCTTCTTCTAGCATTATATATAGCATCTCATTTTTAAATAAACCTATTGATATATTTTCATTAATTTTCATTTCATGTTTATAATTTTTTTGCTCTATATCTTCTTTAGCTTCATTTTTCATCGTTTGCACCATATTATATACTAGTGTACTTGCATAAATATCTTGTTTTATTATTTCTTCTTTACTACTTGTAAATTTTTCAATTTGTAATTTATTTTTTAGACTATTATATAATGTTTCTATATTCCATCTTTTTCCATAAATTTCAAACAATTCTTCATAGCTAAATTCTTTTAAATTTGTTATTAAATATTCTTCTTCTCCTGTTTTTAGCACGTATTTTAGTATTCGAACTTCTATTTTGTTTTCCTTTGCATATTCTCTTGTTTCTTCATCTTCAAAATATTTTCTTTTCATTCTTTCTTTTGTATGTGCTATTTCTACAATTTCATCTTTTATTTTCATACTTTCTGTCTCTTTTGTGTAATACCCTAAATTTAACCTTGATAAGAATTTTATATCGCTTTTTTGTAAAAATGCGAGAAAATCAAATGATACATAATTTCTATCCATTATATAAATGCTATCATAATTTTCTGTTATCTTCTGGTCTTTCTTCATATGCCTTTTTGCCATATATATTTCATTTGACCTGTATTTTTCAGGTATTACATCTATTATATATCCATTTAATACATCATAACACATTGACACACTCGCTCTAGGTATACTTTCTCCTTCTTTTGCTTTTACTCTTCCAAATGCATCTTTACTTTTTTCAGTATTTGGTATTTCAAAGTCTGTTCCATCTATTGCTTTCAAGATATATCCCTTGTGATTTTTTACATCAGTATCTCGATACTCGCTATAAAATCCTTTTAAGTAATCTTCATTTAATTCTACAAAAACTTCTGGTTTTAATTTTAATCTTTGATCTAAAAGTGCTTGTGCCGACATGTCAATGTCTTCATCTATTTTATCAAAAAAATTATTTATCTCCATAATTGTGCTTAATCCTTTTTTATTTAATATGTAATGAACTAATTTTTCAAAATTCATTTTCCTTTTTCTAGTAAAGTCTGTAATTGATTTTCTCCATTTTTCCTTTAATTCTTTACTCTGTATTTTATTCCTAATTGTACTTAATCCTTTGTATCCGTATTTTATCATATTTTCTTCCTTTTTGTTCTATATTATCATAAATATTAAAAAAATACTGTACTCAAATATTAATTTTGTATTACAGTATTTTTCCTTAAACTGATGACATTGAGTACCACCCCACCTAAACTTTTCTTTGACCAAAAGAGGACATCAGCAATGGTGTTCTTTTTTGTGTGTATAAAAAGGAGGAATAGCTATGTTAAATATAAAACAAAGACAAATGAATTTAAAATTTTTAGGATATTACAAAAATAATATAGACGGTATAGAAGGAGCAGGCACTAAACAAGCTTATAAAGATTTTCAAAAAAACAATGGATTAGTAGTAGACGGTATCTATGGAAATAAAACAGATGCTAAACTAGTAGCAGTAATAAAAGAAATCCAAAGGAATCTAGGAGTAGCTCAAGACGGTGTTGCAGGAGAAATTACAACAAGAGCTAGAAATAACAATACTAGCTGGGATAATATAAAACACTTTAAAAAGAATGAATTTACATGCAAATGTGGGTGTGGAATGAATAATATTTCTATAGAATTAGTTAAAGTTTTAGAAGAAATTAGAAATCATTTCGGACAACCTTGTACAGTTACAAGTGGTTGTAGATGTGCAACACATAACAAAAGAGTAGGCGGAGTACAAGGTTCAAGACATGTTAGTGGAAAAGCAAGTGACATATATGTAAAAGGTGTAAGTTCTAGTACATTATTAGCTTATACTAAATCTTTAGTAAATCAAGGTAAATTAAGATATACATATACTAACAATAGTAATATGAATGGTGTAGTGCATGTAGATGTAAATTAAAATAGAGCTAGATTAATTTCTAGCTCTGAAAAATTTTTAATCTTTATATATTTTTTGCAATAGTGCTTCTTCTAAAGTTTTAGAGAAATTTATTTTTAATGCTTCAGCTTTTGTATTTACCCATTTTGGAATATTTACGGTCTTTTTAACTAATTCTTTACCCCACTTTTCAGCAAATAAACTAATATCAACTGCGATATATGTTTTGAATTTAGAAACATAGTCCCAGTTTTCTATTTCTAGATTATTTTCTAATTCCTCAAATGATATTTTTTCAATTTTACTTGCTTTTGGTATATTATTATTCTCTTCCATTTCATCTAATACTATTCCTGCAATTAAGTCCTCTGACATAGCCATTGCTTCTTCTAAAGTACTTCCGCAAGTACTAGCATTATTTAAATCTGGAACAAATACAGAATATCCATTTTCCTTTTCTTCGTAAAACAATACAGGATAAATAACTTTCATGATTAAGCCTCCTTATATATACAAGCGAGGGTTTATTTCAACCCTGCCTGTTTTAAGATATTGTTAAGAGTTCCTTTCGGTATATCTCCTTTATGATTAGGTACTGGTATACTTCCGTTTTATTTCATTGTGTCTATATATGTAATGTGAACCATTTGTGTGGTGATGATACCAACCTTTGGAGAATAACAATTTCTCTAATTCTCGAAATGTCATGACTATTTCCTCCTAACAATCATATTATATACGTACGATACGTATAAGTCAATGTTTTTTCAAAAAAATATAAAAAATTTCTAAAAATACTTAAAACACGCTAAAATCAAGACATAAAAGTATATGTCTAAAATATAAAAGTGGCTAAAAATCAAACCTCATGCGAGTTTTATTTTTTCGTTCAAAAATATTGAAATTGATATTTTTTAATGATATAAAATAATACAAATAATCAATTATAACATATAATTTTAGTATTAGTATACATAACTTTACAAAATACATAAAATATTATATAATTAGAAAGAATAAAAAGGACGTATAATAAAGGAGGGAGAATTATGTTCAGTGCTAAAGATATAGCTTTATGGTTTCTATTAAAGAATAATGCTGAAATAAAAGAACATGAAGCTACAAATGATGAATATGAAGTGTATGAAGGAATTACTCATTTAAAGTTGCAAAAGTTAATTTATTATGCACAAGGAATAAGTCTTGCTTTACATGATAAGCCGTTGTTTTATGAAAAGATTTTAGCGTGGACTCATGGTCCAGTAGTTAGAGAAGTGTATGACGAATATTGTTGCAATGGAAGAAATGTAATAAATGTTAGAATAGATGAGCAAAAAACAAAATTAATAAATGAAATTGAAAATAATAAAGAAGCATCAGAAGTATTGAATCTAACATATGATAATTTTGCAATATATACTGCATGGCAATTAAGACAAATGACACATTCAGATAATTCACCTTGGGATATAACTGAAAAAACAAAAGGTCTAGATGTAGAGATAGATCAAGATTTAATTCAGGATTACTTTAAAAGAGAGATTATTGAATAAATGGGAATAAGGAATAAGCAAAAAATTTCTAAGCCATGTACTAATTGTTTTGCACCTCAATATATAAAGTTTAACTTTTCTTATATTTCATATGATAACAACTTTGAAGATAAATATAAAATATTAAATCCAACTTTCGATAGAGTATCGAAATATTATAATTTTGAAGAAGAAGTTGATCCTGAATATAAATACATACTAGATTCAGTAATTAAATGTTATGAACTAGAAGAAATAGAAATTGAAAATAATGAAGATATATTCTTTTATTCATATATATTATACTTTGCTATGCTAATTGATAAGTTAAAAGATACAATACTTATAATGCCAAGCAAAGCAGATTTTATGGTAAGTATAGCGAAGAAAGTATCAAATAGATTTGAATATGAAAAAGATGAATCATTTGATAAATATACGAATGAAATAGTACAAATGATTAAGGAAAACATAAAATCTCATAACAAATTAAATAATGCTATTAACAAAG
>ENA-ORMR01001673-ORMR01001673.1-human-gut-metagenome-genome-assembly--contig:-NODE-1673-length-16160-cov-7.802422_pt1 | contig 16160 bp, 15 predicted proteins | sample MGYA00242107_ERZ509003 | MGnify/ENA primary metagenome ERZ509003 (study PRJEB26280, sample SAMEA2338699) | human gut metagenome | biome: human gut; feature: human-associated habitat; material: faeces... | reverse complement strand
TGACAATGCCGACGTTAATACAAAAGAATCAGGAAAAGGTAACAATAACGAAATTGAAAAAGATGTACAGCATATTATCTCAAGCATATTTATATGCAGTAGAGGATAATGGTACTCCGGATTTGTGGGGCTTTGGAAACAGAGATGCAGGTGCAGAAGAAGACGATGTCAGTTATCAGGCTAATAATTCTTTAATAGTTCGGGATAAACTATTTCAAAATGTAAAAAGCTTAAAAAAATGTGATAAAGCTCTTAGTAAAGATGAATGCGGTCTATCTAACACATATTACTTTGAGAATAAAACGGTGGATTCTGAGCTTAATACTAAATCCAGCGGTGTAGCTTCAATTGACGGTAGTAATATAATTGTAATTGCAAATAGCGGCAACTGTACTGAGGTACGAGGAACAGGAAAATATTTGTCAAATGTGTGCGCAATTATTTATCTGGATATAAATGGAAGTAACGCCCCTAATACGCATGGGAAAGATATTTTTTCATTTTATTTAACTAAAAATGGTATAGTACCGGTTGGAACTCAGGATGAAACAACCTGGACATTTGAAAAAGGCAGCCTTGGAAGGACTGCTTGGGTAATCGCAAATGAAAACCTGGATTATCTTCGCTGTCCAAAGGACTTGGACTGGGACGGTAAGACAAAATGTAATTAAATATTTATGAAAGCTGGCTGAGTCTGTTGTTAATTTCGTTCATTAAATTTACATCGTCTGTTTTTTGTGCAAATTTTTGAGCTTTAGTCAGCAGACCGCGGGCTTTCTCTTTACTGTTATACTCAATCATAATATCTGCTGCGCTAACATAGTTTTGTGCAACTTTGAGCGGAGAATCGGCTTTTGTGTAGTTTTGTACTGCATTGGAGTATGATTTCAATGCTTCCTGTGGTTCGCCGAACCTTTCGTATGCTCTGCCTGTGCTGGAGGCTACAAAACCTTTAACTTTAGCGTTATCAGTCTGTGATACAAGAGCTTTTGCCATATCAAAGTATTCAAAAGCGTTATCCTCATACATGTCTGAGAAAATATTTCCCATTCTTGTTAAGGAAGTTGACTGTGCTGCAAGATTGTCGCTTTCTCCGCCGTATGAAACTGAAACGAAGTAATGGTCAAGTGCAGGTTTAATCTGGTTTACGTCATCATAAATCTGCGCCATTGAGTAATGTGCTTTTGTTTTTATATTGTTATCTGTAGTGTTTTGAAGCGATTTGTGGTAGCTTTTCAGAGCCTGTGCAGGGTAATCGTGGTTGTCATATATTTGTCCGATTTCGTAATAAATCTTTGATTGTGTTTCGCTGTCACCAACTTCTTCTGCACGTGAGAGTGCTTTTTGGAAGGTTTCAATTGCCTTTCTTGGCTCATTTGCATAAGCAAGTCTTTTTGATTGAATAAAGAGTGATTTTAATTCTTTATCCTGTGGTATGTGAACATTTGTTTGCTTTTGTTCTGATGTTATTTCCTGTGGCTTGGTATTAGTTTCTTCTGTTTGAACTTCTTCCTGAACCGGAACATTTTCAACGGGAGCTTTTTCTTCTGCTTTTTGTGCTTTTTCTGTTGACCCTTCAGGAAATTTTACCAGAAACTGCGGATTAATTTCTTCTTCGTTATATTTGAAATCAATCTGCTGTAAAAATAATGCGTCAACCCAGTTTTCTACAACTTTGGATTCTTTATTAAGGGTTTTTGAAATATATTCATCGAGTATAGAGGATGCGGTTTTTAAGTCAGATTTAATTCTGCCTATATTAGGGTTTTCTTTTTGAACCTGCTTTTGAATAAGATTGAGGTAAGCATCAACTTCTTCTCCGAGTTCAGGCGGAGTGCCGATTGCTATCTGTGTATTTTTAAAATCTTTTAAAATTTGCGCTATGTTAATTTTGGAACTGCGCATTGAAAAATTACCGGCAGGGTTTACTGCCTGTGTTTTTCCTGTAGTATTTGCCCCTGTGCCTGCTTTTTGCGCATAAACATTCTGCCACTGGTCCGGCTGGATTTTCTGATAAGCAGGAGCTGCTTTTTGTTCGTTTTCTGTATATTGAAGTCCGCGGCTTCTTGAATTTTGATTTTGTGCCTGTTCTTCGCGTTCGGTTTGCACAGCAGATTTTGAGGCGTCATCGTCCTGTTTTTTCTTAACAGAACCTCTTCCGTCTTTCACCACGTAAGGCCGCTGGTAAATATTGCTTAAGTTCAACCCCATCCGGTTTTTACTACCTCATCTGTCCGCTTGCTTCTACATTACTCTACGTTATAACTATATATTAAATTAGTCATTACGTGCTCATACTTTCGTATGAAATCTTACATGATTTATTTAAGTATTTTTTTTCTGAAGTCAATCATGCTTTAGTTATTTGCCATAGGCAGGTAATACACATGTAAAATATGTTACTTATAAATGAAGGCTTAGTGTATTTTGAGAGCGTGCAGGGGCGGATGAAATATGCTGCTTTGTGAAACAATCGCCGGCATATCCTGCAAGCGGGCGTTTAGGTGAAAGTTCAAGACCATATTTGCATGACACAGTTTTTGCAGTCAAATTCAAGACGGTATTTTTTACCTTTTTCATCTAAAAGAAATAATTTTTTCGGGGATTTACATATGTCAAAAGCATATTTCAAACAGTGTTTTGTCTGCATAAGGCACTTTCCTGAAGTATTATTACTGCTTTCCAGCGACATTTCATTAACCTTACATTTGCAGTTTTCATAAAATCCTTTAGCTTTGGCATTATGGATATTTGCTTTATAATCGAGGTCAGATAGCGGAAATTCAGTATAGTGCAATGGTTTTTGAACTTCTCGTTTGTAATTTTTTAATCTTTCCTCCATTAACTTTGCAAGAACGCTGCGGCGGAGTTCGTTAATCTTTGAAACCGGCAGGAACGGCAGGCTGCCATTTATCTCAATATTTTGGACATAAAAGTCGCTTTCGCCTGTTTTTTTTATCTGGGCGGTGAAGTTTTCTTTCATTTTGTCAGGATTATTCGGGGTTTCACTTGAATTGACAGGAAGTGAAACAATATTTCCGTCTTCATCTGCTGCTGTTAATTTGTTGTGTTCAAATGCAAAATCCACGCGGATGCGGCGTTTTGTTTTTGAAATTTTAAGCTGTTTTTCAAATGCGCTATCCTGATTTCTATAGATTAATGTCCCGGTTTTTGGAAGATGCGTTTTGTTCGGGAAAACTTTTGTACCTTCAATTTTATTGACCAGACAGCCTTGCATTTCCCCGTTTTCAAACCAGCATAGCCCGTCCTGCACCGAAATTTTTGTGTTTGCTATTTCAAAATAATTATTTCCTGTTTTTGTCACTTTGCCGAGTTTTTCTCCGAGTGATTTCGGGGAATTAAAGTTGAAGCATTTTTTTCGTCCTTCTAAAAAGTAATCTGTAAAGCCGCGGTTAAAGCTTTTGTTTACATCAGGCTCAAAATCATATTCAATCCTGCCGGAAGATATTTTCTGCGCATATTTATCTATTTCTCTCCGGTAGAAGGCAACAACATTTTTAACATAATTTATATCCTTCAATCTGCCTTCAATTTTAAAAGATTTGACTCCGGCGTTAACCAGTTCTTCAATATGTCCGGAAGCATTGAAGTCGCGCAGGTTAAGGAGGTGTTTATCCTGTGCTAAAATGTTTCCTTTATCATCAATCAGAGAATATTTTTTTCTGCAAGGCTGGGCACATTCTCCTCTGTTTGCGGAACGCCCTCCGATTGCATAGCTCAAATAGCATTGACCGCTGTATGAAACGCACAGCGCGCCATGGATAAATGTTTCTATCTCACAATTTGTATTTGCACATATTTCTTTTATCCGGTCTAAGGAAGTTTCGCGGGCGAGTATTACGCGTGAAACACCGAGATTTTCAAAGAATTTTACTTTTTCCAAAGTCCTGTTGTCGCACTGCGTGCTGGCATGAAGCGCAATTGGCGGAAGTTTTCCTTCTGCTGCCAGTTTTAAAATTCCCATGTCCTGTACAATTATTGCATCAACGCCTGCTTCATAAAGTTTATGAATAAGTGTTTGTGCCTGTTCCAGCTCGTTGTCGGTAAGAATTGTATTTATTGTTACATGAACTTTTGCGTAGAATTTATGCGCATAATTAACAACTTCTTTAATATCATCGAGCGAATTTGGCACAGCTTTTCTTGCACCGAACTCTGAAGCTCCTATATAAACGGCATCGGCGCCGCAGTTAATTGCGGCGATTGCTGTTTCCTTATCTTTTGCAGGTGCCAGAAGTTCTACTTTTTTCATAACATAATTCTATATAACAAGCTCACATTTCGCAATTGCAGCGGGCGCTATGCCTGTCTTAAAGCGTGTGTGTTGAGCTGTTGCTTACCATACAACTTTTTCAATCATTTCAATTTCGTTGCCGTCCGGATCTTTAACAAATGCTATTTTTGTGCCCTTGCCGTTAAGATCAAACGGTTCATATAGATATTCATAACCGAGTTCATTCATTTTCTTTGTAAACTCGTCCAGTGACGCAACTGAAAATGCAAGATGTCCGAAAGCTGTACCGTTTGTGTAACCTTCTTTTGGGGTTTCATCATTGTATGTGAGTTCAAGCTGGCAGGTTCCTTCTTCGTCATTAAGGAAATAAAGTGTACAGTCTTCCAGTCTTTTTTGTTTGTCAATTTTCATGTTCAAAAGTTCTGTATAAAACTTCAAAGACGCATCAATGTCTTTTACTCTAATCATTGTATGTAATAATTTCATTTATTTTCTCCTTTTTTGTCTTTTTAATCTTTATGTGATACAACGCCTTGAGATGCGTTATTATCTATAATTATTGTATTACGAATAATAGCGTGTGCCATCAATAATAAGTAAGGGTTGATTTCATTTGTGGATGACATGTTTATTTTAGCTTTTGTCTGTTCAATGTCAACAGGTTTTGAGGCAACTGTTTCAAAAGAAATTACAGACTGCATTGAATAATGCTTTTCTTCTCCTTGGATTCTATTTAGCAGTTCGTCTTTTGGAAATTCCTCAGAGCATGCAATATTAACGTGTACGGAATTTGAGGTTTCCAAAATCAATGTTGCAGTTACATTGCCAAAGTTTATTGTTGTTATTGTCACTACAAGTACGCTGTCTTTTTCTTCTCCGCTTGATCCGGCTTCTATTTCCAGGTCAAATCCTGAACCGTCAGCAAGAGGAAGCCAAGGCAGGTACAACAGCATTAAAGTTTTGAGTGTTTGCGTCGGATTTTCCTGTGAGGCAAGGGCTATGCTTGCATTAATCAGCTTTGCTGTTTCCTTAAGCTGTGACATATCGCTTACGCCCTGTTTTGATGCGGCAGCCATTGTCAGAATAAGTTTTGTAATTGCATCCTTGCCGTTTGTTTGAATAAGCGCTGCAATTTCACTCAGGTTAATCATGGCGCTTGGTGATATTTGGAGATTTTTTAAAGTACTTGCAAGCTGTGTATTAAGCTGGGTTTTGAGTGCATTTTGCAAGTCCTGGGTAGAAAGCCCCTGCAATTGTGCCAGAATTTGCGCCTGCTGTTGCGACATTGCCCGCCGGTTTGCCATTTCATACATCCTGTTAAACTGCATCTGGTTCATATTTTTCTGCAGCATATATATAAATTCATTCAGATTTCTCGGAAACTTCATCAAATCTTTTATATAAACAGAAGTATCGCTGCCGCCGAGGCTGCCCATTTGAACGTTATTTCCGCCGGCAGCCTGTGATGCCGGCGCGGAAGATGATGCCGAAGGTGCGGGATTGAAATTTTGCGCTCCGGAGGTCTGTGGTTTTGCACCTGAAACCGAGCTGCCTTTTATCTGGTAGCTTGTAAATTTTGCAATCATGTGTCCCAGGTTGAAATTGTCCACATGCTTATATTAAATGATTTTTTGCATAAAGTCCAGTTAGTAATCAATCTTTCCTTCCGCAAGCACCTTTGCAGTGCAAGCTGCTCCGGCATAAAGTGTTGCTTTTGTACTACATTTGGTATCATCGTCGATGCCAGCAGGAACAAGTCCTTTGTTTGTTAATATAAATGCGAAAATGTCACGACCTATTATATTTGGCTTTTTATCTCCATTTGCATCTACCCAAAATATATAAGTACTTTTGTTATAGTTTGAACCTAATTGTTTGAGATTAGTAACACCTTGGTCATCTATACTTATATTAGTTCCGTCTGCAAGTCTGAATATAAGAATACCTTGACCTATACCTATTGAATCTCTTGAAGCAGTATTACCGTTGAGTTCTTTGGTTTTACCCTTATGCCAGCAGCCGGCAATATCTTCGCATTCTTTCAAAATTTTTAGTTCAGGTTTTATTGCATTATATACCTTTTTCATATTAGCAGGAGTGCCGCCTTCTTCAGGATTTGCATCTGAAGTATCAATTTCCCAGGTTTCAAAAAATCCGAGTTGAAGCTGTGATTTTACTAAAGCCTGCGCGAGAATTGAATAATTCTTCTTTAAACTTGTGACAATCTGCCTGTCATTTTGCTTCTGAATAAGTGCAGGCAATGTCATAGCTGCCACGACACCGATAATACCAAGAGTAATTAAAACTTCCGCTAAGGTAAACGCGGACCGGGATAATCCCGAAGCGTGAAAAAGCCCGCCGGCACTATCTAAGCCCCCCCCCCTCTTTGAAATTGAAGCTATAATTGATTTTTGCATAATAAATTTTCTCCTTTCTATTTGTAATTAACTAATTGGTAAATATGCCTGTGGATAATTATAATCCTCTTTAAAGCCTATGTGCCTGTATAGTTTTAATGCCTGGAAATTATTTGTTTCAGTTGTTGTGTTAACCTCGGTTATCGGACGTCTTCCGCTCTCAGCCATTTCGATTAACTTGTCGACTGATTTTTTAAGCATATGTTTTGATAGTCCTTTGCCCTGGTGTTCTTTTTTTAACGCCATAATCGGAATATTTGCTATCTGACCTCCTGTAAGGTTCATAAAACAAAAGCCTGCCGGTTTCCCTTTATAAAGCAAGACGGTTGTAGCTTCCGGCAAAAATTCAGCATACAAATCTTTCACAATTTTGGTAATTATATCTTCTGTTCCTTCTATTGTTTTAAATCTCGGATCAAAAAGAGCATCGGCACTTTCTGTAAAAGCCTCGTTTACAACACTGACAGCGTCATCAAAGAACTTCCCGTTCCAGCTTGTGAGTTCGTAATCTTTTTCCAAAGGCGAAAGTTCTGCCATAGCCAGAATTTCTTTTGAATTTGTACCGAACATCATAAATCTTAGAACGACTATTCCGATAAACTTAAATTTGTATTTTGCTGTAGTATGTATTAAATCTTTTTGTGCTCCTAACATAGGGTAGCATACAACTTTATCTTCCCTGTCGTACTCAGTTTCACGCAAAAATTCTTCTATAAGATATTTAGCACGTTCTTCAATATTTTCCATCTGGTATGAATGAATTATATTCAGCTCAACAGCTTCTGAAATTGAGGTTGTGTAAATCAAAAATGCTGATGGAATGCTATCTTCCAGAAGAACAATACATTTAATTAACTCTTTTTTTACAGCATCTAAAAAGTCTTTGTATTCAAGCGGCTTAAGTTCAAATTTATATTCCTCGACAGCCCGGTCTTTAAAGTCATTATATACACTTTCAAAACCTGCATAGTCTTCTTCGCTTAGTAATCTAGTTTTGTAAGTCTTTTCCATAGTTTTTCCTTGTTTCCAGCTTTTCAGGGGATCAGCTTAATCCGCTTTATGTACAGAAACTACAGCATGTGGTGCATTTTTTCTTTTTTAGTTTCCATATAACGCTTGTTGTAATCTGTAATTTCGGACTCTACTTTTATTATATCATTTATTTCCAATCCGTAACCCTTTAAACCGATGATTTTTTTCGGGTTATTGGTAATTAGGTTAAATTTGTTATAGCCTAAATCAAGAATAATCTGTGCACCTACACCGTAATCCCTCAAATCTTCCTTAAATCCTAGTGAAAGATTTGCTTCTACAGTATCCTGTCCGCATTCCTGAAGATGGTAAGCTTTGATTTTATTAACAAGACCGATGCCTCTGCCTTCATGTCCTCTCAAATATACTACAGCGCCTTTGCCGTATTTTTCTATCATTCTTAAAGCACCATGAAGCTGTGAATTGCAGTCGCATTTCAGGCTGTGGAAAATATCACCGGTAAGGCATTCGCTGTGAACTCTTACAAGAGGAATTTTGCCGCTGCCGTCATCTTTTACAAGTGCAACATGTTCTTCTTTTGTAATTTTATTTACGTAGCCGTATATTTTGAAGTGTCCGTATTTTGTAGGCAGATCAGCTTCTGCTTCGCGGCTTACAAGTTTTTCAAATCTCAGACGGTATGCGATCAGTTCGGCGACTGAAATGAATTTTATTCCATATTTGTCTGCAAATTTTCTCAAATTATCTCTGCGCATCATATGACCGTCTTCGTCCATAATTTCGCACATCGGACCTGCCTGAATGTGTCCGCATAGTTTTGCGAGGTCAACAACAGCTTCAGTGTGCCCTGTTCTCTGTAAAACGCCTCCTCTTCTCGCAACACAAGGGAAAAGGTGACCGGGTCTGTTCAGGTCAGAAGGCACTGCATCCGGCGCAAGCGCTACTTCGATAGTTTTTGCCCTGTCATATGCAGAAATTCCTGTGGTTATACCATATTTTTCTGCAGCATCTATACTTACTGTAAATGCTGTTTTCATTTTTTCTGTATTTTGTTCAACCATTTGCGGAAGCTGGAGTTTATCGGCGATTTCCTGGGAAATTGCAAGGCATACAAGCCCTTTTGCTTTTTCTGCCATAAATTTAATTATTTCCGGTGTAACCATTTGTCCGGAACAGATTAAGTCCCCTTCGTTTTCCCGGTCTTCATCGTCTGCCACTATTACAGGTTTACCGGCTTTAAAATCCTCTATTGCTTCTTCAATTGTATCAAATTTAAAATTATCTTCCATCATAAAAATCCATTCTCCTGTAAAAAGTCTTTAGTAATTTTATTATTTTGTGTTGATAAAAATTTTTCAACATACCGTCCTAAAATATCTGTTTCGATATTTACATAATCGCCATATCTTAAATCTTTTAATGTTGTGTTTTCAAGAGTGTGGGGAATTACAGCAATTTTGAAGATATTGTTGTTAAGCTCTGCAACTGTCAGGCTCACTCCGTTTACTGTGATTGAGCCTTTATATACAACATATTTAGCTTCACTGTCAGGGATTTCAAATTTCATATCGCCAAGGTATTTTCCCGTGCAGTCAACATGTCCCTGAACAATATGCCCGCCCATTCTTGCAGATGGTGTAACTGCTCTTTCCAGGTTAACCCTGTCGCCGGTTTTAAAATTACCAAGAGTTGAAATTCTTAATGTTTCCTGGCTTACATCGGCAGAAAACGAATTACTGCATATATTTGTTACTGTCTGGCAGCATCCGTTTATTGCGATACTGTCGCCGATTTTTGTATCTTCAAGTACATTTGTGCAGCCGACAGTAATTATTGCTCCATTTGAGGTTTTGGTAAATCCCTGTATTAAGCCTATTTCTTCAATTATCCCTGTAAACATAAATACAGTTTATCATAAAAATTTAAATTAAGCATAATGTTCCCGTACAAGGATAGCTATTGCATTAACGCGGTTTCTGGCTTTTGTTTTTTTTATGATTACACTTATATAATGTTTAACTGTATGATGGCTTAAGTGTACTAGCGGGGCAATTTCCTTTGCACTCATTCCCTGAGCAAGGTAGGGGATTATTTCTTTTTCAATATCATTAAGTTCTTCTATCAAGTTATCTTTACTATTCAACTCATCACTCCATTGTGCGAACGATAGTGCTTATATAGCAGTGGTGCTAATACAGCATACCATATATGATAAAAACATGTCAACAGAAGGATATGAGACATACTTAACTATAGGACAAAATATTCGTAAATATAGATTAGCAAAGGGCTTATCTCAAGAAAAGCTTTCAGAAATGGTGAGTGCAAATCCAAAATTTATAGGTCATGTTGAAAGAGTAGAAAGAAATATAAGCATGAAAAAGATTATCCGGATTGCAAAGGTTTTAGAAATAGAACCGATTGATCTATTCAGAAAATTGGAGGATTAATTGCAATAAAATATTTTTCCTAATATAATACCGTTGAGGGTGACTTAAAAAAAGGAGAGATATTATGTCAAGAAAACCTATTATTGCAGGAAACTGGAAAATGAACTTACTTCAAGCTCAAGCAAAAGAAGTTTTTGAAGGGGTTAGAGATTTTGTTAAAGACTATACAGCTGTTGAATTGCCAACAGTAGTTATTGCACCTGTATTTACATCACTTTGTGCTGTTGAAGCAGTAAGATGTAATTGCGGATGTGGCGGAAACAAAATTTCCATAGCAGGACAAAACTGCCACTGGGAAAATTCAGGAGCATACACCGGTGAAATTTCTGTAGAAATGCTTAAAGATGCAGGATGTGATTATGTTATTATCGGACACTCTGAAAGAAGACAATACTTCTCAGAAACTGATGAAATGATTAACAAAAAAGCTAAAGCTATTCTTGCAGGCGGCTTAATTCCTATCATCTGCTGTGGTGAAACTCTTGAACAAAGAGAAGCCGGAGTTACTGATTCATGGATTGCAGGTCAGATAAAAGCAGCTTTGGAAGGTATTTCTTCTGAAGATGTTGCTAAATCAGTTATTGCATACGAACCAATCTGGGCTATCGGCACAGGCAAAACTTGTGACGCTGATGAAGCTAACAGAGTAATTGCAATGATTAGAAATGTTGTTAAAGAAGTTGCCGGTGCAGAAGCAGCTGATGCTATCAGAATTCTTTACGGCGGCTCAGTAAAACCTTCTACAATCGCTGAACAAATGTCTAAATCAGATATTGACGGTGCTCTGGTAGGCGGTGCTTCTTTAAAAGCTGAAAGCTTCAACGAAATTATTGCTAACACAATGAAAGTTGCTGTTGCAAAATAACTTTTATTAATTTTAAAATTTAGACGACTGGCTATATTTTTATTTAGCCAGTCGTTTTTGTGGTAATATAAATTATAAGATAATAACAGTATAGAAAGATGGGATAATGAAAAATATATTGATTACAGGCGGTGCAGGTTTTATAGGTTCACACCTTTCTGAAAAACTTTTAAAGGAAGGAAACCACGTAATCTGTTTGGATAACTTTTTTACGGGTTCAAGAAAAAACATTGAGCATTTAATGGATAATAAAGAGTTTGAATTGATAAGACATGATATTGTTGAACCAATTCTTATAGAGGTTGATGAGATTTATAATCTGGCATGTCCTGCAAGTCCTGTTCATTATCAGTACAATGCCATCAAAACAATAAAAACAAGTGTTCTTGGTGTAACTAATATGCTTGGACTAGCAAAACGAGCAAAAGCTAAAATTTTGCAAGCCTCTACTTCGGAAGTATACGGCGACCCTCTGGTTCACCCGCAGCGGGAAGACTACTGGGGCAATGTTAACACAATCGGTGTTAGAAGCTGTTATGATGAAGGTAAACGTGTTGCCGAAACTCTAATGATGGATTATCACAGACAGCATAATGTAGATATAAAGATTATAAGAATTTTCAACACCTATGGACCGCGTATGGCAGAAAACGACGGACGTGTTGTTTCAAACTTTATAGTTCAGGCATTGAAAGGTCAGGATATTACAATATACGGCGATGGTTCGCAGACTCGCTCTTTCTGCTATGTGGATGATTTAGTCCGCGGTATGACTGCTCTTATGAATAAAGACGGCTTTATGGGTCCTGTTAATATAGGCAATGATGGTGAATATACAATAAAAGAGCTTGCAGAAATGATTATTGATCTGACAAATTCAAATTCAAAAATTGTATACAAACCATTACCATCGGATGATCCTTGTAAACGTAGACCAGATTTAACCCTTGCCCGTAAAGAGCTGGATTATGAGCCGACAGTACATGTAAAAGATGGTTTGATGAAAACTATTGAATATTTTGGAAAGGTTATAAAATAATGAATGAAATTCATAGTCAAGAAACTGAAACTGGCTTGATTTGTGTTGGGGAAGATGGGTTCGGTGATGTTGAACCTCTACGAAAACATAAGTTATTAAAAAATAATAAATTTTTATGTCTATTTGTAATGAATATTGTAAAAGTTTTTATGAATTTTATTCCAGACTCAGATTTGAAACAGAAAATGAGAACATTAAAAAAAATTCTGTATTTGAATATTCATAGTTTTGATGTTGAAGATTATTGCAAAGAAAAGAAGCTAGAAAATTTTAACTATTTTGCTGGAAATTACAAATTAAGCATAGTTAATGACTTATATGTTAACATTTATTCTTTTTATTCTTATATTTATGATGAAGATAAAAACCTCATTAGAGAAAGTGTTTTAGATAATAAAATTGTGCATCTTCCAAAACATAAGCTAAAGCTTTCTAAAAGTAATGTTATTGAACTTGACGAGGCTGTATGTTTATCTTTATTATGTCTTAAAAATCTTTGGCATTTTACATTTCAAGGATTAGATAAAATTTTGGCTTTGGAAGAAGCCGGTTATAAAGGAAAATATCTTGTTTTTGATACTGAATTTATAAGAAAACTCCTGCAATTCTGTGATATTCCTGACAATAAAATTATTTTCGTAAAAGAGGGACAGATTTATAAAGTTAAAAAACTGCATATAATCCATAACTGTGGTTTGTATGATAAAAATGTACTTCAGCAGATTAAAAGAAGAGTTATTTCAAAAATTGATATGTCCGATATATCTAAATATCCTAAAAAGCTATTTGTTAGACGAATAGGGTATAGCCGGAAGCTTAAAAATGAAGAAGAGATAATTAAAATTTTGAAGAAATATGGTTTTGAAATGATGTTTCCGGATGATTATCCTTTTGAGGAACAAATAAAATATTTTTATGCTGCTGATGTTGTTTTTACTCCTCATGGTGCAAATTCTACAAACGCGTTGTTTATGCGTGAGGGTACCAGATTTATTGAATGTTTCGGTCGCAATTACATAACCCCGTTTATGCAGGATATTATTCAGGATAATAAAATGTTATACAATATGCTCGTTGAATGGAATTATTCATCGAAAGCTGGGAAAAAGGATTCTGACTATCAAATAAAATCTACTTTGGTAGAAAATACCGTTTATAACTTATAACCTCTATTGCAAAACATGCAAAAAAAAGCTATAATACCCATGTTCCGTAACGGTTTGTCCGGATACGGGTTAGTTTAGAAAGGAGAGTTTTCTATGTGGGAAAAGGATATTAACATTAACGAGATTAAAGAAATCCGCACAAGAACCACAGTTTATTTTGGTGTTGGTGCTATTAAAAAGATTGATGACATTGCAAAAGTTTTAAAAGATAAAGGTATAGATAAAGTTATAGTTATGTCAGGTCGTAATGCTTACAAGGCAACCGGTGCCTGGGATTATGTTGAAAAAGCGTTAAAGGATAACGGTATTGGTTATATTAACTATGACCAGGTTACTCCAAACCCTACAACTGTACATGTTAATGATGCCGCTAAAATGGCAAGAAATTTCGGAGCAAAAGGTGTTATCGCTATCGGCGGCGGATCACCTACTGATGCAGGTAAATCAGTTGCTATTCTTTTGGAATATCCTGATAAAACTGCTGAAAATATTTACGATTTCGAGTTCGCTCCGGAAAAAGCTGCTCCAATTGTATCTATTAACTTAACACATGGAACAGGTACAGAAACTAACAGATTTGCAGTTGTAACTAATCTTGAAAAGAACTTCAAACCTGCAATTGCTTATGATTGTATTTATCCAATGTTTGCTATTGATGACCCTCAGCTTATGACTAAATTATCTCCAAAGCAAACAAGATATGTTTCTATTGACGCGGTTAACCACGTTGTAGAGGCTGCAACTTCAACCGTTGCTTCACCTTATTCAATTTCTCTTGCGAAACAGGTTATTGAACTTGTTGCAAAATATTTGCCGAAAGCAATTGCAAATCCTGAAGATTTAGAAGCAAGATATTTCCTTGCATATGCAGCAATGATGGGCGGTGTAAGCTTTGATAACGGCTTACTTCACTACACCCATGCGCTTGAACATCCTTTGAGCGCAGTTAAACCTGAACTTTCCCATGGTTTAGGACTTGCAATTCTATTGCCTGCTGTGATTAAGACAATATATAAAGAAAAACCGCATATTCTTGCAGATATTCTTTCTCCAATTGTTCCGGGATTGAAAGGCGAACCTGATGAAGCTTTAAAAGCTGCTGAAGGTGTTCAGGCATGGTTGAAATCTGTTGATGTGCCTGAAAAATTAACAGATGAAGGTTTCTCTGATGCTGATGTTGATAAACTTGTCGACTTGGTTTATACAACCCCTTCTCTTGAAGGTCTTTTACAGATTTCACCTTGCGGTGACGGCAGAGAGGTTGTTAGAGAGATTTATAAAAATTCAATTAAACCTTTATAAAGTGTAATATCAAAATAAAAGGGCTTCTGGAAACAGAAGCTCTTTTTTATTTGCAAAGAGATTATCTTTTTTGTAAGATTATCATGCAGTATTAAATAAGATTGGATTATTGACGGTTCGCAAAGGCGTGGTTTTGCTCACCCGGACATGCAGGGTTCGCTATCACTCACGCGGCGCACTTGCCAAAATCTAAAAGGAGAAAACGATGAAAAAATCAATTAAAGATTTAGGCGACATCAAAGGTAAAAGAGCGTTAGTAAGAGTTGACGTTAACGTTCCTTTGGATGAAAACAAAAACGTAACAGATGACACAAGAATTCAGGCAATTGTTCCTACTGTAAAGGCTTTGCAGGAAAAAGGAGCTAAAATTATTTTAATGGCTCACCTTGGCAGACCAAAAGGCGAATGGAACCCTGAATTTACATTGGAACCTGTTGCAAAATATATGTCAAAAGTTTTAGGTGAAGATGTATTATTTGTAAAAGAACCTGTTGGTGAAGGTGCTGAAAAAGCTCTTGAAGCTTTAAAAGACGGTCAGGTTGCTTTGTTGGAAAATATCCGTTATTACAAAGCTGAAGAAGCAAAAGATGACGATATGACTTTTGCTAATGAACTTGCAAAACTGGGAGATTTCTATGTAAATGATGCTTTTGGAGCAGCTCACAGAAACCACACTTCAACAGCTAAACTTGCAAAAGTTTTGAAACCGGCTGTATCAGGTTTGCTGATGGAAAAAGAATTGAGATGCTTATCTCAGGCTCTTGATAACCCTGTAAGACCATTCACAGCTGTTGTAGGCGGTGCAAAAGTTTCTTCAAAAATCGGCGTTCTTGAAAACTTAATTGATAAAGTTGATAACTTAATTATCGGCGGCGGTATGGCATATACATTTGTAAAAGCTAATGGTGGAAAAATCGGAAATTCAATTTGCGAAGATGACCAGATGGAAGTTGCTAAAGCTATTGAAAAGAAAGCTGCTGATAAAGGTGTAAAATTAATTATGGCTACAGATGTACTTGCAGCAGATGATTTTTCTGGCAATGGAACAAACAAATTCGTTAAAATTGATGAAATTCCTGACGGATTTGAAGGTGTAGATGCCGGTCCGGATTCAAGAAAGGCATTTGCTGATGTTATTAAAAATTCAAAAACAATTTTAATGAACGGACCTGTAGGCGCATTTGAAAACCCTAAATTTGCTGACGGTACAAAAGCAGTTTTGGAAGCTATAGTTGAAGCTACTAAAAATGGTGCAGTATCAGTAATCGGTGGTGGTGATTCAGTTTCTGCAGCTAAAAAATTCTGTAAAGCTGAAGATTTCACCCACGTGTCAACAGGTGGCGGAGCATCACTGGAATTTATCGAAGGTAAAGTTCTTCCAGGTGTTGCAGCACTTGATGACAAATAATTCTCAAGCGGAATTTACTTTAAAAAGGGACCAGCCTCAGTGTGCGGGGCGGTCCTTTTTTTATTGAAATTTGTTGGAGTATAGTTTATAATAAAAAAGCAGAGGAAAAACTAAACATCAGTAGTGGCAATCAGAGCGCCAAACAGGTACAAGAAAAGAAGCAGTCAGCACATTTAAGTAACAAAAACTTTTTTGGGACACGCTCCCGCGCTGCTCCCGCTATTGCCTCAAAAAGTTTTTTAGTTACTTAGAAGAAGGCACTGCC